>Ga0302324_100001072_pt1 | contig 67794 bp, 54 predicted proteins | sample Palsa_T0_1_FD_201949 | JGI IMG/M metagenome (GOLD analysis project Ga0302324, IMG submission 201949) | Peat permafrost microbial communities from Stordalen Mire near Abisko, Sweden - Palsa_T0_1 | ecosystem: Environmental > Terrestrial > Soil > Palsa > Peat permafrost | place: Sweden: Abisko...
TATCCACGGCGACTTCATCATGGGCTTGCCCGGCGAGACGCATGAAACCATCAACAACACGATTGCGTTCGCCAAGGAACTGGACGTGGAGACGATTCAGGTTTCGGTGGCGCACGCCTACCCTGGCACGGAGCTTTACGACTACGCGGTGAAGAATGGTTTTATCGTCGGCGACAACAAGATGGTCGACGAAGGCGGACATCAGTTGGCGCAGATTCAATATCCCGGGCTGCCGGCGGATGACATCATGTCGGCCGTGCACCGTTTTTATGACGAATATTATTTCCGTCCGAAAGCCGTGTACCGCATCTTGAGAAAAGCGATGTTTGACAGCAATGACCGCAAGCGCCTGTACAAAGAGGCGAAGAGCTTCCTGAAGCTGCGTGCGGCGCGCAACAAGATGGTGAAGCGGCATGCAGCCGAAGCCGCTGCCACGGCGGCTGAGCCGGTCAAAGCGTAGTTCCGAGTTTCAAAGTTTCCCGTTTCCGGTTTCAAGTTGTTCTTGAACCATTAGCGTCTTTGAGACTTGAAACCCGAAACCCGAAACCCGAAACTTGAAACTGAGTTCAAGTGACCTTTCGCAAGTATCTGGTGCTGGCTGGAGTGACCGTCTTTGGAGCGGCCGGGGACTCCATGCTTTCGCACGGGATGAAGCAGGCCGGCAACATTTCCCCCCATCATTTATCCAGCGTGATTCTGGCTGTGCTGAATCCATACGTGGCGCTGGGCATCGTGCTTCTGCTGGGCTTCATCATCCTGAACATGAATGCGCTTTCCTGGGCAGACCTAACTTATGTGCTGCCAGCAACTTCGCTGGGCTATGTTCTGGTCGCCTTGAGCGCGCGCTTTGTTCTGCATGAAGACGTGAGCCTGCTGCGCTGGTTCGGGATTGTTCTGATCACGGGAGGCGTAGGATTTGTGGCGGGAGGCCCTATGCTGACCTCGCATGCGGATGAAGAAATAAAATCCCCACTTCTCACCGCCAAGGACGCGGCGAGAAATGGGGCACCCACTGAGGAAGTGGCTTGCGGTGGAGTTAAGCGGTGAAAAACGCTTACATCTGGGGCGGGATTCTGGCCGTCACATTGACTTCCGTGGTGGGCGACGTGCTGTTGGCGCGCGCCATGAAGCAGGTGGGCGATGTGCACGCGCTGTGGCGTCGTTGCGGATTCTGGATGGTGGTGAGGCGCGTGCTGGCTAATCCGAACCTGTTTCTAGGCATCGGCGCGATGACAGTGGCTTTCTTCAGCCTGCTGTTCACGCTGTCGTGGGGAGAGGTGAGTCTGGTTGCCCCGGCCGCTGCGTCGCTGACGTTCATCGGCAATGCTTTCGCGGCGAAGATCTTCCTGCATGAAAAAGTGGACCGGCGCAGATGGATCGCGGCGGTGCTGGTGGCGACGGGAGTGGCGCTGCTGGCGGGGTAGGGTTGCTGCCGGAGTTGCCGGTCTTGGAAGCTGGTGAACGTCCCGTCTATCCCCGGTTTCGCTTCGAAGGCTATGATCTGGGAGGCGGACCCCTTCGACTTCGCCGTGTCGAAAATCCCCACTTCTCGCGCAAAGAACGCGCGAGAAATGGGGCACCCAGCGTAGGTGTTAACTGGCTTCATAGACAGTCCTTCTGCAGGCAGTAAAACCCCGTCGGATCTCGTTGCGTCCCCTGAGGTACATAATCTGCCCTACTCCTGGTCCAGTCACTAAGATTTGTACCTAAAGTCGCCGGTTCAGTCTCGTCCCTTTCGCCCCTCCGGGGCTTGTTCCGCTCGTTCGGTTGTCTTCCCACGGCTTGCGCCGTGGGCTGCAATCTTTCGCCGCTCCGCGGCTGGGATGGGGGTGCGGGGATGCTTCTGACGCGGTTTCGGCGAAATCCTGTCAAGACCCTTTGGGCGAGGGTTTTTGGGTAAGTGTTTGATTCTGGGAGGAATACAATGTTCTGGAAATGTCAAGATTGCCCCCTTCGATTTGATATTCTGGAAGTATAGAGAGCAATCAGTGGCGCGGAGCCCGATGCGGGCGCTGCGCCATTTTTGTTTTGGAGGGATTGGGACGAGGGGCTGGGACAACAGCCGGGGGCGGCTGTCCCCACATTAACCTTATCCGGGTTATTTACGCAGGTTACTGCGGCAGTCATGTTCGGGGAGGGACGAACCAATGGGAAAAGCGAAGGCAGGGGATGGAAAACCTCTTGGAAGGGCGCAGAGCAAGGATCGGGGGGATTTGGCGGAGATGCAGTTTATGACGGCGGCGGCGAGCCGGGGATTTGCGGTGTCGAAGCCTTACGGGGACAACGAGAAGTATGACTTGATCGTGGATGTGGGACGGAGGATGTGGCGGGTGCAGGTGAAGTCGAGCGCGGCGATGCATTCCAGAGGGTATGCGGTGCGGGCCTCGTGGAGGACGAGCTATCGCCAGATTTCGTATAAGCCTTCGCAGGTGGATTTCATGGCGGTGACGATTGTGGGGGAGGGAATCTGGTACGTGATAGCGGTGCGGGCGCTGGCGGCTGACGATTAATCTGTATCCGTTTGGGAGCCGCAGAGGGAGCAGGAATGGGTTTGAGAAGTATCGCGAGGCGTGGGATTTGCTCACTGGCGGAAAGCCAGCCGTGCGGAGGGGAAGCAAGAAACGGAGTGGCGAGTCTGCGGCTGCGGCCAAGAAGGCGGGAAGGATGCGATCATTGCTCGAGATCATTGCTCGATAAGGGGATCAGGCACACGGGGCGTGACAATCCGGAATCCTGAGACGGCAAATCAGAAAATATTTCTTGCGCCGCTGTTCTGGCGGGTGCATACTGGCGCGAAAAAGGGGTGCTCCTATGCACAGAACGGCATTGCTCATTGTGATCGCCTTGCTTAGCGTCAGCGCGGGTCATTCCACTTCGCCGGCTGCGGATTGGGCGATCAACGCCACTGCAATTGAGGCATGCAGCTGTCCGCACTTCTGCATGTGCTATTTCAACGCACATCCGGCGGCTCACCACGAAAACGGCAAGATGGAACACTTTTGCAAGTTCAACAACGCCTACAAGGTCAATCAGGGACATTACGGCAACATCGATCTCACCGGCGCCAAGGTATGGCTGCATGGCGATCTGGGCGGCGACTTCTCACAGGGCCAGATGGACTGGGTGGTCGCGACTTTCGATAAAGGCACGACTCCACAACAACGGCAGGCGCTGGGGGAAATCCTGGGGCACGTGTTTCCGGTGAAGTGGAATTCGTTCCAGACGGACGAGGGCGACATCGACACCTGGACCTTCGACAAGGATCAGGCGCACGCCACGCTCAATGGCGGCAAGACGGCTGAGATCAGGCTGAAGCGCTTTCAAGGTATGACCGACGAACCGGCGGTGCTGAAGAACGTGAAGTATTGGGGGACGCCGCTTCGTGATGATGCCGAATGAGTTGGAGACGTACAAGGAGGGCCCCAAAGCGTATGAATTCAAGGGAACGAACGGGTTCATGCTGACGTTCGACATGAATTCCAAGGACGTTCCTGCGGTGAAAGGCTCCTCGATGAGCTACTGAGGACGTTTCCTGTGCTATGTGGATGCGCCGGAGTTGGTCCGGCGCATTTTTGTTGCAGGTGAAGCGGAACCTTGTTTCGACTCCGCGCAAGGCAGCGACCCCAGATCGCCGTTCTGAGTTAGTGTCCGGCGGAGGCCTTGGCCACCAGGCTGGGCTGCAGAGGAGCGGAGGTCGCCGAAGGCGAAACGGGGGAGGCGGGGTGCTTCGAACACAGATCGATCACTTCGGAAATGCGCTGACTTTCGTACTGCTTGGCCATCTGCCAGTTGCGCAACACTTCTTTTGCGCGGTTCACCTGATGCTGGTTTTGCTGGAGACGCTCGGCGTAGTGCGCGGTGACACGTTCCATCTCGGCCTGGAGGCGCGTGTTGTCCTGCGCCTGGCGGGCTTCGAAGTCCTCCAACTGCTTCTGCTGGCCGGCTTCGTAGGAATTCAGGGCTTGCTGGCGCCGGTTCGCGTCCTGCAGCAACTCCTCCGGTGAAGTGCCGGCGGCTTCGACAGCCATGAGCACGGAGGCGCGCTTCACGTCGTTCGACAGCTCGCGGATGCGGTCGCTGTTGAGCATCTCGACGACTTTGTGGACGCCGTATCCGGAGCGCGGGCTCAGGATTCCGGCAGCGTGGTAAATGTCATCGTAGGACATGAGGTCATATTGGAAGGCGGTCGAGTCTTCGGCTGGGTTGCTGCGCGATGAGTTCACTGGTGCCTCCGTCGATGTAACTTTTTCAGGCGTGACGTTGTCTTCCTGCTGGCGTCGCCAGAACTTCGGAAAGAGCTGTTTGGGTTGCATAAACTTCCTTTCTTGGGGAGGGAGGATGATGCTGCGGGTTGAGATTTGTTTTGACGCAGGCTCTGAGACTGATTTCGAGACTGATTTTGAGATGGAGAGTGCGCCGATGGTACGCGTGGAACGGAAAGCTTGGCCACGGCCGACATCACGATTCTGGATTCAGTCTTACGCGCGTCCATGCCATGCTGTATCGGCGTCGAAGGAGGAGGAGTTTAGTTACCGAAGTTTAATGATTTTGTTGGAGAGGGGAAGGTGGGTTGGCGAAGCAAGGCGGAATGTTTCCCGAGACGGTGCGAGGCGGAGTCCGCAGGGGCTATAGGAACAGGCGCATGAGGCCGGTGGCGGGCAGGTCGGGCGAGAGGAAGTGAGCGTCGTTGAATCCGGCGGCGCGGGCCAGGGCTTCAGCGGCGAGATATCCGCTGCGGACCGCGCCTTCCATGGTGGCGGGCCAGCCGGTGGCGGTCCAGTCGCCGGCCAGAAAAACGCGCGGCCAGGCCGTAGTGGGCGTGGGACGGTGGGCGTCGATTCCGGGGCGCGGCGAATAGGTGGCGTTGACTTCTTTTATTACCGCGGACTTCATAAGATTGGCGGAGCGCGCGGCGGGGAAGAACTCGCGGACTTCGGCGAGGGCGAGGTCGACGATCTCAGAGCGGGATTTGTCGATGAGCGACTTCGAGGAGCTGACGACCAGCTCGATGTAGCTGCCGGCGGGCTCGGCCTTGGCGGTTTCGGTGCGCATAGGCTGCAGACGGGATTTGTGGAACATCCATTGAATGGTGCGGTCGAGGAGCACGGCGTGGTCGAGGTCGGAGATCTGGCGGTCGAACCAGAGGTGGATGCCGGTGATGGGAGAGTTTTCGAAGTGGGAGAGTTGCTCGCGGATGGGCGCGCTCTCGGGAACTTGGGGCAGGACACGATCGAGAGCGTCGAAGGGCAGGGCGAGGATGAGGAAGTCAAAGGTCTTTGGATCGGCGGCGGGAAAAACCTCAACGCCGTTCGCGGCGGAGTTCCCACTTCTCGCAACCCCGGCGAGAAGTGGGGCACCCTCGTTTTTTTCACTTCCGCCACGATCGCGCAGTTGTATGCGTACTTGCGCGGAGTCGACCCTGAAGGTCTCGACGGGATGACGGAAGTGGAGGACGCTGCCTCGCGCGCGGATGTAGTCTCCGGCGCGGTTGTAGAGGTCGGTGAGCGGGACGGTGGGAACGCCCATGTGGCGGGCGGCGGGAGATTTCATGGACTCGCGAACCACCTGCGCGGCGGCGGAAATGGAAATCAGATCGAGCTCTTCGCTGAGGGCGCTGACTAGAATCGGTCTCCAGAAGCGTTCGATGGCTGTTTTGGTTTGACCGTACCGGTCGAGCCAGTGCTGGAAGGATTGTCCGGTGTCGCGCGGTTGCGTCAGCGTAAGGGGGACCAGGGCGCGGGCGATGGCGAGTTTGTCGGCTGCGCTGAGGAATGAAAACTTCAGAAACGACGGCGCGGTGTGCAGGGGCGCGGGGAGCGGGGAAGACTTCATGACCGAGGTGCGGCCGCCGGGTTCGATGAAAGTCATCTGGTCGTACCAGCGGATTTGGTCGGCGACGCCGATGCGGTCGTAGAACTCGATTAGATTGGTGCAGACGCGGAAAAGAACGTGCTGGCAGTTGTCGACGACTTCGCCGGTGCCGGGATGCTCCCAGGAGGAGGCGCGTCCGCCGAGGAAGGGGCGCTTCTCGAAGAGGGTGACGCGGAAACCGGCGTTGGACAGGGCGCAAGCCGCGGCGAGTCCGGCGAGTCCGCCTCCGGCGATGGCGACTGTGGGTTGGGATGGGATAGGCATTCTTCGTTCGGGTTCAAAATCCCCACCCTCTTTCGCAAAGAACGCGAAAGAAGGATGAGTCACCCGGATCTTAGTTGATTCGATCTTAGTTGATTTGATCTTATGTGATCCGCTTCAGGAAGCCCTTCCCGAGGATGCGGAGTTTTTCCCAGGTGCTGAGGGCGACTTTCGCGGTGAAGACGTCGTATTGCTTTTCGGCGATTTTTTCGAGCAGGCGGCGGTAGATGGTCACCAGGACCCACAGCGCGGGCTGGCTGTCTTCGGAAATGTAGGGGATGAGCGCTTCGCCGGAGGCGTAGAATTCGCGGGCGCGATCGGCTTCGAGCGCGAGCACGGGGCGAAAGCACGCGGGATCGGGCGTCGCTAGCAGCTCGGAGGCGGAGAGGCCGAACTTCGCCAGGTCTTCCTGGGGTAAATAAATTCTGCCCATGGCGGCGTCTTCTTTCACGTCGCGAATGATGTTGGTGAGCTGAAAGGCGAGGCCGCAGCGCTCGGCCAGGGGCTCGGCGGCGGGGTCGCGGTATCCGAAGATGTGGATGCAGACCAGGCCAACTACTGATGCCACGCGATAGCAGTAGAGGCGAAGGTCTTCGAAAGTCTTGTACTGGATGGTGAGGCCGGGGGCGCTGGTGGTTTGGGCGGAGGCTTCTTCCTCTTCCACGTCCATGGCGGTGCCGAGGGCGAGTTCGTCGAGCAGTCCGGCGGGGATGGAGAAGCGGCGTTGCGCATCGGTCAGAGCCAGCAGAATGGCATCGTCGGTCGGTTCGCCTTGCTGGGCGCGGTGCAGCGCGGCGAGCCAGATATCGAGCTTCTGACGGCGGTCGGGAAGAGGGAGCGTGGGGTCGTCGGCGATGTCGTCGCAGCGCCGCATGAACGCGTAGACGGCGCAGAGCGCTTCGCGCTTGCGGCGCGGCAGGACGAGGAAGGCGTAGTAAAAATTCCTGGCGGCCGTGCGGGTGATGCCTTTGCAGACGGAATACGCCATGACGAGCTGGGGCGGAGCCGGGGTCCAGGGAACGGGGGCGGATTGAGTTCCGGCACTCACGCTAACTTTGCCTCTGGTGCGGAAAACTTCTTGGCCACGGATTCACACGGATTCACGCGGACACCCCTTTTTGTTTGCGAACAGCTTGCCGATCACGGCGCGCGCGACCAAAGCGAGTTTGCGGGGCTTGGAGATGGCGGGGCGGTTGCCGAGGACGCCGTAACTCTGTTTTTCGATGGCGTTCAGAATTTCCTGGCCGCCGCGGCTGAAGAGGTCGAGGTCGATCGCGAGTTCGCTGTCGACTTGCTTAATCAGCGGCAGGCCCTGGCGGAACCAATCGCGGGCGCGCTCGACTTCGAATTGCATCATCGCGCGAAAGGCGGGCGTGTTCTGGTTGCGGGCGATGTCGTCCTCGGTGACGTTGAAACGGCGCAGGTCTTCGAGGGGAAGATAGATGCGGCCTTTGGCGTAGTCGGCCGTCACGTCCTGCCAGAAGTTGGCGAGTTGCAATGCGGTGCAGGTGAAGTCGGAGAGTTGCTGGCGCTCGGGGTCGCGATATCCGCAAAGGTAGAGCACGAGATGGCCGACGGGATTGGCGGAGTAGCGGCAGTAGGCCAGGACGTCGTTGAAAGTCTCGAAACGGGTGACAGTCTGGTCTTGCCTGAAGGCGCGCAGCAGGTCGGAGAATTCGTGTTTAGGAATGTCGAACTGGCGGACGGTTTCGGACAGCGCGACGAACACGGGATGTTTGGGAGCGCCGTCGTAGCAGGCATCGAGTTCGTGCTTCCATTGGTCCAGCAGTTCGATTGATGCGGCGGTGTCGCCGACTTCGTCACCCAGGTCGTCGGAGATGCGGCAGTAGGCGTAGACGTTGAAAAAATGCTGGCGCAGTCGGCGAGGTAGAAACCAACTGGCGACGGAGAAGTTTTCGTAGTGGGTGCGAGCGAGGCGGGCGCAGTATTCGCGGGCTTCGGCGAGTGTGGGTGCAGTGGCGGGGATGGCGTAGTGGGCGGGCAGGCGGCTCCAGCCGTCCACGGAGGAACTCGCTGAGACGCGGGAGTCGGTGCTGGTTGGGCTCATTCGGTCAAGTTAAGGATTCAAAACTTCCCGGCAGGCAGGATTCTCACCGGGTCTTATCCCCGCCAGCGCAGAACGAGGTGCTCCAGTCTCCCTCGGATTTGCCAATTTCAATCGCGGCGGCAGCCCTCGTATCCTCCCGCAGCCTGGTTGGGTTTCCGAATACTGGATCCGTAGCGTCCTCTACGAGTGGGATGCTGTTCCGGGAATCCGCCCGGTAAGCCTTAGTTTCGGGGATGAGCTTGAGGCACAACAAATAAGACCGACCACTCTCAAAATTCGTAAAATAGAGAACATTAGCTCGAACTTTTCGCCCCCCGATACGGAGGGCCCCTCCCGGTCGCACGACGGTCATCGCTTCGCCCAGGAATATTGGAGCCACGGAGTTACTTTTCAAGACTTCGTCCACATGGAATGTCCAGTCCGTGTAAAGAAAATTCTTGTCCACGGTCATATGTGACACGCCGTCGACCGCCGTTGCAGCAACCACGAGGTCTGCTTCACAGGTCTTGGCCAAGACCTGAAAAGGCGGCTCGCCTGGTTTATCAGGCAGGCTTACTTGCATCCCCCATTCCTCCGAGTCGGAAAGGATCACATCTCCTTTGGTCTTCGACAAAAGGGTTGGGATATTGCCGTCAGTAAACACTGCGAGGTGAAAGGTCCCGAAATCGTACTTCTCCGATTCCACAGTAGCTGTCTGCTCGGATGACTGAGCATGCAAACCGAGCGCGGGGAATACGACGCAAATGCCCAGAAGAAGTTCGAGCGAAGACCTGCGAAATGAGGTCTTCATGGGCTTCGTCATGATGGGTTTCGTCATGCCTCCCACGCTCCTTGCAGTCCAAACGTTATCCGAGCGGCTAAAGCCGAAATCGTCTGTTACGCTAGCGGCACGACTGAAGTCGTGCCCTTCCCAAGCCGAACGGCGCGTCAGTGGCCGGGGATGATGGCGGTTTTGATGTCGCCGCCGCGGTTCAGCATGGAACGCAGAACCTGCTGCAGGCGCGACAATGGGGCCTCCCCGGTGATGTAGTCGGTGGGGCGAATTTTCTTGGCCGCGATCAATCCGAAGGCCCGGCGAACGGTTTCCGGGGTGTGGTGGAACGTGGCTTTCAGAGTAATTTCAGAGTAGTGAAGGCGTCCGGTGTCGAGCTGCACTTTTGATCCACTGGAGCAGCCGCCGAAGAAGTTTACGGTGCCGCCTTTGCGAACCATGTCCACGGCCCACTCCCAAGCCTCGGGCCTGCCCACGGCTTCGATGACGACATCGCATCCCCGCTTCTGCGGCGAGAGGGCGCGGACGGCATCGACTACGCTAGTTACTTTTGTGGTCTGGATAATTTCATGCGCGCCCATGTGTTTGGCGGCTTCGACCTGGCCGTCGCGCTTGACGACAGAAATCACATTGCAGCCGATGGCGCGGGCGACTTGCACGAACATGAGGCCGATGGGTCCGCCGCCGAGGATGGTGACCGTGTCGCCGATCTCGACGCCGGTTTCGTGCAGGCCGCGCAGGACGCAGGCCAGAGGCTCGGTCATGGCTGCTTCTTCGACGCTGACGCCGGGCGGGATGATCAGCATGTTGGCTTCAACAATGCGGCGCGGGACGCGAATGTATTCGGCATAGGCGCCGTTGTTGAAGAGGAGATCTTCGCAGAGGTTTTCCTGATGCTTGGAGCAGTAGAAGCACATCTGGCAGGGAGCGGAGTTGAGGGCGACGACGCGCATGCCCTTCTTGAAACCGTTGACCCCGGCGCCGACTTCCTCGATCACGCCGGCGAGTTCGTGGCCGAACAGTGCGGGAGGGACGATCATGCGGGCATGGTAGCCGCGCTGGTACACCTTCAGGTCGGTGCCGCAGGTCAACGCGACTTGCACTTTGACCAGAACCTCGCCGTCCCCCACGCGAGGGATGGGTACTTTCTCAATCTTGAGGTCTTCTTTGCCGTACAGGACGGCAGCGGTCATTTTTCCGTTCACTGCGGGCTTCCTTCCCAAATACTGCCGGGCTGAATCATAATCTTCATCGAAGAAGGCTGGGGATGGGCTGCCAGATCCAGGGCTTGCGGGCTCTCGGAGAGCGGGAAGCGGTGACTGACCAGCCGTTCCAGATCCATCTCACGGTTCATCACAAAACGCACCGACTCTTGCTGCAAATCAACCGAGGCGCTGTAGGACCCCACCAGAGTTTTCTCATCGACACAAATAGCTGCCGGATCGATCAATGCCTCTCCGTGCTGCGTTTGCGCAAAAAGTAATACCCGGCCGCCGGGACGGGCCGCATCCATGGCGGTACGAATCAGGGAGTTGCCGCCGACCGCGAGAATTACCGCGTCAGCACCACGCCCCCCGGTCAATTCGCGAACGCGCTCGACCACATTTTGCCGCGATGCATCAATTGTAAGCTCTAACCCGAAACTTGATCCTATTCTAAGCCTCTCGGGATACAAATCGGAAGTAATTAAGGTGGCCCCGGCTCGCCGGGCCAGCACACTCAGTATGATGCCGATGGGACCCTGGCCAATGGCCAGAACGGTTTCACCGCGGCGCAGGCGCAGAGCCTCAATGCCTTTCATGCAGGTGTTGACCGGCTCGACGAAGCAGGCCTGTTCGAAGGAAACGCCATCGGGGATACGGACGGTGCCGTGCTGAACGATCCAATCCATGACGCGGACGTATTCGGCGAAACCTCCGCCGGAAGGCTCGAAGCCGGCGGTGCAGCCGACTTTCTTGTAGGTCGGGCACTGCGCGAAGGTCTTGTTCTGGCAATAGAAACATTGGCGGCAGGGGATGTGGTGGAAGACCATCACGGGGTCGCCGGGGTGATAGGTCTGTATCCCTTCGCCAACGGCGGCGACGATGCCGGAGGTTTCGTGCCCGAAGATGCGGGGAGCGGAATGGGAGCCGGTGGCAATCTTCTTGAGGTCAGTGCCGCAGACCCCGCAAGAGTGGACGCGGACGAGCAGTTCGCCGGGGCCGATTGCGGGAACGGGGACGGCCTCCAGGCGGACGTCGTTTATGCCACGATAGACGGCGGCCTGCATGGTCGCGGGAATCGCGTGTCGAGAGGTCTCGACCGTGAACTGTCCGGCAAGTGCCATCAGTTTATTTTAGATGATGTTGAGGGTGGGTTTGTTTCAAAACAGGAAGATGGGGTGCTAAGGGTAACGGGGGGTGGGTGTACGGTAGCGTACATTTCCGGCGAAGGTGTTTGGGGAATGTCCCGCGGGCCTTGCGGAACTATAGGGATCCTTCGACTGCGTAAGTGGTTCGCCTTCGCGAACCACTTACTTCGCTCAGGATGACAATTCTGCGGGGGGCGACAATGACGGTTCAACCGGCAACTGACAACTGGCTACCGGCAAGTGCATTTCATGCTATGCTGCGCAAAACTTTCTGTTTACAGGATCACGTGTGCTGATTGAAATGCGGCTCGAGAACTACGCGGTGATTGACAACCTGGTGGTGGAGTTCGGGCAGGGGTTGAACTTGCTGACGGGCGAGACCGGGGCGGGGAAGTCGATCCTGGTGGATGCGCTGGCGCTGCTGCTGGGCGAGAAGGCTTCGAGCGATGTGATTCGCACGGGGGCGGAGCGGGCGGTGGTGTCGGCGGTGTTTGAGGCCGAGGATGCTGCGGAGAAGTCGCTGACCGGAATTCTGGAACAGAACGGCTTGGACGAGTCGGACGACGGTTCGCTCATTTTGCGGCGCGAGATTGCGGCCAGCGGCAAGGGACGGGTGTTCGTGAATAACCGGCCGGCGACCGTGGCGGTGTTACGGCTGCTGGCGCCGCATCTGGCGACCATTCATGCGCAGAACGAATCCCTGTTGTCGTTTGACGGGCCGGCGCGGCTGGGGCTGCTGGATATTTTTGCGGGCAGCCAACTGGGGGCGGTCGCGGAGGGATTCGCTGCGTGGAAGGAGATTCGCACGCGCATTGATGAACTGGAGCGCGGCGAGCAGGACCGGCTGCGTCTGGTGGATCTGTGGATTTTTCAGAAGCGCGAGATCGAAGAAGGACGCCTGCAGAGTGGGGAAGACGAGAGCCTGGAGACCGAAAAGCGGGTGCTCGCCAACGCCGAAAAAATCTACAACGCGGCCATGAACGCATTTGATCTTTTGTATGAAGGCAACGGCTCGACGGCATCGTCGCTGCGGGCGGCGCAGAAGCAGGTCGAAGAACTGGCGCGTTACGAGCCTAAGTTTCAGGAGGCGCTGGCGGCTCTGGAGACGGCACGCATCAGCGTGGAGGATGTAGGCGCCACGCTGCGCGATTATGCGGGAGGGATTCACGCGTCGCCGGAACATCTGGCGCAGGTGGAGGACCGGCTGGCGTTGCTCGACCGGCTGAAACGCAAGTACGGGCCGACTTTGGACTAAGTAATTCAGTTCGGGGCGGACGTTTCGCGCAAGTTGTCGGAGGTCGAGAACAAAGACGAGATTCTGCGGGGATTGCGCAGTGAGCTGGCGACGGCGGCTGGAGAATATTTGCGGGCGGCGCGGGCGCTGTCGAAGAAACGGGCGGAGGCGGCGCGCCGGCTGGAAAAGCTGGTGGAGGCGGAGATCAACGATCTGGCCATGAAGTCGACGTTCCGCATCGAGATCTCCACTTCCGAGGAAGCCGGGAACTGGACGGGCTCGGGGATCGATCAAGTGGCGTACATGATTGCGACGAATCCGGGTGAGCCGTTGCGGCAGTTGGAGCATGTTGCTTCCGGCGGGGAATTGTCGCGGGTGATGCTGGCGCTGAAGGCCAGTGTGGAGTCGGGAAAAACCCCCACTTCTCGCAAAGAGCGCGAGAAATGGGGCACCCAGGACGCCGCCTCTCGCAAGCGACGCGAAGGCATTGCCCAGAGGACGTTGGTGTTTGACGAAATCGATACCGGGATTGGCGGGCGGGCGGCGGAGGCGGTGGGGAAGAAGTTGAAATCTCTGTCGCGTTCGAATCAGGTGTTGTGCGTGACGCATCTGCCGCAGATTGCGACGTTTGGAGATCATCATTATGTGATCGAGAAAAAGGAATCGGGCGGGCGTACGCGGACTACGATTCGTGCCGTGACCGGCGAGGAACGCACGGAAGAAGTGGCGCGCATGCTGAGCGGGGCGAAGCTGACCGAGACTTCGCGCAAACATGCGGAGCAGATGATTAAGGCGAACGGCTGAGGATGGCGATGGCGATGAGGATGACTAGCGGCTGAGGACTTGAATGCCTTCGGTGCGGCTCTCGGCCAGGGTGGTCTGGGAATTCTCGCCGACCTTGATGGTGAAGTTGACGGTGATCCGGGCCTTGGTCTCGACCGGCTGACCATTCTGCAAGACGGGCTTGAAGCGCCACTCACGCACCGCCTGCTGGGCGGCGGAAGACAGGATCGCAGGACCGCTGACCACATGCAGGTCCTGGATGATGCCGTCAGCGCCGATGATGGCCTGCAACACGACTGATCCCTGAACATTCATGTGCTGTGCCAGGAGAGGATAGGAGGCCTGCGGGGCGTCGGCGATCCGCTCGCGCTGGGCTGCGTTGGACGCTACCGCCAGCGGAGCCGAAGATTCCTGATTCGTGATCTCGTCATTCGTGATCTTCAGCTTGGTGGTGTTGCTGCCGGGATGAATCTTGCTGTGCTTGTCTCCGGCGACAACTTCCACATCCAGCGGGGGCAGCACGGTGCGGGTGGCCGTAATGGCTGGTGCAGCGGCGGGCTGCGGCTGGGCAGAAGCCTGGGAGGCGGAGGTATGCTTCGTGGCTGCGGGAGCGGGTGCTGACTTCGCCAGGCTGACTGCGGCTGGAACCGGCTTGGCGGCGGCCTTCGCCGCGGCTGCGGGCGCGGCACCATCGGAATCCAAGAGCGATTGTTCGGAGCCAAACCAGAACTGGCGGTCTTTCACCACCACACCGGCGAGCGCAACCAGCAGCAGAACCAGAGCCAGTAGCAGACGGCGGGGTTGCGGGTCGTCGTACGGGCCAGCGTACGGGCCATCGAAGGCTACGCGCGCCTGAGAGGAGCCAACCGTCGGTCTGGTTTTGAGTTCCAGCATTTCTTAGGGGACCTGTATTTAGGAGAACTGGAATCTGTGTAACGTCGTTAATATTGCGTCCGCTGGCTTGTGAGCACAATGGCACGGGGAGGGGGGATGGGGGCACGAGCGGGCCATAGGGAGAAAACGTTTGCGATGAACTTGTGATGGGGAGGGGGATTGTTCTCAGACTTTTGAGGTTTGGCGCTGACCGGCCTAAAACCTGCCGACCTGCGCTCGGCGGAGAGCCGGGGGCGGCTGTCCCCACATAGAACCCGCTGTCCCCAAGAATCATCTCTCCATTGCACGGTCTTCACGCGCCTCCCGTTCGCTGGTTGAATTTCCCTCTTCGCTGCTAATCCTTGCGCTTTCTAGGGCTTACGTTGACCATCCCGGCACTTTGCGGTACTTTATTGGTACCGCCACAATGGGGATCGTGTACCCTGAAGGTGCCTGTTTTGTGGCAGTTTTTGCTTCTGTGCATCTAACGGCGAGAAGCAGGTTCCTCGCTTTGCTCGGAATGACAAGCGATTTAAGATGACTTTAATGACAGAGATAAGCGGGGTGCAATGGCTGGAATTCTAGGGAAGACTGACGGCAAGACTTTACTTTTGCTCAAGCCGCGGGGATTTTGCGCGGGGGTGGTGCGGGCGATTGATGTGGTCCGCATTGCGCTGGAGGCGTTTGGGCCGCCGATTTATGTGCGCAAAGAGATCGTCCACAACAGCTTTGTGGTCGAGGAACTGCGCGGCAAGGGCGCGATCTTCGTTGACAGCGAGGACGAAGTGCCTAACGGCGAGCGCGTGATTTACAGTGCGCATGGAGTTTCTCCGGAGGTGCGCGAACACAGCGCGCGGCGCGGGCTGCGGGTGATTGACGCGACCTGTCCGCTGGTGACCAAGGTGCACGTGGAAGCGGTGAAGTTTGCCAAGGAAGGGTATGCGCTGATCCTGATCGGGCACAAGGATCACGACGAGGTGATTGGGACGCTGGGCGAGGCGCCGCTGGTGACGCAGGTGGTCGGATCGCCGGAGCAGGTGAAATCGCTGACCGTGCCGGACCCGAATCGGGTGGCCTATCTGACGCAGACCACGCTGAGCCTGGATGAGACCAAGGATATTATCGCGGCGCTGAAGCAGAAGTTCCCGAATATCAAGGGGCCGGCGGCGCAGGATATTTGTTACGCGACGGAAAACCGGCAGGTCGCGGTAAAAGAAGTCGCGTCGGAAGCCGATTTGCTGCTGGTGGTGGGATCGGAAAACAGTTCGAACTCCAACCGGCTGGTCGAGGTGGCGCGCAACCTGGGCACCAACGCGCATCTCATTGACAGCTGCAACGACATTGAGCCGCAGTGGTTGAAGGGCGTGACCACGATTGCGCTGACCGCGGGGGCTTCGGCTCCGGAGTGTCTGGTGGAAGAAACCGTAACCTACCTGCGCAACAAGGGATTCGACAACCTGCAGGAACTGGAAGTGATGCCGGAAAATGTGCGCTTCGGATTGCCGCCGGAGATTGTGGAGGCGATTGCGGCCGCTCCGGCCAGCGTGAACGCGGATTGATGGATGGGGCCTCGAGGCTAAAGCCTCATCGAAATGAGAGGCTTGATCGCAGCGCTGAAAGCGCTGCGCCACCTAAAGCCGGATTCCCTGAATTTGTGCGTTATTGGAGTGTGAACTGATGAACAACAACTCCCCCGATGGCAATATAGCCTCCGCACCCTTAGGTTCGAACCCACAGCTTCGCTTCGGAAAAATTGAGGGACTGGGCAGCCGCGTGGGAGCGGCGGTCGAGGCGGCGCGCAAGTTTCTGTTTTCGCAGCAGCATGAAGACGGCTACTGGTGCGGAGAGCTCGAAGCCGATACCACGCTCGAGTCGGATTACATTCTGCTGCACACGCTGCTCGGAACCGGCAATCCGGAGCGTTTTCAGAAGGCGGCGAACTGGATTCTGCGCCATCAGAACGACGACGGCGGGTGGAGCATCTACGCGGCGGGACCCTCGAACATCAGCGCCTCGGTCAAGGCTTATTTCGGGTTGAAGCTGGCGGGATACACGGCGGACCATCCAGCCATGCAGCGCGCCCGCACGAAGATTCTGGAGTTGGGTGGCGTTACGGAAGTCAATACTTTCACCAAGATCTATCTGTGCTTCCTGGGGCAGTATGACTACGACGCGGTTCCGGCGGTTCCGCCGGAAATCGTGCTGTTTCCCAACTGGTTCTGGTTCAATATCTACGAAATTTCTGCGTGGTCGCGCGCCATTCTGGTGCCGCTGTCGATCTGCTACGCCAAGAAGCCGTTCAAGAAGATTCCGCGGGAAATGGGCGTGGAAGAGCTTTTTGTCGGCGGGATGCAGAAGTCGCGCATGCACCTGCACTGGGCGAAGAAGCTGGTCTCGTGGCGGAACTTTTTTCTGGTGCTCGACCGCATGACGCACTGGTTTGAGCGCGTGCACGTGCGGCCTTTGCGGTCCATCGCATTAAAGAGCGCGGAGAAGTGGATGCTCGCGCGCCTGGAGATGAGCGACGGGCTGGGCGGGATTTATCCGTCGATGATGAATGCGATCATCGCGTTGCGCTGCCTGGGCTATTCGCTGGACGATCCGCAGGTGATTCGCGCGATGGATGAGTTCGAGAAATTGGGGATCGAAGAAGAAGACACGTTCCGCATGCAGCCCTGCATGTCGCCGGTGTGGGATACGGCGTATGCGATGTTTGCGCTGGCCGAGGCGGGAGTTCCGGCGAATGATCCGCGGATCGTGAAATCTGCCGACTGGATTTTGCAGAAACAAGTGCGCAACGTGGGCGACTGGAAAGTGAAAAACAAGAAGGGGCAGCCGGGTGGATGGTACTTCGAGTTTAACAACGAGTTCTATCCGGATGTGGATGATAGTGCAATGGTTTGCCTGGGGTTGAGCCGGGTGGAGCATCCCAACGGACGCTACCAGCGCGAGTCGGTGCAGCGGGCCATTGACTGGATTTTTTCCATGCAGTGCAAGAACGGCGGCTGGGCGTCGTTTGACAAAGATAACGACAAGATGGTGTTTGAGCATATTCCGTTTGCGGATCACAATGCCATGCTCGATCCCGCGACCGTGGATATTACCGGGCGCATTCTGGAAATGCTGGCGACTTACGGGTACGACAAGAATCATCCGGCGGTGCAGCGGGCGATTGAGTTTATTCGTAAGGAACAAGAACCGGATGGCAGCTGGTTCGGGCGCTGGGGCGTGAATTACATTTACGGCACCGCGCTGGTGCTGCGCGGGCTGGACGCGATGGGCATGGACCTGCACGAGCCTTGCATCCAGCAGGGTGCCGAGTGGCTACGCATGGTGCAGAATGCCGACGGCGGATGGGGCGAGACCGTTGGATCGTACGATGACCCGACGCTGCGCGGAGTGGGCGACAGCACTCCTTCGCAGACCGCGTGGGCGATCCTGGGCTTGTTGGCGGCCAATGACACGCGCAGCGATTCGGTGGCGCGCGGTGTTGCTTACTTGTTGCGCACGCAGAAAAAAGATGGATCGTGGGATGAACCGTTCTTCACCGGCACGGGATTTCCGCGCGTGTTTTATTTGATGTACCACCTCTATAGGGATTATTTCCCGCTGCTGGCGCTGACCACGTACGCGAAGGTGATGGAGAAGGCGGGGAGTTAGGGCGCGGTTCCAACCGTGGCGCCATATTGCCGATGGTCGTGGGTACACCCAACCGGTGAGTGTAATGGGGATGTTACGCCAGCTAAAGCCTGCTTGCGATGTGGCTCGTCGGATATACTGCCGTGCGGTCTTCACGAAAACACATGCTTTCCGTCAGACGAGACCTCGTGCTAGCGCTTGATTCGCCGTGGACGGCAATGTCACCTCTGCGACTCGGCAAGATTCCGGCTGGATTGGGAACCGCCGATCTGTTTCTCACAATCAGCGAAGATGATCGTCCTCTTCTTCGTGTTGACTTGTACGCGGATTGTTCTGGACCGTTCCAAGCGGTCGTCTGGTCCGAACATGTGTTTGTTGGAGTCGAGCGGCTGGTTTACGTTATTGATCCGAAGAGGGCATTCGCTTCCGAGATTTTTCTCGACAGTGACGCTTGGGGTTATTTTGGGCACTTCTACCCAGACCACGAATATTTGCTGGTTGCCTCCGCTACCGCACTGTTGCGTCTTGCTCCTGATGGCAACGTCTTGTGGAACAGATCCGATCTCGGACTCGATGGCGTAGTTGTCAATTCCGTCGAGGACGGACTGATCAAAGGTGAAGGATGTTGGGACCTAGATGAAGAGTGGAAACCTTTCCTGTTGCGACTCGATTCAGGCGAGCTGATTATTGGTTGAGGAAATCAGGCCATTTACACTCAAAACCCTCCGCCGCAGCCGGGATGTGCCCGCTCGCCGTCCATTCTTCCGACCCTGTAGTTGTGCGAACTGTTTATACTGATTCCGGATGCAGTTCGAGTGGGATCTACGCAAAGAAGTCTCGAACCGGCGTAAGCACGGCGTTGGGTTTCGGGAGGCCGCAACGGTCTTCGGTGATCCTCTGGCGACGACCTTTCCAGATCCTGATCATTCGGCATTCGAAGAGCGTTTCCTTACTATTGGAGAATCGGCAAGTGGGCGAATGCTGGTGGTGGCCCACAGCGAGAGTGGCGAGAATATTCGAATCATCAGTGCGCGGCAGGTCACGCGCCGCGAGAGGGAATTCTATGAAGAAGCCCGTTAGTCGCCGAAACCACGATGGGATGAGGTCTGAGTATGACTTCGCCTCGATCAAGGGAGCGGTCCGGGGCAAACATTACCGGGAATATCGGAATGGGACGAACATCGTTCTACTTCAGCCTGACGTTGCCGAGGCGTTTCCCACGGAAGACGCCGTAAACGAAGCCCTGCGCGGAATACTCACCACAACGCGTGCCGTGCGCCGTACCGGAGGACTGCCTGACCGTGCGGTAGGTGCGACTCCGAACACATCCAAACCCTACGGTCGCAAATAATTGGCTTGTACATCGGCTTGTCGCTCGGGATAGCTGTCTGGATTAAGATGCCGACCCCTCCATGAAGGCTTTGGTCACTGGCGCTACCGGGTTCCTGGGCTCTCACGTTGCCCGCGTTCTTGCCGATCAGGGCGCGGAGTTGCGGCTGCTGGTGCGGCCTACTAGCAATCTGAAAAACCTCACAGGACTGAATGCTGAGACCGCGACCGGCGATCTGCGCGATCCGGCTTCGCTCGAAAAAGCGATGTCCGGCTGCGACACCGTGTTTCATGTGGCGGCTGACTACCGGCTCTGGGTGCGCGATCCGGAGGAGATGTACCGGTCCAACGTGGAGGGGACGCGGGCCGTTCTGGCGGCGGCGCGGAAGAACGGAGTGCGGCGGGTGGTGTATACCTCGAGCGTGGCGACTGTGGGATTCACGAGGAATGGATATTCTGCTGGAGATCCCGTCGATGAGGATTCTCCGGTGTCGCTGGCCGATATGATTGGGCCGTATAAGCGGTCGAAGTTTATGGCGGAGCAGGTGGCGCTGGAGGCTGGGCGCAGCGGGATGCAGGTGGTGACGGTGAATCCGACGACGCCGGTGGGCGAGCAGGATGTGAAGCCGACGCCGACGGGACGGATTGTCGTGGATTTTATGAAGCGGAAGTTTCCGGCCTATGTGGAAACCGGGCTGAACCTGGTGGACGTGCGGGAATGCGCGCTGGGGCACGTGGCCGCTCTCGAAAAAGGAAAGTCGGGCGAGCGCTATATTCTGGGCGGGGAAAATCTTACGCTGAAGCAGATACTGGACAAGCTGGGAGAGATTACGGGTCTGCCGTCGCCGAAGATCAAGCTGCCGTATTTCTTTGCGTTTGCAGCGGGCGTGGTCGATGAGGCGATCACCGGACGCATGCTGCACCGCGAGCCTCGCGCTACGGTCGACACCGTGCGCATGGGAAAGAAAAAAATGTTTGCCAGTTCCGGCAAGGCCGAGCGCGAGCTGGGATGGAAGATTGTGGCGGTCGATGGGGCGTTGCGGCGAGCGGTGGAGTGGTTCCGGGACAACGGGTATGTATAACGGATATGTATAGAGTTGCAATGGTGGCTGCGCTGGAGCGCGAGGTGCGTCCGCTGGTGAAGGAGTGGCGCGTCAGCGAGAAGGAGCATGCCGGACGGCGGTTTCGCTTTTTTATTTGTACCGGCGAAAAAGCCGACGAAGTTGTTCTGGTTTGCGGCGGCGTTGGAGCGGGACCGGCACGCCGCGCGGCGGAGGCGGTGATCGCGATCTATGCGCCGACTGTGGTGTACTCCGTGGGATTTGCCGGCGGCCTTGTTTCAGCGCTGAAAGTCGGAGATGTGGTGCAGCCTTCGCAGGTGATTGACGCGGGGGACGGCAGCCGGCTAGAGCTGGTCGGAGGCCAGGGAGTGCTGGTTAGTTTTGGAGCGGTGGCAAGTCCGGCGCAGAAGGCGAAGTTGAAGGAATCGTTTGGCGCGCAGTTGGTTGACATGGAAGCGGCTGCGGTGGCGCGCGCGGCGCAGGCGCGAGGCGTGGAGTTCGCGGCCGTGAAGGCGATTTCAGACGAATACGATTTCACGTTTCCCGAGATTGACAGATTTATTGATGCCGAGGGCCAGCTTCAGCAGGGGAGATTGGCAGCCTATGCCGCGCTGCGTCCCTGGCTCTGGCCGAAACTGCGGAGGCTCGCGATCCACAGCAATCTGGCCTCGCGGGCGCTATGCGACTGGCTGGCGGCTTCTCTGAATCGGATGATCGAGTGCGCGCCGGAGCCCAAGGCGGAGGCCACGCAGCGCCCATGAAGCGGATCGTACTTTCGCTGTTTGGATTCCTGCTTGCGATTCCAGCGCTGGCGCAGAGTACTCCCACGATTTATGCGGAGAGCTTCCGCCAGGGATCGACGCGAATCACAGAAGAGGCTTTCGACACCAGGCTGACTCCGGACAATGCGAATTACCGGGAGCGAATCAAGGACGTGCGGGGCAACGACCGCTACGAACTGACCATTACTCCGCAGGTGCTGGAGGGAACCAATGAGGTCACGGCGTGGCGCGTGATGCTCAGGGATTTGCACCACAGCATTTACCGCAACATTCTACTGGCGGATCAGGAGCCATCGTCAGACGCAAGGAACAACCTGTGGTGGCTGAACCCGAACCAGTTCAGTCCGGTGCCGGTTCGCGCCCGGCGGATCATGAAGGTTGACGGATTTTATTTGGTGATGCAGGTTCAGGACCTGCACTTCACGCCACTGGACTCGCCTTATCTGGATTCGATGGCGGTGCACTTCGCGTTCACCAACAGCGATCCCAGAATGACGCCGATTCGCTGAAGGGGCCAGGATGGGAATATTGCGTTGGCGGATCGGGTACGTGCGGAAAAACGCGCGTCCTGGTTCCTCTATAATTGAGGCAGGCATTTTCCCAAGAAAAAACGATGCATCTCTTCCCCTTACTGGTAGTGTTCGTCGGCGGCGAAGTCGTCGATATGCTTTCTAACACTGGCCTGATGGCCAAGCTGGTTCTGGCTGCCCTGCTGGGGTTAAGCTTGGTTTCCTGGTCGATCATCCTGACAAAATGGGGCCTGCTGCGGCGGGTGCGGGCCCAGAGCGGGCGATTCGTGCGCGCGTTTCGCAAGGCGCAACGGCTGCAGGATATTGCCGCCGTGGCCGAGCAGTTCAAGCCCAGCCCGCTGGTGGGTGTGTTCGAGGGCGGGTATGAGGAATATAAACAGCAGGCGGCGACTACGGGTACGATTCGGAATCTGCTGTCGATCCAGCGCGGGATGCAGATTGGAGCCTCGGAAGAAATCACGCGGCTGGAGCGGAATATGCCGTGGCTCGCGATCACGGCAGCAGTGTCGCCGTTCGTCGGGCTGCTTGGCACGGTGTGGGGCATTATCGATGCGTTTCAGGGGCTGGGGACGGCTGGAGCGGCCACGCTGCGGGCCGTAGCTCCCGGCATTTCAGAAGCTCTGATTACGACGGCCTTTGGATTGCTGGCGGCGATTCCTGCGGTGATTGCCTATAACCTGATCGGCGCGTCGATTCGCGAATTCGCCGCGCGCAGCGACGACTTTGCCCTCGAATTTCTCAATGCTGTCGAACACAGCCAGGCGCAGGCTGCTCCGGCAGAGGTGAGGCGCTGATGGCGTTTACTGCCTCCAACGGACGCACGCAGACGGCGCTGGCCGACATCAACATCACTCCGCTGGTGGATGTGGTGCTGGTGCTGCTGATTATTTTCATGGTGACCGCGCCGGTGCTGCAGTCGGGCATCGATGTCAGCGTGCCCAAAACGAAGACGGTGCACGAGATCACGCAGGAGCGGCTGGTAATTACCATCAACAAAGATCAGCGCGTCTTTCTGGGCAACGATGCCATCAATATTAACGAGATTGGAAGCAAGCTGCGGCAGAAGATTCGCGATCCTCGCAACCAGTCCGTGTTTGTGCGCGCCGACGAGAATGTTCCCTTTGGCGCTTTCGCCACGGTGATGGATGCAGTGAAGCAGTCGGGAATTACCAACGTCAGCATTGTGACGCAGCCACTCGAGCAAAATGGCCGCAAACGCTGAAATCTACTTTGAGCATGACCGCTGGGGCCGCGCGCTGGCGTGGTCGGCGGGGCTGCATGTGGGCATCACCGCGTTCCTGCTGATTTTTTCGGCGGTTCTTTCGGGACGAAGCGGCGGCACCTGGGGCGCGGGCGGGGGCGGGGAAGCGATCGGGGCCACGCTGGTGAGCACGGTTCCGCTGCCGGCGAATCCGGCGCAGACGCAGAACGTTCTGGCCAATGAGTCGAAGGGGCTGACGCAGTCACAGCCGAAGATCGAGGAGAAAGCGCCGGATGCGATTGAGATTCAGGGCAAGAACGCAAAAATAAAACCCAAGAAGCAGCAAGAAACGGCATCGAAAGACAAACCGCAGGCCGCGCCGGAAGAAGAGAATAATCAGGTGGCGTTTGGCGAAGGCGGCCCGGTCAGCGGGCCTTACGGTACGTTCAGCGCAGCCGGCGCCAAGGGCGGATTTGGAGTCACCGGAGGCGGCGGGGATTTTGGCACGAAGTACGCCTACTATGTGCAGGTGATTCAGCAGAAAGTTTCGGAGAATTGGCTGAGGTATGAGGTCGATCCGAGAATCACGTCGGCCCAGCGCGTGTATATCACGTTCGACGTGATGCGCGACGGGCATCCCGCGAACGTGCAGGTGGAGCAGTCGAGCGGCGTGCCTTCGTTGGACATTTCCGCGGTGCGGGCGCTGCAGCGGATTGATACTTTCGGCCCTCTGCCGGGGGATTACCCGGGCGGCAAGATTTCCGTGGAGTTCTGGTTCGATTACAAGAAGTAAATTTCAGTAAACGCGGCGTAAGTGGAAGAGAGAAGAAGCCTTGCCAAGAGATTCATATCGGGATACGATATTGTCGTGCGGAGTACGTTTCTCCCCCACGCGGATGGACGAAAGCGCTAGAGGTTTTTCCCGGCGACGCCCAAATTCCGGGCAATCGCCAGCCGGTCTCCGTGACCTGACCCTGCTGCGCGTTCTGGTTGTCCTCTGCCTGCTTCCGTCAGCTCTTTTTGCTCAGGACTGGGTCAAGACGGGCACGAGTCTGGGCATGGCGAAGGTTCGGCTGGCCGTTCCGGACTTCAAGCCTTCGACCGCCGACCCGCAGAACTCCGCGCTGCTCAAGACTTTCAACGACACGCTGTGGAACGACCTCGACGTATCCGGGGTGGTCGAACTGGTGTCGAAGAGTTTCTATCCGTTGCAGGTTCCCGGGCAACCGCCCGAAGTCAACATGCCGGCGTGGAACGCGCCTCCTCCCAATGCGGGTATGCTGGCTTTCGGAAACCTGGGCGTGGCCGGCGGAAGGCTGACGGTTCAAGGCTGGCTATACGATGTGAAGAATTCCCAGTCGCCGCAGGTTCTGGGCAAGCAGTATGGAGATACCGCCAGCGATGCGGCCGCGCGAGTAATGGCCCACAGGTTCGCCGACGAAATCATCTTCCGGCTGGGCGGCGGCCTTCCCGGCATTGCCGAGACGCAAATCTATTTTGTCAGCGACCGCACTGGGCACAAAGAAATCTGGGCGATGGACTACGACGGGTCAAACCAGCACCAGCTCACCCGTTTGGGATCGATTTCACTCTCGCCGAGGATTTCGCCGGATGGATCCCGCGTGGCTTTCAGCAGCCTGACCAAGAGCGGCTGGGAAATCATGATGTACTCGCTTGATCTGAACCGTGCCGTGGGATTCCCGCATTTGGGCGGAACAAATCTGTCGCCAGCCTGGTCGGGAGACGGAACAAAGCTGGCGTTTTCGTCGTCGCGCGCCGGTGAGCCGGAAATTTATGTGTCGGATGCGTCGGGCGGGAATCTACATCGCATGACCACTGGCAAGGGGCCGGATGTTTCCCCAGTATGGAACCGGAAGACGAATGCGCAAATTGCCTTTGTCAGCGGCCGTACCGGATTGCCGCAGATTTATACCATGGAAGCCGACGGCACCAACCAGCAGCGCATGACCGACCAGGGATACGCGGTGTCGCCAAACTGGGCTCCCAACGGGCAGTTTCTGGCGCTGGCGTGGGTGCGGAAATATGGGCCCGGCGAGCCCGGCGCGTCGGATATTTACCTGATGGATATTGCCAGCAAGCAGTGGGTGCAGCTTACCCACGATGGCGGGCGGAATGACTTTCCTTCGTGGTCGCCGGATGGGCGGCATATGGTTTTTCAATCGAACCGGTCGGGCAGCCTGCAAATCTGGACCATGCTGGCCGACGGCAGCAAGCTGCAGCAACTGACTTTTACGGGACGCAACACCCAACCCAATTGGAGTTGGAAATAGTAAATACGCTTCGTCTGATCCTGGAGGGAAGCTTCCGGGATCGCAGGGAGGAAATACAGTGAAGCAACAAAGTATAAAGTGGTCTCTGCTGATCGTTACCCTCGGCGTTGTACTTACACTCGCCGCTTGCGGAAAGAAAAAGACTCCGCCACCGCCACCGCCGCCGCCGGCACCACCGGCCCCAACCGCATCCATCTCAGTGAGCCCGAACAGCATTCAGGCGGGACAGTCCGCGTCGCTGACGTGGCAGACCAGCAACGCGACCGATGTGTCGATCGACGGCATTGGCGCGGTGCAGCCGAACGGATCGCAGAGTGTGTCCCCGACGGCTTCCACGACCTATCATTTGGTCGCCAAGGGAACGGGCGGAACCCAGGAAGCCACCGCGCAGCTCACCGTAACCCAACCGCCGCCACCGCCTCCGCCGCCGGCTCCGACGGTCACCGACGAAGACTTGTTCGGCCAGAACGTGAAGGATGTGTACTTCGACTACGACAAGTCCGACCTTCGCGCCGACCAGCAGTCTTCCGTGCAAGCTGACGTGGCGTTCCTGAATGCGCACGCGGATATCAGCTTCACGATTGAGGGGCACTGCGACGAACGGGGCTCAACCGAATACAACCTGGCGTTGGGCGACCAGCGCGCCAGCGCGGTGAAGAACGCACTGACCGCGGCCGGAATCAGCGCCAGCCGCATCAAGACGATCAGCTACGGCAAGGAAAAACCCTTCTGCACAGAAAGCAACGAAGCTTGCTGGCAGCAGAACCGCCGTGGCCATCTCGTTTATCAGAAGTGAGGATCGCGGGAGACGCCGAGTGGCGTCTCCCGCTTTTTCTTGTTTGGGATGGCGCGTCAGTGTCCGCGGCACCGACGGTCCCGTTGCGTCTTCCGGTTCCGGGGTTGTCCGTTTCTGTGTGGAATCATCCCAGCCTGTGGGACAATCATAAGCATCTAACTCAGAACCTAAACCAGAAGCTGTTCAGGGAATCTCTATGAAATCACATCGCGTTATTTCCGTCTTCTTCGTAGCGTTGGCGGTGCTCGTGCTGGGGGTCACTCCGGCAGGCAGCGCCAGCAAAGAAATGATCCAGCTGCAAACCCAGGTGCAGCAACTGCAGGAACAAATGACCGCTATGCAGCGCAGCTTCGATGAGCGCATGGGCGTGATGAAGAATCTGGTGGAAACCGACACCGACGCGGTGAACAAGGTGACGGCCGCGCTCAACGGGCTGAACGCGACGCTCAGCAAGCAGCAGGGTGATGTGGGGTCGAAGACTGACCAGCTTTCAGGGCAGATCCAGGCGCTCAACGACACCATGGACGAAATCAAGGCGCGCATGGCCAAGGTCAGCAAACAACTGGAAGACATGCAGGGAGCGCAGCAGAGCCTGGCGGCCCAGCAGGCGACGCAGCAGGCGCAACAGCAGGCCGTGGCCGCCGCGCCGCCTCCGGATGTGCTCTACAATAACGCACTCCGCGACTACAACGGGGCGAAGAACGACCTGGCGACGCAGGAATTTTCAGACTACATCAAGTTCTATCCCAACACCGATCTGGCGGGGAACTGCTACTTCTATCTGGGTGAGATTCAGTTTCGGCAGGCCAACTACCAGCAGGCGGCGCAGAGCTATGACCAGGTGTTGCAGAATTTTCCCAGCGGCAGCAAGGCCGCGTCGGCGGAGTTGAAGAAGGGATTCTCTCTGATCGAACTCGGCAAGCAGGACGACGGGGTGAGCGAATTAAAGCATGTCATCCAGCGTTTTCCGCGTTCTCCGGAAGCGCTGCAGGCGCGGGACCGGCTGCACAAGCTGGGAGTTTCGACCACGGGGAAATAGTCGCTTGAATAAGCAGGATGCCCTGAGCGCAGGGTGCCCGTTAGAAACGTCTAAGCTGCGTGGTGATGCGGATGCTTGGGCGCGTGATGCTTGCCAGCCTTGTGTGCGTGGTGGCGCTGGACGCGCTTGTCTCGGTGGCGGCTTGCCTTTACCGTTGCCTTCACTGGGATGAGCGCGAAATGCTGCGTACCTGCCAAGGCGGACCCAGCCAGCAAGACTAGCAGCATCAGTGTTCCTAGGCACCGCTTCATATAACCTCTTCCCGAAGAACTTCTCCATACTTTAACCGATTTTCTTTGGAGAAGCTCCAGCGCTACACTGGTCTGGCAGGAATGATTGCCAGAGGTGGAATTATGCCACATAGCACGCACGATCAAGATACCGCGAAGGGTGCCACGGAAGAGGATCACAAGGCTGGGGATCAGAAAGACGGGAACGTCGGACTGCAGGAGCAGCTTGGGCATCGCGATCAGGACCCCATGCTGAAAGATGCGGACTCCGATTTTCCGGAGCCGGGGCCGAGTCCTGAGCACAGCGGGGAACCAGAAAAGAAGACAGCGTAGAACAACGGGGCAGTGTCACCACCAATTGTCATCCCAAGCGAAGCGAGGGACCAAGGTTCTTGCTTGCGCCCGGTGAAGCCGGGGAAAGCAGGCTCATGCCGGGCCTAGCGCAACTCTTCCATCACCGCGTCGAGCGCTTCTTTGCCCGGACGCGTCATCGAATCAGGCAGTGTGGCCAGGGGCTGATCTACAACGTTCAGCATGTCGATGAAGTTCGGCGCCTCGGGATTCACGTAGAACACTCCGGTCAGAACCTCTCCTTTTGCGTGCGCTTCGGCGAGGCGTGTGAGGGCATGAATCTTGTTGGTCGGATCGTAGGCTTCTTCCAGCTTGCGCAGGTGCAGGCGCGAGCCGTCGTGCATGGTGACTTCGACGGTCGTACCCGGATCGTACTCAACGTCGATATCTTCGAAGTGCGGAACGAAGCTGACGTCCTGCAAAGTTTCTTCATGCTCTTTTACATACTTGTAAGACTTGGTCGAGCCCTCGTGATCGTTGAAGGTGACGCAGGGCGAAACCACGTCGAGCATTACGGTGCCCTTGTGGGCGATCGCCGCCTTCAGCATGGCGCTGAGCTGGCGCTTGTCCCCGGAGAATGAGCGGCCGACCAGAGTGGCGCCGAGCTGAATGGCGAGCGCACAAGTGTCGATGGGCGGAAGATCGTTCAAGACGCCCGACTTCAATTTTGAGCCGAGGTCGGCAGTGGCCGAGAACTGGCCTTTGGTCAGGCCGTAGACGCCGTTATCTTCGATAATGTAAATGATCGGCAGATTGCGGCGCATGAGGTGCACGAACTGTCCAATGCCGATGGAGGCGGTGTCGCCGTCGCCGCTGACGCCGATGCAGATCAGGCGGCGATTCGCCAGCAGCGCGCCGGTAGCGACCGAAGGCATGCGGCCGTGCACGGTGTTGAAGCTGTGCGAGCGGTTCATGAAGTAGGCGGGAGTTTTCGACGAGCAACCAATGCCGCTGGGCTTGATGAGTAGTTCGGGCTGCACGCCCATTTCGTACATGGATTCGATGATGCGTTCGGAGATGGCGTTGTGGCCGCAGCCGGCGCACAGCGTGGTCTTGCCGCCCTTGTAATCCATGACGGTGAGGCCGATGCGGTTGGTCTTGGGCCCTGGTGCGGCTCCGGGTTCGACGGTGGTGGTGCCCATCTACTTACCCTCCATGCTGGTCAGTTCGTCCGTGATGGACCGCGCGTCGAGCGGCAGTCCGGTGATGTGGGCGATGCTGCGCAGACGCGTGGTCAGTTCGGGCTTGAGATCGAGCTTGAGCAGGGTCAGCATTTGCGCGTCGCGATTTTGCTCGACCAGATAAATGCGTTCGTGCTGATCGATGAACTCATGCACTTCGCGAGTAAAGGGATACGCCCGCAACCGCAGGTAGTCGGTCTCGATGGCGTATTCTTCGCGGAGTTGATCGCGGCTCTCGGTGATGCCCCAGTGCGAGGTGCCGTAGGCCATGATGCCTATTTTCGCATTCTTGCCTTTTGTGATCTCCGGCCGCGGAACGAACGAGCGCGCGGTTTCGAACTTGCGGTTCAGGCGCTCCATATTGTTTTCGAAGTCGTCGGCGCGTTCGCTGTACTGTGCTTTCTCGTTGTGACCGCTGCCCCGCGCGAAATATGCCGCCGCGGGATGCACAGTTCCGGGTAAAGTCCGGTAGCCGATGCCGTCGCCATCCACGTCTTTGTAGCGGGCGAATCCGCCGAGGCGGTCGAGATCTTCCTTGCCCAGCACCTTGCCGCGATTGATCGGCGTGGTCGGATACTCGAACGGATCGGACATCCAGTTATTCATCCCGAGATCGAGATCGGACATCACGAACACCAGCGTCTGAAACTGTTCCGCCAGGTTGAAAGCGTCGGGCGCCATGGTGAAGCACTCGGTAACGGAGCAGGGAAACAGCATGATGTTCTTGGTATCGCCGTGCGAGAGGAACGCGGTGGAGAGAATATCGCCCTGCGAAGTGCGCGTCGGCAGGCCGGTCGAGGGACCTACGCGCTGAATGTCCCAGATCACGCCGGGAACCTCGACGTAATATGCGAGTCCCGCGAATTCCGCCATCAGCGAGATGCCCGGTCCTGCGGTTGCGGTCATGCTGCGCGCGCCCGCCCAGCCTGCGCCAATGACCATGCCGATGGCGGCCAGTTCGTCTTCGGCCTGCACGATGGCGAAAGTCGCTTTGCCGTCGGGACCGATGCGGTATTCCTTCATGTACTCGATCATGGTTTCGACCAGCGATGACGACGGCGTGATCGGATACCAGGTAACGACGGTGCAGCCAGCGAACATACAACCGAGCGCGGCGGCGGAATTACCGTCAATAATGATCTTGCCCGCGGTCGCGTTCATGCGCTCAATGTGATAAACGTCGCCCTTTTTCAGATTCGCTTTCGCGTAGTCGAATCCGGCTTGTGCCGCGGCCAAGTTCAGATTCGCGGCCTTCACTTTTTTCGCGAATTGCTTGCGGATCGCCTTCTCCACCTCGCCCATTTCAATTTCGAGCAGGTTCGCGACCACGCCGACGTAGACCATGTTCTTGACCAGTTTGCGCAGCTTGGCTTCCGGGCACACGGCGGCCACGATCTTGTCATAGGGAACTGCATAGAAGGCGACGTCGGCGCGCAACTTGTCGAGTTTCAGGGGCTCGTCGTAAAGCACGGATGCGCCGGGCGCCAGCGACATGGTGTCTTCCACCGCCGTCTCGGAATTCATCGCGACCAGAAAGTCGATCTCTTTCTTGCGGCCGATGTATCCGTTCTTGTTGGCGCGAATCGTGTACCAGGTCGGCAGACCGGCAATGTTCGAAGGGAACATATTCTTGCCGGAGACCGGTACGCCCATCTGGAAAATGCTGCGCAACAGCACCGTGTTTGAACTTTGCGAGCCGGAACCGTTGACCGTCGCGACCTGAATGCTCATGTCGTTGACGATGCGCTTGTGCCCCACGCCTCCAGCAGATTCTCGGGGCGTGATATCCGTCGTGGCCATCCCAACACCTTCCTTCGGTGAGCGAACTGATCAGAGTCACCCGTGACCGAAACCTCACGGACGACGAAACAGTACATTATAACGGCGGCTAGCCGGCGCCGTCGCGCCAAATCGCCTGACTGGAGCCTGGGAGTAACCTTTCTTGGAACGGGGGAAGAAATCCGGCGGAAGTGTCCGGAGGAGCAGTTTGTCATCCCGAAAATAGATTGTCATCCCGAAAAGTAGCTTGTCATCCCGAAAAGTAGCTTGTCATCCCAAGCAAAGCGAGGGACCATGGTTCTGGCTCGCGCCTGCGCCGCTGCCACGCGCCAGCAAAACACCCAGATCCCTCGCTTCGCTCGGGATGACAAACTGCGATAAGAATCAGGATTCGGCGGAACAGACTATTCCGTCTTGTAGAACTGGGCAATGTTGCGGAATTTGCTATAGCGCGAGGCGAGTAATTCGGCCGCGGGAATCTTCTTGAGTTCGGCGTAATGTCTTTGCAGGGTGGCGTCGAGGAGGTTGGCTGCGGCTTCGTGGTCGCGATGAGCCCCGCCTTCGGGCTCGGGAACGATATCGTCGATACAGCCGAGTTCGCTGAGGTCGGTTGCAGTAATGCGCATCGCCTCAGCCGCGAGTTCCTTTTTCGAGGCGTCGCGCCACATGATGGCGGCACAGCCTTCCGGAGAGATAACGGAATAAATCGAGTTCTCCATCATTAAGACGCGGTCGGCAATGGCGATCGCCAGCGCTCCTCCGCTGCCCCCTACTCCGATCACGGTGGCAATGATGGGCACTTCCAGCCGCGCCATCTCGCGGAGATTGTAGGCGATGGCTTCGGCCTGCCCACGCTCTTCGGCGTGAATGCCGGGGTATGCGCCATCGGTATCAACCAGGGTGAAGATTGGGCGGCGGAATTTCTCGGCGAGTTGCATGATGCGGATCGCCTTGCGATAGCCCTCGGGATGTGGCGTGCCGAAATTCCGGTGGACGCGCTGCTTCATGTCGCGGCCCTTCTGCGTGGCTACGACGAGCACCTCGTCGCCGTGGAAGCGCGCCATGCCGCAGATGATGGCGGCGTCGTCGCCAAAGCTGCGATCGCCGTGAATTTCGCTGAAGTCGGTGAACACGCGCTCGATGTAGTCGAGGGACTGGGGACGCTGCGGATGCCGCGCCAGTTCAGCCTTCTGCCACGCAGTGGAGGGCACGTTCATTTCTCGTCGAAGGGTGTCGATGCGATACTGCAATTTGGCGATCTGGCGGCGGGTCGCATCGTCGGCTCCGGGAGACTCAAGTTCGGCGACCTGGCGTTCAATCTGCTCCAATTCCTGTTGCGCTTTTTCAGTCGGTGCCATGCGTGAATTCAGGCCGTGTTGTCAGGCAATGATGCGGACGCTGCCCCGCCCGCACAACTGTTCGACGCGGGCGATGAAATTTCGATCCGGAATCACATTATAGCCTTCCGCCTCCATCACCACCATGAAATCGCCTTCACGTTCCACGTCAAACAACACCTTGGCCTCGCCTTTCCGTTCCAAAAAAAGCGCGTGCAGATCGTCGACTGTGGAATCGTCCGCAGTCTTCAGCGGCACGCGAATGCGGATGGCCCGCGGCAGCGGCACTTTGGCCTCTTCCAGCGGTTGAATTTCGGCGGCCGTGATCTTAGGGTTGGCGCCTTCTTCGATGCGTACTCCCGCCTTCACGAGAACAGGAACTTCGAGTTTTACCCGGTCTCCAATTTTCTTATAGGCCTCGGGAAAGACGATCATGTCGATCGATCCCGACATGTCTTCGAGTGTGGCCTGGGCATAGAAGTCTCCGCGCTTCGATTTCAGCACGCGCACATTGCCGATCATGCCGGCCGTTGTGATAGTTTCGTCTTTGCCGGTCGATCGCGTCATGGCGGCGATTTCTTCAATGCTCAGCGCTTGCAGGTCGGCGAGCTTGTCTTTGTATTTCTGCAGGGGATGACCGCTGATGAAGAAGCCGAGAATTTCTTTTTCGGCGGTGAGGCGGGTGTGCTCGTCCCAGTCAGGAATGTTGGGCAGCTTGTCGTTGTGCGACTCGGCGTCTTCCTGCTGGAACACGCCAAACAGGCCGTGCTGGCCGGATTCGGCGTCGCGCTGCGCTTTCTGCGCCTGCTCCATCGCCTTGTCGAGCACGGCAATCAGTTGTGCGCGGCGGCCCATGGAATCCATGGCGCCGCTCTTGATCAGCGATTCCAGAACACGCTTATTGAGCAGCCGAAGATCGACGTTCTCGCAGAATTCGAAAATAGACTTGAAGCGGCCGAGTTTCTTGCGAGCGGCAACGATCGATTCGATGGCATTGCCACCGACGTTTTTCACCGCGGCCAAGCCGAACCGAATCGATTCACCATGCGGCGTGAAGTTGGCGTCGGAAACGTTGAGGTCGGGAGCTTCCACGGCAATGCCCATCTCGCGGCATTCGTTGATGTACTTGACGACATCGTCGGTCGAGCCGGTAACCGATGTCAGCAGCGCCGCCATGAATTCCACGGGATAGTGCGTCTTGAGATAGGCCGTGTGATAGGCCAACAGGGCATAGGCCGCGGAGTGGGACTTGTTGAAGCCGTAGCCTGCGAACTGCGCCATGAGGTCGAAAATCTTCTCGATCTTCTTTGGCGGATATTTTTGCCGCGCCGCGCCTTCCACGAAGCGTGCCCGCTGATTCGCCATTTCCTTTTCGTTTTTTTTCCCCATGGCGCGGCGCAGCAGATCGGCTTCACCCAGAGAGTAGCCGGCCAGGCGATTGGCGATCTGCATCACCTGTTCCTGATAAACGATCACACCGAGAGTCTCCCGCAGAATTTCCTGCAGTTCCGGCAACTCGTATTCGACTTTCTTGCGGCCGTGCTTGCGGTCGATGAAATCGTCAATCATGCCGCCCTGGATTGGACCCGGGCGATAGAGCGCATTCAGAGCGGTGAGATCTTCAATGGAATTCGGCTGGTACTTCCGCAGTACATCGCGCATGCCGTTCGATTCAAACTGGAAGACGCCGGAAGTCAGGCCTTTATAGAACACCTTTTCGTAGGTTTCGTGATCTTCCAGCGGAATCTGTTCGAGCGTAATCGCCGTGCCCCGGGTTTGCGCGATCAGCTTCAATGCGTCGGTAAGAATCGTGAGCGTGGTCAGGCCGAGGAAGTCCATCTTCAGCAGACCGAGCTTGTCGATCGCCACCATGTCGAAGGCGGTCACGATTTCGTCGTTCTTGGTGCGGTGCAGCGGAACCAGGTCGGTGAGAGGCCGCGGTGAAATGACTACGCCGGCAGCGTGCACGCCGGAATTGCGGACCATGCCCTCCAGCTTCTTGGCAGTCTCGAAAAGCTCGCGAATCTGGCCGTCTTTTTCGATGGCCTCGCGCAGCTGCGCCGAGTCGGCGATGGCCTGCTCCAACGTAATATTGAGCTGAGTCGGAACCATCTTGGCGATGCGGTCGACGTCGGCGTAGGGGATGTCCATGGCACGGCCAACGTCTTTGATGGCAGCCTTGGCGGCCATGGTGCCGAAGGTGATGATCTGCGCGACATTATCGCGGCCGTATTTTTGCGTGACGTAGTTAATCACTTCGCCGCGGCGGTTCATGCAGAAATCAATGTCGATGTCGGGCATGGACACACGCTCGGGGTTCAAGAAGCGCTCGAAAAGCAGTTCATGCTGCAGCGGATCAATGTCAGTGATGGCGAGCGCGTAAGACACCAAAGACCCTGCGGCTGAGCCGCGGCCGGGGCCGACCGGAATATCATGCTCGCGGGCGTAACGGATAAAGTCCCAGACGATGAGGAAGTAGCCGGGGAACTGCATCTGCTGGATGATGGCAAGCTCGCGCTCCAGCCGCTGCTCGTAGTCGGTAATGGAGTGCTTCAGCTTGCCTTGTTCATGCAGCGGGCGCAGGGCCTGCAGGCGGCGGGCGAAGCCTTCGCGGGTTACGTGGACGAAGTAGCTGTCAATGGTATAGCCGGGAGGAACCTCGAACTGCGGAAACGGATTCGCAATCTTTTCCAGACGAAGACTGCAGCGCTCGGCAATGTCGAGCGTACGCGTCAGCACCTCGGGCGAATCCTTGAACACGCGCGCCATTTCTTCGTGGTTCTTGACGAAGAACTGGTTGCCGTCGAACTTCATGCGCGCCGTATCGTGAATCGACTTGCCGGTCTGAATGCACAGCATCACGTCCTGGGCGTGGGCGTCGTCCTCGCACAAGTAGTGGCTGTCGTTGGTGGCGACGAGCGGCAGGCCGAGATGTTTTTCAAGCTGAAAAAGGCCGGGATGGATGCGGTGCTCCATTTCCAGGCCCTGATCCTGAATCTCAAGATAGAAATTGTCCTTACCAAAGATGTCGGTGAAGGTTCCGGCGGCCGCTAGCGCGGCGTCGTAATTGTTCTCCATCAGGCGCTCGGCCACTTCGCCCTTCAGGCATCCGGAGAGGCCGATCAGGCCACGGGAATGCTCGGCGAGAAACTTCTTGCTCACCCGCGGCTTGTAATAAAAGCCGTGCAGCGAAGCCTCAGACGTGATCTTGACCAGATTGCGGTAGCCTTCTTCGTTCTCGGCGAGCACCAGCAGGTGGTTGTAGGTGTCGCCTTCGGGCGCGGCGCGGTGGTCGTCTTTCTTGCAGATGTAAAGCTCGCAGCCGACAATCGGCTTCACGCCCGCATGCTTCGCCGCGTTGACAAAGTGGACTGCGCCAAAAATGTTGCCGTGGTCGGTCATGGCCACGGCGGGCATCCCCAGCTCTTGCACGCGCTGGCACAGCTTTTCGACATCACAGGCGCCGTCGAGCAGGGAGTAGTCCGTGTGCAGGTGCAGGTGGACGAATTGAGACATGGGTTCGGTAGGCTTAGTCTACCGCAACCGGGACAGAGGAAAACTGTTCGTTTCTGTGGTTTTCGTGTTCTAGACTCCGCGAGATGGTTGTCACTGGGTTTAATCGCAATTTTTCGCTAATCATGGCTCAATACTTTTCTAGTGTACGTGGCGTGGTGCCGCACTGTAACGCCAATCTACCCACGCTACACGAAATGAACCACCCCAGAACGTGGAGGAATAGAAGCACGAAAAATACGTTACCTGCGAATGCAAAGTGTGGCTCGATGTTCCTCAGAATGATCGATCCAACCGGAATCTTGCTGTTATCGATCACGAAGTAGGCGTCCTGCAGGCCCAAGAAAAGCACAACTCCAAAGAGATAGAACGCCGTCGTGATTAACTTGTCCACTCTGACGGATCGCCTGCGAAGTGCAATAAGACGTTGTTCAGCATCAGTGCTGTTTCCAGTGTGGAGCAAAGCTCCCATTTTCCGAACACCTAAAACGGTGGTAATGGCTGAGAGAATAACGTAGAGGCCGAGCACCATCAGCCCGAGGAAGAACAGCCTTTCCAAGAACGATAAATACGGCAAGACTAACCAGATCGGGGCTGGGCGGCTTGGATCGAGCAGCATTGTGGCTCCTTGCCCGGGACTCCACTTTGAAGCGGAGTTTCCGATGCACCATTAGACACCGAAAAGTTCTCGAACCGCCTTATCACGTCGGTAACTGTCGTGAACAAGCGTTTACGCCCAGAACCCCGGGGCAGACGATGAGTCCCATTTCCTCAAAGAGGGTTGCTAGGGGTTTCTAGCTTGCGCCCGCCGCAGCCGCCTGCGCCTTTTGCAACAGCCGCCGGGCCTGGGCGATTAGTTCTGCCACTTCGAAGGGCTTTACCAGGTGCGGGATGTGGTTGGCCTGCAGGAAGGCGCGTTCGTCGCTCTGTTCCACGCCGTTGGAGAAAGTGAACAGGACGTGACCTTCCATGGTCTGGCAATTTTCTTTCAGCCACGCACAGGATTCCGTAGCGTTCCACTGCCCAGGCATTTTGCCGTTCATGATAAGAGCGTCGAAGGCTTCTGAGAGCAGACGAGTCTTTACATCCTGACTGGTCCTGGCGGTCACCACGGTTGCGCCTGCGCCGGCGAGCACGTCGCGTTCAAATTCGAGCACGGCTTCCTCTTCCTCCACCAGCAGAACGCGGCCGTGGATCGCGCCCTCGTGCAGACGAGCAGCCGGCTTGGCTGCCTCGGCGTCAGGCTTGGCCGCTGCCGCCGTCGGCAACCGTACCTCGATGCAAGCGCCGCCCTCCGGAGCATTGTTGGCCGTGATGTCGCCGCCATGCTCCTTCACGATTCCATAACAGATGCTGAGCCCGAGTCCCGTACCTTTGCCCACGCTCTTGGTGGTATAGAAAGGATCGAAAATTCGCTTCGGATCTTTGATTCCTGCCCCATCGTCAGTGAACGTCGTAGAAACGTGCCCACCCACGCAGCTGACGCGAATCTTGAGCTTGCCGGTGCGACCGGTTTCCAGTACGGCGTCCACCGCATTGTTGATGATATTCAGGAACACTTGCTCGATCTGATGCGGATCGGCGACCACCAGAGCAGGTTCGGAGGGGACTTCGCGCTCGACCTTAATGTTGTTGCTCTTCAGGTCGTAGTCACGCAGCGCCAGGGTCTCGTCGAGTATTTTGCGAATGTCCACTTCGTCGCGTTGCGGCGTGCGCTGGCGCGCGAACGATAGCAGGTTCTGCACCACGCGATGGGTCCGTTGCGCCTGCTTGAACAGCTTGCTGACGTAGTCCTGGGCGCGGGCGTTCAGACCTTCGGATTCGAGAAGCTGCGCGTAGCCGAGGATTGCCGTGAGCGGATTGTTGAGTTCATGAGCCACGCCGGCAATCAACTGTCCCACGGCCGACATTTTTTCGCTTTGCAGCAGTTGCTCCTGCGTCTTCCGCAGGTCTTCATAAGCGCGGCAAGTTTCTTCGTAGAGCCGGACTTTTTCGATGGTCGTGGCCAGCTGGCGGCTGATCGCCACCAGCAGGTTTTCGTCATTGCTGGAGTATTCGTATCCCAGGTGGCTGCACAGGCCCATGATGCCGACCGGAGTTTCCTTGCCCCAGAACAGCACCCAGATCCAGGACCGGTCCGCATCGGAGCGCACGAACTCCGCAACCTTGGGCGGCAGGTGCGGGAGATACTCCGCCGTGACCACTTCGGTGCGGGAGCGCATGACGAGATCGCCAAAGCCCTCGGTAAAGCAGACTTCTGCGTCGCGCATCTGGTCGCGGCTGCGCGGGCCCCAGGCGGCGCGCCGGCGATAGGTGGTGGTGTCGGTGTCGGACAGGTACACCGTCCCGCTCTCCGCGCCAAACAGCGTGACCACCTGGCGGAGAGTCAGGTTGAGAATCTCGTCGAGGTCGAAGGATTGTGCCGCGACCACGGCCATGGCATTCAAGGCGTTCAGTTCGCGGTTGCGGCGCCGCATCTCATCTTCGGCGCGGCGCTTCTCGGTCATGTCGAGAACGAAGCCCTGATATCGCCCGATGTTCCCGGCTGCGTCGCGGGTGGCGAAGCTGCTCTCGGCGGCCAGCAGCAGCGTGCCATCCTTACGGCGCATGGTGACGTCGAAATTCCGCACGTAGTTGTGGTCTTCAATTTCGCAGCGGAAAGCCTCGCGTTGTTTCGGGTCAACGCAAATTTCCGAATTCAGGTTCAGCACCAGCAATTCTTCGCGGTTGCTGTAGCCCAGCATGTGCACGAAGGCGTCGTTGCAGTCGATGAGCCGGCCGGCCGGGCTGGCGACGTAAACTCCCTCCTGTACCTGTTCGAAGAGCAGGCGGTATTTCTCTTCCGCGGAGCGGCGGTCGGTGATGTCGCGGACGACGTGAATGGTGCCCTTTTGCGGACTGCCCTGCTCGGTGTAGGAAGAGGTGGAAACCACTGAGAAGCCCCCGAAGCAGGGGTCGGCGCCCTCGACAAATTCTTCGTCCCCGCCCATCGCGCAGTAGGGGCATCCTGTCCATTCCCCGAACTTGTGGGGCAAAGTCGACTCGCAAGAGCTGCCCACCACATCCGCGGCGGCCTGCCCGAGATGCTCGAGCAAAACCTGATTGGCCTTGATGATGCGGTAGTCGGCGTCGTGCGCCAGAATGATGTCGTGGATGGAGTCGAAGGTGTTAATCCACTGCCGCTGCGAACGCAGCACCTGCTCCAGCAAGCGGAAGTTCTCTACCGCAACCGCCAGTTGCTTGGCGCAGGCCTGTAGAAACTCCAGTTCTTCCGCCGTCCACTGCCGGTTCCCGGAGTTGCCCAGCAGCAATAGTCCGATGGGCGATTTATTGCCCACGACCGGGATGGCCACCACCTGGCGAATCTTTTCGATTGCGAGACACGCCTCCGGCTCGCTGCCAGCCTTATCCCTCGGAGTGACCTGCGGACCAGGCTGGGCCAGCAATATCTGAATGTCGTCGTTGATCTCGGCGAAGCCCGCGTCGCGCAGGAAGTCGGAGGAGAGCCCCACTGCGTGAGTGGCAACCAGGTGGCCGCCTTCGAGCAGACGGAACCATGCGGCCCGCACACTGGTCACCCGGCGCAATTCCTCGATCGCCGACTGCACCACGTTACCATACTGTTGCGCGCTGGCCATGCTGGCGGTGATGGCCTCCACGGCGCGCAGCCTTCGCGTGCGCATGCGGGCTTCATCCAGCACCACCAGCAGCATGCTGGCGCCCAGCGCAATCTCCGCGGCGACGAATGCCGCCGCAGGCACGCGGTCACTGAAAGATGGCCATGAAATGTGAAGCAACGGCAAACACAAAGCCAGCAACCACGCCGAGGGTTCCCAGCGGCCGCGGCGGGCGCGCAGCAGCGCAACGGAGGCCGTGAGCAAAATGATGCGGTAGCCGACCTCCAGGGCCACGCGCAAGGGCAGCGACTCCGGCCACAACAGAAGTCTGGCCCCGGCAAAGCCCACCAGGATGGGAGTGATCACTGTGAGAGGCATGATCAGATCCCGGACGCGGGTGTAGAGCAGGACGGCGCCGGCGAGCAATCCAACCGCCAGCATGAATGTAGCTTGCACCACCACCAAATCGAAGGGCGCGGGAATTTTCGCTGCCAGGCAATGCTCGGCCAGTTGCGATAACGCCAGCGCGGCCCAACCCACAACCCAAACTTTGAGATAGTTCTCCCGGAAGGCGCGCAGGGCGAGCACAGAAACGCCCAGCAAAATCAGTACGGCCAGTTCCCCCGTCGAGGGCCTGACCAGACCAAGACTTGCCGCCGTGTTCCAGATCGACCAGAGAGATGCGCTCATCGGATTGCGGACGTACGTCTTCCTTGTTTTTGAATATCACGGCCCGGCCCTTTCTCGATGGAGTTTCCGGACCTGAATGATTACTTTCGGCATCTCGCCGGTGGGTTACAATCGCCGATAGACTTTCGTTTGTCCTCATGCCAGACCGAATTCTAGTAGTCGACGACGAGGAACCGATTCGAGAAATCGTATCGTCCATGCTCACTACTGCCGGATACGCCTGCAAACAGGCGGCTTCCGGGCTGGAAGCTCTGGCGGTGCTTACCTCCGGCGAAGATTTTGAACTGATGCTCTCCGACCTGATGATGGCGGACCTCGACGGCATTGGCCTGCTGGAGCGCACCAAGGAACGATATCCTGACATGCCGGTGGTGATGGTTACCGCGGTGCATGACATTTCTGTCGCGCTGGCCGCCATTCGAAACGGGGCCTACGACTATCTTCTGAAGCCTTTCGAGCGCGAACAACTCCTGAACACGGTCAGCCGCGCTCTCGAAAACCGGCGCCTCAAGGTAGAGAACCGGACTTACCAGACAAATCTGGAATCTCTGGTCAAGGCCCGCACCGATCAACTGCAGGCCGCGATGGCCAGCCTGGAGCGCTCCTACGACATTACGCTCGAAGCTCTGGGCGACGCGCTGGACTTGAAGGATCGTGAAACCGAAGGCCACTCCAAGCGCGTAACCGCCTTCACCATTGCGATTGCCCGAGCCATGGGCCTCCCCCGCGACCAGATCAACACCATCGCCCGCGGAGCCTTTCTGCACGACATTGGGAAGATGGCCATTCCGGACAAGATCCTGAACAAGCCGGGAAAGCTGGAGCCCGACGAATTCGCCATCATGAAGGAGCACGCGCATCTCGGCTATCAGATCGTCAAGAAGATCCCGTTTCTGTCGGAAGCCGCGGAGATTGTGTACTCGCATCAGGAAAAGTTTGACGGCAGTGGATATCCCCGCGGCCTGAAGGGAGAGCAGATTCCGCTCGGGGCGCGCATCTTCTCGGTCGCCGACACTCTGGACGCCATCACCTCCGATCGCATCTACCGCCCGGCGCAGACGCTGCAGGCGGCGCGCGAGGAGATTGCGAAGTGGGCCGGCCGGCAATTTGATCCAGACGTCGTAAAAGTGTTTCTCGAAATGCCAGACAACATCTGGGATGATCTGCGCAAGGAGATTCACGCCCAGATTTATCGTGTAGCGTATTCCACTGCGCCAAAGCCTATTCCGCGCCCGAAGGTGGAACCCGGTGAACCGCCAAAACCCATCTAGATTTCTGGTCGGCGCCGCCGTGCTGCTCACGGTCGCTCTTGCGGTCGCCGTCGTGTCGCTTCCGCGCGGCTTCGTTCTGGCTGGGTTCAGCGACATCATCGCCGGCCTGCTGATGCTTTCCGCGCTGGCAGCGTTCGCGGTCCTCGGCCGAGCAAGCCGAGGCCGTATGCGCTGGTTCTGGATTCTTCAGGCCGTGGGATGGGGTCTGTGGTTAAGCGACCAACTGGTGTGGGTCACTTTCGACCTGATCCTGCGCAGGCCAGTGCCGGCCATGTACCCCGCGGACGCCCTGCTGTTTCTCGCCGGCGCGCCCATGATCGCGGGCCTGCTGCTCCGGCCCCACCGGCAACCCTCGGATCGCAGCGCGCGGCTGGGTGTGCTCGACTTTCTTCTGCTGGCGCTCTGGTGGCTCTATCTCTACGTATCGTTCGTTGTCTGCTGGCAGTATGTCTCGCCCAATATCGACGGTTACAACCTCAACTTCGATGTACTCTCCGGCGCGGAAACCATTCTGATGGCCTGCATCCTGTTGGTCTTCTGGCGCGAAAGTTCAGGACGGTGGAAGACTTTTTACGCCTGTTTTTGCGGCGCGGTCGTGTTCAATGGCATTGCATTTTATGTCCTCAATGCCGCCATCGAGAGAAATACGTATTTCACCGGCAGTTGGTATGACATTCCGTATTCCGGGTCCTTCGCCGTTTTTGCCGTAGTGGGGCTGCTGGGGCTGGGCCTTGCACCGGCTCCTGAGATCGCGGCCGACGAAAAGTACGGCACATGGATGGCGAACCTGGCCATGATGGCAGTCCTTTCGCTGCCCATCATCGCGCTCTACGCTCTGCTGGATCGGAAGCTTCCGCACAAGGTCGCGGATTTCCGGGTGCTGGTGACGCTGGCCACCATGTTTTTGATGGCGTTTGTGCTGTTCATTCAGCATCGCCGTCTGAACCGGGAATTGCGGCGCACCAACCTGGTGCTGCAGGAAGCTTCGCTGACTGATCCTTTAACGGAACTGCGCAACCGCCGTTATTTCTCGGCGACCATTGAATCGGATGTGAGCCAGGCGCTGCGCGCGCACTCCGATGGCCGCGACTCGAAGACGCGCGACCTCGTCTTCTACCTGATCGATGCCGACAATTTCAAGGAAGTGAATGACCAGTATGGACACGACCTCGGCGACAAAGTGCTGGTCGAGATGGCCCGCCGTCTCAGTTCCTCGATTCGCCACTCCGACGTGCTGGTGCGGTGGGGCGGCGAGGAATTTCTGATCGTGTCACGCTACACCGACCGCTCCGAAGCCGAGTGGCTGGCGCAGCGGGTGCTCTCGGCGGTTGCCGATACGCCGTTTAGCCTGGGCGGATCGGGGGAACCCATCTATCGCACCTGCTCGCTGGGCTGGGCCGCGTTCCCGTGGTTTCCGGATAATCCTCGGGCCATCAGCTACGAAGAAGTTCTTACCCTGGCCGACCGTGGACTGCATCAGGCCAAGCAGTCGGGAAAGAACCGGGCGGTCGGGATTTTGCCGGCCACGGGAAAACTTCCGGCTACGACGATTGAGGGCCTGCACTCCGCCGGACTGCAAGTCGATTTGATGGCAGTGCCTGGGCCCGCTCTGGGCCGTCCATAAGAAGGCATTCAACTTCGCAATCTCAACTTCCGCATTAAAGAGGCCGCGGCTACAGAATCGCCGCAGCTGCATTGCCTGGCGGCAGAGTGGCTTCGAGTGGATCGACCAGCAGCGTGAGGCCGTCGATTCTGCGCACGACGACCATTTGCCCGGCGGGCAGAGCTGAGGAAGCGACTGCATCCCACAGTTCGCCGTGGATGAACACTTTGCCTTGTGGCGACAGCGCCGTTTGGACAACTGCAGTTTCGCCAACCAGGCCTTGCGCGCCCGTGACCACTTTGTTGCGCCGAGCTTTGAGGGCGATGGTCATGAGGAAGGCGGTGATGAGACCGAGTGGAATGCTGACGGTCAAGGCCGTGAGCAGGTGTACCTGCATTTCCGGAATCGGCGAATCGACGAGCAGCAGGCCACCGAGTGTGAGCAGCGCGATGCCTCCGACGGTAAGGACTCCGTGACTGACGAACTTGGCTTCGGCGGCGAACAGCGCGAATGCTCCCAGAATCAGGCCCAGGGCCGCGAAGCGGGTGGGAAGAAAATTCAGCGCGAAGGCGGCAACCAGGATGAAGACCACGCCCACTGTGCCCGGAATCACCGCGCCGGGATGATTGAATTCGACATACAGCGCCAGCGCTCCGATGGCCAGCAGCAGGAAGGCGAGATTCGGGTCCATGAGTTCATCGAGGATGTGTTCCTTGAGAGTCATGTCGAAAACGATCAGCGACTGCCCCGCGAGATTCAGCGAAACGGATTGCCCGTCGAAGCGTTTGAAGCTCTTGCCCTGCATCTGGCGGAAGAGGTCTTCGGGACTCGAGGCCACGTAGTCGATCAGGTGCCCGGCCAGGGCTTCCTGGTCGGTGAATGATTTCGATTCCCGCACCGCACTCTCGGCAGCGTCAATGCTGCGCCCGCGCTTGGAGGTGACGGAGCGCATGAGGGCGGCGGTATCATTCTCGATCTTGCGCTTCATCTCATCGTCCGGTTTGAGTTGCACTGGCCCAATGAGCATGACCGGATGAGCCGCGCCGGCGGCCGTTCCCGGCGCCATGACGGCGATGTCGGCGGATTCGAGAATGAAGATTCCCGCGGAACCGGCGTGACCGCCGGTGGGCGTGACGTAGACGATGACCGGCACGGAAGAAGATGTGATTTTGTCGATGATCTGCGGGGTGGAACTGAGGAGTCCGCCGGGTGTATTGATCTCAATCAATACAGCTTGATCGCCGCGGCGGGCCGCCTCGTCGATGGCGCGGGAAATGTATTCTGCGCTGATGGGCTGGATGGTGTCATTGACGGTGATCTTGAGGACTTGCGCGGAGGCGGAGGCGGTCAGGAGTGCGAAGGCGATCAGGGAGAGCGATAAAGATATCCCTGCAATTATTTTTTTGTGCGTTTCTCGTAAAATCTTTGCTTTCTTGGAGTTAGCGTGCGCTGGTACGACCGCCTCACGGTAAAATCCTGAGAGCAAAGGGGTTACAGGTAAAATCTTGAAGAATAAGGAGTTAGCGGGCTGATTTTCGATTCGAGCGATGCGAGATGTTCCGCGGCCAAACACAGAGTTGTGAAACTGGAAGCTACCACTAGTTTAACAGGTTGAAAGGGATTGTTTGAAGACGGGGCTGAGGAGAATTCGCTTTGGGAAGAATGGGTTAGGGGGACAGGAGAATAATTTGCTTGACAGGCGTGGTTTTTGAGCAAAACCTAAGGTTCCTCAGTTGCCGTCGCGTGCGCTCCGGCTGCTTTCGGAATGACAGTTTGCTTTAATTTGCTTTAAGGGTGAAATTTCCAGCTAGCTGGCGCGCGCCCTCTGAGCCTTTTCCATCACTTCGGGCTCGGTCACTTCAGGCACCATCACTTAGGGTCGGGTTTGAGCAGACAGGCCTTCGCTTCGTCTGTTTTGTCGCGGAGTGCCAGAATGCACCAGTTCGCTGAATCCACGATGTCCTGTTCGTTGTCGATGGCCTCGTTCAATTTCGCTTTTGACCCACCCTCTGTATTTTGCAGAGCCAGCGCCAATACCCGAATGGTTCCCCGCGCTGAGAGCCGCATCCTTTCGTAATGCACGATGGTTGCGGTTCGCTGCTCTGGCTTCAGCTCGGGGTCCTTCAGCCGGCCACTGATGATGATCGTCTGCCCGTAGGCGCAGGCTAACGAGAGCAGGAAACAGGCGGCGCCACTCCGTGCGATTTTCATGATTGCATCAACTCCCTCACGCGGGGGCAGCCAACGTCGTTCTCAATGCTATTTCGGCTTGCGGATATTGCTTCGATTCTAACGTCGATATCGCTGAAATCAAGGTTACCATCGCGCCATTGACACCGGGCTGGAAAGCTGTGGGGACAAGCTGTGGGGGCAGGCGGGACGTTCATGTATTTCCGTACTGGCCAGAAACCGGGAAACGTCCCGTCCCGGTCTTAGAGGTGGTTTTGAGCAAACCAAGATTCCTCAGTTGCTGTCGCGTGCGCTCCGGCCGCCTTCGGAAGGACAGGTTTTTTTGGGGGCGTTCGAAACGGGTAATCGCATGGTTTCATCAACTAGGGGTGCGCGGCGTCGGACTTGGCGGGAGGTTCAGCGGCGGTCGGTCCTGTCACTTAAATATAATGATTTAGCTGAGTTTATGAGGGTTGCTGGCGTAACTTCGTCTTGGTTTCAAACGGTGCTGGCAATTTCTACGGAAAGTGTTTTCGTCGAAACCGATTCTTCTTGCAGTTCGGCGGCGGACCATGCATATTGACCTACCGCCCGGCGGGTAGGACAATGGATGGGCTCGGCGGGCCGCTTCGTCCCCCAACTGCGCGGCCGCACAAACGGTAGTTACGGGCGCTCTCGCTTGAGAGCCGCGATTGGTGAATCTCATACCACGGGAGGTTCCATGAGGAACCTAAGCAGCTGGAAGACGACGTGTGCCATTCTTATGCTATGTGCCGCGACGGCGATTGCCTCGCAGGCGCAGACCTTGACCACGCTGACAACTTTCGACGGGACTAATGGTGCTAACCCCTTTGTGATGTCTCTGTTGCAAAGCATCGACGGGACCTTCTACGGGACAACCTCGGGTCTGGGGGGCGCGAGCGCAGGCACGATCTTCAGGATTACATCAGCGGGTGCACTGACGACGCTTCACACTTTTTGCGCCAAGACCCATTGCAGTGATGGCGAGCAACCCTATGCGGGGCTCGTACTGGGCTCGGACGGGAATTTCTACGGGACAACGCACCTCGGCGGAACCAGGCTCCATGGCACGGTCTACAAAATCACGCCAGCGGGCGAGCTGACGACGCTCTACAACTTTTGCAGCGTGGCCGACTGTGTTGACGGTTGGCACCCTCACGGCGCGCTGATCCAGGGCGCGAACGGGAACTTCTACGGCACAACCAAACACGGCGGAGCCAACGCTGACGGCACGATTTTCGAGATCACCCCAGCAGGCGCGCTGACCGTTCTACACAGCTTCGATTCGACTGACGGCGCTGAACCCACCGCCGGGCTGATTCTAGCCACTGACGGAAACTTCTACGGGACTACGACCACAGGTGGGGAACTTACCTGCCAGCCTCCCAATGGCTGCGGGACGATCTTCAACATCACTCCGGCGGGAGTGCTGACCACGCTGTACAGCTTCAGTGGTGGAACGGAAGGAAAGACACCCGGGGCTGAGTTGATCCAAGCCAGCAATGGGAACTTCTATGGAACGACCCAATATGGTGGGGCCAAGGGCGAAGGCACGTTGTTCCAGTTCCTCCTAGGGGGCGCGCTGACCACGCTGCACACGTTCCACAATACTGATGGTGCTCAACCCACCGCCGGACTGATTCAAGCCACAGATGGAAACTTCTACGGGACTACCAGCGTAGGCGGGGATCTTACCTGCGAGCCTCCCAATGGCTGCGGGACGATCTTCGAAATCACTGCGGCGGGCGTGCTGACCACGCTGAAAAGCTTCGAAGCGCTGGACGGCGTGTACCCTGCCGGAGGGTTGGTACAAGCCACCAACGGGAGTTTTTACGGAACGACCTATAGTGGCGGGCTCGGCATCGACGGCACTGTGTTTAGCCTGTCGACAGGGCTGGGCGCGTTCGTGCGTCTGCCATACGACTCGGGCAAAGCCGGGCAGATCATTCAAGTTCTGGGACAGGGATTCACCGGAACGACGGGCGTCTTCCTCAACGGAACTCCCGCAAGTTTCACCGTCAAGTCTGACACGCTCCTGAAAGCTACCGTTCCCGCCGAAGCAACCACCGGCTACGTCACCGTAAGCGCGCTCAGCGGCACGCTGACCAGCAACCTGCCCTTTTACGTGATTCCGTAAGTTCGCAAGGGTGCCTCTGGCGTTCGTGGAGCAGCTGCCCTGCATAGCTGTCGAAACGTCCATTTCAGTCATTGCCGTTTCACTCAGTGACCGGATTCCCGTGGCCCAGAACTTCACACCGGGTGCACAGCGTCGGACTTGGCGGGAGGTTCAGCGGCGGTCGGTCCTGCGGCGGTCCATCCGGGGAGGTTGGTGCTGCCGGTGATTAAACGCGCACCGCGTTCGTAGGTGACGTAGGACCAGGCCCACTGAATGAATACCAGCAAGCGATTGCGGAAGCCGATGAGAAAAAGAATGTGGACGAACAGCCAGGCCAGCCACGCGATGAAGCCGGAGATGTGGATGCGTCCGAATTCGGCGACGGCGGCGGCGCGGCCGATGGTGGCGAGGCTGCCTTTGTCCCAGTAGTGGAAGGCGGGGCGGGAGTCAAGATCCCCACTTCTCGCAAAGGACGCGAGAAATGGGGCATCCGGCGCGGTGGTAGGGGCATCCGATTTTCTGCTTACTTCCAATTCTTTGCGAATTAATTTGGCGACGTATTGGCCTTGCTGAATGGCGACGGGGGCGATGCCGGGGAGTAATTTGCCGGCCGCATCTTTGGCGGCGGCGAGGTCGCCGATGACGAAGACTTCGGCGTGTCCGGGAATGCTGAGGTCGGGCGCGACCAGCACTCGTCCGGCACGATCGACAGGAACTCCTAGCTTCTTGCCGAGCGGGGAGGCTGCCACTCCGGCGGCCCACAGGATGACGGTGGCGGGGAGCCGCGTCTCCCCCACGAAAACCGCTCCGGGTTCAATCTGAGTCACGATTGCCGAGGTGCGGACCTCGACTCCCAGACGGTGGAGTTGGTCTTGCGCGCTGCGAGAGAGATCATCCGCGTAGGCGGGCAGAACGCGCGGGCCGCCTTCCAGCAGCAGGATGTGGGCGCGGGAGGGATCGATGGAGCGGAATTCGTGAGTGAGCGCGTGCCGGCAGATTTCGGCGAGGGTGCCGGCTAGTTCGACTCCGGTGGGGCCGCCGCCGACGACTACGAAATTGATTGGAGTCGTAGTTTCGCCAGCCGGAGTTTCGCCGGTGGCAGTTTGGCGCTCCGCCAGTTCGAAGGCGAGCAGGATGCGGCGGCGGATTTCGAGCGCGTCTTCAATGGTCTTGAGGCCGGGAGCGTAGGGCTCCCAGTCGTCGTGGCCGAAGTAAGCGTGGCTTGCGCCGGCGGCGACGATGAGATAGTCGTAGGGGATTTCGGCTTCCGGCATTTGGACGGTGCGGCGAGTGAGATCGAAGCCGGTGACCTCCGCCATGAGCACTTCGATGTTCTTGTGGGCGCGAAGAATGGAGCGGATGGGGGCGGCGATTTCTCCGGGGGAAAGTCCGGCAGTCGCCACCTGGTACAGCAGGGGCTGAAAAGTGTGATGATTCTTGCGGTCGATTACCGTGATTTCGACGCGGCCCCTGGCCAGCGCTTGGGCGGCGTTCAGGCCGCCAAAGCCGGCGCCGACGATGACGACTCGTGGTATGGCTTTTCCAGTCATCTTTATCCCGGTCATCCTGATCCCAGTCATCTTTTTCCGGTCGTCTTGCTGTTAATGCCCCACCTCTATAAGATTCAGCGCGATGGCTGATGGTGCAAGAAGTTCGACGGTGACGCCGTGGGTTCGGTGGCTGATGCCTTCGGCGGCGGACCTGATATTTGTGGCGCTGCTGGGCGCGCTGGTGTTCACGCCGCTGTCGGTGCGTCTTTTGGGAGATGCGGGGATTGGGTGGCACATCCGGACGGGGCAGCAGATCTTGGCGGCGCATGCGATCCCGCGCGTGGATTCGTTTTCCTCCACCATGGCGGGCCAGCCGTGGTTTGCCTGGGAGTGGCTGTATGACGTGGTTGTGGGCCAGCTGGAAGCCAGGCTGGGACTGAATGGCGTGGTGTGGTTTACCGCGGTGGTGATCGCGGCCGTGTTCGCGGGGATGTTTCGCCTGCTGATGGCGCGTGGGACGAACCTGGCGGTTGCGCTGGGGTTGGTGTTGCTGGCGGCATCGGCTTCGACGATTCATTTTCTGGCGCGGCCTCATGTGGTGAGCTGGCTGTTCACGCTGATCTGGTTCTGGATTCTTGATTCTTCGGAGCGGGAGGGTTGCGACGGGAGTGAGAATCGCGGGAGGCGGTTGTGGGCGCTGCCGGTCCTGATGCTGCTGTGGGTAAATGTTCACGGTGGTTTTCTGGTTGGTTTTGTGCTGCTGGCGATCTTTCTGCTGGGAGCCGCGTGGAGTTGGTTTCGAGTAAGAGGAGACCGGATCGAGGAAGTCCTGGCGAAGATCGCGGCCGGGAAGCGGGCGCGGAGGCTGGTTTGGGTCGGGCTTCTGAGCGCGGCGGCCAGCCTGGTGAATCCGTACGGGTGGAAACTCTACTGGCACGTTTATTCATATTTGTCGAACCGCTTCCTGATGGATCATATTGATGAGTTTCAGTCGCCAAACTTTCATGGAGCGGCGCAGAGATGTTTTCTGTTGCTGCTGCTGGTCGCGGTGGCCATTCTGGCGGTGCGTGGCCGGAGGCTGCGGCTGAGCGAAGGGCTGACGGTTTTGTTCGCGGTTTATGCGGGGCTGTATGCTTCGCGGAATATTCCGGTGGCTTCGATTCTGCTGGTGATGGTGGTGGGGGCGCGGTTGCCGGAGGCGGGATTTGCGCGGGGATTTTTCCAGAGAATGAGTGCGGTCGAAGCGGGGCTGCGGGGCCACGTTTGGGCGACGCTGGCCGTCATTGCCACGCTGGCGATCGCGGCCAATGGCGGGAAGGCCGGATCGGACGTGCTGATGGATGCGCACTTCGATGCTGGGCGCATGCCGGTTGCGGCGGTGGATTATCTGGAAAAATCGGCATTGAATGGGCCGGTGCTGAGTACGGATTACTGGGGCGGATATTTGATTTACCGGCTTTATCCGAAGACGCGCGTGGTGGTGGATGACCGGCATGATTTGTATGGCGAACAGTTCTTAAAGTCTTACTTGAAGATGGTGCATGGCGAACGGGGGTGGGAGGAATTTCAGCAGGCGCAAGATGCTTCCAGTGTGCTGTTGCCGAGGAACGCGGCGCTGGCTAGCATTCTGATTGCGGCCGGGGAGTGGAAGGTGGTGTATGCGGATGATGTGGCGATTGCGTTTGTGCGCGAGGGGCGAAGAACTTAGCCGCGAGGCGATTCGGTCGTGGCTCGGTCGTGGCGACATTGGGCGATGCGCGGAGTAGGGCGCGGGAGTTCCCTTTCTCCGCCTGAAGAACGGCTCCTCTCGGGATGACACCACGGATTCGGGATGACGCCTACGGACGATGAGGTTTGAGAGAATCGACCATGCAAGACAGGACTTCCTACATGATCGAAGCAATATCTCATTTTTTCTGGCGGAGGATTGCGACGGGCTTCTTGGCCGGAGTGTTCACGCTCGCGCTGGCGGGCTGTTCGTCTTCTCCATCGCCCACTTCAACGGTGACCACGCCGGGGAATCCGGTGGGAGCGAATCTGACGCAGGTGAGTTCCGACCCTTTTACGGTTGGCCCGGGGCAGCATGCGACTGAGGTTGAGCCCCACCTGCTGGCGAATGGGAATACGCTGGTGGCGGCGTTTCAGAGCGGGCGCATCGCTCCCGGAGGATCAACGGATATTGGATGGGCGACTTCGCCCGACGGGGGAACTACGTGGGCTCACGGCTTTCTGCCGGGGCTGACGACCGGGGAGGGAACAGGACCGTACGATGCGGCGAGCGATCCTAATGTGGCTTATGACGCGAAACACGGCGTGTGGCTGATCAGTTCGTTGCCGATTTCGAATTCGTCCTCGACGCCGGCGGTTGCGGTCAGCCGGTCGAGCGACGGGATGACCTGGCAGAATCCGGTCAGCGTTGACCCGACGGCGGTGAGCTCCGACAAGAACTGGATTGCTTGCGACAGTTGGGCGAGCAGCCCGAATTACGGCAACTGTTATGTGGAGTGGGACAATCCCGCGAGCAACGACGAGATTTTGATGAGCACCTCCAGCGACGGAGGGCTGACGTGGGGAGCGCCGCTACCTACCGCCAGCCTTGTGGACGGCATCGGGGGACAGCCGCTGGCGCAGCCGAACGGGACCGTGGTTGTGCCGATCGAGACGTTTGGCGACGCGGGGAACGCGATATCGGCGTTCAGTTCGAGCAATGGCGGGCTGAGTTGGACCGCGCCGGTGAGCATCGCAAACATTCAAGCGCACACCGATGCGGGAGGAATCAGAAGCGGGCCGTTGCCGGGGGCGGCGGTGGACGGCGCGGGAACGGTGTGGGTGGTGTGGGAAGATTGCCGGTTCCGGGCCAACTGCCTGACCAACGATCTGGTCTACAGCACTTCGACCGACGGCGTGAACTGGGGGCCGGTGACGCGCGTTCCCATTGACGCGACCTCGAGTACGGTGGACCATTTCATCCCGGGAATTGGGATCGATCCCGCGACTTCGGGCGCGGGCGCGCATGTGGCGCTGCACTACTATTACTATGCGCAGAGCAGTTGCACGCTGGCGACGTGCCAGCTTTATGTGGGCTACATCTCGTCGGCGAACGGCGGCTCAACCTGGAGTACGCCGGTCGCGCTCACTGGGCCGATGCTGCTCAGCTGGCTGCCGAATTCGCAGAACGGGTTGATGGTCGGGGACTACATTGCGACTGCCTTTACCAGTGGCGTGCCGCACGGAGTGTTCGCCGTGGCATCGGCGATTTCGGGAACGACGTTCAGCGAAGCGACCTACACGTCGCAGGGACTGACAGTGAGTTCCGCGGGACGGCAGTTATCTTCCGCCGGCGACAAGCCGCTGCACAAGCTGACCGACAAGGTTGAGAATGAGCGTCCGGAGAAAGGTGTGATTCCGCCGTCGCGGCGCAGCGCCAAGCTCAGCGCGAAGTAATTTTCGGCGAGGGGCCTTCGATCGCGCGGGACCGGCGTTTAGCCCGACAGTTTTTCTTTCAGGGCAGCCAGGGCGATCACGATGGCGGCGGATGCGGTCGAGAATCCACTGTTGGAACACGGCTCGATCTCAGCGTCAACGGATTCTCCGGCATTGGCCCGCTCCACCAGTTCGGCAGCGACCTGATGAAAGCGGGCGTGTTCATACTTCAGCTTGGTGAACTCCGGCAGTCCGGAGTTCCTGGCGCCCTGACCGTAAATCCACTGGCCCAGCACGCACTGATCGTCGAGTCTGACTTCCGCCGGACGCAGACTGCGGTCGCGCTTGGCCAAAGCGTCGCGCAACTTGCGCTTCCATTTGCTGTGACTGCCGACCGCCTGGTCAAAATCCATCCGCTCTCCTAGGCCGGGATGCGCTGGCGCGGCCCTTCTTCAGATATCGGCAGGGGCGAGAGATAGTTCAGTTCGAGGGGGCGCCGAACGTAGCGCAGGTAACGGGATGCAGCCAGGTAGCGATGCCGGGCCTTGGCTAGAAGCGGTCGTTGGTGTCAATGCCAAAGCCGAGGATCGCGGTGACTTGCACCGGCTGGGCGCCGCGCATGGCGGGTTGAAATTTCCAGCTGCGCAGAGCGACCAGGATTTTCGCCGTCATATCGGCTGGTCCGGCTTCCAGGACGCGCAGGTTCGTCAGGTTGCCGGCAGCATCCAGAGTGCAGGTGAGCACGATGCGGGCGCGGGGCAAGCCGTCGGGGAGATCGGCGCGGATTGCGGTTGGAGCCGCGAGGGTTGCTCCGTAAGGATGGCCCGCCGCAGCCTCGTCGGCAAATTCCATGACCACGGTGCCGAGGGAAGTATCGAGATACGTGGTGTACTTCTCGCCCTTTAGAAGATTCTTGTAAGGCTCGAAAGCTCCTCCGGAAGTGGCAGTAGCTACGATGGTTACACCAAGGGTCTGGTGCTGTTGCCTGACCGGGGCATGGGCTGAAGCCGGCGGTTCGGCAGCCGCGGGATCGGTCCCGAAGCTGGGGAGGGTGATCTGGCTGCTCCCGCCGCTGATGTCGATGCCGCGGACGGGCGGAGTTCCAGAGGGAACATTTCCCGCTCCGCCGGGGCCGGAGGTAAGCGAGATGCCGCCTTTTGCGGTTAGATCAGAGCCGCGGCCAGCGTCAGACTTTCCCGCACCCGTGCCAGTTCCGTTCATGCCGCTGCCGGTAGCGTTGCCACGGCCAATGCCGGTGCCGCCGCCGGCCCCGCTCAGGCCGGACTTGTCGCCGCCCGAGGGAGACATGGCGAGCGAACCGGTGCCGCCGCTGGGCAGTCCGACCTTTGGGCCGGGCTGGGCGGTGATGACGACTCCAGCATTGGCGCCGCTACCGCCGCTGGAGGGCGGCGCGGGCGGCGCTCCAGCGTCGAGATGCGCGCCGAGGCCCGTGCCCTTGCGGCCTAATCCTGAGTCAGAGGTTCCCGAGCCTCCACCCACCGAGGGTGGTGGGGGAACGAGGTTGGTGGCGAGCTGTGTGCCAGTCGGCGCACCTGAGCTGCCGGCGGTTCTGGAGAGCGACGGCGGAGGCGGAACGACGTGCGGCGCGCCCAAGGATTGCGCAGCGGACGAAGCTGAAGAGCGAGATCCGAGCCCGGCCACCGATGGCGCTGGAGCGACCACGCTGATGCCGAGCGCCGTCCCGGTGGTGCTGCGAGTGTCGCGTGGACTGCCACCCGCCGAGCTGGCGCCGACCGATGGCGGAGGCGCGACCACGTTGGAGCCCAGCGATGCTCCGGCATTGCCGCTCGCGCTGTTCGCGTGAATGGCTGGCGGCGGTGGAACGACGTCGCTGGCGCCAAAGATTCTGCCCACCAGGCTGCTCATGAATGATCCGCTGGCTGATTGCGTGGGGGGCGGAGGCACAACGCTCTTGGACGCGTCTGGAATGCTGCCGCTGGCCAGGCGGTGCGTGTCCTGCGAGACGTTGGCCGAGGGCGGCGGCGCAATGACTGCCGGTGCGGGCATGCTCAGCCGGGGATTGCGCGCGGATGCGCGCTCTGGAGCGGAGACCGGCGGGGGGATTACCGACGGGTTCGTCATTTGGACGGGCGTACTCGACATCTCGCGGTTCATTCCACCAGGGGCTGGGGGAATTACCGGGCCGGAAAGCGCGGAGGTCGAACGCGGGCGGGCGCGGGCGTCATCGCTGGCGATGCTCGGGGCGGGCGCTACTACGGCTGCGTTGAGAGACAGCTGATTCGCGGTTCGATCATTGATGGTTCGATCGTGGTTGACGCTGGGCGCGGGAGGAATCACGGCTGGAGCCAGGGCTGGCGCGACCAGGGCATGATCCCGCGAAACGTCGTTGCGCGAAACCGTGGGAGCCGGCGGAATCAGGGCGGACAGGGCTGCGCTGAGATCTTGTGTGGTGAGCGTTCGGTCGCGCGCCACCGACGGGGCCGGCGCGATTACCGAATCGAGCTGCACGCTATTGCGAGTGTAGTCGCGGATTGCATTCGGAGCCGGCGCCACTGGCGTGGCGATAAGACTGGGAGCGGTGCGGGTCGAGCGCAGTCCCTCAGTTGGGGGCGGCCCTGGGTTTGGCCGGATGGCCAACAGGTTGGCCACCGCATCGGGCGAGGGAGGAATTTTCAGGTTGGGGGCGTCCACCACCTTGGGAACCAGTGAGCCGCCACGGGTGATGCGGATGGTCTGGGTGCGATGGTGGGCTTCGTCGCCGCCGGCGCGGCCGGTGGTTCCAGCTTCAGCGCCGCCAAGATCTTCGGTGCGGGGCAGTTCGTCGCCGCTGTAGTAAATGACGTCGTGGCTGGAAACTCTGGGCGCGACGAAGGGCCGCAATTCGGCAATCTTCACCTGGATCACGATCGCGGCAAAGATAAGAAACGCCTCTAACAAAGACGAAGGGATCATGATGCGCAAGGGCACCAGACCGAAGGGAGCTTCGCCGGCCAAACGGCGTTCCGAGCGCGACAGGGCTGGACCGATGGAATCGACGAACTCGCGCCAGGGCGACGACCACTCGATGAGCAGCTTGGGCGCGGCGTGCAGGTCGTCCTTCTGCCGGACGGCTTCTTCGAGTTGGAGTGTTTCACTCACGCGGGCGGTAGTCTTTCTTCAGCATCCTGCTCTTTACTTTAGCGTTATCTCGATTTTATCTCCCACGGCAGTTCCGGTTTCAGCCGCGGTGCGACACGGCAGTTCCAGCACGGACGCGGCTTCGATCCGTACCGGGGCGAAGCGCCAGGGCTGCAAATCATGCTGGACGTGGATGACCGTCAGGGCTTCATTCAAGTAGACCACATCGATGGGGAATCCCATGCCTAGAGTATGAACGCCGTGGCAGGGGACAATCCAGAGGCCGCGGCCATTACGGAAGTCACTCGCACTCAGGCCCAGCAGGCCACGCAGCCGGGTCCAGTGCGTATCGGCCACGGCCAGGGCGGTGGCGAGATAGGCCTGACGGGTGCGATTGAAGGCCTGCCCCTGCACGGAAAGAACCGCCATAAATGGAAATGCTCCCCAGTTGCGTGCTGTGGTTTGAGCAGCCTTCTTACTTGCCGCCGGAAACGGGCCCCAGTTGCCGGATCAGTTCGATCACGGCGGGGCCGATGGTGACAAAAATGATCGACGGCAGAACAAAGATCACCAGTGGGGGGACCATTTTAATTGTGGTTTTGGCAGCTTGTTCTTCGGCCCGTTGCCGGCGTTCCGTGCGGAGGGAGTCGGAATGCACCCGGAGGGCTTGGGCGACGCTGGTGCCGAAGCGATCTGTCTGGATCAGTGTACCAACCAGCGAACGGATATCGTCAACCCCGGTGCGCTCCACCAGGTTACGAAGGGCTTCCGAGCGGGGCTTGCCGGCGCGCATCTCGAGGTTGACCAGGTGGAACTCATCGCTGAGGTCGGGGTGGGCGTGGTGCAGATCCTGGCCGACGCGGGTAAGAGCCTGATCGAGCGCGAGACCCGCCTCGACGCAAATGACGGTGAGGTCGAGTGCATCGGGCAAGCCAATGCGAATGCGTTGCTGCCTGTTTTTGATCATGCGCTTGAGGATGAAGCGGGGCAGAAAGAAGCCGAGGCCGGGAATACCGACGAGTAGAAACAGGTTATCGAAGCCGGAAAACAGCAGAACTCCCGCGAAGCCGAGCCCAGCCATCAACAGCCGGGCGCCGAAGTAGTAGTTGACGTCGATGGCGTCGCGGAATCCCGCCTGAATCAGCCAGGCACGGGTGCGGGAAACATCCGCGGCAGAAAGCGGAATGGCTTTGCTGATGGGGTCCAGTGCCTGCTCAATGCGTTCGCGGAGTGCCGGTTTGTTCTCGGCCTGGGGTTGCTGGTTGCCGAGAGCGCGCAGGCGCGCGCCGAGCATGGAACTGGGAGCCATTACCGCGGCTCCAAAGGCGAAGACCGCCATCACCACGGTGACGAACACGACGATGACCAAAAGCACAGGCAGCATTGACTAGACCTGAATCCGGATGATCCTGCGGATCACGAAATATCCAACGGTTTGCAGCGTAATCCCGGCGACCAACAGAGTGTGGCCGATGGGATCGGAAAAGAGCGGGCGAATGAAATCCTTATTCAATATGAGCATCACGGTAACGATGATGGGCGGCATGCCCATCAGCAACGCCATGGTGAGGCGGCCCTGCGCGGTGTAAACCCGGACCTGGCGCTGAATCTTGAAGCGTTCGCGGATGACATAGGACAAGTTGTCGAGAATCTCGGCCAGGTTGCCGCCGGTTTCGCGCTGCAGCATGACGGCGGTGACGAAGAATTTCACGTCCACCAGGGGCATGCGCACGGTGAGGTTGAGCAGCGCGTCGCGCACGGGCATGCCGAATTTCTGTTCTTCGTAGAGCTGGCGGAACTCGCTGGCGACGGGCTCGGCCACTTCATCGGTGATCATTTCGAGCGCGGTGGTAAAGGCGTGCCCGGCGCGAACCGCGCGCGCCAGGGTGTCGATCGCCTCGGGAAAGAGCGCCTCGAATTGTTCGAAGCGCTTGTTGCGCCGGTACGATGCGTAGGAATAAGGCAGTACGAAGCCGACCAGCATGGCCACCCACGCGACTTCCATGCGCTTGCTCAATCCATAAGCGACGAATGTGGCCGCGACTCCGGCCAGGGCCGACAGTCCGAGAAAATTGCCCGCACGAATCGACATACCCGCCTGCGCCAGCATTTTTTGAATGTCGGTGACGCGGGCCGATCTGCGGAGCAGTTGGTCGAGCGCGGGAATCTGGCTGAGTTGCTCGTCGCGCAGGAGCGCGAGTTCCTCGTCGGGGGCGAGTTCGGGGGCCTTGCGCTCGTTGGCCAGGCGCTCTTTGATGAGCCGGGCGCGGGCGTTGCGCTGGTCAAGAATCGAGCCCAGGGCGAAAGCCGCGAGCGCGACCAGGACGAACACGAGAAGTGCAATTAGAGCTGCGGGCATGTCTTTATTCGGACCTCGAAATCAGACGTCGAGACTCAAAGCTCAAATTAGACCTCAGTTCGTGATTCAAACAGCGCTGGACGCAAGCGTGCTCCCGAGGTGGCTAACCGTTCGGCGAATTGGGGACGCACGCCGGTGGCGTGGAACACACCGCGAACCTTGCCGTTCTCATCGGTGCCGGTACGGTCGAAGCTGAAAATATCCTGCATGCCGATGAGGTCTCCGTCCATGCCGGTGACCTCGGAAATGGTCATGACCTTGCGGGTGCCGTCGGAGAGGCGCGCGATCTGCACCACGGCATGCACGGCGGAGGCGATCTGGTGGCGCACGGCGCGCTCAGGAATGTTGAGGTTGGCCATCGAAACCATGTTTTCCACGCGGGCCATGGCGTCGCGCGGGGAGTTGGCGTGGACCGTGGTCAGCGAGCCCTCATGGCCGGTGTTCATGGCCTGCAACATGTCAAAGGCTTCTTCACCGCGCACCTCGCCGACCACGATGCGGTCGGGACGCATACGCAGGCTGTTGATAACCAGTTGGCGCTGGCGCACCGCGCCTTTGCCTTCAATGTTGGGCGGGCGCGTCTCCAGGCGGACGACGTGTTCTTGCTTGAGCTGCAGTTCGGCGGCGTCCTCGATGGTGACGATGCGGTCGGAGTTGGGAATGTAGCCCGAGAGCACATTCAGCAGGGTGGTTTTGCCGGCGCCGGTTCCACCGGAAACCAGGATGTTGAGACGGCCCTTCACCATGGCAGAGAGCAGTTCCAGCATCGACTCGGTGAGCGAAAGATTTTCAATCATCTGGCGCGCGGTAACGGGCTCGCGTCCGAAGCGGCGGATGGACAGGGAAGGCCCGTCAATGGCCAGCGGGGGGATGATGGCATTGACGCGCGATCCGTCGGCCAGGCGCGCGTCCACCATGGGGGATGATTCGTCCACCCGGCGCCCGATGCGCGAGACGATGCGCTCGATGATCTGCATGAGGTGCGAATTGTCTTTGAACGACAGAGCGGTGCGTTCGAGCTTGCCGGCGCGCTCGACGTAGACCTTGTCAAAACGGTTCACCAGAATGTCAGAGACGGTGGGGTCTTTGAGCAGCGGCTCGAGAGGGCCGAGGCCGAAGATTTCGTCGAGGATTTCGCGCGAGAGCCGTTCGCGCTCGGCAAAACTGAGCGGCACTACTTCGGCGTTGACGGCATTGCGAATGACGACCAGCACTTCATCGCGCGCCGAGTCGCCGGAGGTCTTGCCCAGTTTTTCCAGGTCGAGGCGATCGAGAATCTTGCGGTGCAGGTCGGCCTTTACCTGCTGGTAGTCAGTGCGCTCGAAGGATTGCAGATTTGCCATGTTTTCCTAAAATCTGTGCCCAAAATTCCTAAACCGATTTGAATAGCGACCACGCCGCTCTTTTTACATCGGCGTCGTTGCGAGTTAACTCCTGCGCCAGTCCGGAGAAACAGCGGGCAATGTCGGAGTTCCGCTGATCCATCACCGGGGTTCCCCGGTCAATTGCGCCGGAGATGGCGAAATATTGGTTTGGGATCCGCCATAACAGTTTAGCCCCCACGGCGGTCTCGGCGTCGGCCTCGCTGAAGCCGGGAACTTTTCGAAAGCGGTTCAGCACCAGCCGAACCCGCTCGCGGCTGCCGGTCTCGCCCAGGTATTGCTGGACACGGGCCGCGCTCCAGAGCGAGGCTACGTCGCTGCAGGCGACCAGCAGAACGGTCTCAGAAAGGCTGGCGATGAGACGGCTGGCCGCGTCGAAGCGCGACGACGCGTCGACCACGACGTAGCGGTAGTGCGTCACCAGCATGTCGAAGAGGCGGACGAACTCCGCGGTGGAAGGATCGACTGCTGCGGGTATGTTGGTTCCGGCCAGCAGTTGCAAGCCGCCGCTATGACGCGTCATGAAACTTTCCAGCAGGGAAGCGTCCATGCGGTGCAGATTGCGGGTGGCGTCGGCCACGTTGAAGACCGGCTTCAGATTCATGTGCAGCGCGGTGTGGCCGAGGGGAGCGAGGTCCACCAGCGCGGTTTGCCCGTAGGCGGATTGCAAGGCCAGCGCGAGATTGACGGCCACGGTGGTTGCGCCGTTTCCACCCTTGGCGTTGATGACGGAAAAGACCTTGCCGCGGATGCCTTCCTGCCGCCCCCGGCGTTGCGCGCTGGTGAGCCGCACAAAGGCTTCCAGAAGGTCGGTGGTGCTGGTGGGGCGCTCGATGAACTCGCGCGCCCCGGCGCGCATGGCGTTGACGATGACCTGCGGCTGGCTCAGATTGCCGATGGCAAAGATGGCGGCGTCGGGCATCTCCTGGTGCAAGAGTTCGATGGCGCGCAGCGCGAGAGGAGGATTGTCCGCGGGAATATCCACCAGGGTCACGTCAGGATTGGCGGCCCGGACTCGCCGGGTTACCGGATCGGAGGCCGCCACGGGAAAACTCGCGCAGGTGTGAACCGTGCGCGCCACACTGGTGCCATCCACCAGCACCTGCATTACGGCGCGCTGCTCGTTGTCCGTGGCTACGATGACGACTGATAATTCCGGCATAACAAAATCCTGAAACGCGCTACGTTATTTCTAAAACCCGTGCCGCGCTAACAAAGCCGTTTTCGGGAGATCCCTCGCTTGGCCCGCTCAGGGCAGGCTCCACGCTTCGCCTGAAGAACGGCTCCGCTCGGGATGACGCCGGCGACTTTGTTCGTACGAATTCAAAGTACCTGACTTGCCTCTATTTGCCCTTGTCGAACTTGTTGTTGTCAATAAACGGCTGTGGATTCTTGGGCACCGCGGGCTGCTCCGTGCTGGGTGAGATGCGGTGCACCGTGCACAGGACCATCAGCTCGGAATTACTTTTTTGCAAACTCTTGCTGCGGAAGAAATTGCCCAGGATCGGAATGTCGCCGAGGCCCGGGATTTTATTCCAGATGTCGGTCACGCGATTATCCAGAAGCCCGGCGATGACAAAGCTCTGGCCATCCTGCAACTCAAATTCAGTTTCGGCTTTACGCGTGCTGAGCGCGGGCACGGTGAAGCCGGAGATGGTCAGCGCGTCGGCGTAGTCGAGGGTGCTGACTTCGGGCGCGACCTTCAGGTGAATATTGCCGTTGGGCATGATGACCGGAGTGAACTGCAGGCGCACGCCGAATTCCTTGAACGAAATGGTCACCGCCGTGAAGCCCTGACCGGGCTGCACAATGGGAAACGGGAATTGACCTCCGGCGAGGAAGCTGGCTTCCTTGCCATTGACCGCAATCAGATTCGGCTCGGCGAGAATCTGCAGCAGGTTCTTGGTCTGCAGCGCCTCGATGACAGCGCCGAAATTAATGTCAGGCCGGAATAGAAAAAGATTCAGAACGTTGTTGATGGTGGTGGTGCTCGGGGTGGAAGTCGCAGAGCTTTGCCCACCCGGCGTCAGCGTCTGGGTTCCGAAGCCACCGTACTGTCCGGTGGTGAGGCTGCCGATGGTATTGGCGCCGCCGGTGGAGACAAAGTTGATGCCCATCTGGGTGAGAGCGGTGCGGTCGACTTCGGCGAACTTCACCTGCAGCAGAACTTCCTGCGCGCCGACCGGCCCGAAGGTCAGCACATTTACGACTTTCGGAGAGTAGGCGCTGGCCAGTTCTCCGGCGCGTTTGGCCACGTCTTCGGTGGACACATGTCCGGAGAGAACGATAGCGGCGCGCGAAGGCGTGACCGTAATTTGCTCGTCGGGGAACACGCGGTGCTCTTCGTCGGCGCAAGCGCTGACGTCGACATCCACGCGCAGATCGAAGCTGCGCGAGCGTTCCAGTTCGTCCCAGATCAGCAGCGAAACTTCCCCGGGAGATTTCCCGTGAACCAGAATCTGCGTGGGGGTGATGGCCTGAACAAAGGCGATCGCCCCGTCAGTCACTGAAATGCGGATGATGCGTTCGGTGGTATTGATGAGCAGAGACTTGCCGACCATGACGCGCAGCGGGGCCGATGCTTGAGGCTGCTGCGCCGGAAGAGTGGTGGTCTGGGTGGTGCTCGGAGCCTGGCTCTGGGACTGAGTCGCGGCTGCCGCCGGCCGCAGCGTTTCTGAGGACGCGGGAAGGGCAACGGCCAGGACGCACAAAGAAGCTGCCAGAAACGACGCGCGAACTTTCATTTTCAGATTCCTCTCCCTGGGAGGAAACTTGGCGGCACGCAAGAAGGCAACCTGCAGAATCGAAGGATTTCCGGTCACTTGGCCTCGGGACTCTCGTCTGGAAATTTAACCACTTCGGGTTTCTTGTCTCCCTGGTAGATCTCGATGCTGACGCCGGTAGACGGCGGCCGAACGGGTGCTTCGACTTTCTTTACCACGGCGCGGTGAACCACCGGTTGCGTGGTTGGTGCGGCAAGTCCCCGGTAAAGGCCTCTTGAATTGGAGGACGGCACTTCGTCCTGCTTGGTATCGAGCGGATTTCGCAGCGCGAGCTGAATGTGTCCTTCGGAGCTGGCCAGGGTGAGCCGCTGGGCATCGTCGGGTGAAACCAGCAGGGTAATGACGGCGGTAGTCTGGGCTTCGCCGGTGGCGGTGCGTTCCAGCGTGTGTCCTGAGGCCAGCACCGCGACGTTCTGCAAGACCGTTGTGGTCTCCTGCTCTCCGCCGGCGCCCGGTGTACCGGTGAGCAGGACGTCGACGCGCGTGCCCGGCGTGACGAAGCCAGCTACGGACACCACTTCATTCACCCGCACCGAAACCGCGCGCATGCCAGGAGGGATCAGCGACGGCAGTCCAGAACCGGCATTCTCGCCGGCCAGCCGGTTGGGCAGGATGAATTCGCCCTTCGAAATTGGGACGATCACGCCGTGGCCTAATACATCGGCGCGCTTCCGGGGCGCGCCCGGAGGCAGATCAGCGCCGGGAATCTTAATCACCTTAATGTCGTGCTCTTCCACCCGCGCTCCAACCTGCAGATCGTCCGCCGCCACGATGACGTCTACTCCCGTGTCAGTTCCAGCGCCGGACTTCGATTGCAGGTTCTTGTAGACGTATACACTGGCAAAGAAGCCCACCGCGAGTGCCAGAACTCCGATCATCAACAAGCGTGTACGGTTCATGCCGCTCCCTTAGAAATTAAATCCGGCTGGCCGGCGTTGGCCAGCGCCGTGTGCATGTCGCCCAGCGTTGCCGATTACTGTATCGAACTGGCGACCTGGGAGAACACGTTATTGGCGTTGGACCCGATCAGCCGAACGGTTCCAACCACAATGACAAGAATCACCGCCAGCATAACCGCATACTCGGCGATGTCTTGTCCTTCCTGTTCGCGCCATAATCTGCGAGCCAGCGTCATATGCATGCCCTCTTTATCTGCTGATTCGAGACCGAGCGGAAGGGACCTTCCCAGAAACTCTAAACCGCCAAGATTTGCCCGCTCGACTCGGCTAATCATACCTTGCAACCTGAGGAAAAAGTCGTAATTTCTTGCACAGTGCTGGTTACCACCGGTGAAGGCCATCATTTTGGAGCCCCGTGCGTTTCCCAGCCTCGGGCTGGCGGGCCTTGGGGAGTAAGATCGTCCGATCTCCATACTATCGCGAATGAAAGTCGGCAATCGTATCCTCGGCAAACCCAGACTGGTCGGCAGGCTCTACGTAGCGGGGGTTCTCGCCATTCACCTGCTGGTAGTTTGGAACGCCCGGGATCTGATCTGGAAAGGCTATCCGGATTTCACAATTTATTACACTGCCGGGACCATGATTCGCCAGGGGATGGGCCAGTCGTTGTACGACGATGCCACGCAGTTCAGGGTGCAGCAGGAGTTTGCTCCGCGGGTGGCGACCCGGCTGGGCGCGCTGCCGTTTAATCATCCGCCGTTCGAAGCCGTGTTTTTTCTCCCGTTGACGTACTTTTCGTATCGGATGGCGTACTTGTTGTGGGGCCTGGTGAACCTGGCGATGCTGAGCGCGTTGCCGATCCTGCTGCGGCCGCATGTTCCGGTACTGAGGTTCTGGCCGTCAGCCGCATGGGCCGTCGTCAGCCTCGCTTTCTTTCCGGTGTTCTTCGCGCTGCTGCAGGGACAGGACGCCATCCTTCTTCTGTTTCTTTACGCGCTGGCGTTTGTGTCATGGAAGAATAAACGCCTGGTCTCCGCCGGGGCGTGGCTCGCCTGCGCGATGTTCAAGTTTCATCTGGTGCTGCCGTTTGTGCTGCTGATGCTCATTCAGGAAAAGAGAGCGCAGGGAATACGGCGAATTCTGACGGGATTCGTGGGCGTGGGCGTAGTTCTGGGAGCGGCGTCGATGGCGGCGGTCGGTGTGCGGGAAATCATTGCCTACCCCAGTTACGTTTTGGGGCTCGAGAAGACGATGGCCATGGGAGCGATTATGCCGTCCGACATGCCGAACCTGCGAGGGATTCTTTACGTGATGGCTTCGAGCTTCAGATCTTTCGACTTGCTGGTCATCGCTCTCTCGGGTGTGCTGTATTTTCTGGCTGCGTGGATCTGTGGCTCGCCGGAGGATGATTTCCGGGATGAAGATCCAGACAATTTGGGTTGGGATAACGATCGCCGCGATCTGAAGTTCTCTCTCGCAGTTCTGGCAACCGTCCTGGTGAGCTACCACGGCCTGGGATACGATCTTTGCCTGTTGGCGCTTCCGCTGCTGCTGGTCGCGGGACAACTCGGCAACAGAATCCGATTGACCTCGTGGACTGGCGCGGCGATCAGCGCGGGATTGGCCGTACTGCTGTTCTCGCCTTTGCAGTTGGTTCTGCTCATGCGATACAACCGCCTGGCCCTGATCGGCTGGGCGCTGCTGCTGTGCTTCGTTGGACTGGCGGCGCAATTGAGATCGCGGCCGCGTCGAAGTTAGAGGGCGCCGGCGATGGAGGATATTACGGAGGGTTCGGCGTCCAACCCGGTCAGGAATCGTTGGGTCCGCAATCGCTGGGTTCGCACGGGGGCTTTGACCATCGTGGCGATCATCGTCTGTGGCCTCACGTTGAACCGCGGCTTCCATGACCAGATTGCCCGCGACATCTTCTTTTCGCTCACGCTTGCAGGCTGCACCATTGTTTTTCTTTCGGTTCGTCCGCTGCGCGAGTTTCCCCAGGTCATTGGCGTTACGGTCGTTCTGATCGGCTTGCAACTGGCTGTTCTGAAGGTTCCGCTCAAGGCTCTGCCCGCGCTCGCGCTGCTTGGCCTGAGCGGCTTATTTCTGCTGGCAGTTCGAAGAATCGGAAGCAGCGGCCGGGAGCGGCAGTTGCTATACGATTCGCTCGTGCCGCCGCTGCTGTTTCTGCTGCTCGGATATTTCGGTTCCGGGCCGTTGGCGCTCACTTTCAGGCTTCATCCCAAGACGCTTGATTTGTTTCTCTACAGCTTTGATCAGAGTCTGGGTGTGCAACTGAGTTTTAAAGTGGGGCAGGTGGTATTGGCTTCGCACCTGCTTACCCGCGCCATGCTCGGCGTGTACTACCTGCTCCCGCTCGCCATCATGTTCACGTATGCGCGGCTGCTGGTGCGGGACCGCGGCTTGGCGATGACCGCATTCCTGGCGTTTCTGGTAGCCGGACCCGTGGGGGTCGTCTTCTATAACCTGATTCCGGGCTGCGGTCCGGGATGTCTGATGGGCGGAAAGTATCCTTTCGAAATGATTTCGACCCAGCAACTGAGACAGATGCCCCTCCAGTCGGTGTTGGAGGGAGGAGCGCGCAACGCGTTTCCATCGTTGCATCTGGGCTGGGCATTGCTCGCCTTGTGGTACTCGGAGTGTTTGTCTCTGCGGGCAAGGCTCGGGATGGCGATCTTTTTCATCGGCACCGTCTTCGCAACTCTTGGCCTGGGGGAGCATTACTTCGTCGATCTGGTGGCGGCGTTTCCGTTTGCATTAATGATTCAGGGGGCGTGCGCGCTGAAGGTCCCCGTTTTCGATGCACGCAGGTTCGTCCCGCTCACGGCTGGGCTGGCCCTGATGGCGGGATGGGTTGCCTTGCTGCGCTGGGGCCTGGCGCTGGTTTGGATTAACCCAGCCCTGCCGTGGCTGCTGGTCGCGGGCACGATTTCTTTGACCCTCTTCCTGCAGACGCGGCTGCGACTTCTGTTATTTGATCCGGAGGAAAGGAATCGCGGCGGGGGGGAATCGTGAGCGAGGTGCGATTCGCGAAGCGCCCATCGTTTGTGGTCGGACTTGTCCTGGCCGTCGTGGCCTCGGCAAGCACGTGGTTTTATGTGGACCAGATTCTGCGGGCGCAGCAGATCGCCGACGCTGCGGCGCATAACCGGCCGCGCGGGAATTTGTCGGACCTCTACCCGCGGTGGCTGGGTGCGCGCGAGTTGCTGCTGCATGGGCGCAACCCTTACAGCCCGGAGGTCACGCGCGAAATTCAACAAGGGTATTACGGGAGGCGGCTCGATCCCGCGCGAGCGGACGATCCCAGGGACCGGCAGGGCTTCGCTTATCCCGCCTATGTCGTCTTTCTTCTGGCGCCGACTGTTGAACTTCCGTTCGACGTGGTGCAAGCCGGCTTTCGCTGGCTGCTGCTGGGGCTGGCGGCGGTGAGCGTTGTGCTGTGGCTGCGGGTTCTCGGCTGGAGACCTCACTTTGCAACCGCGCTGATTTTCATCGTGCTCGTGCTCGGCTGGCTGCCCGTGGTGCAGGGAATCAAACTGCAGCAATTGAGCCTGCTGGTGGCGGGATTACTGGCCGCGTGTGGCGCGTGCCTGGCCGGTGGATGGCTTATGTGCGCGGGAGGATTGCTGGCCCTGGCGACCATCAAACCGCAGCTGACTTGGCCGCTGGTCGTATGGCTCTTACTTTGGGCTGGAAGCGATTGGCGTTCGCGGCGGCGTTTTGTATTCGGATTTGGCTTGGTCATGCTGCTTCTGCTGGGTGGAGCGCAGTTGCTGTTGCCCGGCTGGTTGCCGATGTTTTTCGATGCAATCGTTCGATATCACCAGTACACGCAGAACCAATCGGTGCTGGTCTGGTTGTTCGGTTCCGTCGCGGGCCGGATGGCGGAAGCGGCCAGCGTGCTCGTGTGCGCGATGTGCATCTGGCCGATGCGGCTGGAACCCGCTCGCAGCGCTGCGTTTGGACGAGCGTTCGGCCTGGTGCTGGCCCTTACCGTGATGATTGTTCCGATGTTCGCGCCTTACAATCAAGTATTGCTGGCGCCGGCGATTCTGATGCTCTTGTACCGCGAGAGTTCTGGCCGGCTTACGCTGCCGGCGGTCCGGCTGGCTCGCATGGTCGGCGGCATTCTGCTGGTGTGGCCGTGGATGGCCACGGTGGGGCTGATGCTGGTTTACTTCTGGCTCACGCCCGCGCTCCGGCAGCGGGTCTGGCCCATGCCGTTTTACTCCAACTTCATGATTCCGGTGTTCGTTTTCGGATTGGCGCTGCTCGATGCCTGGGCGAGCCAGCCTCGGACGACCCAGCCTGGTCTCTTGCGGGACCACGCGCCCGCAGAGTAGTCTGGTGCAGCAGCAGATGTCGCTGTAGAAGCCCTGCCAGTCGTGCTTGGCCAGTCGTGCTTGGCGAAGACGAACGGCGCGCCGATCGAAGCATTACTACCATCCATGGCCCTGACCGCAATCAGTCATCACAGTTCTGGCTCCGGTGTGTTTCCCGCCCTGGTGTTTGTGCAGGGCAGCGAGCAGAAGAACATCGTTCTGAACCGCACTCCGTTCACGGTCGGACGGAAAGTGGACAAGGACCTGGTCATCGCCGATCCTCGCGTCTCCCGCGACCATGCGCAGATCATGCAGGACGGCCAGGCGTTTTTCCTCGAGGACCTGGGCAGCAAGCACGGCACGTTCGTCAACGGAGAGCGCATCCAGCGGCAGAAGTTGGAGCGCGGCGACCGGCTGGAGTTTGGGGCGCGCGATTCGGCTTACATTCTGTTCAATCCGGCGCACGCTACTTCCAACACGGCGCGGGAATTTCTCAGCCAGATTTCCGGTATTCAGATCAAGCAGGAAGCCACCGACCTCGAGAAGCTCACGCTGTTTCTGGAAGCCGCGCGCAAGCTGAATACGGCCGGCGTGCTCGATGAGATTCTGATGACCATGCTGGACGTCACGCTGCAACTGACGCGGGCCGAGCGCGCGTATGTTTTTCTCAAGGATGAGGAAGGCAAGCTTCGTCTGGCCGCGGGGCGCAACTCCAAGAAAGAGCCGCTGCTCGACGACAAAACGATTTCGCATTCGATTCTGGAAGAATCGCTGCGGTCGAATTCTGAATTTCTTCTCACCGACACCAGCCAGTCGGTTGACCTGGCCGGACGGCAGAGCATTGTGGCTTACGATCTGCGAACCGTGGTGTGCATTCCTCTGCGCAAGCTGGTGGTGCAGGCGACGCGCGATGCGCAGACTCCCGTGCACCCCGCAGCCTCCCCGGACGCCATGGGCGTTCTTTACGTGGACTCGCGCTTCGCCTCGCGCGATATCAGCGGAGTCGGCCAGGAAATCCTGCACGTGATCGCGACGGAAGCCGCGTCGCTCATTGAGAACGCGCGGCTGGTGCAGGCCGAGGAAGAATCCCGGCGCTACCAGCAGGAGCTGAGCATTGCCGCCAGCATTCAGCAGCGCCTGATGCAGGTGAAGATTCCCGAAGTGCCGTTTGCCAAGCTGCGCGGGAAGAACTTGTCTTGTAAAGAAATCGGTGGAGACTTTTTTGACGCGGTGAACACGAAAGAAGGTCTGGCCGTGGTGT
>Ga0302324_100001074_pt1 | contig 67777 bp, 71 predicted proteins | sample Palsa_T0_1_FD_201949 | JGI IMG/M metagenome (GOLD analysis project Ga0302324, IMG submission 201949) | Peat permafrost microbial communities from Stordalen Mire near Abisko, Sweden - Palsa_T0_1 | ecosystem: Environmental > Terrestrial > Soil > Palsa > Peat permafrost | place: Sweden: Abisko...
CAGGGCACGCAACGAAGATGCCAACCCGGATGAAATCCAGCGCATCGTTGACGAGGCCGTGCGAGAAGTGCGCGCGGACAAGCGCACCAAGGAGAAGGCTGACAGAGCCCGATGCGCGTGGCGCTCCATACAAGCATCCTCGAAGATCAGGCTCCCGCTCGGCGGCGTAACTCGTCATCATCTGGGACGCCCTCAGGCTTGATCTGGGACGCCCTCAGGCTTGCGGCCCGCGCCTTCTAGGCCTCGAAACCGGCCATTTTGCGGAGCCGATCATTCGCGAAATACTGAGCCTGCCCTTCCTCGATGGCCTGCAGAACGAGACTGGCCACGAATTCAGGCTTGTCGCCATCGCCGTAATTGGCGGACGGTCCGCCGCCGGCCGGATTCCCCATCCTGTTGTTGCCGAAGTTCGTCGCCGTGATGAACGGGTAGATTTCACCGACGACGATGCGATCCTTTTCCAGCTCGGCGCGCGCCGTGAGGCTGAATCCAAGAAGCGCGCGCTTCGAAGAGGAGTAAACGCTGTATTGAGGAACAGTCATGAACGCAGTCCCCGAATTGATATTCACGATGCTTCCGCCGCCTTGCGCGCGCATCAGCGGAATCACAGCCTGCATCGCGACAATCGGCCCCAACACGTTGAGGTGGAAGATTTCGTCAAAAAGAGCGGGATCGATTTCCTCTACGGAGGCCGCATAGCTGCGCCCCGCATTGTTTACCAGACCGTCGACGCGGCCGTAATGCCGGTGGACGGCGCGTACGGCTTCCCGCACGCGATCAAACTGCGTCATGTCCGCCGTGACAGGTAAGCTGCCTGGAAGCTTCCGCGCCAATTCTTGCAGCGCATCGCTACTGCGAGCGAGCAGGGCGACTTGCGCGCCGCGCTCGGACAGCGCGATCGCCGTCGCGAGGCCTATCCCCGACGAAGCGCCCGTGACAATGAAAACGCGATCCTTGATTTGCATAGTTTGATTTTCCTTAGCTTAAAGTTTAGGAGCGGCGCGCCGCGGATGCCACATCGGTCTCAATATCGTGATAGCGCATTTGTTCGAGATCGGCGATCAATCCAGGACCGGCCGGTTGCCATCCCAGTCGTTTCTTGGTAAGTGCACTGGATGCCGGAAGGTCTCGAACGGCGAAGGCGGCGAGCCAACCGAAATGGGCAGGCGCCTCTTCCGTGGATACGGAAATCACCGGCACCTTCAGGCCTCGGCCGATGACTTCAGCAATGTCGCGCATAGACACTCCCTCTTCGGCCACTGCGTGATACCTGGCGCCTGTTTCCAGCTTCTCTTTTTCCAGTTTCTCGAGCGCCAGCCTGTAGAGACGGGCCGTATCGAGGACGTGCACCGCCGGCCAGAGGTTGCGTCCGTCGCCAATATACGCGGACCCGCCTTTCTGGCGAGCGAGTTCAATTGCATAAGTGACGAGCCCTTGCTTGACGGTGTTGTGAACCTGCGGAAGGCGCATCACCCCCACGCGCACGCCCTTTGCCGCGAGCGAAGCCGCCGCAAGCTCCGAGGCGACACGCGGAATCGGGTGGGCGGTCTCCGGCGCGTCCTCTTCTGTCGCAGGGCGGCCCGGCGCGCTGGTCGCCATGCCAGTCCCGGAGGTGATGAGCAACGGCCGGTCGGAGCCGGCCAGCGACGCGCCCAAGGCATCTATGACGCGCCGATCCACCTCGCACACTTCCTGGAACTTCGAAAAGTCGTGAATGAAGGCGGTGTGGATCACGCCGTCCGACATGGCCGCCCCCTTGCGCAGGCTTTCGAGGTCGTTCAGATCGCCGCGATGCACCTGGGCGCCTGCGGCTGTAAGCGACTTGGCGCCGGCAGCCGAGCGCGTGAGGCCTAGCACCTGATGGCCCCCGTTAATGAGCTCTGGAACGATGGCAGAACCGATAAAGCCGGTTGCTCCGGTGACAAAGATACGCATATTCTCTTCTCCTTAGATTGACGAGCAGTCCCTTAACTTGATACAAACGGAGGTAGCCTCCGTATAGTTCCTAGATTAGCGGAGGCAGTCTCCGGTTGCAAGAGTTTTTTGGATGCCTACGAAGACTCCTGAAGTTACGGACAGAAAGCCGCGTTCGGACGCGCAGCGGAACCGCGAACGTATTCTGGAAGTGGCTAAACAAGAGTTCACCCGTTCAGGTGCGAATGCGAGTCTGGAGGAGATCGCCAAAAAGGCAGGTGTCGGTCCGGGAACCTTGTATCGCCACTTTCCAACGCGTGAGGAGCTCCTCGTGGCGGTTTACCGATCCGAGATGGAAAAGCTGGCCGGAGCAGCGCGAACGTTGGCGGAGGCCTTGCCCCCGGTGGAGGCCTTGCGAGCCTGGTTGTTGTTGTTCGTCGATGCCGTGGAAACGAAGCAGATCATCGCCCCTGTGCTGAATACGCTGGTCGGCGACCCCAAGCAGGTGTTCGAATCGTCCTACGCCCAGATCCATGAAGCGATTCGCGCACTCGTGAAGCGCGCGATCAAGAGCGGCGACATACGCAAGGATCTTGACCCGATCGATCTTCTTCGCGCTCTTGTGGGTGTCGCCAATGTCGCGACCAGTTCTGATTGGCGGGAAAGCGCGCGCAGGCTGGTGGATATTCTTATCTTGGGTGCGCGGCCAACCAAATAAGGCATCGCCTCATACCCTGGTGCGAATCCTGTGCGATTCAGAGCGCTGCGCGCTCCAGCCGCTTCAGCGTTAAGGCGGGGCCGTCCACATCATCTGGATGCGGCACTATGACGGAACACCGCTTCTCGTCGGAGGATCGAGTGGACCGCGCCGCGTGTGCCTTGGAGAGCGACGCATTGTCTCGGTCGACTGCCAGTCGCCGCGCGCTGAGGAAATCACAATTTTAAACCACTCTTGGATCGCTTGAAGGAAATCGTCAGCGGCGAGCAGCAGTCTGACCGGTCCGGCACCGCCGTCGCAATTCACAGCGTCTCGTTGTCACCTCCATGGCATCATGCTGTGTGCGCACGCGGCAGCGCATGGGCTTTCATCACGCTCCCGAGCGCATCGACGGAGCCGCCTCCTTGAAGCGATCGCCAAGCGATAATTCCGTCAGGGCGTACGAGCGAGGCTCCTTGGTCACCAATTCCGAGATCTTGCTCCACGAGCGCGCCGTCGCCCTGCCCGAGAGTCGCACGCAGGTTGATCGGGCTGACCGGGATACCCGTTCGATCTTGGATGCGGGTCGCCGCTTCGCACCAGGCTTCCGAACTCGATACCAGGACCCAACCTGCTCCATATAGGTCGAGTGTGGACATGGAGGTACCGTTACGGGTCACGACGCGATGTGGTGCTCGGGTTCCCGGCTGGCCTCGCCACTCCTCGGGCCGCTGTGCTAGGGGAAGATCGGAGTTGGCCCCATCAATGATGCTCGACCGGTAGAGCTCGCCGAGCTCGATGGCGACCGGATCGAGCAACGGCGTCGCGCGAAGCACGTCGTCTGCGTAACGAGCGTAGTCGGGCCGCGCGAAGATCTGCTGGAAGCGCATCCATGCAATGGGCTTCCGCTCCTCTTCGTAGCTATCGAGAAGGGAGTCCTCGGACTGACCGGACAACACGGCGGCGAGCTTCCAGGCAAGATTGAAGGCATCGGCAATGCCAGTGTTGGCGCCATAGCCGCCTCGATTAGGCGGCAGGGTGTGCGCGGAGTCGCCCGCGAGAAACACGCGCCCCTTCCTGAAATGATCGGCAATGAGGGCTGTGAGCTCCCAACGCCCTGTGGTCAGAATCTCAACCGAAACGGGCGTTCCGATTGCGCGCTGGATCGCGGCTTCCAGAGCAGCCTGGTCGCGCTCGATGTCATCCCGGAACATCAAGACCCAGCGTCCTTCCCCGTAGCCCGCGAGGAACGCGTCAAGGTCCGGGAGCTCGCCCCACCCCCGCGCGCGGGGCGACACCTCCTCGCGCCGCAGGCCCGGCGTGCGGCGTATCAGCAGACGAAAGCGTCATCGACCTGTGCAAACCGATGCCTACATCTCCGACCTCATCGTGAACGTCGTCGAGGAGATCGTTTAGCCCATTTCCCGCCGCAGCACGATGCTTCGCCGGAACGGGCCAACTAGCGTTTCAAAAACTTCAAAATGTGTGAGCAAGTGTGAGCAGAACGCCCGTAAGTCTATGAAAAATTGGTAGCGCTAACGGGAATCGAACCCGTATTTAAGCCTTGAGAGGGCTCCGTCCTAACCGTTAGACGATAGCGCCATCGCCGTGAACTCCTTCTATTATACTCGCCGGGCAGCTTGCCCTCTACCCTGTTAAACTGGAGTTTCGCTCGCGACCCGCTCCCAAGTCCTCGCCGAGCCGGAAGGTAAACGACACAAAATGATTTCAGCGACACAGCTACGTCCGGGCATGGTGATTAAGTTCAACAACGAACTTTACTCCATCTTCAAAATGGAGCACCGCACGCCGGGCAATCTTCGCGGCTTTGTCCAGGTCAAGATGCGCAGCTTGCGCAGCGGCACTATGACGGAACACCGCTTCTCGTCGGAGGATCGAGTGGACCGCGCCGCGCTGGAAGAAATCGAAATGGAGTATCTGTACGACGACGGCGAATACTACTACTTCATGAACACCGAGAACTTCGAGCAGATGCACCTGACGCGCGACATTCTCGGCGATGCCGTCGAGTACCTGGTTCCGCAGCTCAAGGTCAATGTCGAGTTCTACGAAGGCAAAGCAATGAGCGTGGAGCTGCCGCCCACCGTGGACCTCACCGTAGTGGAAACCGAGCCCGGACTCAAGGGCGCTTCGGTGTCGAACGTCACCAAGGCGGCGAAGCTGGAAACCGGACTGGTAGTGCAGGTACCACCCTTCATCAATGAAGGCGAGAAGATCCGCGTCAGCACGGCGGAAGGCACTTACCAAGAACGGGCGTAGCAGGTGCCGGGCGTATCACGCGGGCGCAATCTCGAGCAACGCGTAGCTGGTGCTTCGACCGCCTCCGTCGCCGTGCACCAGGATTCCGCTTTCCACCAAGCTGAGAATGTCGCGCAGCGCGGTGTCATGCGAGCACCCGGTGAGTTTCGCGTACTTCGAGGTGGTGAGCTTTCCTTCAAATCCGTCGAGCAGGCGATTCACCACCTTGCGCTGGCGCTCGTTCAGTGGAGTAGCGGCGAACGTCTCCCAGAAGCGGGCTTTGGAGAGCACGCCCTTGAGCGCGGTTTGCGCGCCGACGATGGCGCGGCCCAGACACGCGAGAAACCAATCCATCCATGGCGTGATATCCATGCTGGGCCGGGTGTCCATGGTCCCGCGTTGAGTCCGCTCCAGGATGCCGTAGTAGGCGTTGCGCTCCTGCCGGATCTGCGCCGACATGCTGTAGAAGCGCTGCGAGCTGCCCTCGGATCGCGCCAGCGCCATATCGGCGATTGCGCGCGCAATTCGTCCGTTGCCGTCGTCGAAGGGATGGAGAGTCACGAACCACAGGTGCGCGAGCGCGGCCTTCACTACCGCGTCGCCGTTGGCGGGGGCGTTGAACCACTTTAGAAACGCCCTCATTTCGTCGGGGAGGCGCGCGGCGGCCGGCGCCTCGAAGTGAACCTTTTCGCGTTGCATGGGCCCCGAAACCACTTGCATGGGCCCGCTACTGTCGTCGCGCCAACGGCCGGTCTTGATCTTGCGCAGGCCGCTGCGGCCGGTTGGAAAAAGCGCTGCGTGCCATCCGAACAGCCGGGCTGCCGTGAGCGGCCGGTCATACTCGCGCGTGGCGTCGAGCATCATTTCGACGACGCCTTCCACGTCGCGGTCCGCCGGCTTCAGCGCGCCAATGTCCACGCCGAGCTTGCGCGCGATCGATGAGCGGACCTGCTCGGCGTCCAGCCTCTCGCCTTCGATTTCGCTGCTCTTGATCACGTCGGAGGTAAGAGTTTGAAGCACAGCTTCGGTCCGGAGACGGAAACCGAGCGCTTCCATGTGCCCGATCAGCCGGCCTTGCCGCAAACGCACCGCAGCCAAAGGCTCGGCCAGTTTTTCCCGATCCCACTTGAAGCGCGGCCAGGAGGAAGATTGATAGATGTATCTACGCATGTTCTGCGACGATTATAGCGCGTATTCGCCGCATGAGGCAAAGAGTATTCGACGAAGAATATGCGTCGATTGCGCTGCCTATTCGCCGCATGGATTTGCTGCATCCTGTCTTTTCAATCGTTTGCCAGAGGCGGTCCCAGCGCTTGGAAAAACCTGCTATCCTGATTCTGTCCTTGTAGAGGAGCGGAAACCATCAGTAGCCGGTCGCGCAATTCCGGGAGTTTCGGAGCGCCGGCGAAAGGGGTCGCAGCACTTTCCGCCGAAATCGGCCGCGGCAATCCCGCCCGGCGCGATTGGGGGGCCAGGCTAATACCTGCCCACTGTCATCCGGATCTATTGAATTCGAGATCGGGTGGAGCGCTACCTGGAAGCACGCAATGCGTTCGCGTGGCCTTCCTTCCTCCATCCGCCTTAAGTTTATGAATGTTTTTGAACTAACGCGCGCGTTGGTGGATGTTGAATCCATCACCGAGAACGAAGAACAGATGGGTCACGTGCTCTTCGCTCATCTGTCGGAGCTCGCCTCGCGGTTCAGCGGGCACGCCGAGCTGATGCCGGTGGAACCGCGCCGCAATAATGTCTTCGCCTGGTGGGGCGAACCAACCGTCACGCTGTCCACGCACATGGACACGGTGCCGCCGTTCTACGCTTCGCGCGAGGATGAACAACACATTTGGGGACGCGGCGCCTGCGACACCAAGGGCATCATCGCGGCCATGATCTTTGCCGTGCGCGAGCTGCTTGAAGCCGGCGAGAGAAACATGGCGCTGCTGTTCGTGGTGGACGAAGAGCGCAATAGCGCGGGCGCGCGTGCCGCGGCAAAGCATCCGCGGGGTTCCAAGTTCATCATCAACGGCGAACCCACCGAGAACAAGCTGGCGCTCGGCTCCAAGGGCGCGCTGCGTTTCGAAGTGATCGCCAGCGGCCGGATGGCGCACTCGGCCTATCCCGAGCTGGGCGAATCGGCCATCGAAAAGCTGTTGGATGCGCTGCAGGAAATCCGCCGTGTGCGGCTCCCTGTAGATGAGATCCTGGGAGCGAGCACGCTGAACATTGGAACCATCGCCGGCGGCCGCGCCCGCAATGTGATTCCAGATCACGCGCAGGCGGAGCTTTTCATCCGCCTGGTGGACGATGGCGATTCCACGCGCGCTGGAATCCGGCAAGCCGCGCAGGGTAAAGCCGAGGCTCGCGAAGTGCTGTTCACTCCCGCGGCGCACCTGGGCTCGCTGCCGGGATTCGAGACGACCATTGTCTCCTTCACCACGGATATTCCCAATTTTGGCGGCTCCTGGGGTAAGCCGTACTTGATCGGGCCGGGCTCGATTCACGTGGCGCACACCGCGGAGGAACGGATTCCCAAGGGCCAAATCCTCGAGGCAATACAAATCTACAAACGAATGGTTAAACAGCTCTCATGAACGAAAACAGGATTCCCGTCGGAATTTTAGGCGCCACCGGGATGGTTGGGCAGCGCTTCGTGAAGTTCTTGCAAACTCATCCGTGGTTTGAAATCACATGGCTGGGTGCGAGCGATCGCTCGGCAGGAAAGCCCTATCGCGAAGCCACCGCCTGGAGGCTGGATGGCGCCATGCCGGCGGGCGTTCAACACATCCAAGTTGAAGAGTGCAAGCCTGCCAAAGCGCCGCGCTTGGTCTTCTCCTCCATGGACGCCTCGGTGGCGACGGAAATCGAGCGCGAGTTCGCGCAAGCCGGCCATGTGATCGTCTCCAACTCGCGCAATCATCGCATGGAGCCGGATGTCCCGCTGCTGATTCCCGAAGTGAATCCCGATCATCTGAAGATCATTCCGCTGCAGCAACGCAAGCGCGGATGGAAGGGCCAGATCGCCACCAATCCGAATTGTTCCACCATGGTGCTCGCCATGGCGCTGGCTCCCTTGAGGCAGTTCGGCATTACTCGCGTGATTGCCGCCACCATGCAGGCCATTTCGGGCGCTGGGTATCCGGGTGTCGCTTCCATGGACATCAACGCCAACGTGATTCCGTTTGTCGGCGGCGAAGAGGAAAAGATGCAGCAGGAGACGCAGAAAATCTTGGGCGAATTCGCGGGCGAGAGCCTCCGGCCCCTGAGCGCAAGAGTGAGCGCTCATTGCAACCGCGTTCCAGTCGTTGATGGCCATACCGTCGTTGTCAGCGTTGAATTCGAGCGCAAGCCATCCAAGGACGACATTCTTCAGGCTCTGGTCAACTTTCGGGGCATTCCCCAAGAGCGCAAGCTCCCCAGCGCTCCGCCGCAGCCCATCATTTACATGGAGGAGGCGGATCGCCCGCAGCCTCGCAGGGACGCCGAGCGCGAGCGCGGCATGGCCACCTTCGTCGGAAGGCTGCGGGAATGCCCGGTGCTCGACTACAAATTCGTCGCGCTCTCTCACAACACGATTCGTGGCGCGGCCGGCGCGGCGGTGTTGAATGCCGAGCTGATGTATTCGGAGGGTCTGCTGGACTAATGATCGTCATGAAGTTCGGCGGGACCTCCGTCGAATCGGCCGAAGCCATCCAGCGCGTTACTGGAATTGTAAAATCCCGGCTCGACCGCAAGCCCATTGTGGTGGTCTCCGCGATGGGCAAAACCACCAATCGCCTGCTGAAGATCGCCGATCTCGCCGTCGGCGGCCAGCGTGACGAAGCTCTGCGCGGGCTGCTCTCGCTGCGTGATTTTCATCTGCGCGAATCCGGCATGGAGCGGACTGTCGACGAGCATTTTCAAGAGCTCGCGGAACTGGTGAAAGGCCTGGCTGTGTTGGGCGAGCTGACTCCGCGCTCCATCGATGCCATCTCCAGCTTTGGCGAGCGGTTGTCGAGCTTGATCGTCACCAATTACTTCCAACACCATGGGCTCAAGGCAGTGCATGTTGATTCGCGCAAGGTGATTGTCACCGATCAGCGCCATACGCAGGCCATCCCGTTATTCGAGCAAACGTATGCGAAGCTGGCTGCGGCCATTCCCGCGCTCGCCGAGCAGCACGTGGTTGTGATGGGCGGCTTCATCGCGTCGACGGAAAATGGCGTCACGACGACATTGGGCCGTGGCGGATCCGATTTCACCGCATCCATCGTCGGCGCGGGTGTGGGGGCCGAGGAGATCCAAATTTGGACCGACGTGGACGGCATGCTGACGGCCGATCCGACCATCATTCCCACCGCGCATCGCGTGAAAGTGATCTCCTTCACCGAAGCCGCCGAGCTGGCATATTTCGGAGCGAAGGTTTTGCATCCCGCGACAGTGATGCCGGCGATCGATCGCAACATCCCCGTCTTGATCCTCAACTCGCGCCGTCCGCAAGTAGAGGGCACGCGTATCCAATCCGCGACGGTGTTGAGCAAGAACGCCGTCAAGTCGATTGCGTGCAAGGGTAAGGTGCTGGTGCTCAACATACGGTCCACGCGGATGTTCATGGCGCACGGTTTTATGCGGCGCATCTTCGAGGTTTTCGATCGCAATCAGACCTCGGTGGATATGGTGGCCACGTCGGAAGTCAGCGTTTCATTGACCATCGATCAGCCCGAGCGCGTGGAAGCGATCGTCGCGGAATTGCGCGAGTTCGCCGAGGTCTCGGTGGACGAGAATCAGGCTATCATCTGCATTGTGGGTGAAAATATTCGCCACACTCCCGGCGTCGCCGCGCGAGTGTTCAACGCGCTGGGCCGGATCAATGTACGCATGCTGTCGCAAGGCGCTTCGGCGCTGAACTTGGGGTTTGTGGTGGCGGGCGCCGATCTCACCGCCGCTGTCCAGGCCTTGCACACGGAATTCTTTTCCGAACTCGACCCGGCGGTATTCGATGCCTAAGCTCGCAATTGTGGGCTACGGAAAGATGGGGCGTCTTATCGATCAACTCGCGCCGGAGTACGGATTCGCCGTCACCGCGCGCATTGATATCGATCGCAACGAATCGCTGGATGGCGCGGACGCAGCCGTGGAATTCTCCGTGCCGTCCGCGGTGCTCGGCAACATCGGGAAAGCGGCGGCTCTGCGCATCCCCATCGTGATCGGCACCACGGCTTGGCTGGAACATCTGGCGGAAGCCAAAGCGTTGATCGAAGCGAACCGCAGCGCTCTTGTTTGGAGTCCGAATTTCTCGGTGGGCGTCAATGTCTTTACGCGCTTGGTTTCAGAAGCCGCGCGGTTGCTCGCTAACGAGAAAGAGTACGGGGCGTGGGCCTGGGAGATCCATCACAGCACCAAGAAAGACGCGCCTTCGGGGACGTTGATCCAGCTTGTGGATCGGATGAAGGCCGCGGGTTACGCGCGCAACATCGACACCGGTTCCAACCGCGCGGGCGCGCACCCCGGCACGCATGAAATCGGTTTCGATTCGCCCGCCGACACCATCACCCTGCGTCATACCGCGCGCAGCCGGGAAGGATTCGCCCGAGGCGCTTTGAAAGCGGCACAATGGATTATCGGGCGCGAAGGATTTTTCGAATTCAGCGACGTTCTCTTTGGAGGTTGATATGCTATTCCAGGGCTGCGGCACTGCGATGGTCACTCCGTTCCGCAAGGACGGCTCTCTTGATGAGCAGGCGCTTCGCTCGCTGGTGAGGCGCCAGATCGAAGAAGGCATCAATTTCCTGGTACCGTGCGGGACTTCGGGCGAAAGCCCCACACTCACTCACCAGGAACATTTGCGCGTGGTCGAGATCGCGCTGGAGGAAGCCAAGGGCCGCGTGCCGGTGCTAGCTGGCGCGGGCGGCTACAACACCGCCGAAGTGATCGAACTCGCGAAGGAGATCAAAGCCATGGGCGCCGACGGGATTCTCTCGGTCACGCCGTACTATAACAAGCCCACCCAGGAGGGCTTGTACCAGCACTACAAGGCGATCGCGTCGGCGGTAAAACTGCCGATCATCGTCTATAGCGTGCAGGGCCGTACCGGCGTGAACGTCGAGCCTGCCACGCTGAAACGGCTTTCGGAAATCGATTACATCATCGGAGTGAAGGAAGCTTCCGGCAACATCAGCCAGATGGCGCAGGTGGTTCATCAAGTGCCGCCCGACTTCGCGGTGTTGTGCGGCGACGATTCGATCACGATTCCGCTGATTGCGCTGGGCGGTCATGGCGTGGTTTCGGTTGTCTCGAACGAAATTCCGCGCGAGTTCACCACGCTCACGCAACGGGCGCTCGCGAGCGATTTCGCCGGCGCGCGCCAACTGCAGCGTCAATACCTGCCGCTGATGGAAGTGAACTTCGTGGAATCGAACCCGATTCCAGTGAAGGCCGCGATGGCGCTCATGGGATTGCTGGAGCCAGTCTGGCGATTGCCGTTGTGCCCGCCCAGCTCGGCCAATCTCGCAAAGATCGAAAAGGTGGTCGAAAGTCTCGGCCTCCTGGCCGGCCGGAGCGTGCATGCGGGCTGAGATCGAGAAGCTTTTCGATGAACCCCCCTCAGCTTACACCGACGATCATTTTCAACTCTTCCAGCAATTCAAGCAGACGCTGAATTCCGGCGAGGTTCGCGCCGCCGAGCCTGATGACGCCACAAAGACCGGCTGGCGCGTGAACACCTGGGTGAAAAAAGGAATCCTGATCGGCTTTCGCATGGGCACGGTGGTGGATATGTCGATCAATTCCACGCGGCAGCCCTGGTTCGACAAGGCCACGTTTCCGGTGCGGCGCTTCACGGCCGATCGCGGAATTCGCATTGTTCCTGGTGGATCGAGCATCCGCGATGGTTGTTTCATCGGGCGCGGCGTGACGTGCATGCCGCCGATGTACATCAACACGGGGAGCTGGGTGGGCGACGGTTCGATGATCGATTCGCACGCGCTGGTGGGGAGTTGCGCGCAGGTCGGCGCCAATTGTCATATCTCAGCGGCGGCGCAGATTGGCGGAGTGCTGGAGCCGGTGGGCGCGCTTCCGGTGATCATTGAAGACGAGGTTCTGATGGGCGGCAACAGCGGAGTTTACGAAGGCACAGTGGTGAAGCGGCGCGCGGTGCTGGGATCCGGCGTCATCCTGAACCGATCCACGCCGGTTTACGACGTGGTGCGGGGCCAGATCTATCGGGCTACCAACGACGATCCGCTGGTGATTCCCGAGGACGCCGTGGTGGTGGCCGGATCGCGCGCGATTACATCCGGGCCGGGTCTCGATTGGGGCTTGTCGTTGTACACTCCGGTGGTCGTCAAGTATCGCGACTCGAAAACAGACACCAAGATTCAGCTCGAACACTTGCTGAGATAATCGAGCGTCGCGCGGGCCGTTCTCTCCCAAGTAAACTCCGCGGCGCGGCGCCGCGCGGCCTGGGTGGGGATTTTGCCGGATGCCAGCAGCAGCAGCGCATCGCGTACCTCGCCATCGCTCGCGGGATCGAAGAAGTGAACGGTGGAGCCCGCGATTTCGCGCAGCGGCGGAATATCGGAGCACGCCACGGGAACGCCGGCGGCCATCGCTTCCAGCACTGGCATGCCAAAGCCCTCGAAAGTGGATGGATAAATGAAACCGAGCGCGCCGCGGTAGAGTTCGTACAATTGCGCTCGCGGAATCCAGCCGGTGAGTTCCACCGAGCCCGAGGCCAGGCTCTCGATTTCCCGGGCTGCAAATCCGCGCACGCCGGTGAGCACCAGCCTGGGCGCATTCTTGGCCTGCGCATGCACGCGCAATAACCGATCCAGGTTCTTATGCGGATGCGTGGTGGATACGCACAATAGATAATCCCGGGCTTCGCGGCGCCGCGAGATCTCGAAGAACTCGCACTCCACGCCGTGGTGAATCACATGAGGATGGATCACTTGCGCAGCGCGGCTGTAGTAGCGTTCCAGATCGTCCGCGGTGGCTTGAGAGACGGCAATCAATCCGAGCGAGCGCCGCGCCGCTGCCCACAGGAAAAAATCCCAGAACGGAAGATCGAACCAGCGAAAGTATTCCGGATGGCGCTTGTGCTGGAGATCGTGAAATACCGTTACCATCGGGCAGGGGCACGCCAGCGGCGCCGTAAAACCCGGATTCAGCAGAACCCGAATCCCGTGTTTGCGAATCGCGAAGGGCAGAACCAGCTGTTCCCATAAGATTCGCGCCGGACGGAATGCCGCCTGGACAGGCTGCGGCGCATGCACGAAGTTCGGCCGAGCGGGAACCAGATCGGCGCCGGTCTCGCGATTGGTAAACACGACGTATTGATTCACCGCATCGATTTCGGCGAGCGCTCGCAGCAGATTGCGGAGGTAGATTTCGGTGCCGCCCACGCCTCCGGGAATGAGATACAGCGCGTTGACGCCGATGCGAATCATTCGTTGCGATTCATTAACGCCCCATACGAGCCAAAGCTTCGCGCGCCGGCTGATTGTTGGGATCCAGCGCCAATACGTGCTGGTAATCCGCCAGGGCCTGCGCCTGATTTCCTTGAATGGCGTGAATGTTGCCGAGGTAGTAATAAGTCATGGCGAAGTTTGGATTGCGTTCCTGGGCCGTCTCGAGAGCCGCCAATGCTTCCGGATACTTACCCATCTTGCCGAATTCCATGCCGAGCTGTGAGTAAACGTGCGCGCTGGGGCGTCTCGCGGCGGATTGTTGCAGCTTCGCGATGGCCTCCAGCGGGTTTCCCGCGCAATCGTACGCCAGCGCCCAGTCGAGCAGCAAATCCTCCCGGGGCCGCTGGATAGTAGCTGCTTTCTGGTATTGTTCCACCGCGTCAGCGCAGTTTCCCGCTTGAAATTCGACGAAAGCCAGTTGGAATCTAGGCCGATACTTCGCCGGAGATTTCGCGACGGTATCCCTCCAGATATCCACCGCGTTGCCCCAAAGCAAATTCCTCTGGTACGTGAGCGCGCCTTCAGCCACCAGAACCAGCGCGAGCGCTCCGACGAGAGCGTTCCTTGAGATTTTCCAGCGCCGCAGAAACTCGAGGGAGACGAATAGAAGGCCGATGAAGGGAAGATACATGCGACGCTCGGCCATGGGATCTCGAATCGGCACCAGGGACGAAGTCGGCGCAAGCAGAATCAGCCAGACGAACCATCCGTATGATGCGAGCGGGAAGCGGCGGCGGTAGATCCATGCGAGCACGGTGACGATCAGCAACCCGGCCAGGGCGAAAATGGCGCCGTGGGACATGATGTTACGCGAAATATCGACATCCGGATCGAGGTTTTGGCCAAAGGGTAGAAAGAACAGGCGCACATAGTCCCAGATAACGCGGCACTCGGTGAAGAAATACTGAGGCCAAGTGAGGTCGCGCATTTCGAATCCGGCAGTGGGATTGTGGCGGAGAATGGCCAGGATGCGCACGGCTGCGATGCCGACTCCGATCGCGATGGGAACGTAGAGTTTCCAATTGCGCCAAATCCGCGCTAGGGAGAACTCAAAGTTCCAATAGTAGTCCGTAAGAATGAATAGCGCCGGAAGGACAGCGGTATGCTCCTTGGAAAGGCCCGCCGCCGCGAACAGCACCAGTATGCAGAGGATGCGCGGGAGGGACAGAGCGGCAGCTTGGCGATACAGAAACACCACGAACGCCGCCAAAACAAAGAACACGCTGAGTGTTTCCGAGCGGCTGGCGATGTAACTGACGGACTCGGTTTGCAATGGATGCAGCAGGAACAGTCCGGCGGCGAAGAACGAGAGAATCCGGGCGTTCGGTTCTTGGATGCTCGCCCAGCTCAAAATCCTGCGGACAGCGAAGAAAATCAAAACGGTGTTGAAGAAGTGCAGGAACAGATTCGCCACATGGTATCCGAAGGTGCTCTCGGCTCCGGATTGCTGGAAATTCAGCCAAAAGCTGAACATCAGCAGCGGACGCATCTGGCGCAGCCAGCCCATCAGCGGCACACGGGCGGCATCGGGAAGCATGTAGGTGAGGTGCGTGTCGTCGAGAAGGAACGGGCCGTGGAGAGCGGGCCAATAGACTTCGAAGGCCGCGATGAGCGCGATAACCAGGCTTACGCCGTAAATCCAGAACAGGGGATTGGGCCGCGATTCCACCGTGGCGACGGCCGCCGCCGGACGTTTCGCTTTCCGGCCTTTGTTACTCTTCATCTGAATCCGGCAGCCGGCTTTGCAATTGAAATTCGACAATCGCGAGCCGCTGGGCCATGGCAATATTGGCGTCTTTCAAATCGGAGATAACTACCGACAGGCGGTAAATCACGATCACGAAGACACAGAAGATCAACAGCAAGAGGGCTAGCGGTGGATCCGCGAGGCCGAGCTGGCCGGCGATCCAGGTGAGCACTGAAGAGGACCGCGAGAGTACAAACAGGATAACAGCCGCGGCCAGCCAGCTCACTGAATATTCGACCCGGATGTGCGAGCGCCGGACGGAAAACAGCACCAAGGCCATAAGAAGAACGCTCAAGATGGTGGTTACGTTGAGCAGACGTTGCATCGCGTGTTCCCTTCCTCGGCTTATTCCTTTCTTCGGCGCCCTTCGAACTTCAGGACGTTGATGAACACTCCCAGCAGGACGTGGAAGATGTAATATAGCGATTTTACCGCGGTGATCGTGCTGCGGCCGGTCTTGCGCGGGCGCATGCGGCAGGGCACTTCTTGGAACCGGAAGCGCTTGCGCTGTAGCACCACCAGTGCCTCGATTTCGGGATATTCCAACGGAAAACTGTCGGAGAAAACCTGCAGAGCTTGACGGTTCACCCCAACGAATCCGGAGGTGGGATCGCGCACGGGTTTGCCTAGAATGGGCCGCAGCATGGAGCGGAAGAACCAGATCCCGATGGCGCGCACGTAACTGGTATGCGCTCCGTTGCCATTCTGAAACCGCGAGCCGATCACCATGTGGCAACCGGTGTCGCGAAGAGCTTTCATGAGATCGGGGATGTACTTGGGATCATGCTGGCCATCGCCATCCACGCGGATGACGTACTCGTAACCAAGCTCGTAGGCGAGTTTATATCCGGCCTGAACGCCGCCGCCGAGGCCCAAATGATAAGGCAAACGGAGGACGTCGGCGCCGGCCGACCGGGCGCTTTGGTCCGTGCCGTCGGTGGAGGAGTCATCGACAACGAGAATGGGCACGCCAGGCATCGCGCCCAGAACTTCCCGGACGACACCAGCGATCGCGCCAACCTCGTTGAAGGCGGGAATCAGAATCAACAGCTGATGCGGCGCACCGGCAGGCCTCATAGCGCGGCCACCCGGCGTGGAGCGATGGAGTAGCGGTGGATGAGCTTGCGGAACTGCTTCGATGTGAGGCGGCGTTTCAGGCGGCGGCGCTGGCTCCACACTTCCGGGAAACGCGCGAGCAACTCCAAATGGGCGCGCAGCACGTACCAGGGCAAGCGAGCCAGGCTGCCGCCCGCGCTTTGAAATTCCGCGGCTTTTCCGCGGCCGCCTAGCGCATAGACAAAATGCCAGAAGTAGCGCGAAGTGGCATAGAACGGCACCAGAATCAGATCGAGCAGCGGAAAGTTCTTGAGAATGACGAACAGGCGATTGCGCTCGACATAGTACGCTTTGAGCGCGGATGCGTGGCCCGCGGAATGCGAGTAGCGATGTTCAACGATGGCATCGGGAACGTAAAAGCATTCCCAGGCGGCCCAGCGCGCGCGAAGCCCAAGGTCGGTGTCCTCGCAATATAAGAAAAAGCTCTCATCGAAAAGGCCGATTTCATCGAGCATTTCGCGGCGATACAAGGCCGCGGAGCCGCTGGGCAGGAGCGCCTCCTCTTTGCGCGCATAAGATGCGGGAGCTTCACCATGGCCGCGCTGTTTGCTGCTTCCGTCCAGGCACAGGAGCATGCCGGCGGAATCCAGGCGCCCCGAGCCCGCAAGCCGGACTTGCGACGCGCACATGCCGATGTCGGGCCGATGCTCAACCGCCGAAAGCAGGGCTTCGAGCCAGCCGGGATGCGCGATAGCATCATCGTTCAAGACCGCGAGGAAAGGCGCTTGCGATTGATGGAAGGCCTGGTTCACGGCCGCTCCGAAGCCGACGTTGCGGTCGTTCGCGATGACCCGGACGCCCTCGCGCGGTTTCGCCTGACGCCGTCCGCTGTTATCCACAACGATCACTTCCACGATCACTTCAAAGTCACCGAAAGTCTGGCGCTCCAGGGAGGCGAGGCATTCGTCAAGAGATTCGTCCGCGGCCAGAGTAGGGACAACCACGGTCACCGTTGGATGGATTTGGCTGGGCCGAGGTTCTCGTACCATCTCAGGTTGTGCGTGGCCGCCGCCAAGCCTTCATCGAGCCACGCCAGCTCGTGAGGCGAGATGACGTGCGGTAGGATAGTGGTTTGCACAGACACTTACTATACATTTTCCTTGCGGGCAGCGTTCTTGGGCAAACGCCGGAGCATCTCGGCGAGATCCATCAGCTCACCTACGGCGGAGAGAACGCGGAGGCGTATTGGGCGCCGGATGGGCAGCGGATTATTTTCCAATCGACGCGCGACAAGCTGGAATGCGATCAGATTTTTATCATGAATCGCGACGGGTCGAATCAGCACATGGTGTCGACCGGCAAGGGCCGCACCACCTGCGGATATTTCTTGCCGGACAACAAGCACATCTTGTATGCGTCGACGCATGAGGCTGGGGATGCGTGCCCGCCCGCGGCCGATCGCAGCAAAGGCTACGTATGGGCGGTGTATCCGACATACAAAATCTATCTGGCCACCGATGACGGGAAGATTTTGAAGACGCTGGCCGGAGCGCCGGGGTACAACGCCGAAGGCACGGTGAATTTCAAGAGCGGCCGCATCGTGTATACGTCGATGGAGGCCGGCGATCTGGATTTGTGGACCATGAAGCCGGATGGATCCGACAAGAAGCAGGTCACGAAGACGGATGGATACGACGGCGGCCCCGTGTTTTCGCGCGATGGGAAGAAGCTGGTGTGGCGCGCGAATCATCCGCTGACGCCCGAGACCGAGAAACGCTATCACGATCTGCTCAAGGAGAACCTGACGTCGCCGATGAAGATGGAGCTGTTCGTCGCGGACGGCGATGGGAAGAATGCGCGGCAGATCACGAATTTTGGATGCGCGAGTTTTGCTCCGACCTTCACGCCGGATGGCAAGAAGATTCTGTTTGCGTCGAACAAGCATGATTGCGACGGACGGAAGTTTGAGCTGTATCTGATCAACGCGGACGGAACGCAGTTGGAGCAAGTCACGGATTTCGGCGGTTTCACGGCCTTTCCCGAGTTTGCTCCGGATGGGAAGACCATCGTGTTCGCGTCGGACAAGGGCGCGAAGACGCCGTACGAGTTCAATATATTTACGGCGGAATGGAAGTAAGGGTACGCTAGGGACCTCACCGCTTCACCAGACCGAGACCGGGAATAACCCGCCTGCTCGCCTTGAATCTGTGCGGCCAACTTAGCGGTCTCCAGCGTGAGATCCGTCTCGTCAAACGCATAGCATTAGCGCACGGCGGCCCCGTGTGGGTATGATGAAAAATATGACTCGAGCCGCTCTCTTGATCTCGTTTCTCGCCGCGTCCCTGACTCTGGTGCAAGCGCAGGATCTCCCTGCCGGCAAGGGAAAGGACTTGGTGGAGAATACCTGCGGAAGCTGCCACGGCCTGGATGTAGTGGTTGCCCAGCACGCCACCAAGGACGGGTGGGCTTCGATTGTCGATTACATGGTGTCGCGCGGGGCGACGGGAACGCCGGAAGAGATCGCGACCATCGTCGATTATCTGGCGAAGAATTTTCCGGCGGTGGCTGCCAAGACCAACGTCAATAAGGCAACGTCGATGGATCTGCAAACCCAGCTCGAGCTGACCGCCAAGGACGCTGACGCTATCGTCAAGTATCGGACCGACCACGGCAACTTCAAAGATTGGGACGGCTTGGCGAAAGTCCCCGGCATCGACACAGCGAAACTGACGGCGAAGAAAGACAGCATCGTCTTTACGGATTAGCAGTAAGGGGCGCTCACATGACGAGAAGGGACGCCTTGAAAGCCGGCGCCGCTGCGGCGATTGTTCCGGCGGGACTACGCGCGGCCAAGGCTTCCACAGGCCGATTGAAGCAGTCGCTGGCGCGCTGGTGCTACGCCAAGGTCGGCATCGAGGACCTGTGCCGCGCCGCCGCTGACCTGGGAATCACCGGCATGGATCTGGTGGCGCCCGACGATTGGCCGGTGTTGCGCAAGTACGGCTTGACGCCCTGCATGGTGCAAGGCGCGGGCACCTTTGCCGACGGCTGGAACAACAAAGCGAATCACGACAAGCTGGAAGAACAGGCTCGCACCAGCATCGTCCGGGCGGCCGACGCCAAGGTTCCCAACGTCATTACGCTGTTCGGCGCGCGGCGCGGGATGGCCGATCAGGAAGGCATCGACAATTGCATCACGGGCCTGAATCGCGTCAAGAAATTCGCCGAGGATCACGGCGTGACGCTATGCGTCGAGCTGCTCAACAGCAAGGTGGATCACAAGGACTATCAGGGCGACCACACCAGCTTCGGCGTAGCCGTGGTGAAGGCCGTGGATTCACCGCGCGTGAAACTGTTGTACGACGCCTACCATATGCAGATCATGGAAGGCGACTTGATCCGCACGATTCGCGACAACATCCAGTACATCGCGCACTTCCATGTTGCCGGCGTTCCCGGCCGCCACGAAATCGACGACACTCAGGAAGTGAACTGGCATGCTGTCGCGAAGGCCATCGCCGATCTGAATTTTCCCGGCTACATCGCGCACGAGTTCGTTCCCACGCGCGATCCTCTGACGTCGCTCAAGCAAGCCGTGGAACTGCTCACCGTCTGAACCGCGACCGTCAGGAAGCGGTCCCCGGTCTTACTTCACCGCCGCCGTTCGCCAGCCCGCGGCGTACTCTTCTCTAGCGGTTTTGGCGTACGGAACTGGGCTCACAACAGCGCGGATCTCGGTCTGCTTGTGGCGCTCCACGGTGGCTTTCTTGGTCCCCCCGTCTTCTTCGCCCCAAACCAGAGTCACCTCCGTGCCGATTTCGACGTCGTGCTCGACAATCCCCAGCGAAAGCATCGAGCCTTCGTTGTAGCTATAGCCGCTGAACATCGAAAGACCGGCCAGTTTCCCGCCGATCAGCACCTGATCGTAGGAAGCCGAGGCATAGTTCGACAACGGCAGGTCGATGTACTTGTAGCGCTGTTCGATGGGCCCAAACATGGACCGCTGCACCTTTACGACATCATCGGCGTTCCAGGCGAAGGTCACTTTCTTGCGTTGCGGCGCTTTGGAAATCTTCTCCAGAGCCTCGCGCCCGATGAAGTCGTGGTCGAACTTGACGAAAGGCCCATAACCCATCTCGTACGGCGTTACGTAATAGTCCGCGATGTTGTTCGAAACGTAGCTGCCGCCCAGAGAGCCGGTGCCCTCATAGCTGGCCGCCGGAAGCCACTGCCGGTAAGCCTTCATCTTCTCGCCCGTATAGACGCCCGGGAGAGGCGAAGGAATCCAGCCCGACTCCAGCGTGTTGGTGGCGTATGCGCGGGCGCCAACCTGCGTGAGGCCGAAGTCCCTGCCCGCTTCCACAATCGCCGCGCGGATTTCCTCGCGTTCTTCGTACGGGCCCCATATTTCGAGACCCGGCGCGCCGGCCATGCCGTGGCGCAGGGCGCGGACCTTGCGCCCGCCGATGTTGATGTAGCCCATATTGAAGAATTTGATTTCCGGCGGAGGCCCGCCGTTCAATTTCTCAATGAGCTTCCAGGCGTTCGGCCCCTGAATCTGATACCGGTAACAGGTGCGAATCACCGCTTTTCCGCCCGGATTTGAGGGCGACCGGTCATCCTTCTGGATTTTTACGTTGAATCCGCCGGTTTCGGCGTGGAATTGGATCCAACTGGCCGCCGGCGCGCGTCCCACAAACACCAGTCTGTTCGGCTCCAGGTGAAACAGAATTCCATCGCCAATCACGTGGCCGTCGTAGCTACAGGGAGCGAACTGCTTGGCTCGGTCGACCGGGAATTTCTCGAAACTGTTGAACCCGAGATGCGAAACCATCTTAACCGCATCCGGCCCCTCGATATAGATGTTCGCCATGTGGTGGGACTGGTCGAACAGAACGCAAGTATCTCGCCAGGCACGTTGTTCATCCCGCCAGTTCGAGTATTCGGAGGGAACGACGGGATAGACATAGGCGCCTATCTGCGAATTACGCAAGAGATCAACCGGGCTCTTCGTCTTTAACAATTCTTCCAGGCTTTGGCTCACAGCGTGATGATTCCTTTCTATTGAGGCTACGGTTGTACCCGAGCCCGCGAACGCGAGTTTATCATACGGCATCGCGGCGAAGACGGCGGCGAAGACGGCAGTAGACAATCTACATCCACTTGCTGTAGACTACCTACAGCCTTCCCATGGCCACCAAAGAGCGCTACAAGAATCGCATCGAGCTGCTGCAGGGCACCCTCGACATGCTTATCCTCAAAACCCTGCAGTGGGGCCCTCGGCATGGCTACGGCATCATTCAGGCCATCCGCTCCAGCTCCAGCGACGTGCTGCAGGTGGAAACCGGCTCGCTCTACCCGGCGCTTCACCGGCTGGAACGACAGGGCTGGCTGTCCTCCGAATGGAAGCAGACCGAGAGCAACCAGCGCGCGAAGTATTACCGGCTGACCGCCGCGGGCAGGAAACAGCTGGCCGCCGAGCATCAGCGCTGGACGCAACTCTCCAGCGCCATTGCCGGCATCATGAACCCCGCGGGAGAGCCGTCATGACGCGCCGCCGGCGGGAACGCGAGCTGCAAGAAGAGGTGGAGGCGCATCTGCGCATGGCCATCCGGGATCGCATGGAGCAGGGGCAATCCCGGGAAGAAGCCAATTACGCGGCGCTGGCGGAATTCGGAAACAAGGGTTTGGTGCAGGAGGTCACGCGCGACATGTGGGGATGGGCTTCGCTGGAACGCCTTCTGCAGGATTTTCGTTACGGCGCGCGCATGCTGCGCAAGAACCTCGGTTTCACGGTAGTGGTGGTGCTGACGCTGGCGCTCGGCATCGGGGCCAACACGGCCATCTACAGCGTCATCCAGGCGGCGCTTACTCCCCTGGCCATCCCTGAAGCCGGCCGAGTAGTGATGGTGTGGACCGAGAACGCCAAGCGCAACTGGCATCAATTCCCTGCCTCCGTGCCCGACTACGCCGATTGGAAAGCGAGCGGCGTCTTCTCCAGCCTGGGCGCCATGACCGATGGCGGCTTCAACCTGCGCCTGGCCGACCGAACCGACCGGATCAACGGACTGAAGGTTACCCCGGAATTCTTCACGGCGCTCGCGGTTCAGCCCCACATCGGCCGGTTATTCCTAACGCAGGAGGCGCAGCCGGGGCACAGTGCGGTCGCCATCCTAAGCGATGCCCTGTGGCGTTCCAGCTTCGCCGCTAATCCATCCATTATCGGATCGAGCGTTGTGCTGGACGGCGTGCCGCATACCATCGTCGGCGTCCTGCCGAAGACGTTCCCCCAGATCGGACAGGAGGAAATCTACGCGCCGCTGGTGTTCAACGCGGATGCGGCCGGCAGCCGGGGCGAACGTTTCTTCCAGGTGGTGGGCCGCCTTCGCGACGGCGTCAGCCTGGCCGCCGCCGAGCAGCGGGTGACGGAGCTGGAGCATCGGCTGAGCACGCAATACACTGAGGACGCCGGGCAAAGCGTTGCGCTTCAGCCCATCGAGGACGCGTCGGTCCAGGATGCGCGAGCGTTGCTGGTGATTCTGTTCGGCGCGGTCGGCTTCGTGCTTTTGATCGCCTGCGCGAACATCGCCAATCTCCTGCTGGCGCGCGGCACCGCGAGACAGAAAGAAATGGCGCTGCGCGTGGCCCTTGGAGCAGGCCGTTGGCGGATCTGCCGGCAGCTTCTCACCGAGAGCGTGCTGCTGGCCCTGCTGGGCGGCGTGGTGGCCATCTTCCCCTCGCTCGCAGCCATTCGCTTCATCACCTCCTTTCATCTGGACGAGCTCCGCAATAGAGACCTGATCGCGCTGAATTCTGGCGTACTGGTTTTCAATCTGGTTCTTTCGTTCGCCACTGGGATTCTGTTTGGGTTGGCGCCGGCGTGGCAGGCCTGGAAGACCAATGTAAGCGGCGCCATGAAGGAAGCATCGCGCTCCGTCGCGGGCGGCGGACAGCAGCGTTTGCGCGGCATGTTTGTAGTCAGCGAAGTGGCGCTGACACTGGTGTTGCTGGTGGGCGCGGGCCTGATGTTGCGCAGCTTCGCGCAGATGCGCTCGGCCAACCCCGGGTACGACTCGCGCAACGTCCTCACGGTGCGCGTGGCCCTCTCCGACCAGCAGTACGCGATGCCCGAAAAACAAATCGCTTTCTTCGAGCGGGTAGTGCGCGAGGCGCGATCACTGCCGGGGGTGGTAAGCGCCGCGGCCGTGGACGATCTGCCCGCCAGCGACAACCTGCACGGCTCCGGGCTCTTCTTCCCGGACCGTCCGGAGCCGCGCTCGGAGGACGTGAAGGTGGTGCTTCGCGACTCCGTGACGAGCGCCTATTTCGCCACCATGCATATTCCGCTGATCCGCGGCCGCTACCTGAACGAAACCGACAGACAGAGCTCGGCGCAAGTGGCCGTCATCGACGAGTGGACGGCCCGGCAAAACTGGCCCGGCCAAGAGGTGGTGGGAAAGAGCCTGAAGCTGGGAACAAAACAGACGGCGCGCCAGATTGTGGGCGTGGTGGGCGACGTGGATCAGGGCATTCTGGTGAAGCTGCTGAAGGGACAGGTGGGGCAGGTTTATCTGCCGGCCACGCAGGCGCCCATGCCGGCGATGACCCTGGTCCTCAGAACCGCGGTGGATCCGACGACGCTGATTCCGGCCATGCGAAGTCTGGTGCGCAGCGTGGATATCGATCAGCCCGTATTTCAGGTGGCGACCATGGACGCTACCCGCGCAACCGGCCGGGCGTCCCAGCAACTGGCGACGTCGCTGCTGGGCAGCTTCGCGGCGGTGGCCCTGCTGCTGGCGGCGATCGGGATCTACGGCGTGATCGCTTACAGCGTGGGCCAGCGCACGCGCGAATTCGGCATTCGCATGTCCCTGGGTGCGCGGCGGTTGGACGTCCTGCGTCTGGTGGTCCGGCAGGGGCTGCTGCTCGCCGCAATCGGCATTGCTGTGGGCCTGGCAGGCGCTTTCGCCCTGACGCGCCTGCTCTCCAGCCTGCTGTACGGAGTGAACGCCACCGACCCCGTGACCTTCGCCGGCGTCACCGGCCTGCTGGCGGCAGTAGCGGTCGCGGCCAGTTTCCTGCCGGCGTGGCGGGCAACGCGAGTAGATCCGGTAATCGCGCTGCGCTGCGACTAAACCCCAGCGCTCTTCTCTCCGGCGCCGGGTGGTCTCTCCTCGGTTCGCACCACCACAATGGTGAACTTCGCCACCAACGCCGAAATCGCGCCGAGCGCGGCTAACACCGGGGCTAAGACCGCGCCGACCGCTGCCACCGTTACAGGAATCTCAACAAACGTGTTGCCGTGTTCATCGCGGACGATAATCCGGCGGACGTTGCCTTCGTGAATAAGGGACTTGACCTTATCCACGAGATCCCGTCCGAGTACCTGTATTTCCTCAACAAAGTCGTGAAATGCCATAGGCCCTCCTCTAGCTTACCCCACAGCACCGCTTACTCACGTGCGCGGCTCGGTAGATTGCGCAGCACCGCTCACTCACGTGCGCGGCTCGGTAGATTGCGCAGCACCGCTTACTCACGTGCGCGGCTCGGTAGATTGAGCGGGTTACCGAGCCGCGACCGTGAGGGAGCCGGTTTTGCCACAGGCTGCTATCGTGAGAGTGCTCCAGCGAGCCGGTCTAGCAACAGATCGCAGGCGGCAAGCTGGCGCGTTTCGATATATTCATCAGGCTGGTGAGCATTTCCAATATCACCGGGGCCGCACACCACCATCGGGATGTCGCAACGTTGCTGGTAAATGCCCGCTTCCGTCCCGAATGCGATTTTCCCGGGAGCCGCCCGCGAATCGAGCAGCGCTTGAACGACCGTCACGACGTCGGCATCCGGGGCGATGGATAAGCCGGGATACGCGAACAATTCGTGGGAAACGAAACCGCAGGAAGGATCCACCTTCTTCATAGCTGGTTCCAACTCTTCCACGGCGAACCTGCGAATCCGCTCCAGGATTGGCTGCGCGGGATCTTCCGGCAGATAGCGGATTTCGAAATCGAAGACGCACTCCGCTGGAACGACATTGAGGACCGTGCCGCCGCGCACCGTGCCGACGTGGAGCGTAGTATGAGGCGCTTCGTATTGCCGATCGAATGGACCCCGGAGTTTCTTCTGCTCGTTCAGGCGGCGGATGAAAGCGATTAGCTCGGCGGCGTACTCGATGGCGTTGACGCCCGCGGATGGGTTGCTCGAGTGACCTGCTCGGCCGCGCACCTCCACTCGGATGGCGACCTTCCCTTTATGCGCAACCACCACGCGCATGGAAGTAGGTTCACCAACGATTCCCATCGACGCGGTCACCGGCAGAGGGCCTGAATCATCGAGCAGCCGGCGCAACCCGATGCAACCGACCTCCTCATCGCAGGTGAAAGCCAGATGAATCGGCGTGCGCAGCGGCAGGCGGACAAAGCGCGGCACGGCGGCCAACACGCATGCGATGAATCCTTTCATATCCGCGCTGCCTCGGCCGTACAAACGGCCGTCACGGCGGTCGAGCCGGAACGGATCTGTGGTCCATGCCTGCCCATCCACCGGGACGACATCGGTGTGGCCAGCCAGCAGAAATCCGGGACGAGCGGTGGGTCCGATGCTTGCGAAGAGAGTGGCCTTGGCGCCGGAACGGTCTGGCACCAGACTGCAATCCACGCCATGCCGTGCCAGATAGTCCCGAACGAAGTGGATCAATTCAAGATTGGAAAGTCGGCTGGTGGTATCGAAGGAAACCAGCTTGGCGAGGAGGCTTTCAGAATCGTAAGTTTGCATCTTGGCGCCCTCAAGGATCTCCAGCCACGCCGTAAGCAGGCGCGCCGGCGGGAGACCGCGCGCGTTGAACGTACGCGTCGAGTTGAGGCTGGTAAAGCTCCCACAGAGCGCACAGTTGCTCGATGGGATGGTCCGACCAATCGACGCGCAAATCCACAATCGGCCAGGAGAGCTTGTCGGCAACCAGCACTCCCGCGGCATGCAAAGGGCCAGCCTCACCGCCCGCCTTCAGTCCGGCGCCAAGCGCTTTCAGCAAGCGATCCGCAAGGTGGCCGCGACTGTCCTCGAAGGCGCGCGTCATCTCACTTGGCACCGATGGATTCGCCAAAAGGTTTCCCGCCGAGGCGCAATCGCGGCCTACGGACTCTCCAAATACTCCCAGCGTGCGATCGCCGCTGTACACGGCGGGTGCGCCGGCCACCGGAACGAGCACAATTTGCCGCCATTCCATGAAAGGCTGCTCGTTGAGCAACCACTCAACAACATCCGGAGCGCTCTTCCCGTTCTCCATCTGATCGAGGGCCAGCCGTCCGAGGTTTGGATCGGTAACATTCTGGCTGAGCGCCGCACCAACGCCCGCCCTTACATTCGCGCAACGGCTGGCGACGGCAATACTCGATGAGGACACCGCCACGCCAACCATGCCGGTCAGAGAGCAGCGAGCCGCGATGGACATCGTCATATTCCGCGCGTCACTTTTCGCTTTCTTGAGAGATGACGGCCGTCACGTCAATCTCAACCAGCCATTCGGGACGGGCCAGCGCGGACACCACCACGCCCGTCGAAACCGGATAGACACCTTTCAGCCACTTGCCGACCACACGGTAGACCGGCTCCCGGTAACGGGCATCGACAAGATAGATCACAATTTTGCAGATGTCGTCGAGGCCGCTCCCTGCCTCCGCGAGCAAAATATTGATGTTCGACATGGCCTGCTCGGTTTGAGCGGCTACATCGCCAGAGCCCACCGACTCGCTGGTGTCCAGATCTTGTCCCACCTGGCCACGCACAAAGACGATGTTTCCAGCAACCACTACCTGGCATAAATCGTTGTCGAGATTTTGCCCGGGATAAGTATCGCGCGTATTGAATTTGCGTAGGCGGCGATGACTCATGCCTCTGGCTTTGTGGTCCTTTTGCCCAGCACCCGCTCCGAAAGCCCCGCCGATTTGCGGACGAATTCCAGCGGACCGCTCCAGTCGAAATTGTTGTACACCGCGGCCAGGTGCGCAAATGGCGGCGATTGCGCGAACAGTTGGAAGGTCAATCGATGGCCGGCATAGTCGGAATTCAACAGGTCGCGAGCGAACGCCAGCAGTTTGCGGCGATCTTCCGCCACCCACTCCTCATTGACGGAATAAAACTTCTCCAACCACTTGCCGGCCACGGGATGCGCGAAGGACGCCGCGTCCGGGGTAATGCAGATCTGACCACCGCACAGCTCTCGGGCAATGTGCATCATCGCGGGCAATTGAGTGCAGGCCAGTACGCGCCCCGTGTACAGCAGCGATTGGTTGGGCATCAGCAGACCACCGGGACTGGGCTCGGCCAGCGAGATCGAAGCGGTCAAATGAGCGTTGATGCCTTCCCGATAACAAGCCAGTTGCGCGAGCTTCTCCTGCACGGCCTGCTGCTTGTCGAGGCCGGTTTGACGGGCGTTGAAGAGCGCCGCCCCAATCAGCATATCCGCCACCTTGAGGTTCCGTTGCACGAAAGCGAAGGCGCTATAGCGATGCAGCGTGGAGCGGATAAACGTAGCGGCTCTGGTATGCCGGTGAAACAGAACGTTCTCCCATGGAACCAGGACGTCGTCGAATATTACCAGCGCGTCGACCTCATCGAAGCGGTTGGAAAGGGGATAATCCTCCGCCGGCGCCCGGCCGGTAAAACCGGTGCGGCAAATGAATTTCAATCCAGGCGATCCCAAATCGCATATGAACCCAACCGCGTAATCCGACAGCTCGGCGTTTCCCCAGTTGGCGATGGTCGGTTTCACGAACGCTTGATTGGCATACGCGGCCGCCGTTTCGTACTTGGCGCCGCGTACAACGATTCCCGCGTCGGTCTCCCGGACCAGATGCAAAAGCATATCCGGATCCTGGGCTTGCGGAGGCTTGGAACGGTCGCCTTTGGGATCCGTATTGGCGGATACGTGAAACAGATCCTTGCGCAACACTCTGTCGATATGGTTCCGTATGTTGGCCGAAAAGCGTGGATCGACCTCATTCAGAATATTCTGGCCATCGTAAAGGGACCACATTTCGCCGACGGTCTCGTCGCCGACCCGCGTCACCACGCCCCCGATTTCATCCATGACCGCATCGGTTGCGCGGCGTTTATCCCACCAGTCCTGCTGCATGTGCGGAAGTTTGAGCCCGATGGCGTGCGCCTCGCCTTGCGGGTCCGTGTAGGCCATGACCGAGCGCGTGCGTGGATCGTGCGCCATGTCGTATATACGGGCGCGGATGTCGACCAGCGGTTTGAACGCGGGATGTGTCACCACATCGTCAACCCGCTCGCCATTCAGATAGACTTCGCGGCCATCCTGAATAGAGCGCCGATACTCATCTCCTGTGCGGATCACCGAGCCCGGCCTCTAAGCGTTCTTCAGCTCTTTGTCGACAGCGTCGGCGAAGACGTCGATATCGCCCACTGTGCTGTAGATGTGCGGCGTGATCCGGAGACCGTCGTATTCTTCGTGAGCCACTCGCGCGGTAATGATGTTGTACTTGCTGAAGAGCGCGTCGTGAATCTTCCCGGGATCGGCATTGTTGAAAGCCAGAAATCCGATGCCGCAAGACATGGCTGGATCGGGGCTATGAAGGATTTTCACCTTCGGATTTTCGGCCAGCCGGTGCGCCCAGTGGTCCCGCAGGTAGCGCAGGCGCGCGGCCTTGCGGTCGATCCCAATGTTCTGGCTGAACACCAGCGCCTGGCTGATCGCGTTGTGGTTCGCGGCCGGATGCGTCCCGATCTCCTCGAATTTCCGAATGTCGTTATCCTGGCGCGACTCGGCGGCCATCAGCGGCCAGGTGCCGGCGATGCGCGATTTTCGTACGTACAGGAACCCCGTTCCAATGGGAGCGCAGGCCCACTTGTGGAGGCTGACTCCGTAGTAGTCGCAATCGAGATCGGAAATCGAAAACGGGAAGTGGCTGAACGCGTGCGCGCCGTCGACGATCACCGGGATGTTGCGCGCATGCGCCATGTCGCAGATTCGCTTGATGGGAAAAATCACTCCCGTGCGATTGGTGATGTGGCAAACCAGAATGAGCTTGGTCTTCGGTGTCACCGCGCGCTCGAAGCGCTGGTAGAGATCGTCCGCGCTGGGCGGAGGCACCGGGAATGAGATGGTTTTCAGGACGATTCCTTCGCGCCGCTCGCGCTGGCGAAAAGTAGTGAGCATGCGGGGATAATCCTGGTTGGTGGTGAGCACCTCGTCGCCGGGCTTCAGATCGATACCGCACTGCGCGATTTCTAGAGATTCGCTAGAATTGCGGGTGATCGCCATCTCCTCCGCATCGCAGCCGGCGGCAACGGCCAGGCGGCGCCGCACCATTTCAATCTGCTTTTCGAGATTGTCAATCATCGTATGCCACGGCCCCATATCGCTGAATTCGATATAACGATGCAGGGCGTCCTGCACCGGGCGAGGAGCGGGACTGACATGGCCATTGTTGAGATTGATCACATTGCGATCGATGGTGAAGGCGTCGCGGATTTCAGCCCAGTAATCCTCATCGCGGGCGACGTCTTCAGGTTTGCGGCCACTCACGGATTGCGCGGCGGCCCGCGCTTTCTCGATAGCGTTGTCTTGGAAGGCGACCAAGACCGCGGAGCCTGAAGCAATGTGGAAAAAGTCGCGGCGATTCATGACGTCTCTCCTTGCGGCGCAGTTTAGCACATTGACGTGCCACCACCCACTCATCCACATGCAATCCACGCCGGCCGAGGTCCTGTAGACTAGAATGCGAAGTTAAGGCCGGCCCGAACCCTAGCTTAGAGGAGAACGGAGATGGCAACAGTATTAAACCGTGATCGGCTCTTAGTGGCCGCAGCCTGCGTGGTCCTTGTATTCGGCACGCGGGGAACGCTGCGGGCGCAATCCACGCTCAGCATCACCCTGACTGGACAATCGATGATCCGGTCGGACATCCGTGTTCACGCGCCGTCAGCGGTGCCGACGATAAAATCGCTTTTGAAGGGCGACGTGATCTTTACGAATTTTGAAGCGACCATCGTCGACGAAAAAAAAGGTCAGTCGCACATGGACGGCAGGTTTCTCTCGCCGCCTGAGGCGCTCGATGCGCTGCAGTCGTTCGGCTTCAACCTGGTGTCGCTATCCAACAACCATGCCTTCGATCTCAAGGTTCCGGGGATTGAGAACACGCTCCAGGAAGCGGCCCGCCTGAATCTGGCTCATGCCGGCACCGGTAACACCATCGAGGAGGCTGTCGCGCCGGGTTATCTGCACACGCCCAAGGGCACGATTGCCCTGGTGGCGATGGCATCCGGCCTGATTGCCGACGGAGGGTCCGCCACCGCGACCCGGCCGGGCGTGAACGAGCTTCGCGTGGAAGGCAACAAGCCGAACGAGGAAGATACGCAACGCATTCTTCAGAGCATCCGAAATGCACGAAAGCAAGCCGATCTGGTTATCGTGTACGAACACAATCACGTATTCGACAAGCCTTTCTCGACCATCATGCTGGAAGAGTTGCCGGAACGGCTGGCGCCGCCCGATTGGCTCAAGAAATGGACGCACGCGGAAGTGGACGCAGGCGCCGATATCATCGTGATGCATGGCGCGCCGCTGCTGCACGGCGTCGAGATTTATCACGGCCGCCCTATCTTTTTCGATCTGGGCAATTTCATTTTTCAGGCGCCGCCCATCGACATCTTGCTGGATGAACCGATCAACTGGGAAAGCGTGGTCGCCTATGTCGAGTTCCAGGGAAAGAATTTGCAATCCATTAAGTTCCGGCCGGTCGCACAGAATAAGATTGGCCAGGGGCAGGCCGACACCGAGGACGAGCACACCAATAACCTCTTCCTCCAGACCCGCGGCTTGCCGACGCCGGCTACAGGCGAGCAAGCGCACTATATCCTGGAGAGGCTGGCCGACTTGTCGCGGCCTTTCGGAACTACGGTTGAGGTGAAAGGCGAGACAGCGGAGATTAAGCTGAAAGGCGCAAATTAGGCTTCTTCTCTCATTGCGCGGTGGAGCGTCATTGCCCGGTCATTGCGGAATCCAGTGCACCCGGGAAGTAAACAGCCCGTCGACAAAACCGATCTGGTAAACAAGAAATATGCCGAAAGCCATGCTGGCAACGCCAGAAATCGCGATCAGGTAGCCATCTATCTTGAAGAATTTCTTTCCTGAATAAACCAGCGGCATTGAGATTGCCGCGGTCATGAGCATCATCCCGACCATCGTGCCGAAACCAAAAACCAGCAGGTAAGCCGTCGACCAAAGTGGACTCTTGATGGTGGAAAGGACCAAGAGGGCGACTGCTGCTGAACCGGCGAGGCCGTGTACGAGCCCGACCGCTAACGGTCGGATGGTCTGGTAAAGGCCGAGTTTTCCGATAGTCCCGTCACGAATGAGTTCAATGCGGCTCGGGACCCGTTGACTTGGATATAGCGAAACGACTGGCCGCGACGTTGCCTGGACCCTTTTCATCCTATTCAGACGCTCGGTGATCCAACGCATCACACCAGTCAGATTCAGGACTCCCAGCAGTATAAGCATCAAGGCAACGCAAAACTCCATGGATAGCCCAAGACGGGGCGGTATCACCACGCCGAAGACGATGATCGCGGATCCAACGAGAAAAATCGTCAGTGTGTGTCCCAATCCCCATAGCAGCCCAATGGTCGCCGAGCTTCTGATAGATCCCTGGCGGCTTACGATGGTGGACACTGCGACGACGTGGTCGGGATCAGTGGAATGCCGCATCCCCAGAAACAATCCCAGAAGAATCACCGTCACAAAAGGGAGCAATTTGTCGGTAGAGACAAGGCCATGCCAAATCTGAACCGACGCCAAAGCCGATATCGTTATTCCAACACCAAGCACCACCATGAATGCGGATGACAACACGGGAAGATAGCGGAGCGCAGGATTGCCAGCCCGAACGCGGGAAGACAACGCGCGTTTGGCGTAAACCATTGTTAGGCCGACGATCACCAGCACGGCTGCCAGTCCAAAACTAAATGCCGTGATCAAGAACAACCCGAAGCCGATCCGGTGTAGCGAAAAAGCGCTCAGCAGCACTACCAGGGCCGCCGGACAGGGCACGATTCCTCCCGTGATGCCGAGCATGCAAAGTTCGCGCAAGGATAGGGTGCGTTCGATTGTTATTGGATCGCTGGAGATCGCCGCACGATTGGGCGCAGCTTGCTTGAAGATGGAGGAAAACCAGTGCGAATGCCGCTCTCCCGGGACATGTGAATGCTCTCCGGTTTCTCCGGTCCAGTGTCTCAGGAAAATGAAAATGCCGAGTCCGGCAACACTCAGGCCGGAAATTGCTCCAAGCCACGGGTAAAGCTGCTCGGGAACGATGTAGCGTGACGCATAGAGGGTCGCGGCTCCTAACAGATATACGCCCGCCGTGTGCGCAGCGGTTACGACAATTCCCAGCAGAACTGCATGTTTTGCCGTTCCGCGCGAGCCGACCAGGTAGGCGGCAACCAGGGTCTTGCCGTGGCCCGGCTCTAGGGCGTGAAGCGCGCCCAGGCCCGCGGCGATCAGCGCCGCCGAGAACAATACCCAGAAACTCAGCTTGCCCTGCGTCGAGATTAGCTCGGTAAAACGACTGCGCGGTGTAGTCTGCGCTTGAGGCGCGCGCGGGCGCGGAGGGACGGCGGATGCCATGGACGTCACGGACGCCGAGGCACTTGGCGATCGGCTCGGTTCGTGCCGTGCCCGATGTGGCGGGTCGGTTTTTTGAGCGATCAGCGGTTCGAAGTTGTACCGGACTAAAGCGGATAGCTGCTGTGGGGGGCTATTCAATACGTCGCTAGAATAGTTGGTCAGTTCCAGACTGCGATCGGTGGCAGGAGCGGAACTGTCCAGAATCGCAACCCCGCCGCCGAGAACGACGATTTCCTTCCATCCTGCCCGTCCTGCAAAGTTATTATCAAGGTAGGAAAGTCTGTGCGTGCCCGCCGCGCCATCAGGCTTGCCTCGGAACACGAATCCGATTTTCATGGTCGGAAGACCGCCGGCGCCATCGGCAAATGCCATCTGGCGAGATATCGTATCCAACCGGACGGGTTGGCCATCGCGCTCCAAGGCAATTCCTTCCATCAAGAGGCGCTCCTCTCTGTCGAGGTAGCGGGAGGAGCTGGTGGCATCCGCTGTAGGACCAATGCCGAACTCCCGCATCTCTTGAAAAGTCGGAATTTCAGCCATATCGATCAGATATCGGATCTCAATTAACTTTTGGTCGATCTTGATTCTCGCGTAATGATTGATGCTGAAATTCCCCATGGGATGGGCGAAGGAGATCGCGGGGCACAAAATTAGCCCAAATGTCCACAAAAAGATTTTCAGCCGGCGACGATTACCCGTAGCGTTCCACATGTTCGTCTTCTACTGCTTCACGCTGGCGGAGACAGAGCCCAATTCCTGAACCATCTTCATAGCCGTTATCGCACCCATCGGTTCGAAGTACGGATTCTGGCTCAAGGCTTGATACAGCACCTTCCGGGCGCCACCGATGTCGCCGGCTTTCGCCAGTATCAACCCCCTGTGGTAAAGGAACATCGCCTCCGGAGTCTCATGGCTCAGGGCCTTGGAGCTGTACTTCCTCGCCTCGGGAATGCGCCCGTTTTTGTAGTAGCACCAAGCCAGCGTATCCGCTCCGTAAACAGTTGGACGAGTCTTGTACTCGGTTTCAGCCAACCTCAAAGCTTCCTCTAGATCCTTATCGTGATCCGCCAGGAACTGAGCCATCTGCAGGTCGCCGATCACGCCATTCGCTTTATTCAGCCTGCGCAGGACATCGACCAGAGCATACTGCCGGTTGGCTTCGTCGGTGCGCCCTTCGATCGCGTACAAATCGCCTAGCGCGACCACCACTTCATGTTGCGGCACAATGTCCTGCGCTCGCTTGTAGTATTCAATTGCGGCCGGAAAGTCCTTCAGGCCGGCCTTGACTCTTCCCATCGCGGCCAGCAAATGGTAATTGTTCGGAGTCTCTTTCAATCCCGCAGTCAGGATTTGATCGGCGGGCAGGTAGGCGCCTTGAGAGAAATCGAGCAGCGCCATCTGCGCGATGCACCAGGCCCTGTTCTCGGGGTAAGCGCCGCCGGCCCCGATGGCTTTCGACATTAGCCAGGTGGCTTTCTTGAAGCCGCCGGTAACAAATAAAAGATGCGCGGCGCGGCTGTAGGAAGCAATATCGGGCTTAAGATCGAGCATCTTTTGGTAGTGCTCGTACGCGGAATCGTAATCACCCATTTCGGTAGCTGCATCGCCCAACAGCCCGTAGGCATCGGCGCGGTTCGGCTCCGCATTCAGGGCCTGGTTGGCCCACTCGATGCTTTGCTCGAACTCGTGGCGGCCGCTCAGCACCCAAGCAATTCCAACCAGCGCGTTCGCGTAGTTAGGATTAACGGCTAGCGACTTGCGATAGGAGTCCTCAGCGCGGCCATAGTAAGACAGGTCCATGGTTTCACGCGCTTTTTGCATGAACGCATCGCCTAATCGAGACCAGGCCGCATCGGTGGGATGCGCGCGCGCAGCGTCTGAAGCCTTGTTGATTTCGTCATCGCTAGTTGGACGCGCCAATTGAGCCGGCAATATCACCGGCGCAATCAACAACGCCGCGACCAGGGTAAGACCGCTGGGTTTACGCATGGGTTCTAGTTGTCAGACGGGGTGGACCCGATCTGATCCTTGGAATTCTTGGTGCCCCCGTTCGGCGTGGCCGCATACGGGAAAACGAAATTGTACGTTTGATCGTTCGCGTTGATGTTGTCGCCTAGCAGGAAGATAGATTTGTAGCTCGGGCCGCTGGCCACCGCCGTGAGCGCAATATCCACGACATCGTCTCCCAGGCGCCGGCCGTTCGGCCACCCACTCCACTTGCCGTCCGTCGTGTCGCCCCCAAGACCACTCAAGCGATTGCCGCCCTGCCCGATGAGGGGCACGGGACCGGTAGTGGTATCCACGCGAAGAACGTCCGGGATGAAAACGGCCACCAGATCGCTCCGGCCAGAAGTCGCGAAACTGGTCCCAAACACGGTGTTAATAAGGAGCGCGACTTCCGGGGTCGAGGCATACTTGGCGTATCGGGCCGCGTCATTCGTTGGAACGTCGCGGTTGTAGTTGTCCTTGTCCTGAATCGCCACCAGAACCTCATTGAACAACGGATTGCCGAGGCGGTTGATCTGTATCCAAGGGCCGGAGTTGGTATTGTCCCCGGAGGAACTGCGCAGCGTGATGCGCTGGCGGCTGACCGAAGCATAGATTCCCAGGCCGTTGGAGGCGCCCGTGAAGGCATCGGTATACGCGATCGGCGCGGGCAGGTTGGCGAGCGGAATCTCGATGGCGAACGTCAAGACGTTGTAACCCTTGAAGCCATCTACTCCGTTTCCGTTCTGGCCGTGTCCATCCGCACCCAGAATCCGGTCGTTGAGAAGATCGAAGATAGCCGGAGCGTCGGCGAAGAAGCTGTCTTCCCGCGAGCCGGCGAAGACCTTTTCGCCTGTGGATGCGGTGTATATGGTCTGCCGGGTGTACGTGTCGAGAGCCGCCGTAGTCGTGGCTCCCGAGACAGCGAAGGCCGGAGTTTCGCTGGAGGCGCTAAGCCCATTGTAAAAGGGCGTGATCCGCGATCCCGTGTTCGGCGGTGGCACCTTGAAGGACGAGCCGAGCACGGTACTGTTCGAATTGGAGGCGTCCACCGCAGTCACCGAATACGTCTGCGTGAAGTTCTGCTGGGGACCGCCCACCGTCGAAATGGCTCCGATAGCCGTTCCGCGCCCATAGGAAAGAATGGTCTGCTTATTCTTGTAGTTTCCCGTATCTGACGCGACCGGGCTGAACTGGAAATTGTAGGTCTTGAGCAGTTCGCCGGTTACCGGGTTCGCGATGTTAATGCTGTACAGCGCGTCATCGGCGAACCGCTCGTACATGACACCGTCGCCTGGTTCGGAAAACGGGCGGCAGCTGACCACGATGGTGAGCGTGCTGTTAGGGGTGACGAACCCGTACACATCGGTAAGGTTGGTCTGAGGGTCTTGTTTGCTCAACGGTGCGTCGCTGTGGCTGGAGGCGAACATTTGGCCGCACAGGAGCGAAAACGCGCCTAAGGCCGACGTAAACCTATAAATTGCTTTATTCATTATTCGATTTCCTTCCTGAGTGAGTTACGATATCTTGTCGGGGGCGGGAGCCGGCGATCTCTTCCGCCAAATCAGAAGCGCTGCTCCAACTAAGGCGCATAGCGGCAGCGACGAGGGTTCGGGTGTAGCGATCGGAGCTTGGATATTTCCGGATCCGGTAGTTCCGTCAAAAAGGGTCACATCAAACGTACTGGCGCCCGGAGCAACAGGACTGTCGAAGATAAAGCCAGACTCGGGCGTGCCGGTGAATGTCCCGTTGTTCGCCAGGAACGACACAAACTCCTCCGGCCCATGAGCGGTACTGACGGTATCGACGGTACTCGTGAAATCGAAAGCGCCGCCAGGAGCGCTCAAACCCGAGATGTCGATTCCAGGAGTGACGGCAATGTCGAGCACCGCCAGCAGCCCAGTTTCGTCTGTAACCGTGTAATCGTATTGATACAGCGAGCCGCCAATTGGCGTGACTACATCCGTGACAGTGACCGTTCCGTCCGTCGTGGTGACGGTTGACGCCAACGCTATGCCTGAGACGATAACGGAAAGGGCCAAGGTCCGAAGGATTCGGACCGTTTGAAGGGTTGACATGAATTACCTCCTAAAAAAAGAGATGCGATCTGCCGAATCCGGACAAAACGAGTCTGCAACAGTGTTTACGTATTCGATTGGGAAACGGATTGGACGGAAAGAAAAATTTCTCGACGTGGGGTTTTGGATTCTCTTCCTGGCTCTGATGCCTCCCGGCAAGAATTCTTCGGCATCGCTATGGATTCAGATGTCGCGAATTCGAGCGGTCGAGAGGCCGGGGCTGATACCTCAGGTCAATTCGGACTGCGACGAACCTTCCGCCGTTTCGGATTGCGCCGTCCATGCATACAGGCAACCCGGCGTATTTCCGCATGCGCGACGACATCTACAGCGGCATCCACCGTCAGGGCAAACCGCACGCCAAGGTCAGGGTGGACGCCTTCGTACCAGGCGAGCGCTTCCATCAGGTCTGCATCTGCTCGGGTGTCCAGACGACCGCCAGCGTCACTGTATCTTAAACAGGCCCGCCCTGACTTGCTCCCAGGGAATGACTTCATCCAGGTAGCGCTCGTACTGGCCCAGGCGGTAGTCCAGTTCATCGCGCTGGCCGTCTGTCAGGGCCAGTTCATCCGCTTGGAGGCTTTCCCACACCGCGTCGAGCAAGTCAAATTTTTCCGCCGCCGACAGATTGCCAATTTCATTTTGTATATTGCTCACTGTCGCTGCCCTCCGATTTTATTATCTCCGAGAGAGCGGGGAGGCAGGTAGCCATGCCAACCAGCCCCGGCACATAGCGCGGCGCTCGGGTATCCTCCGGCCGGCCCGAACGAATAGCAACGCAACCAGCGCCGGCGGGAACACCAGGCCGGAAAGAACAACGTCAAAACCCCCTTCGGCATTGTTGACCGCAAGGCGCTCGAAGACCTCCGGGGCAGCTACGATACCTGGGCGCCGCTTGCCGCCGTCACGACACCCTGCGCAAAAACACAATGCCCGCCCGGGCCATTGCTTCAGTTCCAAGCTTCAGAGCCAAGCTCCGGCAAGCCTTATGTAGACAACACCGCGTACAGCAGCGAATCGAGAGGCTAGCCGCTCCGCTAGACTCCAGCATTCCAGACGAAGCGAATCATACCGCGCCATAGTTTTGGAATGAAATGGAATGAAATCGCCGATTGGACTTCTGTAAGTTATTGAAAACGTGGTGGCCAGGGACGGAATCGAACCGCCGAGCCTTTTCAGGGCTGGGATCGCCCGCTTACCGAAAGGGTAGATACACGATCTGGTTCCGCCACTCTTCCGCTTGAGATGCCGCCCACACCAGCAGCAGCGACTCGGTGATCTCGCCGAGCGCGGCATCTTGTGGAACAACGAAGATGCCAGAGCACGGTTGCCCCGCGTGCAGGCGGTCCGTGAAGTGGCGCAACATCATTCCACGGTCGTGCGTGATCACGATCCTGCCTTCTTGAGCCGCGAGTTCCAGCAAAGCGGGATCTGGCGTTCCCCTCAAGCCCGGCGCACTTGACATCGACGACATCAATAATGGCTGGTTCGCGAGATTGCAACCCTTCGAGCAGACCACCGTGAAGATCCTCATCTGCGAGGAAGCGAACCGTCACTTCGGTTTCGAAGAAAGCTGTTGCCGAGCGACTTCCAGGCGCGCGAAGAGCTCAGGGTTCGTTTGGCTCAACCGAGGTGCTGACTCGAAGAATCGCTCGCCTTCCGCCAAGTAGCGGTTGATCGTCTCGTCGTTCTCGAGGTAGTACGCGATTGCGCCGTAGACCTGAGAAAGCTTGAGAGTAGAGAACGCCTGCACGATCTTCTCCGGAGATGCGCCCTCCCGAAAGTTGATCAGTACCGAGTCGAGCGACACACGAGTGCCCGCGACGTAGAGACCGCCGTCGCGCTCTTCGATATAAGCAGAAACCGGAAACGCCATATTGACTAGTGGCTTCAGTTTATCATTTTGAAAGCCCGACGGAAATTGCGTTTGAGACCGTATCGTCGGGCTGGAATTGGAACCAAAACCAGGTCTGCGGCCTCTGTAAGTTATTGAAAACGTGGTGGCCAGGGACGGAATCGAACCGCCGACGCCAGCCTTTTCAGGGCTGCGCTCTACCAGCTGAGCTACCTGGCCCGAGACAAACATAATTCTAACAGACGGCTCGCGCGGATTGCAGCAGCGTTTCTCTCCGGGGGATCAGCCGTAACCCGCTATGGGCTTGCGATGCGACTCTGATACAATCCTGGTTTATGTTTCAAGGACTGGAGCACACCGCCATTGCATCGCCCGATCCCAAACGGCTGGCCGAATGGTACGTGCAGAAGCTTGATTTTCGCATCAATTACACTTACGGCGGCAATTACTTCGTGCGGGCCAGCAACGGCACCTTGTTGGAGTTGATTCCTTCCGAGGGCGATCGCCCGCCACAGCAGATGAAAGATCCAGGCATCCGTCACCTGGCCATCGCCGTGGACGACTTCGACGCCGCGATGGCGGAGTTGCGGAAACGAGGCGTCGAGTTTCTCGCCGAGCCCTTCGCGATCCAAGGCAACCGGCTGGTCTATTTCAGCGATGCCGACGGTAACTATCTGCACCTGATTCAGCGCCCCCAGCCTCTGCCGTAGCCGAGTACTCCATTGCTCAGCAGGCTCTTCAAGGCTTTTGCTTATCGCGATTTCCGCATCATGTGGATCGGGGCCTGCACTTCCAGCATCGGCACCTTAATGCAAACCTTCGCGCAAGCCTGGCTGGTTTTCGAGATTTCCAAGTCGTCGTTTATGCTCGGCCTCGATTCGTTCCTTGGCAGCATTCCGATTGTGCTGTTTTCGCTGGTAGGCGGCGTGTTCGCCGACCGGACCGAGCGCCAGAAGCTGCTGCTCGGATCACAGTTTGTCCAGATGGCATGTGCGTTTTTGCTCGCTGGCCTTTTTGCAGGCGGCTTAAGGCACATCTGGCCCATACTGACGCTTTCGTTTATCGCGGGAACGGCGCAATCCTTCGGCGGACCGGCCTACTCGGCTCTGATTCCCACACTGGTCAAGCCCGAGGATCTGCCGAACGCGATCGCACTGAATTCCATCCAATTCAACACCGCGCGTGTACTTGGTCCAACCGTGGGCGGGGTGACGCTGACACTCTTAGGAGCATCGTGGTGCTTTGGGCTTAACGGCATTTCTTTTGTCGCCGTCATTATTTCGTTATTGATCATCCATCCGCATTTCGTGCCAACCAAGAGCGGCGAATCCGTTCTCACCAGCATGAAGGAGGGCCTTCAGTTCATCCGCCGGCAAGGCGCCATGGAAGCGCTGATCATGCTGGCGTTTTCGATGACCTTGCTCGCATTTCCACTGATTGTCTTTCTACCCGTTTTCGCGAAGGACGTCTTTCACGGGGGGCCGAATCTCTACACCATCCTGCTGGTCTGCTCGGGGATTGGATCCATTTGCGGTGCGCTCACCGTGGCAGGCCTGGGCAAGCACCGGCGCATGGGGCGAACGCTTCTGTTGATGCTGATGGCGCTCGGGGTACTGATCAGTGGGTTTGCCCTGTCGCACCGGCTGGTGCTGAGCTGTATTCTCATATTCTTCGCCGGCGCATTGCTTTTGGCGGTCTTCACGAGTATTACCTCCCTGGTTCAAATGATAGCGCCCGACAATATGCGCGGCCGGGTATTGAGCGTTTATAACGTGGCCTTCCGCGGCGGCGTCCCGGTTGGAAGCCTGGTGGTGGGAGCCCTGGTCCGGGAGTTTACCGCGCCCGTGGTCCTGACCTGGAATGGCTTGTTGCTGACGATACTGGGGCTGTATTTTTTATTCGTCCAGCGAAAAGTTGCAACGTTGTAGCTCGGGGTGCGTCCGATCCAAGAGATGAAGCTTTTCGTCTTATTTCTGACCGTGGCCGCGGCCGGCGCCGTAGCTGGGGCTGCGGACGATTCCGATCTGATCAAGGCACGGGATCACCAGGACCGCGCGGCGCTGGAAAAGCTCGCAGCCGACGCGCGCGCGGTCGCCGACAAGCAGCCGAACGACGCAGTGGCGCAATACCGGCTGGCATTGGCGCAGTCCTATTCCGCGGAAGTCGCGATTGAACTGCACGATAAGACCGCCGCAAAGAACGCCGCGCAGGCCGGCATGGACCCCGCCGGCAAGGCAGTGAGCCTGAAGCCGGACTCGGCCGAATATCAGCGCGTCCTGGGAACGCTGTGCGGCCAGATGGTTTCGAGCAGTTCCCTGGCGGGGCTGAAATACGCGAAGTGCGCGCTGGAGTCGGTGAACAAGGCCATTGAACTCGATCCCAAATCGTCCATGGCGTACTTGAGTCACGGCGTCGGCAACTACTATCTGCCTTCCGCCTTCGGTGGCGGAATTGACCTCGCAATCAAGGATTTCCGCAAAGCCATCGATCTGAACCCGAAGAACGCCGACGCGTGGCTCTGGCTGGGTGTCGCGCTACGCCGTTCCAACGAGGCTGGTGAGGCGCAAAAAGCGTTTGAACGGTCTTTAGAGCTGAATCCTAATCGGGTTTGGGCCAAGCAGCAACTCGAGAAAACGCCCGGTTCCTAGAAGCTTCCGGGTATCACAGCGAAACCATCGCGGCCTCCGACAGTCTAACCATCGGGAGTTAACCGATGCCCGGCACTTTACAGGACTACGCGCAGGCCGTTCATGACGTGATCACCGTCTGCCGTGATGGAGAACAAGGCTTTCGCGGGGCGGCGCAGGCCGTGAAGGATCCCACCACGAAGGAGATGTTCGAACAATACTCGGCTCAGCGCGCCCAGTTCGCCTCCGAATTGCAGGCCGCGGTGAAGGCTCTCGGGTTTGAAACCATCAATCCTCAAGGACTGGGCGGGGTGCTGTACGCGGCCTGGATCAATCTGAAAGGCCTGGTGACCGGGAATGACGTTCACGCGGTTCTGGTGGAAGCCGAGCGCGGTGAAGATTGGTCACTGAAGACCTATCGGACGGCGCTGGGCAAGACGCTGCCGCCCGAGATTGCCGCGATCATACAGAAACAGTACGCGCAAGTGCAGGAGGCGCATGATCGCATCAAGAGTTTGCGCGACGCCACTGCGCCACCATCGGACGAATCCTCAAGGAAACCCGTCGAGACTCCTTCTGGTTCAGCCTCCTAGCATCGCGGTCCCGTGGCTGCCCGAGCGAGCATGTTAGCGTGAGGGGAGTGGATCCGCCGAGTTCTTCAGGAATCTCTACACCGGCCGGGAAAAGGTTCGGACAATTTCTGATCCTCTGCTCCGATTGGAGTCCTTAGGCGCGCCGACCGGAGACATCGATCGCATGCTCTCGGAGATTGATTCCGGCCGCCGAACATCTGCCCAATTGTCTCGGGCGTGACACTAGCTGGCACCGCTCGTGCTCGCGATCTTGTTTAGAAATCCCGATGACACACGCCGATGTCCCAACGTACCGCTTACTAACGTGCGCGGCTCGGTAGATTTCGCGCGTTACGGGCCGCGCGCAAGCAGCACGCCCGGAGACGACCAGGGGTCGTGCACTGGGACAACAGAGACTCGAAGACAACCGGGCGGGTGGCAACATCGACTCGAAGAAGACCGGACGGGTGGCGCGTGAGCAAGCGTTCCGCCGCGGGCTGATGCTCAGCGGGCCAGGTCGATGCCGAATTTCTTCAGTTCTTCCGCATAGTAGCGGCGGTGGAGCAGATCCCATTCCTCGGTGCCTTCGGGAATGTCCTTCTTTTGCGAACGAATCTTGGTGCGGGCGGCGCGATCCACTTTTTCCTCGACACCCAGAAGCTCCGTCATCGCCTGGACCACCGCCAGCCGCACGTCATTGGGATCCTTCTTCAGCCGGAACTCCCGCGATTTGCGGAACGCCGCCACCATCTTATGAGAAATGTCGTTGATCTTATCGCGCGACAGCTTCATGTTGTCGCCGGTGTCGCGGCCCGAGGCGCGGATTACCTTGCGCTGCGAAATCAGCGTGTTCTTGATGCGGCGGAACATCTCCTGATAGCTGACGCCCTCGCGCCGCATGTACTCGCTGTATTGGCTCAGCAGATCGCGCACCTCATCATTGAGGCGATCCTCCACCTGCAGTTCATCCTCGATCAAATGGCTGATCATCTCGGCGGCCGAGTCGGCGCTACTCGTCTCGATGATCTGTGGCGTCATCCGCTTCACCAGTTGCCGTGACAGATAACTAATGAATTCTCTACTCAGCAGCATGCGAATTTACGAGGCAGCGAGCGACATTGCTCCCCGGTGGCAGTTCCTTCAATTCTCGCACATCAATTAGGCAACTCGCCTCGATGGTGCTCTAGAAATTCCTGATCGATTACCTTGCGGCCCCGGAACCCTTCATGAACGCCGTGCCAGAATTGGATGCCGCTTTCGCCCAGTTTCCAGCACAGGTAGACTTCCTCGCCGTTGAACAGTGTGGGGAAATCGATCAGCCCGATGTCGAGATCCTTCACCAGGCATCCAAATTCGTGGACCCGCTCGATGGAATTCTGGACATCCAGCGCGGCCGACGCGCGGCGTTTCTTTTGCTCGAGCAATCGTGGCCGATCCACCTGCATGCCGCCCGTCGCCGTGACGCGGTCCGAAAAGCCCTGCCATTCAGCTTCGGCCTGATCGTACTTCGCCTTCAGAGTGATGCCCTCGCGAATCGCGGACTCCACTTGCGGAAGCAGCTTTTCGGCCTGGGTTAAGGTGAAGAACCTCGGCACGTTAGGGCTGGTACTCCAGCACTAGCATCGTGATGTCGTCGTCCTCCTGCTCGCCGCCGTCGCTGAACTCCTCCACTGCCTCAACCAGCTTGGCGTGCAACACCGCGCAACTGGCCGAAGCGTGGGCGCGAAGCACTTCCTGCAAGCGGCGCTTGTCGAAGCACTCGCCTTGCGTGTTGGCCGCTTCCGAGACTCCATCGCTGAATAACACGATCTTATCGCCGGGCTCCAGTTGGATGCTCTTCATCTCGTATGCGGCGAAATCCATCATTCCGATTGGAATGCCCGTGCTCTCGAGCGCTTGCGGCTCGGCGTTGGGACGCACCAGCAGCGGCTTGGGATGGCCGGCGTTGGACCAGCGTAGTTCCCCGCTACGGCTCACGGTGCAGAAGACCACCGTCGCGTATTTCTCGCCGCGCGCGCGTTCGTACAAGAAGCGGTTGACGCGCGACATCACGTCGTCGATCTGCGCCTCGGCTTCGGAGGCGAACACAAAGGCGCCTTGCAGCAGAGCCGCCAGCAAGGCCGCGCTCACGCCTTTGCCCGAGACGTCGGTAATCACGCAGGCAAAGAGCTCGGGGCCGATCTCGCGGACGTCGAAGTAGTCGCCGCCCACCTGACGGGAAGCAATGCTGGATCCGGCCGCTCGAAACCAGCCCTCGGCGGGCAGCTCGCGGGGGAGCAGGCCGGTCTGGATGGTTCGCGCGACGTTCAGCTCTTCTTCCATGCGCTGCTTGGCACGTTCCTCATCCAAAAGCCGGGCGTTCTCGAGGATGGTGGAAGCTTCCAGGGCCAGGGTCTGCAAAATCTCGCGGTTTCCGGATGACAAGTCGGCCGCGGCTTGGCGCGAGTCCATATACAGCACTCCGACCGTCTCGTTCAGTGTGCCGGCCACCGTCTCCTGGAGCGAACCGGTACGGACTTGAATCAGCGGGACACAGACCACGCTGCGCAACTCCAGACCGGCTACCGACATGTCCGGCCGCACGCCGTCGGCGCCCGACGGATCGAAGGTCATCGAAAGCAGTTCGCGGCGCGTGCGCAGCGCCCGATTGATGAGCGAGCGCGGAACGGTCAAATCCGACGTGTCCAGCGGCGCGCCGCGCCGGTCGCGGGCCACGCTCACCTCCAATTGGTCGTCCTTGCCCAGGAGCAAAAAGCCGCGTTCGGCGCCCGTAACCGAGAGCGCCGCATCCACCACGGCCGCCAGGACATCGTTCGTCGACAGGGAGCTTTGCAGCGCGCGGGCGACCTCGACCAGCGATCGCAGTTTCGAAAGATTGCTCGCGCCGGTTGCGGCCGCTGCCGAAATCTGACCCAGGAACCGGTTCAGCTCGTCTTCCTCCAGGGTAAACACCATCCGGTAGGAATCCTGGAACCCAAAGTCGATGCGATCGCCCTCATGCAGCTTGCCGCGCTTGGTTCGCTGCCCGTTGACGAACACACCGTGGCGGCTGTCCAGGTCTTCTACAAAATAATCGCCGTTCTCGGCCGCGATGCGCGCGTGGCTGCGCGAGATGCGATTGTCGCGAAGCACCAGATGATTGTCGCCCTGCCGTCCGATCGAGAACGGAAAAGTATCCATCACGACGCGGCTCCGATTACCCGAGGGATTGGTTACCGCCAGCGCCGGCGCCCGTACTGAAGTGGACGAGGGCGCACCGGACGCAGTCATCAACGGCTCCGGCCAGTGTGCGGTCGTCCAGGATCGTGCGCCTCGGGCGCGGCCACTGCGGTGAGTTCTTTCTCGCGCAGCACCTGACAATGGGAGCAGTAGCCACCCACCTCGGTGCGTGCCAGGACGATCTCAAATCCGAAATGGCTCTCGATCTGTTCCCGCATCGTCTGCAGCAGATCGCCAAAGAACTCCTCGATCTTTCCGCAGCGGAGGCAAATCACGTGAGCATGTTCCTGCTTCAGGCGCGTTTCGTAGTAGTGCTGGTCGCCGTCGTGATGCATCAGGTCCAGCTCGTCCACCAGGCCGCCCGCCTTTAGCAGCTTCAGCGTCCGGTAGACCGTCACGCGGTTCAGCTTGGGGTCCTTCTCGCGCGCCAGCTTAAACAGACGCTCGGCATCCAAGTGTTGGCCGGATTGGTCGATCAAATCGAGCAGGATTTGCCGCTGCCGCGTCAACCGCACGCCACGTTGCTTAAGAGAATCTCTGATGCCGGAAGTTGCCACGGAAGATGGCCTCGAATGACCAGAGTACCAAAACGATCCCGGATGCGCGGCCACGCCAGATGTATTGCCTCGGATTTTAGTTGGCCGCCTTGGTGGCGCGATTGATGCTGCGAATCACCAGGCGGCGCGGATCGAGCAGATGCTGGGGCTTGAAGTGGCGGGCGGACCATCTGCAGCCGGCTTCAAATTCGATGCCAAGGAAATAGCCGATTTCACGATACACACAGTAGCGAACTTTGCCGATCAGCTCGCCTTTGGGATAGCTGATGCTTAGATCGGTCTGCAAGGGGATCGGTTGGTCGAATTGGAGACAGGCGCCGGAGAGCGAGATGTCTTCCAGGTTGGCCACACTCTTGCGGATGCGCCCGGACTTGTCCTTCCACTGGACATCCACCATATCCGCGCACAACATGCGAGGCTCTATGCGCCTGTCGAACATACACTTCTTATCGGCGAGCAAAACCGTAATGATTATGACAGGACTGGTGCCAAAATCGCCCTAACATAACCGTAAGGCCCTAACCGCAACACCTGTACTGGTAAGAGTACCATGCTGAAGCCGCTAAGTACTAGCCATTTTGAACGGGCTACAGATGCATTTGTCAGTGACCGGTCTGTGACACCGCCAGACCTGTTCGCCGCGCTCCATCTCTTGACCATCGCCACACGCGATAGTAGACTGAGGCGATTCATCCTGTGGGGTCTCTGCTCAGTCCTCATTCCGCGCAAACGCACTTGATCGCGGAGGTGTTTTCTCTCGTCCTGGTGATCGCTGGAGCAATTTTTCTAGTGGTCGCGGTGGGTGTGGCCTATAGCAGCGTCCGATATCGGTCGCGTGGGGTCGCGGCGACGGAACCCAGGCAGATCTTGGGATCGCGAAATCTGGAAATTCTGTGGACGCTGGCGCCGCTCGCGATCGTGACCGGGCTGTTCGTCATCACCGTGCGCGCCATGATATTGATCGATGCGCCTCAGCAGAGCGCGCAGCCTGATCTGACCATCACTGGTCATCAGTGGTGGTGGGACGCGCGCTATCCCAATGGCGCAGTGGCCACCGGCGACATCCACATTCCGGCCGAGCGGCGCCTGCTGGTTCGCATCGAATCCTCGGACGTGATTCATGACTTCTGGGCGCCGGAGTTGGCGCGCAAGATGGATGCCGTGCCGGGCCGGCCGAGCTACATCTGGTTGGAAGCTGACACGCCGGGAACGTACAGCGGAGCTTGCTCGGAGTTTTGCGGAGCGCAGCATGCCTGGATGCGATTTCGCGTAATCGCCCAGCCGGAGGCTGATTTTGAGGCTTGGCTGAAGCGCCAGACCCAATCGCCGCCGGCGCCTACGGGAGTTGCCGCGGAGGGCGCGCGGCTGTTTCAAGCTAAGAAATGCGCGGACTGTCACTCTTCCGGCGGAAAGGGTCCGGATCTGGCCCACCTCGCGACGCGAGCGCTTCTGGGCGGCGGCATTTCGCCGAACACGCCCGAGACCCTGGCGCTATGGCTGACGAATCCGCAAGCCGCGAAGCCGGGCAATCGGATGCCTGACACGCCGCTTTCCGCGAGCGAGCGCGACGCTCTGCTGGCTTACCTGGAGACATTGCGATGAGTCCGGAGAGTCTGCCATGACCGCCTGGCTCTGCGCGATCGATCACAAGCGCGTCGGCATCCTCTATATGCTGTCGGCTTTGCTGTTCTTCCTGGCCGGCGGGATGGAAGCCATGGTGATGCGCGCGCAGCTCGCCGCGCCGAACCTGAAGCTGATCGCTCCCGAAGTCTACAACCAGATGTTCACCATGCACGGCACCACCATGATCTTCCTGGTCGCGATGCCGGTGCTCACCGGTTTCGGAGTCTACCTGACGCCGCTGATGATCGGAGCCAACGAGATGGCGCTGCCTCGGCTAGGCGCGCTCGGTTTTTGGCTTCAGCTTTTCGGCGGCGTGCTGCTGTACATTAGTTTCGCTTCGGGAAGCGCGCCGGATGCCGGTTGGTTCAGCTACGCTCCGCTTAGCGAAAAGCCGTTTTCGGGCGGTCCCGGGCTGGATTACTGGGCGCTCGCGTTGCTGTTGATTACAGGCGGCTCCATCGGATCGGCCATTAATCTTATCGTCACCATCGCAACCGAACGCGCGCCTGGCATGACCATGCGCCTCGTTCCGCTGTTTGTCTGGTCCACCTTCATCACCTCAGTGATGATCGTGTTCGCGCTACCGGCGCTAGCGGCGTCTCTCGTCATGCTGCTGAGCGATCGCCTGCTGCACGCCCGCTTCTTCGATGCCGCGCAAGGCGGATCGCCCCTGCTGTGGCAGCACTACTTTTGGATTTTCGGGCATCCTGAGGTCTATATCGTCGTGCTTCCCGCCTTCGGGATGATCTCGGAAATCATTCCCGTCTTTTCGCGCAAACCGATCTTTGGTTATTCTTTCATGGCAACATCCACCGTAGCGATCGCGTTCCTGAGCTACGGCGTTTGGGTGCATCATATGTTCGCGGTGGCGCTGGGCCGCAACTTCCTGGCGGTATTTGCAGCCGCCAGCATGCTCATCGCCGTGCCCACCGGCATGAAGATCTTCAGTTGGATTGCCACCATGTGGGGCGGAGCTATCCGTTTCACTACCGCAATGCTCTTCGCGGTGGCCTTTCTATTGGAATTCACGATCGGCGGGCTCAGCGGCGTCGCCTTCGCCACCGTGCCGGTCGATTGGCAACTGACGGACACCTATTTCGTCGTCGCGCACATTCATTACGTCGTGTTCGGAGGGACCGTTTTCGCGCTGTTCGCAGGCGCCTATTATTGGTTTCCCAAGTTGAGCGGGCGAATGCTCGACGAGAGCCTCGGACGCTGGAATTTCTGGCTGGTGGTGATCGGATTCAATGCCGCATTTTTCGTCCAGCATTTTCTCGGGTTGTTGGGAATGCGGCGGCGCGTTTACACCTATCCGGATTTGCCGTGGCTCGGCGCGCTGAACATCATTTCCACGGTTGGCGCCGCAATCCTGGTCTTCGGTATCTTCATCTTTCTGTGCAATGTCGGGATGAGCCTGCTGTTCGGGGCCAAAGCCGCCGCTGATCCCTGGAACGCCTGGACACTCGAATGGGCCGCGGCATCGCCACCACGGCTCGAGAATTTTCAAGAGGCTCCCACCGTTCGCAGCCGGAGGCCGTTGTGGGATCTGAAACATCCCGACGCCCCGGACTGGCTCCCCGTGAGAGGTGACGCGTGACGAAGCAGCGCGCTCAACTGGGCATGGCGATGTTCCTGATCTCGGAAGCCGTATTCTTTTTCCTGCTGATCCTGGCCTGCGTAAATCTACGAGCCCTACCCATCTTCGTCGACGCTTCTGGATGGGTACTCACGGCTTTGCTCCTTGCGGGCAGCCTTTGCGTGTGGCGGGGATGGCGCTGGGCCGCACTTGCGCTTGGCGCCGCGTTCATCGTGGGCCTGATCGCAACGAAATTCTCCATGCTAACCGCCGTTCACGGGCTGTTCGTTTTCGCGGGGATGATCTCGATCGCGGCCGTGCCCGTCTCCGCGCTCCGAACCGTGGCCCTGTACTGGTACTTCTTTACCGCCGTCTGGCTTGTAATTTTTCTGGCCGCGAGCCAAGCATGAACACTTGGGATTGGGAACCGTCGGTCGTAGTGGGATGTGCGATGCTCGCCATTGGCTACCTGATGCTGGTGCGTAAGCGCGGATGGAACCGTTCACCTTATTTCCTGGCCGGCGTTCTTCTTCTGCTGCTTGACTTGGTTTCGCCCATCGACACGCTCGCCGACCAGTACCTGTTCAGTGCGCACGTGCTCCAGCATTTCCTGCTCGCGCTGGTGATTCCTCCGCTCTTTCTGCTCGGCATGCCGGCCTTCGAGCTTCCCGTCCTCGACAAATTGGAACGCGCTGTCGGCCAGCCGCCCGTTTCCTGGCTGCTCGGCGTAGGCGTCATGCTCGGCTGGCACATTCCCGCATTACTTAACGCCGCGCTCGCGAGCGACGGCTTGCACATACTCCAACACCTCAGCCTGCTCGTCACCGGCACAATTTTTTGGTGGCCGATTTGGGCTCCCGTCGAAAGCAAACGCCTGCCGGCGCTCGGGTCTGTCGCATATTTGTTCAGCGCTTGCGTGTGTTGCAGCCTGCTCGGAGCGTTCTTGACCTTCGCCCCGGTCGGCCTCTACCCCGCGTATCTGAATCCCCCAACACACCTTTGGGGACTCGATCCCAAGAGCGATCAGCAATTGGGCGGCATGCTGATGTGGGTTCCCGGCTGTTTCGTTTATCTCGCTGGAATCCTTTCCACCGTCGCGAGGTGGTACGAGGCGGAGCGCACGGCATGACCAGGCCAACGAGCAGCGCGCCAATCCTGATAGCCGCCGGCCTGATGTTCACTCTATGGGGCGCCGTCACCTCCTGGATACTTTCCGCCGCCGGGCTAATCGCGATTGGAATCGGCGCATGGCGTTGGACACGAGAGCTCCGGCATGAAAACTGAATCGTCTCCCTGGTTGCACCGCTCTGCCGTTTTCGTGGCCCTCTGTGCGCTCGTCGCGATCGCTTTTGGCGCAATCGTCACAAGCCTGCTGCGGCCAATTGCCGGACCCATTGCCGCAAGCCCCGCGGCCGCACCCTTCGAAACCTGGCACCACATGACGGGCGGAATAACCGTGGTTCTCATGCTCGGCCTTGCGATCGGGCTTTCAACCCGGCTCGGATGGATCGGCTTTGGCGCCGGGATTCTCGACGGCGTCTTGGGCGCCAGGGCAATCACCAGCGCGCTGCCACAGCTCTCCGGCATTCTCCACGCCCTGCTCGCCCAAATTTTCTTCGGGTTCATCGTCGCCATCGCTGTCATGACGTCGGCAAGCTGGAAAAGAGGGCCGGAGCCGATTGAGGACACTTGGCGTCCGTCACTGCGATCCCTGGCGATCGCTGTCCCAGTGGTTGTGCTGCTGCAAACCACGCTCGGCGCGTCGTATCGTTACCACGCCATCGGCGTGATTTGGCATATCCTCAACGCTATGATTGTCCTGCTTCTCATCCTGATTGTGGCCGTTTTCCTGATCCGGCAGTTCCCCCAGCATCCGACCCTGAGGCCGGCCGCGGTCGCCCTGGCCATAATCACGTCCATCCAAGTGGCGCTCGGATTCACCACGCTCCTGATGCTGATCCTGCTCCCGGAAACCAGCCCGGGGGTGGTGATCACCAGCGTGCTGCACGTCTCCACGGGAGCACTTACATTTGGCGCAAGCGTCGCCTTGGCGCTCCAAATCCGATTCGCGTGCAGGGCCCGCCGGTCACTCACCGGTCAGTGACCGCGACTTGACTCCGCCGGGACTGGATTTTTCGCAAGGCTTTGATAGACTAGCTTGGCGGGCATGGCCCAAATCTACCCACAAGAATGCTCATCGAGAATCCGCTAAATTCCTCAGCGCTCACGTTCCCTGTGTTGGAGTGCTGCCACATCGTCGGATTTGCAATTTCAATCGGGACCATCGCTATTGTGGATTTTTCCTTGCTGGGCGTGGGCATGCACCGTCAGACTCCCGCGCAGCTCGCCAAGGATACCGCGCTTTGGACGCTCGGCGGTTTGATACTGATGCTGTTCTCCGGACTGTTGCTTTTTTCCTCCGACCCCGACATGTACTATCTCAACTGGCCGTTCCTGATCAAGATGGTCTTTTTCGTGTCCGCCGTTATTTTTCACTACACCATTCATCGCAAAGCGGTCTCCTCGGATACTCCGCCGAACAACGGAAAGCTGGTAGCGTGCATATCGCTGGCACTGTGGTGCGGAGTTATTTTCGGCGGAATTTTCATCGGCTTCGTGTATCCCGGCCTGAGCTTAGGTTAGGCGTCGAATGCTTCTCTCGTTGGTCCAGTGGCTCCAATTCACCGGGTTTTTCACCGAACTGCGGGGATCGGCGTATGTCTATCCCATCGTCATGTCCCTGCATATGGTTGGCATCGCCCTGTTCGGAGGGATGGTCCTGATGACCGACCTGCGGCTGCTGGGTTGGGCCATGCGAAAGCGCTCGATTGCGGACGTGGTGAATCAGTTCCGCGTGCCCAAGCGCTGGGGCTTGCTGCTTACCGTGACTTGCGGCTTCTTGATGTTCGGCTCCAAAGCCGAAGAGTATTACTACAATGCGTTCTTTCGGACCAAGCTAATTCTGCTGGCGCTAGTGGTGGTGCAAGAGCTGGTGTTTTACCGCGGCGTGTACGCGAACCCGGCTGCGCTGGACCAAGCCCCGAGCGTCCCCGGGTCCGCCAAGCTGGCGGCGGCGCTTTCGCTGCTGCTTTGGACCTCCATCGCCTGCTGCGGACGCGGGATCGGCTACATCGAGCCGCCGCTCGACAAGATCCACGCTCAGCTGCTCCCACCTTCCACCTATCCACGTTTCACAGAGCCACGTTCCACACAGCAAGGAGAGATCGCCCCATGTTGCTCATCCAAACCAACGCCATAGCGGACGCGCTCAACAGTTCCGAATGGGTGTTTCCGATCACCGAATGTTTTCATATCGCGGCGTTCGCGTGGTCCATCGGCCTGATCGCCTTGGTGGATTTTCGTCTTCTCGGCTTGGGCCTGAAGCGGGAAACGGTCTCGCAGGTCGCCAAGGCGACGGCGCCCTGGACGCTGCTGGGGCTGGCCGTGGTCCTGCTTTCCGGCCCGGTGCTGTTTCTTTCCGATCCGCGGATGTACCTTTATAATCCCTCGTTCCGGTTCAAAATCGGCGCGCTCGCGATCGCCATCATCTTCAATTACACGATTCACCGCAAAGTCGCCTTGTCGGAAAGTTCGTCTACGGCAGTCCGAGTTCTGACGGGCGTGGTTTCGCTTGCCTTGTGGGTCAGCGTTGTGTTCGGCGGGCTGTTTATCGCATTCGCCTAGTAAACTCGGGAGGTTCAAGTGTTCATTCTTTCTCTCTTCCAGTGGCTTCAAAGCACCGATATCATGACCTTCATCCGGGAGTCCGGTTTGACTTACCCGACCATCATGAGCACGCACTTGGCTTGCATCGCCGTCTTCGGCGGAATGATCGTCATCACCGATCTCCGGCTGCTCGGTTGGGCGTTTCAGAACCGGCCCATCGCGGACATCGTCAACGGATTGCGCTGGTGGAAGCGCCTGGGCTTCGTCATCATGGTGACGATGGGATTCCTGCTTTTTGGCTCAAAGGCCGCCGAATACGATCCGAACCCGTATTTCTGGACCAAGATGACGTTTTTGGCGCTGGTTGGCGTGCACGCGTTGATTTTTCGGCCAAGCGTCTACAACCATCCGGAAGCTTTGGACGCCTCTCCGTTGATTCCCACGCGCGCTAAAGTGGCAGGGGCGCTCTCGCTGATCTTATGGACTGGCGTTCTTTGCAATGGGCGATTGATCGGCTACTACGAGCCGCCCTCGCAAAAAGGCCGCGTCGTGAGCACGGCCAGGAACTAATTCTTCGCTAGACTCGCGGTCTCGACGTGCTTGGAATTGCCCCAAGCAACGAACGTATCGTTGCCGTTGTGGAATAGCTTCGGATATCCCAGAGCCATCTTGCCGCCCTTGGCTATTTCAACAATCGGACCGGCAACGCCGGCAGCGGTAACGCGGCGGACCAGCACCTTCGCCCCTTCCGGACTCTTCTCCAGCCAGGAAACGATCGCGCCGCCATCCTCGTCCAAAGCCAGCGATGTGTAGCCGAAGGCGTGGCCGGTGCTGAGAATCACGGGCTTGCCGAAGCTGGAACCGCTGTCGTTTGAGAGCGCCATCTGATCGCGATGCGAGCCTTGAGCGTCCGTGTACCAAGCGACCGCCACATGATCGCCCTTGGCCGCTACCGCCGCGGCATTGGTCGGGCACGCTTCGATCTCCCAATTGTCGGCGTGCACAATCTTGCCCGGGGACCAGTGGCCGTTCTCCAGACGAGTGACCGCGATGTCGCGAATGTTGTCCTTGGTATGGGCGCGATAAGCCACCAGCAGCCCCTTCGATGTCTTCGCGACGGCCGTGGGACAGCAGCCGCACACGTCGCCATCGATGATTTCTTCCCGAACTTCTTTGCCCGAGGCGTCCACAATGGTGCGTTTCAACGACACCGGATTATCCTCGCCTTTGAGCGCTTCCAGCCAGAAGATGGACGCCCCACCGTCCGGGTTTGCGATCATCGAAGCCAAGCCATGCTGGACCGCGCTATGGTCCTTATGGGCCTGAAGCGGCGCGGTCCAATGCGAGCCATCGGTGGATGACGACACGTACACATACTCCGCGTCGCTATCGCCGCCCGGCGATTCCACCCAATGCGCGAACCAGTGCCCGCCCGGAAGCGCGATCACTTCCGGCATCTCGGCGGGGTGATGGAAGAAATGGCGATTGGCCGCGATGGTGACCGCGGGCGACCAGGCGCCGGCGTGGCGGACCGAATAGCGCAGCGCGAAGGAGCCGTCTTTTGAAGGCTCGATCCAGCTGAAGACCGCGGATCCGTCAGTCATGACTGACCAATTCGGTTGGAGGCTCCCAGGCCCCGATGGATTCGCCAGCGGAGCGGACGAAAAAGATTGGCTCAAGACCGGCAGCGCCAACAAGGAGACAAGCAAAAGTGACCGTATCATTGCGTGGGTAACTCCTCTTATAGGAGAACACGAATCGCTTCCGATCTTCAAACCGCGATGCGGTCCTTGCCGCCCACCCGGAAACTCGCGAGTCTCACTTCTCGTCCGAAATAACGGCCATGATCTCACACTCCACCAGCAAAGGAGCCCGCAGATCCGGGGTCGCAAAGGTGTGCCGCGCAGGCCGCGAATGCGGGTCGGGAAACATTTGCACCCAGTATTTATTCACCACCGGCCGGTTCGCCATGTCTTTCAGCCACACGCTCAGCTTGATAACGTTTTCCGGCGCCGCCCCGCCTGCTTCCAGAACTTTTCGCACGTTGGCGAACATCTGCTCGCATTGCGCCTCCACTCCTTCCGGGACCTTGCCCGTGCTTGGGTCCTTTCCGAAGATACCTCCGCTCACCAGGAAAGGACCGATCCGGCTCGCGTTCGGGATCGGATTCACGTGCTCCAAGCCGGGAACTTCAATGCTCTTGCGATTGCCCATGTTGGATAGTCTACCGTGTGTCGCGCGGAAATCGGCGAAAGATTTCGGCGGCAGCTTGGTGGAATTCCGGCGGCAGCCCGGCACTTTCAAATGTGACTGCGATCTCACGCATTTCGGCGACGAATCGCCAGGCCTTGGGAACGGCGCGCGAAATCTCGCGCTCTAACTCCGGAAGCGAAGGACCGCTTCTATTCCATTGGCGTTTGAGATCCTCAAGGACGTCCAGTCGCTCCGCCGCCGCTAGCACCGCGTACGCGAGTGCGATGGAACCCTTCGAATAGGCCGCAAAGCACATCTTCAATGCGGATGCGCGTCCGATGCCGCCTTCCAGCACTTCCGTCTCGATCGGTCCAGCGGAAAAATACGGCGCGACGTCAGCGGCACGTTCTCCGGCGAGATACAACCAGGTACGATTGCGCGCGGTCGTGGGCGGCCCGATGATCCCTCCGTCCACAAACTGCGCGCCACGTTCTTCCAATCGGCGCGCAATGCGCAGGGTGCGGGCAGGAGCGATGGCGTTCGCGTCGACATATGTGCCCCGATACGAAAACTGCGCGACTTGCTCCGCGATCTCTTCCGCGAACTCCGGAGGACAGACGCTCACGATCACCGGGCAAAGCTCGCACAACTCCGCGAGCGTGCCGGCATCGCGCAACCCCGCTTGTGCGGCACGTTCCCGCGTGGCTGAGCTCCGAGCCTCCGAGGCCCAGAGCACCTCGTTTCCGCTATTCTGTGCGGAAACTGCCACTACGATTCCCATTTGTCCGGGATGCAAGATTCCAATGCGCTCGCTCGCCATATCGTCGATTAGCGCTCGATTGGCCCGCCCGCCAACCATCGTTTCCCGCGCGCGTACAGAGCTTCCACTTCAGCGCCCTTCAGCCCCGGCATGTCAGGCTTCACCTCGTACCCGATGTTGCTCTGCAAATACGCCAAGTGGCGATAGCCTTCCGGGAATCGCGTCAGCAGCTCCTGATCCAGCGGCAGGAGCTTGCCGGGATCGACCGGATCCATGCGATCCTTCTCGTAAATCGGCTGCCGCAGCACGATGCCCCAGCGATTATTCCGCTTCTCGAAGAAATCATAGAAGCGCCCGGTGCACACCACGTCGCACAACACGTCGTGCACCAGTGCCCGTTGATTGATGGTCATCTTGGTCTGCGAAATGGCCCGCGTGCCTTCGATATCCGCCGTGAATGCGCCTTGAAAATGCAGAATGTTGACGCCGCGATTGAAGCCTTCCCTGCTCACTCGAATGAATTCGTCGGCCGGGCCCTGAAACCAGGTGGCCATCATATATCCGTCGTCATGCCACACCGTGCGAAATCGCTCCCAATCGCCCGCGTCGCGCCAGAGCACCCAATTGTCCACTACTGTCCGAATCGCAAGCGCCTCCATCAATTTTTCGTCCGCCATGCCCTGACATTGTATCCGTGTTGCCGCAGCGAGGGTTTATCCTGAGGACATGGAACGAGTCATTGGTGTCAGCGCCTCGGAGGCCGGCTGGATCACGAAGCTCCTCTATCGCGCGCTGAACAAGCGCCTCGGGCGCGTGCCCAAGTCAAAGACGCTCGCTGCCCACCACACTCCGACGTTGCTCGCAACCACGTGGATGGATGCCGTGTGCTCATCGGCGCGAACGATTCCGCCGGCGCTCAAGGAACTGGTGCAGCTGAAAGTCGCGATGCTGGTGGGCTGCCCGTTTTGAATCGACATTCACTCTGCCGTGAGCAGAACAGCCGGGGTCACGGAACGACAACTGCACGACCTGGCCCGCTTTGAAGAAAGCGACGCTTTTGGCGCCACCGAAAAACTGGCATTGCGACTCACGGTCGCACTGACCAAGACTCCCGCTTCTGTGGACGATCAGCTCTTCGCCGGCCTGCGCGGCGAATTCACCGAGCCGCAACTGGTGGAACTGGCAACCGCCATCGCTTGGGAGAACTATCGCGCCCGTTTCAATCGCACCTTCGGGATTCTCGCGGAAGGATTCTCGGAAGGCGCGTTTTGCCCGCTGCCGGAGGCCTGAGTCCCACGGTTGCAACTATACTCGCGGCTGTATGATCAAGCATGCCAAGTAGCGAATTGACGAGCCAGGCCGATGTTCCCGCCTTGCTGGCCTTCCAGCACGTTTCAGTTATGCTCGGCGAAAAGACCGTCCTACAGGACATCACTCTCAGCATTGGAGCCGGCGAGCACGTGGCCATCCTCGGGCCGAACGGCTGCGGCAAGTCCACGCTCATCAAAACCATCACGCGAGAATGCTATCCGCTGGCGCTTCCCGATTCTTCGCTCACCATCCTGGGGCGCGATACCTGGAACGTCTTCGAGCTCCGTCCGCTGTTGGGCATCGTGTCGAATGAACTCATGAGCCGCTGCACCCGGGACATCACGGGCCACGAACTGGTGCTCTCGGGCTTCTTCAGCAGCATCGGCGTGCAGCCGTATCATCACGTCACGCCGGCCATGCTCGAAAAGACGGAGCAAGTACTTCAGCTCCTGGAAATCCCCCATCTGGCGCGACGCGAAATCACCGAGTTGTCTTCCGGCGAGGCGCATCGCTTACTCATCGGCCGGGCCCTGGTGCACGATCCGCTGGCGCTTCTGCTCGATGAACCCAGCAACAGTCTGGACTTTCGCGCTGCCATTGAGCTGCGCCATATTCTACGCAAGCTCGCGCAGGCGGGTACCGGCATTTTGATGGTGACGCATCATCTTCCCGACATCATCCCAGAGATTGAGCGCGTGATCCTGTTGCGCCAGGGCCGCGTGTTCGCGGACGGCCCGAAGAGCGAGCTTCTCAACACCGCGCGTCTCACTGAACTATTTGGCCTGCCCGTGGAGCTTGCGCGCCGCGACGGCTATTATCACCTCTGGTAATCGCCGGCTTTCGCCTTCCGCTTCCTCACGGTCGCGGCTCTGTAAGTCCATTTAACGAGCTTCGATTCCGCGCCGCGTACGTTAGTAAGCGGTTCCGGGGCCTTTCTCAAGCGTTGCTCAGAAGTCCAGTGCTTCAATCAAAGCGTTCAAACTGGACTCCTGCGCGGCCTTCTGCTTTTTGAGATCGCTCAATTGATCGCGCAGGCCTGCTAGCTCGCTTTCCTGGGCGGCCAACTGGCGCGCGTATTTTTGCACTTGATCCTGCTGGCCGCTCACCCGGTTCAGGCTTTCGATGTTTTCCCGGACCCGCTTCTGATCGCTCACAATCGTATTTGCATTGCTGTCGACCTGGCGGATCTGGTTGTCGAGGTCGGCGATCTGCCGCTTCATAGTCGCAATCTGCTGCAACTGGCGGCGGCCCGTATCCGATAGCGCCTTATTCTGCACGTAGGTGAGCAGCACGTCCGGCGTAAGACTGGAAACGGCCGTCGTGGTATCGTACACGCGCTCCTCGGCGACCGGAAACTTCTCGGTGCCGCCGGCGCTGAGCTTCACCTCAAATCGATTGGCGTTGGTGGTGGTCTCGGAGGGTTTTTGACCGATCAGCTTATATTCCCGCCGCTGCGCCTGTTCAATAATCAACGTCTTGGGTTTCTGATCGACGTTGCGGATGGTGTAGGTCTTGGTTTCGTCGATCGCCGCGCGCGTGGTCAGCATGCCCCGATTCACGTGAATCTCGCGCACCATCTCGCGGCTGGAATCGAATTGCGTCGTCACGCGCGTGCCAAGGTCGACCGCGTAGCTGATTAATCGCTTGTCGCCGGCCTTCAAGGTGTTGACCAGCGCTTCGCCCGCGTAGCTGGCGGCGTCGAAAACGGTGATGGGGCCGCCGTCTAGCGTCTTGCCGGTGGAATTGGTGAGCTCGGCCGCGTTCATCGGATGCTCGCCGTAACTCTCCGAATAGATCAGCAGCTTGCGCGCGCCGATCTGCTGTTGCAAAAACGGAAACATCGCGGATTCGTCTTTTCTTACCGTTACGGGCCCATCAAAGCCATATTCGAAAAGATCGCCCAGATCCTCCGCGGCGACATTCAAGGCGACAGCGCTCACGTTCGCGCCAGAGGAAAAGATTCCATTCGCGCCGCCTGCTACCCCGCCGATGACGCCGCCAAGTCGGGCCTGCGCCCTTCCCAAAGGCTCAGGCACTCGCAGTCCCGCGACGGGAGCCTGTTTCAACTCGTCAACGGCTCCTCCATACAGCACTGGTGCGGCCGCGCGATCTTCCGGCAATTCCACCGTCTGGCGCGCCACGTACTTCGGTTCATACAAATTGCTGATGAACGACACCGGCCGACCCGAGACCACGGCGAGACGCACGTTGGTCCAATCCTCGCCAGTCGTGTTATCGACAATGGCCCAGCCCTCGAGCGTAGGCTCGGGCTTTTCAGCGAAGATCAACCGGTAACTCGATTTCCAAACCGGCGTGGGAATCATGTACCCGGCGGCGATCTGTCGTTCCTTGGCATCCGAGGAATCGATGTAGATGCTGCGCTTATCGGTGGAGCGCGACTGGTTGACAACAGTGAGATAGTCGCGGAGCTGCACTTGCAGCTTCGGGTCGGCGAAGTGAATCGAGCTGGCTGCCGCCAAATCCAACGTTCGCAGTTCGCCCGAATCGAGCAACGCCACCAACTGCTCGCGCTCCGGCTGCTTATCGTCGGACTTTACGAGGCGTCCGCTGACCACCGTCCCGCTGATGGTTTCGGCGCCGTATTTCAGCTCCACTTTGGCGCCCTTCATTTGATCCAGCAATAGCGCCAGCGACGCCTCGCCGTCGATCTTGAACGGAAAGTCGGCCAGCTTCTTATCCAGCGGCTCGCTCGAGTCGTAGCGCAGGCCAGTAACTTTGCCGCCATTCTGCTCGGAAATGGTGAGCGACTTCAAGACGTCGTTCATGTCGGAAGCCTTGAAGTCCAAGCGGGCGGATTCTCCCGCGCGCAGCAAGCCGCCGCGCTCGAAATAGCCCACGCCGCTCTTGTAGAGAACCACTTCGCGGATCGGAACATCGGCCGCCATCGCGCCCGTCACCAACGCGGTCATCAGAAACAGAAATCGTCGCATAAGGCTCCTTATTAGGCTCCTATAGTGGGAATGCTCTTCGGGCTGCGATCCTTTCAGTTCATTCGCCCATTACTTTAATGATGACGCGTTTGGACCGCTGTCCGTCGAACTCGGCGTAGTAAACCTGCTGCCAGGGCCCGAAGTCGAGCCGCCCGTCCGTCACCGGCACGATCACCTGATGATGAACCAGCAGGCTCTTCAGGTGCGAATCGCCGTTGGTTTCGCCGGTGCGGTGATGGCGATAATTGTCGCGGTAGGGCGCCAGCTTCTCCAGCCACTCGTCGATATCGGCCAGCAGTCCGTCTTCGGCATCATTCACCCACACACCGGCCGTGATGTGCATCGCCGATACCAAAATCATCCCTTCGCGAATGCCGCTTTTCTTCAGCGCGGCGTTCACCTCGTCCGTGATGTTGATGAACTCGCGGTGTTGCTTGGTCTGAAACTTCAGATATTCCGTGTGAAATCGCATACCTGTAGATCATAACGAGAGAACCACGAGCTTGACACCCCCGCAGCGGCGAGTCAGACTAAAATCTGCATTAAGGAATTAGCTGGGACCGCGGATTTTCTTCCTGGCTTTGCTGACGGCCGGCTTCGCTCCGGCGCAAAACCAGCCTGATACCAGCGCGCGGGATCAGCAGGAACCCACTTTCGAAGGACCTTCCATCCTCAGCCGGGACTCCAGCTTGATGGATTCCATCAGCTCCGCTCCGGCGCAAGACCAGCCTGATGCCAGCGCGCAGGATCAGCAGGGACCAGCCTTTGAAGGGCCTTCCATTCTTAGCCGGAACTCTGGTGTGCTGGACTCCACCGGCAAGCCGCTCGAGTTCGGCATGTTTGCCAAATTCAGCGGTGTTTATGATTCGGGTCTTACGCCCGTCATTGCGGCCGGCCAGGAAACGCCTCTCGCAACTCAGACGGGTTATGGAATCGAGACCAGTTTCGGGGCAGCCTTTTCTCGCCGCTGGCGCCGCAGCAAACTTACCGTCGAATACCGAGGCGCGTATCGCGAGTACGCCACCGCCAGCTTACTGAATGGGCTGGATCAATTCCTTCAGCTCGCCTACAGCCGCGTACTTCAGCGACACTTCGTTTTGGATTTCAAGACCACGCTCGGGACAACCACGCTCGCCAACGGAGCGTTTACCTACTTGCCGGTGACAACCCTGGACCTCCTCGGTCTGCCCACCAACGAGTTATTCGACAATCGCACGGAATATCTGCAATCGCGATTGGATCTGACCTGGCAAAAGACCGCGCGGCTGTCGTTTGGATTCGGCGGAGACGGGTTCCTGGTCCGCAGGCAGTCGCTGTTGCTCGCCGGCCTCAATGGATATACCGCGCGGGCGAGCGTCGCTTACCGGTTGACGCCCCGCCAGACCATCTCGGCCAGTTACAACAACACCTACTTCGATTATCAACGCGCCTTCGGAAATTCGCGGCTGCAGATTCCAGCGCTCGGGTACTCGGCGGCCTTCGCGCGCCATTGGGACCTGAGCACGCAGGCCGGAGTCGCTCGCGTCGCAACGCTAGGCCTGACGCAAGTTGCGCTCGATCCGGCGATCGCGGCTCTCGTCGGCGAAAGCTTCGCGACAGTAACCTTCTCCCGCGTGTCGTATCTCCCGGTTGCCGAGGCCCGTCTGATCCGGAAATTCAAAACGTCCTCGCTGACGTTCGATTATACGATGGGCGTGACGCCCGGCAACGGCTACTATCTTACTTCCCGTCAGACTTCGGCAACCATTGGTTATTCATACATTGCCGGCAAGGCTTGGGAGGTGCGCGGCAACGCCGGCTTCAATGAGCTCTCCGCGCTCGGACAGGCGCTCGGCAAGTACACCAACATGCAAGAAGGCGTCGAAGCGTTCTACAACTTGACGCGCGCCGCTCACCTGGATGTACGCTATGATTATCGCCACTACACAACGGAGAATGTGATTTTACAGAAAGACTCCAACCGCGTGAGCTTGGGCCTGGCGTTCAGCTTGGGCGATCTTTTCGAGTCGGTGCGCTGATCGTGGCGGCGACACGCATCCTGCTAGTAGAGGATGAGCCGCCCCTGTTGGAGCTGCTCGAGAAATATCTCCAGCGGCTCGGCTTTGAAGTGGAACCCCACCTTACATCGATTGAGGCATTGCATAGCTTTGAGGCCGCGCCCGATCGCTACGGCCTGGTCATCGCCGATCTCGGCATGCCCGATATCCCGGGCGACACGCTGCTGACGCGGATGCTGGAAATCCGGCCCCAGCTTCGCATACTGGTTTGCAGCGGCTCGCCCTTCTTCATCGAGAATCTGCCGGAATCGCTGCAGCGCCAGGTGGCCTTCCTGCAAAAACCGTTTGTGCCGAAAATGCTGGCCGACGCGGTAGAGCAACTGATGGCGCGCAATCCCGAGCGCTAACAAACCGACTCGCGACCTACCGAGCCGCGACCTACCGAGCCGCGACCTACCGAACCGCGACCTACCGAGCCGCGACCGTGAGGGAGCGGCCTCCCCTAACTCACGGCCAAAAGCGCCTGATGCAGCTTTTCCGAGAAATTCTCGCCGGACTCCGACCAGAGCATGCGCGTTTCTACCGGCAACGCATCATCCAAATCGTGAACCAGCTTCAGCAAGCTCTTGATGTTCGATTGCACCAGGCGCGGGCTATCCGGCAGCTCCGGTTGCGGAAGAAAATTGGCATCGATGCCAAACTCAATCTCAAGCGCGCGGTTCGCCGCGGCGTCCGCGGCAGACCCTGGAAATTCCGTGACGGCAGCCTGTTGTTCGGCGTGGAATCCCGCGTTCCCCTGATCGAATTCCGGACCAAAACAGGATAGCGCCACGCGCGTGGGCGCGAGTCTCCATTCATCGGTGAAATGCCACAAGTCCCACCACGTTTCCAGCCGATAACACGAGTCCACGTTCTGAAAATCCTTGGCCGCTGCCAAAATGTCATCGATTGGCACCGGTGGAGGATAGGGAACCTCCAGCACCGCCGGCTCGCTGTAATCCACCGCGATCACCTTGAACGTTGAAGGCTGCTGCGCGAGCCGCGAAAACGGAAAGAGCCGCAGCAGCTTTTCATAGTGCCGCAGCATGGTCGGCTCGCTGAAGTTTCGCAGCCAGTAAGAAAGATAGAGTTGATCGGCCATAATCGAGATGCCGCGCCGCTCCAGACGCACGCTCTGTTACCATCGTACTTTCTTCTCTTGCGCAAATCTCCGCTGCTTCCTATATTCCTGATCGTCTCCGTTGATGTCCTGGGCCTCACCATCATTCTTCCCCTGCTTCCGTTCTATGCGGAGCACTACGGCGCATCGCCCGCGGTGGTCGGACTGCTGGTATCGCTCTATGCCTTTTGCCAGTTAATTGCCGGCCCGATGCTTGGCCGGATGTCCGATCACATGGGACGGCGGCCGCTCTTGCTGGTCAGCCAAGTGGGCACCTTCATAGGTTTCCTGATTTTGGCGTATGCCCATGCGCTGTGGGTCATTTTTCTCTCCCGTGCAATCGATGGAATTACGGCCGGTAATTTGTCGTTGGCGCAGGCTTATATCTCGGATGTCACCAAACCGGAAGACCGCGCGAAATCGTTCGGGCTGATCGGAATCGCATTCGGCATGGGCTTCTTGATCGGGCCCGGCCTGTCCGGCTTTCTTGCGAAATACAGCTATCAATACCCCATCTTCGTAGCCGCGGGGCTCTCCGCTACAAGCATTCTGGCCACTTACTTCTTGTTGCCCTCGGTGACTCCATCGGCCGGCGATAACCTGACCCCGCGCAAGTTCACCGTGCTCGATTGGGGCAATTATGCTCGGTACTTCCGTGAACCGGGACTGGCGCCATTGCTGTGGCAGTTTTTCGCGTTTACCTTCGCGTTCTCCCTGTTCATGTCAGGGTTTCCGCTTTTTGCCGAGCGTCGCTACAATTGGCATGGCCAAGCGTTCGGACCGCAGCAGGTCGGCTATGTGTATGCATTTCTCGGATTGTTGGGCGTGATCTTGCAAGGCGGCTTGATCGGCCGCTTGGTCAAGTGGGTAGGCGAAGTGAACTTGGCGCGGGCTGGGTTCTTTCTTGGCTTAGTCGGGTTAGTCGCGCTCGGCTTCACTTACTCGATTCCGCTGCTCCTGATCACGGCGGCGGTGGCATCAGTGGGAACGGGAACCATTCGCCCCACGGTCACCAGCCTGATCACGCAAAAGGCCGGCCGGTCCGAGCAAGGAGTAATCCTGGGGCTGACGCAATCGCTTAACTCCGTCTCGGCGATCGCGGCTCCCGCGCTGGCTGGTTTCTTAATCGACCATTCGCTGTTGTCGACTTGGGCCGTAACCGCCGGCGTCGTCTGCGGCATCGCATTGCTCTTCTAACCCCGCGTTACTTCTCCGGCAGCGCCGCGACCCCCGGTAATTCGATCCCCGCCAGAAACTCCATTGATGCCCCTCCGCCCGTGGAAATGTGCGAGATCTTATCCGCGACACCGGCGGACTTAATCGCTTTCTCCGAATCACCGCCGCCGACAACCGACACGGCGCCGGAGGCCGCGACGGCTTTTGCCAGCGCAACCGTCCCACGATCGAAGGGCGGCTTTTCAAAAACTCCCATCGGACCGTTCCAGATGATGGTCTTCGCTTTCGCAATCACCGCCGAGTAAGCCTCCACCGTCGCCGGACCGATGTCCACCCCCATCTTACCTTCCGGAATTTCTGGAACCACCTGGAACCGCGCGCCTTCCTTCAATTCATCCACCACGACATGATCCGACGGAAGCAGAATTTTGCTACCGGATCGCGCGAGCAGCTCCTTTGCTAGATCCAGCTTGTCATCCTCCACAAGCGACTTACCCACCGGCTTACCTTGCGCCTTCAAAAACGTGTAAGCCATCGCGCCGCCGATGAGCAACTGATCGACAACCTTCATGAGATTCTCGATCACCTCAATCTTGTCCGATACTTTTGCCCCGCCAAGAATGGCGACACACGGGCGATCCGGATTCTTCGTCGCTTTGGTGAGATACTCCAATTCCTTGTCCATCAGCAGCCCCGAGGCTGCTTCTCGAACGAACGGAATCATCCCCACCGTGGAGGCATGCGCGCGATGCGCCGATCCAAACGCATCGTTGACATATACGTCGCACAGCGCAGCCAACTGTTTCGAGAATCCTGGATCGTTCTTTTCTTCCTCCGTGTGAAAGCGCAGGTTCTCGAGTAGCAGAATTTGCCCCGCCGCCGGCCGCATCTTCTCCACTTCCGGCCCCACGCAATCGGGCGCCATCGCCACCGGACGCCCCAGCAACTCGGCCAGCCGCGCCGCTGCCGGCTTCAGACTCATCTCTGGATTGGCCTTCCCCTTGGGTCGTCCCAAGTGGCTCGCCAGAATCAAACCCGCGCCTTGATCCAGGGCGTACTGGATGGTCGGAAGCGACGCCCGAATCCGCTTGTCGCTGGTAATCTCCTGCCCTCCCGGCGCCAAAGGGACATTAAAGTCCACCCGAATAAAAACCGTCTTACCTTTGAGCTCCACATCTCGGATTGAGCGTTTCGGCATGAGTCTGGATTTCGCTTTGGACCGATGCTATCACGGTACCGGCCCCCCGGTACACGTGGCTTCAGCCGCGTTTCGCCAAAGCGGTACACGCGGCTTTTTTCAGCCGCGTTTCGCCAAATCGGTACATACGGCTTCAGCGGTACACGCGACTTTCAGTCGCGTTTCGCCAAGTCGGTACATACGGCGTCAGCGGTACACGCGACTTTCAGCCGCGTTTCGCCAAATCGGTACACCCGGCCCAAGGCGTCCGCTATCTTACTTAACTCACGGTTACAATCTGCACGTTTTCTGAAACTTCTACTGCGCCGTGGGGTCCCACCTTCGTGCGCTATTGCGCCGCCGACTTCCGCAAAATCGCCTGCCGGTTGTGGCAGTAAATCCTCTTTGGAGTAAGCCGTGAAACTTGCTGAACACCCGTTGTTCTTTGTAGGAATCGTTGTGGCAACGCTGTGCTGCGCGGAAACGGCGCGGGCGCAGTCCATCACACTTGCCGCCACGCCGCCGCAGCTCACCTTCAACACTCAGACCAGCGTCGCGGCGACGCCGCAGAGCATTCTGATTTCCTCGAGCAGCGGAACGGCGAACGTCTCCATCACAGCTCTTTCCGATAACAATTGGCTGACCGTAACTCCCTCCACAGGCGCGACGCCCCTGGTACTCACGGTCTCTATCGGCGCGGGCGCGCCAACGTCCGGAGTCGATGTTGGCTTTATCAACATAACTTCAACCTCGGCTTCTCTTTCCGTCCCCGTTACCTTGAACGCGAATTCAAGCGGTGCATCCAGGCCCATTTCGGCGCATCCAAATTCACTCAGTTTCGTTTTCCCGGCCGGCAGCTTTGCGCCAACGTCATATAACGTATCTCTCTCCAGCTCCAGTTCCAGTGTTACCAACTTTACCGCCAGGCCGATCACCAATAACGGCGGGTCTTGGCTCAGCGTCAATCCCACGGCGGGGAGCTTGCCGAGCACCCTGCAGGTCACCGTGAATCCTTCGCCGCTAACCGCTAATCCTGGAACATTTAACGCAGCCGTGGCGATCAACGCTCCGGGAACCAGTGGCACCAGTATTCCCATTCTCGTCACCATTCAAGGAGTGCCGGCGCTCAACGTCACCCCCGCCCAACTTTCGTTCGGCTATCAACTCGGAACGGCGGTTCCGGCGGCCGAGACCCTCGCCATAAGCAGTAGCACGGGCGCCAATGTCAGCTTCTCCTCTTCGTCCTCGACCAATAACTGCGGAAACTGGATAGTCCTGAATCAAAGCGGCGGCGCCACTCCCACCACCCTGAGCGTACAAGTAAATACCGAGGGGCTATCGGCGGGATTATGCACGGGCACCATCGAAATTGCAGCGCCCAGCGCGTCCAACCCCATTATCGCGCTGCCGGTCAGTCTCCTGGTGAGCGCTTTACCCCTGATTCAGGCGCCTACCATAGGGCCAACATTCACCTACCAGATCGGCGGCGCGGTACCGGCCGCTCAGAACGTAGAAATCACCAGCTCCACGGCGGGCCTCGGCATTGCAACCAGCGTAACGCCGGCCAACAACGGGCCGAACTTCATTCTGGTAAGTCCCGCTAGCGGCGTCACTCCTCAATCGCTGACGCTGACCTTGAGCCCGTCCGTCCTGCAGACTCTTGGCCCGGGCACTTACACCGACACAGTTACGGTGAGTTCAGCCGGCGCGGGTAACTCTCCCCAGGCCTTTCCGGTGACGTTGACTGTCAGCAGTAACCCAATTCTCACCGCCAATGTGCAATCACTCGACTTCAATTACCAAGTCGGTCAAGCTGCGCCATCGAACCAGACCATCACCATTTCCAGCAGCGGCGCGCCCCTGAATTATCAGGTATCTTCGAACACCACCAGTTGCACTGGATTCTTGAGGGCGACGCCGGCCAATGGCAGCACATTCGGCAGCTTGAATCAGGTCGTGGTGTCGGTGAATCCACAAGGCATCACACCGCAGGTTTGCAGCGGCAATATTACGCTTACCGTGCCTGGCTCAACGGCTGCGCCGCTTGTAATTCCCGTAACCTTCAATGTGAGCAACACCGCACTGCTCAGCGTCAGCCAACCCGCGATCACTGTAATTGCTCTCGCCGGCGCGGCTGCCACCATCCAGACTGTCGCGGTGACCGCCACCGACGGCGCGGCGCTCCCGTTCTTCGCCACTGCTTCCACGAATCCGGCTGGTTTGACCTGGCTCGCCGTGACGCCCAACGCGGGAAACACCCCCAATAATCTGCAGGTGACCATCAACCCTGCAAATCTGGGGGTGGGAACTTATACCGGCGCCATCAGCGTGTCCAGCAGCTTGCTGGGCATCCCGGCACAGACTATCTCCGTTACCCTGACCATTGTTGCTTCCACCGCCGTGGCAGGGACGCCCAGCCTGACCTTCACCCAAGCTGTTGGCGGAGCGGCGCCGGCCAGCCAGACTGTCCAAATCGCTGGCGTGCCCAGCGGCGGGACCATCGGCGCCATCTCAACCGTGCTCAGCGGC
>Ga0302324_100001075_pt1 | contig 67740 bp, 46 predicted proteins | sample Palsa_T0_1_FD_201949 | JGI IMG/M metagenome (GOLD analysis project Ga0302324, IMG submission 201949) | Peat permafrost microbial communities from Stordalen Mire near Abisko, Sweden - Palsa_T0_1 | ecosystem: Environmental > Terrestrial > Soil > Palsa > Peat permafrost | place: Sweden: Abisko...
GGGTCGCCCTTGGGAGGCGTGCCGGAAAGATCGAGCGTGTAGCCATAATGGGTGTGCAAATACGCTTCGATGCTGGCGGCTTTATCGTACGGCGTTGGCGCGTGCGCGGTGATCTGTAGCGCGAGGACAGTGATGCGCGGGTCGATCTCCGGTAATTGCAGATAGGCCTGGCGAATGCCGGGCGGATACACCGTGGACGCGCCGCGCAACTGGTCCGGCGGGACCAGCGGAAGCCAGGAAGTGGCGTCGTAATGCGTTTTCGCGCCGTTGTGGGCGGGATTTTGCAGCGAGCCCGAGGAATCCATCAGCAAGAATTCCTGGTGACCGATATTGCCGATGCGCTCGGCGCCGGCGCCAAATGGTCCACGAATTTCGGTGGGCCTCGGCGCGAAGAACAGGGCGCGAGTGGCCAGCGGTTCGAGCAGCACGCTGTAGCGCAGCGGACTTTGGTCCGCCGGAGGGATTCGCGGCGGGGTGAGGTGATAAACGCCGTCACCCTGAGGGTTGATCACCACCGACCGGGGATTGGGATTGAACCAGCGCCGGCCATCGAAATAGCTGAGAGCCGCGCCGCGCCAGCGCAGCGCGGACGCGCGAACCGGGTCGCCATCGACTTTGACGCGCATCACCACCGCTTGGCTCTGCTTGATCACCCCGATTTCACCGAGGGTTACGTTGTCGCTGAAACCGGTGAGCAGGGTGGGCTGAAGATTGAACGCACTCAGGTAGCCGGCGCTCCAGCGTGGAATCATAAAGAAAATCGCGCCGCCCACCGCGAGAGTGGATGCGGCTACGACCACGGAAGTGAACCCGAGCGCGCGTTGCAGTTGCTCGCCGCGCGGCGTGCCCCATTCGAGCGGCGGAGTAACCGCGCCTTCTGCGCCGCGACGGATTTCGAATCCGACGAAGGTGGAAACGGCGACCACCAGGAAAATGGATAACGACGCGAGGAACGTGGTGTCCACGGTGAGGATCGCGGATGCCAGCATCGAACTGAAACCGAGCAATGCGAGAAAGAGGTAATCGCGGTTGGTTTGCGCGGAGAGCATCCGGACCAGTCCGGCGAAAATCAGCAAGTGGATCGCGGCCAGCAGTCCGGCGTAGAGCGTGGGATTGGATGTGCCGGAGGTCAAGTTGCGCGAGAAAAACCAGAGGTCCACGGGGAAAAAGAGGAAATAGGCGAGCACCATCCAGGTGGCCACGCTCTGCGAGAATTCGTAACCGCGCCCGCGCCACAGACGGATCCCTTTGTAGGCCAGAACCACCGGCGCGGCGATGGTGGTGAACATGTCCAGCTTGCCGGTGGCGAGAATCGCGAGGATACCGGTGGTCACCAGGAGGTACAGCGAAATTTCAAAGTAGCGCTGGACCGCGGACAGCGACACCTGTGCCGAATTGACTTCGCCATCCATGAGTATGGCTCCCATTTTAGCAGGTTGGCGGAGGGTAGCCGGCAGGGAGCGGGCTGCACCAGACGCCTAACCGATAATGGCGGGTAGCCCGACGCCCAAAGCAAGATTCAAAACACCCGTCCTTCCAGAATGGGTGGAGTCCACCTTCCGAGCAATTGAAGAATCTAGGCCGCCCTGGTTCCCGGATAGTCGCTGTGGTGGCGCTACAGCGGCTGGCGCGGTTTTGGCGCGGCGCCGGCGACTGCCGGGGACGCGCGCAGGACTGCTGCGGCGATTTTGCGGGTGGCGCTCGAAACCGGAATCTTGGAGAGCTTTTCGAGGGGGATTGCGCGGATGCGCGGGCCCGCGGGGAGTTCGGGGAGCAGGGCTAGGAACGGGAGCACGGTGATGTTGCGGAAGGTGACGGCGTGACGGGCGGCTGGAAGCGGCGTCAACGTTTCGACGCGAAGTCCCAGCGTCGCTGCGAGATGGCTTCGCAGCTCCGCTTCGGGATCGCGGGTGACTTCGGCGGCGGGGAATTGCCACATTCGCGAGAAGAGGACGGCATCGTGCGCGCCCGGGTCCTTCACCAGCACCGTCCGGCGCTGGGGATCGAGTAGGACCGCGGCCGCGATCTTCACCGTGACCGGGTCGCGCTTATGGCGCGGCGCGGGGATTTTATCTTGTAGGCCGCGTTGGCGTGCTTGGCAGAACTTCGCAACGGGACATAGCTCGCAACGCGGCGCACGCGGTGTGCAGATCGTCTCGCCGAGCTCCATCATCGCTTCGTTCCAGTCGCCGGGGGATTCGGGGGCGAGCAGGGTCTGGGCGTCGGCGCTCAGACGCTTCCAGGTGCGCGGCACCCGCAGGTCGCCACGCACTGCGCCGAGGCGCGCGAGCACGCGCGCGACGTTGCCATCGAGTACCGCGTGCGGTGCGTCGTAGGCCATGCTCAGAACGGCTGCGGCCATGTAAGCGCCTACGCCCGGAAGCGCTAGCGCTTCCGGGTGGGTGCGAGGGAACTCGCCGCGGTGGCGCTCGACGATCTCGCGCGCGGCACGGTGGAGGTTGCGGGCTCGGCTGTAATAGCCGAGCCCGGCCCAGTGGCGCAGGACTTCGTGTTCGCGGGCGCTTGCCAGCGCTTGCGCCGTCGGAAAGCGCGATGTAAACCGTTGGTAGTAGGGAATTACTGCGGAGATGCGGGTCTGCTGCAGCATCACCTCCGAAAGCCAAATGCGGTAGGAATTGCCGTTGCGTTTCGCGACGGCGGTGCGCGGGCCTTGCTTCGGTGCTGCCTCCGGCAGCACGCGCCACGGTAGAGCGCGGCGGTGTGCGCGGAACCATTTCAGGAGCTCACGGCGGAACGCCGCGAGCTCGCGCATGGAGAGTTGGATCGGCATGCCGCGAGCATAGGAAATTTGCGCGGAGAGCGCAAACTGCAAAGGCCTCTTCGAGCCGAACTGGCGGTGTGTCAGGTCGCTGAGGCTGACTAAACGCCCACCCTTCCCAGGAGCAGGGAAGAATGGGGCACCCGGAAAAGAGAAAACCGTAGAACCGTGGAACCGTCAGACCGTAGAAACGTGGAAACGTAGAAACCGTGGAACCGTCAGACCGTGGAAATGTGGAACCGTAGAAACGTAGAAACGTAGAAACTGTGGAACCGTTGAACCGTGGAATAACGCCCAACATGCACAATGCGGCTTTAGTTGTGGCGCGCATGTAGCCTTTATTGCAACTAGTAGATGAAAAGTCAATAGCCGGCGAGCTGTAACCATATACAGTGGGAGGCTGTTGCTAGAAAGGACCCAAAAGTCGATCCGGAACACCTAAATCGACGGCTTCTATGCGATTCTCTAGCCACGTCGTATCATGCACGAGATAAGGGAAGGTGCCCGAGTGCCTGCCGATTCCCCGCGGGGTAACGCTACTGCAATCGCCGAGATCGACATTCTCTGGATTACCGCGGGACTTGGCTGCGACGGCGATACCATTGCGATGACCGCCGCCACCCAGCCTAGCCTTGAGGACATCGTTCAAGGCGGGCTGCCCTGGATTCCTAAAGTAAGGTTCCACAATCCATTTCTTGCTTATGAAAATGGCGAAGAATTTCTAAAGCCATTCCACCAGGCGGCCGAAGGAAAACTTGGGCCGTTCATTTTGGTTATCGAGGGATCGATCCCTAACGAAAAGAACAAAGCGGAAGGTTACTGGGCAGGATTTGGGACCGACCAGAAAACCGGCCAGCCCATCCTCACCTGCGATTGGATCGATCGTTTGGCGCCGAAGGCTTGGGCGGTGATGGCTGCGGGAACCTGCGCCACATACGGCGGGATTCATGCGATGGAAGGAAACCCGACGGGATGCATGGGCCTGGCCGATTACCTGGGCTGGAAATGGAAGTCGAAGGCCGATATTCCCATCGTATGCATTCCCGGATGTCCGATTCAGCCGGATAATTTTATGGACACGCTGCTTTATCTGCTGCACATGGCTAGCGGAAAAGCTCCGATGATCCCGCTGGATGATTGTCTTCGTCCGACGTGGCTATTTGGTGCGACGGTACACGAGGGATGTGACCGGGGCGGCTATTACGAGCAGGCCGAATTTGCGGAAGGCTACGGGGACATCCAGTGCATCGTAAAGTTAGGGTGCTGGGGACCGGTGGTGCAATGCAACGTCGGGAAACGCGGGTGGATGGGAGGGATTGGCGGCTGTCCCAACGTCGGCGGGATCTGCATTGGCTGTACCATGCCCGGCTTTCCGGATAAATTTATGCCGTTCATGAACCAGCCACCGGGATCGTTGCTTTCGGCGAGCGCGGTGGCGACGTACGGCCGGGCGATTCACGCGCTTCGCAGATTTACGCAGGGTTCACTCAACAAAGAACCGAGTTGGAGACACAGATGAGCGGTGCAACCAGAAAGTAACTTGACGCCAGGCGCCGCTCAACGCGGTTGTTAGCTAAGCCACGACCCATGGGGAAACATCCAGGACAAACCGGCCCGCCGCAGGAACCTGCTTCCCACGCGCAATTGAAGCAGTTCAATCTCGAATTGGCGGATGCGGAAGCAACGCTCAAAGTATTGGCGGATGTGTTCGCTCACAACGAGTCCCTGAGCCCAGGACTCGTTGCCGCGGAACCTGCGACCTATCTTTCGTTCAGCGATGAAGATCGATACCGGACGCTGGTGGATCAGCTCCCGGCGGTTGTGTTCATGGCTTCCATGGATCGAGGGATAGGCAACGCCTACGTCAGCCCGCAGATCGAAGCGGCGCTGGGCTACTCGCAAAGCGAATGGCTCCAAGATCCGATTCGTTGGTACCAGCACATCCATCCCGACGACAAAGCGCGATGGAGCGCCGAAGCCGCGGAAATGTTTCTCTCCGGAACCGCTCTGAAATCCACGTACCGGGTGATCGCGCGCGACGGGCGAGTGGTGTGGTTTCAATGCGAAGCCAAGATGATCCGCACGGAGGATGGGCGGCCATGGGCGATTCACGGGGTGGGATTTGACGTCACCGAACTGAAAGAAAGCGAAATTGCCCTAAACGAGAAGCATAAACAGCTGCAGCTACTGAAAGACATAGCGACCAAAGCCAACCAAGCGACGAGCGTTGCGGAAGCGATGCAATTCGCGGTGGAGCGGGTGTGTGAGTTTACCGGATGGCCGCTGGGCCACGTATGTCTAGCCTCGATGTACGGCAAGGAACTGCTCTCATCAAACATCTGGAGTTCCAGTTCTGAGGACCGCTTCCGAGCGTTCCGCGAGGTTCCGGAAACAAGTGGATTCTTAACCGCAGAAGACCTCACCGGTGGAGTGTTTGCCAACGCGCGGTCGGCGTGGATTCGCGATGTGAGCAACGATCCGAATTTCGTTCGCTGGTCCGCAGCCCAACAAGCGGGGATCAAATCGGCGTTCGCGTTTCCGGTAATCAGTGGAAACGGTGTGGTAGCGGTGCTGGAGTTTTTCACGGATGTGCCCGCAGAACCGGATGACGTGACCGTGGAACTCATGGCGCACGTGGGCACGCAGTTGGGACAAATCGTGGACCGGGTACGCACGCAAGAGAAACTGTCGCACGATGCGTTCCACGATTCGCTCACCACGCTGCCCAACCGATCGCTATTTCTGGATCGCCTGGAGCGGGCGATCGCGCGGGCGAAAAGGCATGCGGAGTACAATTTTGCGGTGCTTTTGATCGACGTTGACCGCTTCAAAATCGTAAACGACAGCCTGGGGCACGCGGCGGGAGACGAACTGATCGTTCAAGTAGCGCGGCGCATTTTGCGCTCGCTGCGGATCGACGACGCGGCGACTCGCCCGGCGCCGCCGCCAGGCGCCCAATGGAAGTCCAAGGACGATACCCTGGCGCGGCTGGGGAGCGATGAGTTCACCGTTCTACTGGACGACATTCAAGACCCCAGCGACGGCACGCGCGTGGCGGAGCGGATTCAGAATTCGTTTGCGGAACCGTTCGTGATCTGTGGCCAGGATATTTTCATTACTGCGAGTATCGGTATCGCCTCGAATTCCACCCATGCGGCCGCTGCCGACGTGGTGCGCGACGCGGACACCGCAATGTATCGCGCGAAACTTCAGGGCAAAGCGCGCTGCGAAGTGTTCGACCAGGCGATGCACGAACATTCGGTGAACCGGCTGAAGCTCGAAACCGATCTGCGAAAGGCTTTGGAGAGGGAAGAGTTTCGGGTGTTCTACCAGCCGATTATCGCGTTGCGGACGGCGAGAATTTCCGGGTTCGAAGCGCTGCTACGCTGGCAGAGGCTTGATAAAGGATTCGTTTCGCCGGGAGATTTCATCGGCGTGGCGGAAGAGATGGGCCTGATTGTGCCGATCGGGATGTGGGTGCTGCGGACCGCCTGCGAACAAGTTCGGCGGTGGCACCTGGAGAATCCCGAGGAAACACCGTTGACGATGAGCGTGAACATTTCGGCGCGGCAGTTTGTGCACGACGACCTGGTGACGCAGGTGGGAAAGATATTGCGAGAGACCCAGGTGGAACCGGCGGCAATTAAGCTGGAAATTACCGAGAGCGTGGCGATGGGCGATGCGGAGAGGACGATCAAAGTAGTGAACGAGCTCAAGAAGCTGGGACTGCGGTTCAGTATCGATGACTTTGGGACTGGGTATTCGTCGCTCAGCTATCTGCGGCGCTTTCCGATGGACACGCTGAAGATCGACCGGTCATTTGTGAGCAACATCGACAGGGACCCCGAAAAGCGGGAAATTGCGCGCACGATCGTTGGCTTGGCGCGGAATCTTGGGATGAATGTGGTCGCGGAGGGAACGGAAACGTTGGCGGAAGTAAACTTTTTGAGGACCCTGGATTGCGAGTATGCGCAGGGGTATTACTTTTCTCGTCCGGTGGATAGCAAACAGGCCAGCTTGCTGGTGGCTGAAAAACGAATTTTCGATCTTTCACCAGTGGAAAGTACTTTGCCATCCCGCCGATAAGCGCCCGGTTATAGCTTTCTGAATCCCGCAAAACTCCAGACGATAAAACACCTGGCCATCCGGCGAAGCTAGGAGAGGCGGAAGGTAACTTCGATGGTCAAAATCACCGGGACAGGCGTGCCGTTGCGGTAGGCGGGCTGGAAGCGCCAGCCGCGCACCGCTTCGACCGCTTTCTCGTCCAAGCCCTTGCCTAGATGTTTGACCACGACGATGTTTGTTGCGTGGCCGTCGGCTTGAATGACGACTTGCAGTTCTACGGTGCCGCCGAATTTGGCTTTGCGCGCCTCTTCGGAGAACTGCGCGGGCGGACATTCGAGGCATTTGGGAAAGCCAACACCGTTCTTGCCGGGCTCGTCGACGACTACAGTGGTTTGGCTATCGGCATCCGGCGGATTGGGCGATTGGGCCGACCCATCCTCGGGAGAATCCGGATCGCCGGGGTTCTTGGCGAATTGCACCCTGAAGACTCTGACGTTGCTGTTCCAGCGAAATTTTCCATCGATGAACATGAAGTAGCCGATGGGATCATTCTTTGCGTCGCGGCCGCCGCTCGCGTTCCAGTCAGCATAAAAAATATCGACGGGGTGCGTTGTGCCGGCCGCCAATTCCTGCATGGCCTCTTCCATCTGATTGCCGGCTCGCTGCGCGCTGTTCACCTGGCGGGTTACAAATTCGCCATCCTGGTTGGCCAAGCGATTGAGTAGCACCTGGAGATCCGCTTCGTTGCTGGCGAGTTGCTTGCCGTATGGCTGCGCCCAACTCAGGCCTTGCTCCCGGCCATAAGCGGTGATGAACCAATCGCGGTAGTTCGGAATCTCGGTGTCTTTGATGAGAAGCCACAGGGCACGTTGGTCGCCGTTGGTTGCCGCAGCGAGCATGCTTTGGAGGAGCCGGCGCAGGCCGTCAGCGGTGTCTGGGTAGGTCACTGGAACCGTGGGTGGAGGAGCGGAAGGTCCGGACGCTTCCTGCGAGCGTAGCGGGAGTGTAATCACCAGGAAAGCGGCCAATAAACTCAACAGAAATTTTGGCGCGCTGGGCATCAGCACCGTTTATCGCAGTGGGCTGATGAAAGTCAAGCTGGCTAAGAATAACTGCGGGGCGCAAGCAGAAACCTCATCTTATTAACGGCGAAGGGTGCGTGAGCCAGCGGCGACTTCGCAGTCAAAACGCCCGCCCTTCGCAAAATCGGCGAAGAATGGGGCACCCGGAAAAGATAAAACCATCGAACCGTGGGACCTTAAGTCAAGATCCACCGGTGCGAGCAGGCACCCACTCTTCCGACCGGAAGCGTGAAGGCCCGAGAAGTTGGCCTTAGAGGGAATCGATGAAAATGAAATAGGAGGAGGACCACAGGGCGCTGGGAATTGTGCTTTGGGCGCGGTGGGTGAGGATGATCTTGAAGACGGAGTTGTCGGCGGCCATATCGTCGAGGAAGGCTTTGCTGGTGGCGGAATCGCTGGGCTCGATGGTGGCTAGCTCGCGCAGCACGGTGTAGATAATTTCGCGGGAGGAGAGCATCTCGGTGGAGTGGCGGTCGGTGTGGAACTGCATCACCGCGTCGATACCGTAGAAGTGCCAGGCGATGGAGGCGGCCAGCGAGACGGCGCGTTCGAAGCGTTCGGCGCGCTCGGCCACTTCGGCGGGATCGCCGGGGGCCGGGCCGATGTAGGGATCGAAGACGAGCGAGAGCCGGCGCTCATCTTCGCGGGCGAACTCGCGGACTTTGATGGCCCCGGTTTTGGCGGTGGACTTCCAATCGACGTGACGGACGCTGTCGCTGGTCTCGTACGCGCGCAACGCGTAGAGATCGTTGCCGCGCCCTCGATGATAGGATTCCATCTCGCCGGTCAGCAGCGGCAGCACTTCGAAAAATTGCTGCGCCGGCTGCACTTGGGGATAGACCACCACTTCCAAAGGCGATTCGACGCGCCGCGTTTTCTCAAACAGGCCAAAGGGAAATTTGGAGCGGACGCCAAAGGCGTCCTGGCGATACACGCCGCGCTTGGGAAAGAGCAATTCTACTTTTTGCTGCACGCTGGTGCGGCGCGGGAGGTAAGGAAAAAAAACCGGGCGGGCCAGAATTTGTGCCGGCTCGGTCTTGGCGCCTTCGCCCACTACCCGCAGCGAAAACGACGGCAAAACGTCTTTGTCGTTGCGCAGATCGAGCGTGGCGACGATGGGCTGCCGCGCGAAAATATGCTCCGGAAGCTCGAGCTTTAGTTCGATGGCGGTGAGCACGATGCGCGAGGAAATTCCGGAAATCAGCAGGCCCGCGAGCAGGCACGCCAGCACCAGAAACAGCAGATTGTTTCCGGTGTTCAACGCCGCGAGCACCAAAAGGAAGATCGCGCCGAGGTAGACGGCGCCTTCCCGGGTCAGTTTGTAATCGACCTGATAGATCAGCCAGCGCAGGCTGGTTCGCCGGGCCAGGCGTGGAACGATGGCGATCGCCACCCATCCCGCCATCAGCAGCGAGCCTGCGGCCGCAAGTCCGGCGGCCAGCACCCGCCCCTGTTCCGCGACCGCGGCGGAGTACAGCGCCAGCAGCATGGCAGCGCTGAGGGTAACCATGGCGATGGCGAAATGCTTCCAGCCCGGGCGGTCGCGAGTCTGCCACCAGCGGGTGACCACGGACGAAGCGGAAGCGGCAGCCATCAGAGTGGGACGTGCGTGGTTTCCAGAATTTCGGCGAGGATGGTCTCCGCCTGCGCGGATTTTTTTTGTGTGGAGACGTAGCGCGAGCTAACCATGACGCGGTGCGCGAACACCGGAACGATCAGGCGCTTGAAGTCGTCCGGCACGCAGTAATCGCGGCCGTGGAGAAAGGCGCGAGCCTGGGCCGCGCGATGGAGCATGCCCATGCCGCGGGGGCTGACGCCGAGGGTCAACTGCTCGGAAGTGCGGGTGCGTTCGACGATTTCCAGGGCGTAGTCGAGCAGGCTATCGTCGACGGCGACGCGGCGCACCGCGTCCTGCATGGCGATCAAATCGGCGCCGTTCATTTGCGCCTGCACTTCTTCCGCGACGGATTCGCCCGAGCCGTTGCGAATGATCTGCTTCTCGCTTTCGCGGGAAGGGTAACCCATGCGAATGCGCATCAGAAAGCGATCGAGCTGCGATTCGGGAAGAGGGTAGGTGCCGTGATGTTCGATGGGATTTTGCGTGCCTATGACGAAAAAGGGCTGCGGCAGCGGATGGGTGCGGTTATCGACGGTGATTTGCGCTTCGTTCATGGCTTCCAGCAGCGCGGATTGCGTTTTCGGCGTGGTGCGGTTGATTTCGTCGGCCAGCACGATGTTCGCGAAGATGGGTCCGGGTTTGAAATTAAATTCCTGCGCCGAAGGGTGAAAGACGCTGACCCCGATGACGTCGCTGGGGAGCAGGTCGGAAGTAAATTGGATGCGATGAAACGAACAATCGAAGGATCGGGCCAGGGAGTTGGCGAGGGTGGTTTTGCCGACGCCGGGGACGTCCTCGATCAGCAGGTGGCCGCGCGCGAGGAGCGACGTGAGGGCCAACTGAATGACTTCCTCTTTGCCCTTGACGGCGCGCCCGATCGATTTCTCGACCGCGGCGAGACGCGCGTTACCAGCTGGGATCGTCTTCGTTTGCAATTCCGGCCCTTTTGTTACAGAATTTACGGCGGTACGGGCGATTAGCTCAGTTGGTTAGAGCGCTCCCCTCACACGGGAGAGGTCCTAGGTTCAAATCCTTGATCGCCCACCATCGTTTGCGCCCGGCGCTGACCGTTAACACGGGCGCTCAAAACCAACGCCCTACAACGGTAAATCAAAACACCCACCCTTCCCAAAACGATGGAAGAGTGGCCCCCCCCGCCTTCAACCCAGAAATACAGGACGGCCGAAGCCAAAAGCGCGCGAATTTGCTCGCGGCTCGCTTCAGTGGTGCCGAACCGCGCCATGGAAGCTCCGGCCGCCCGCTATCATCGCTGTTCTGAAAGTCTCTCATCTTTTGGGCCTTATTTTTGACCCTGGCTGCGGGGCTGTGCTCAAAGACCTATTTGTGATTGGTCACCTGTACTTGCAGCCGGTACTTGCGGCAGAGCCGTGATAGGCTGGTTCCGTTTTCGTGGCCGCCCGTAGGCGGGCTGGCGCTAGGATTCCGATGAACCAGGTACTGCGATTTCTTGAGTTTTTCGCGCTGGGGACGTGGCTGGGCGGGATAATCCTGCTCATTGTGATGGCCGCGGGCGTGTTTGGATTGTTGGGCAGCCAGGACCAGGCTGGGGCGGTGGTGGGGATGGTGTTGTCGCGGCTGCACACCATTGGATGGATAGCGGGAGTGGTGTATTTGGTTGCCGCGGTGGGGATCGAGGTGGGTCCGCGGGCGCTGGTGCGGCCGGCGGCGCTGGCGGTGATTTTGATGGTATGCCTAACGCTATTCTCGCAGTACCGCGTTACCTCGCGGATGGCGGTGTTGCGCGCGGAGATGGGTTCGGTGCAGGCTACGGCGAAGAGTAGTCCGCTGTGGCTGGAATTCGATCGGCTGCATCGCATGTCGGTGCGGATCGAAACTTCGGTGCTGCTGATTGGCCTGGTTGCGCTGTTTCTTACGGTCCGGGAGCTGAATGCTCCCTAGCGCAAGAGGCGGATAGTTTTTCCTCGCGGTCGTTCTATAATTCCCAATTATGGCCAAGAAAAAACGCGCGTTTGAATATGAATTTCCGGCCGCGGTGGGCTCGCTTGCCGCTACCGACCCCAAATTGGCTCGGTTTATGGAGCTGGCGGGACCTTGCGGCCTGCAACTGGATGACGCGGAGAGCCCGTTTGAGTCGCTGGTGGAAGCGATCGTCTACCAGCAACTTCATGGCAAGGCTGCGGAGACGATTTTCAATCGGGTGAAGGCGATTTTTGCTCCGGAGCGATTTCCATCACCGAGGCTGCTGCTGGAGGTGCCGGAGGAATTGCTGCGCGGGGCGGGGCTATCGCGGCAGAAGGCTGCAGCGGTGCGGGATTTAGCGGCGAAGACGCTGGATGGCACGGTGCCGGACTTGCGTGCGATACGGCGTATGTCCGATGACGAAATCATCGAGCGGCTTACATCGGTGCGGGGAGTGGGCCGATGGACGGTGGAGATGTTTTTAATTTTTCACCTGGGCCGGCCGGACGTGCTGCCGATCGGGGATTACGGCGTGCTGCAGGGGTACGCGCTCACGCATCGCAAAAGGAAAATGCCGAAGCCGAAGGAGTTGGGAGCGTTCGGGGAGCGCTGGAAGCCTTATCGTACCGTTGCGAGCTGGTATTTGTGGCGGGCGGTGCACCTGCATCGGGCGAAGAAAGCTGCGGACAATCTGACGAAAGGCGAGGCTAAGAAGAAGAAAAGCGTGAAGACTGGGAAGAAAAAAAGCCGGACGAAGTGAATATGCCAAACCCTGTCTCGCAGCGAGGCGCTGAAACGTTCCCGCAATGAACTAAGGCCAGCACGCCCACCCTTCGCAAAACCTGCGAAGAGTGGGGCACCCGGAAAAGATAAAGGCGCCGAACCGTAACACCGTAGAACTGATTGCTAGTGCTCGTCGGGTGTGGCGGCGTCTGCGTCGGCTACTTTCTCTGGCGCGTGTGGAGTTGTGTTGCCGTTGGTTTGCGCGGGCTGCTTGGGGAGCCAGTAGGTGGCTAGCAGCGGGATCACGAACAGGATGGCGAATGGGGATGTCACCATACCGCCGACGACAACTCTTGCCAGCGGCTGCTGGGCTTGGACGCCTACTCCGCTGGAGATGGCTGCAGGGAGCAGGCCCAGACCGGCTGCAGCGCAGGCCATCACTACTGGGCGCATTTCGGAAAGAGCGCCCACTTCAATGGCGTGCAGCATGGTGTGTGCACCTATTTCTTTGCGGCGGATGCCGGAAATAAAAACTACGCCGCCGAGCGTGCAGACGCCGATCACCGAAGCGAATCCGACCGCCGCGGAAATACTGAAGGGCGTGTGGGTGATCAGCAACGACAGCACGCCTCCGATGGCTCCGAAGGGCAGCATGGCGACCACCAGCAAAGCATGCGGCAGCGAATTGAACGCGGTGAAAAGAAGCGCCAGGATGATCACCAGACTGATGGGAATGATGATTTCCAGGCGGCGCTGCTCTTTCTGCAGGCTATCGTATTCGCCGGCCCATTCCAGGTGATAGCCCTCGGGCAGGTGAATTTTTCGATCGAGGCGCTGTTGCACGTCCTGGATGGTGCCGGCCAGGTCGCGGCCGCGGACGCTGAATTTGATGGGAATGTAGCGGCGGCCATTTTCACGGTAGATCATGAACGCGCCCTCGTGCAGGGAAACGTCGGCGACCTGGCCCAAGGGGACGTTGCCGCCCTCCGGTGTGGGCAGCAGAATATTGCGGATGGTTTCCGGGGATTGGCGATATTCCGGTTGGTAGCGCAGCACCAAGTCGAAGCGGCGGTCGCCCTGCAGAATTTGCGTGGCGGCCAGGCCTCCGATGGCCGCTTGCACCGCGGCGTTTACGTCCTGGGCCATCAAGCCGTAGCGCGCGCTATTGGTACGGTTGATCGCGACCAGCAACTCCGGCTGGCCGGATTCCTGGAACACCGCGAGGTCGGCGATGCCCGGAACGGCGGCCATCACGTCGCGAATCTCGTCCGCTTTCTGCACCAGAGTATCGATGTCGTCGCCGAACAGCTTGATGGAGTTCTCGCCTTTGACCCCCGACATCGCTTCCTCGACGTTGTCCTGAATATTCTGCGAGAAATTGAAATCCACGCCGGGATATTTGGCGAGTTGAGCGCTCATTTGCGCGACCAAGCCGTCTTTGTTCAGGCCGCTCGGCCAATCGCTGGGATTTTTTAGCGAGACCATGAATTCCACGTTGTTGAAGGTGGTGACGTCGGTACCGTCGTCCGGGCGGCCCATTTGCGAGACTACTTGAGTGACCACGGGATACTGCTGGAGAATTTCGCGGACTTCATGAGCCATCTTCGCTCCGGCGTCATAGGACGCATCCTGCGGGAGCGTGGCGCGAATCCACAGGTTGCCCTCCTCGAGCTTGGGCATGAACTCACCGCCGAGAAAAGCAGTGAGGGCCAGCGCGACGGCCAGGGAACTCAACGAGATGATCACGGCGGTCCTGCGATGGGTCAGCGTCCAACGCAGGGATTTTTTGTAATGCTTGGAGAGGAAGCTGACCAAAAGGGTGTGATGGCCACGAACCTTTTCGGGGCGCATCCACGAGGTGAGAACCGGAGCGAATAGAATGGCGAAGAGCAGCGCGCCGAAAAGCGCGAAGCCGTATGTTTCCGACATCGGCCTAAAAATCTTTCCTGGGACGCCTTCCATGGTGAATAGCGGAATCAGCGCGACGATGATGACCAGCACGGAAAAGAGCACGGGACGGACCGCTTCGGCAGTGGCATCGGCGATCAGATCGAAGGTATTGGCGCTGGCATCCGCGGACTGAAATCGGCGGTAGATATTCTCGAGAACGATGACCGCAGCGTCGACCAGAATGCCGAAATCAATCGCGCCAATCGAAATCAGGTTGGCGGGCCGGTCGGTGAGCACCATCACCGAAAAGGCAAACAGCAGCGAGCAGGGAATGGTAAGCGCAGCGATCAGCGAGATGGGTACGTCGCCCAGGAAGACGATCAAAATCAGGGTGACGAAGACCAGGCCCAGGATCACTACGTGACGCACGGTGTGGGTGGTCTGGTTCACCAGATTGGTGCGGTCGTATAGCGTGACGATTTTCATTCCCGGCGGGAGCAAGCCACCGTTGAGCGCCTTGAATTTTTCCTTGAGCTTGCGCAAGGCGGGCAGGGATTGTTCGCCGCGCTGCAGCAAGACGATTCCTTCCACCACGTCGTCAGCGTGGTTAACGCCCACCTGGCCCAGGCGCGGCTGGTTGCCTTCGTGGACGTCGGCGATGTCTCCCAGGAAAATGGGAACGTTGTTGTGTTCAGCGACCAGAACGTTGCGCATGTCCTGAACGCTTTGCAGCAGGCCAACCCCGCGAACGTCCAGACTCTGGCTGCCCAGGGTCATATAGCTGCCGCCGGCGTTGGCGTTGCTGGCGGATACAGCGGCGACGGCCTGGGGCAGGGTGACGCTGTACTGCAATAGTTTGCGCGGATCGATTTCGGCGATGTATTCGCGAGTGCTGCCGCCGAAGGAGGCAACGTCGATAATTCCGGAAACTTGCTTCACCTCGCGGGTGACCAACCAATCCTGAGTGGCCTTGAGCTCGTTCAGGCTGTACTGCGGACCGTCCAGCCGGTATCGAAAAATTTCTCCGATGGGAGATTCGGGAGAGAGCTGCGGGCTGAGGTTGGCGGGCAGAGTGACGAGCTGCAGGCGGTTCAGCACTTCCTGGCGATCCCACAAATAGCTGCTGTCGTAGCTGAAGTACACCTTGACGTCGCTCAAGCCGAAAATGGTGATGGAGCGGGCGTACTCGAGGTGCGGAATCCCGAACAGCACCGTTTCGATCGGGACGGTAACCTGGCGTTCCATTTCTTCCGCCGACCACGACGGATTTTGGGTGATCACTTCGATGAGCGGGGGAGATGGGTCCGGATAGGCCTCGATATCCAGGCGCAGGAACATGAAGAACCCGCCCAGCAGCCAGGCGACCAGCACCACAATCATCAGCGGACGGAAGCGCAGCAGGGATGCGATGAGGTTGCGCATTCCGACTAGCTCTGGCCCGCCGAGCGCAGGAGCAGCGCACCTTCCGACACGATGGTATCGCCGGGGCGCAAGCCGCTGGCTACTTCCATCGAACCGTCTACGGTGCGCCCCAGGGTGACGTCGCGCCGCTCGTAGTGGTTGTTGCCCTTGCCGATGTAGACGTAGGCGTGATTGCCTTCGCGAATCACCGCCGAAGCGGGAACCAGGATTCCGCTGCCCGAAGAGCGCAAAATGCGAATCGAGCCAAACATTGCTGGTTTGATGCGTCCATCAGGGTTGGGCAGAACGACGCGCAGGTGTAGGGTGTGGGTGGCGGCGTCCACCGCTCCGGAAACGACGCTCACGCGGCCGGACCAGTGCTGGCCGGGGTAAGCGTTCAAGGTGACCTGCGCGGCTTCGCCGGGTTTTGCGCTGGTGAAATCCTTTTCGTACATGTCGCCCATGGCCCAAACTTCGCTGATGTCGGCGATGGTGCACAACGGCTGAGCGGCGGCGAGAGCGGTGGAAAATTCCCCGGAAGCGGCGCCGATGTCGAGAACAATGCCAGCCCGCGGAGCAGCCACGCGGAGTTGGGTGGTGGCGCGATCGGGATCCATGCCGAACACCTTGATCTGTTCGCGGGCGGCATCCACTTCGGCCTGGGCCATCTGCGCGTCGCCCTGGGCCTGCTGCAGGTCCTTTTCGGCGATGGCGTGATGTTCGAAGAGGTCGTTGGCGCGGGTGAGTGCTTTTTGTTTCACTTCGTTATCGACCAGCGCTTTGTGGTAATCGGCGACGGCGCGTGCCAGGTCGCTGCTATCGAGCACCGCGAGCGAGGCGCCTTTTTCCACGTGGTCCCATGGGCGAACTTTCATTTCCAGGATGCGGCCGCCTGCCGGAGCGAACACGTGAACCACCCGGGTGGGGTCGGGTTCGATGTGTGCGGGCAGTTCGAGGTAGTCGGGGATGGGGGCTTCGCCAACCGTGATGGTCTGGACGCCCTTGGCGTCGGGAGCGACGTACTCGCCGTCAGCAGGGACCGAGTTTGCGCCGCCCGGCGGCGGAGCCGTCGCGTCGGTGTTCGAACCGCTGCCGCAGCCGGCGAGCGCCAGTATGGCCGCGAGACCCAAGAGCCGAAGGCCTGAATTCATGGAAGGGGACTCTCCAAGCTACCGAAACGACCGCCGGTTCGCCGGAGAAATCACCGGCAGGTATGGTAGATCGAACGATTCAGCGGAAGGGCTCCCGGTGCCCGCTGGGTGAAACCCGAATACACATACCCATAGGATCGCTGAAAACAGCGCGAGGATGCCCCCGACGCCGGTATCCTGTGTATTTCCAATTTACTACGACGGTCCATGGTCCGCAATCATTGTGTCGCGGTATGTTCGTGGCGGTGATGATTGCAGGTAAACGAGGTCTGAGTTCCATCTTTTGATCGATCTTTTAGGGCACCAAGGCCCACTCACGATAGATCGAACGGGCAATCGTTTGGGGAGCGAAGTGCGGCCGAAAAACCGGGCTGTGCTAGTATCGCTGACCTATGGAAACAGGGATTATTGGATTGCCGCAGGTAGGAAAGACGAGTTTATTCCGGATTTTGACCCGCGCCCACGTCGAGGCGCGTGCCGGCCAGCCCGGGGAAACGCACGTGGGCGTGGCGCAGGTTCCGGATACGCGCGTGAACAAGCTGGCGGAGTTGTTCCATCCCAAGAAGATTACCTTCGCGACGATTCAATACGTCGATGTGGGCGGGATCCAAAAGGACCGCGCCAAGGATTCCGCCTCGTTGGTGCCGCTGCGCGAGGCCGACGCCTTGGCCCACGTGGTGCGAGTATTTGAGAATCCCGCGGTGCCGCATCCAGCGGGAAGCATCGACGCCATGCGTGATATTGAAAGCATCGACCTGGAATTGATCCTCAATGACCTGGAACAGGCGGAGCGGCGGATCGAACGGGTGCAGAAGGATTTGAAAAAGAAAAAGGAAACGATCGTGGAACTGGAACTGGCGCTGCTGTTGCGCTGCAAGGAAGCGCTGGAATCGGAGAAGCCGCTGCGGGAAATCGAGTTCAAGCCGGAAGAGAAGAAGATGCTGACCGGTTTTACGTTCCTGTCACGCAAGCCGATGCTGTACGTTTTGAATCTGGGCGACGAAGAGGCCGGCGAAATCGGCCGGGTGGTGGAAAAGTACAAGCTGGAAAAGCTGACCGCGAAGCCGCACACCGCGGTGGTGCCGTTCTGCGGGAAAATCGAAGCGGAGCTGGCCGACCTGAGCGATGCGGAGGCGAGCGAGATGATGCGCGCGTACGGCCTGGCGGAATCGGGCCGCGATCGCCTGATTCAGGCTAGCTACCGTTTGCTGGGGCTGATCTCGTTTTTGACTTGCGGCGAGCCGGAATGCCGCGCGTGGACCATTGAAAAGAATATGACCGCGCCGCAGGCCGCTGGGGCGATTCACAGCGACATTGAGAAAAAATTCATCAAGGCAGACGTGGTGCGCTGGGAAGATTTGCTGGCGGCGGGAAGCTGGGGCGCAGCGAAAGAAAAAGGGCAGGTACGGCTGGAAGGCCGGGAGTACGTGGTGAAGGACGGCGACGTGGTTCTGTTCCGGCACTCGGGGTAATTCCGGCGCAGATTTTTTGCCGGATTTTGGTGACGGACTCGAGGAGAGATTCGGGATCTTTCGAGAATCCCGCACATGCGTATTGTGCTGGCGATCGCGTTGGGGATGACGGCGGCGGCCGCGGATGTGGCCGGCGGCTGGCTGATCGTCCGCCGCCGTTGGTCACGTGAATACCTGAAGTATTTTGTAGCGCTGGGCGCGGGCTTCATGCTCGCGACTGTTTTTTTGGAGATGATTCCGGAATCGTTTCGGCTGCGTGAGGCTAGCGGCGAGTCATTGGGTTTTGGGGTTGGTGCGGGGGTTGGCGCCGAAGTTTTGATTTTGGGCGGCTATTTGCTCGTGCATTTTTTCGAGCATACCCTGGCGCCGCATTTTCATTTTGGCGAAGAGGTTCACGGAAACGAAGCGTCCTCGGGCGGCGCCGGTTACGCCGCGCTGCTCGGTCTGGTGATCCATACGTTTTTTGATGGCGTGGCGATCGCCGCTGGGCTGCTGATTTCCGCCTGGCTGGGAGGGGTAATTTTTCTGGCGATCTTCATGCACAAATTTCCGGAAGGCTTTACCGTGGCGTCGCTGATGTTGGGGACCGGGCGGAGCATACGGGTGGCATTTGTGGCGTCGGCGATTTTGGGTGCATCGACCCTGGCGGGCGTCGGGTTGATGTATGTGCTGCGGGGACAAGTGAGCGACGCGATGCCGCTGTCGGCCGGGGTGACGCTGTACGTCGCGGCTTCGGACTTGATTCCGGAGGTGAACCGCGAGCCCGGGATTACTACCGTGCTGGTGGTGTTTCTCGGCGCGGCGATGATGTTGGGCTTAAAGGTTCTGTTCCAGGTGCAGTGACGACACTTCCGGCATGCGAGAACCTCGATCGTGTTCGCGGCTATACGAGGCCAAGACGCGCACCCTTTCCTAAGAGGCCGGGAAGAGTGGTGCAACCACAAAAGATAAAACCATTCAACCGCAGCAGCGAAGACCAAATTCGCAAACCCTTGGGAATGAGAGTTTTGTAGGGCTGAGGGGATCGCTGTGGCGGAAGGGTAAAGGGCGGGCGACCACGATCGCATAGCCTTGATATAGGATAGGAGGACGCAGCTAGTAAGTCGTTTCCCAACACCAACTGCGAACGCGACGCTAACCCCCAGGCCAGCCGTGCAACTTAATCACCCTGTGGGTGTTAGCACTAGTGTGGAGGCCATGGTCAGGTCGGACGTCCAGTTAATGCTGGAGGTGAAAGCGGGGGACGAAGCGTCCTTTGCGCTTTTGCTCCATAGGTATCGGACGCCGGTGGTAAATTTCTTGAATCGCCTGGTCCGCAACCAGGCCACCGCCGAGGATTTGGCGCAGGAAGTTTTTCTACGAGTTTACCGCTCGCGTGAGAAGTACGCGCCCAGCGCCAAGTTCACCACCTGGCTATTCCGTATCGCGACGAATCTGGCGCTCAACTCCATCCGGGACTACCGCCACCACCTGTTGGATGTTTCGATTGACGTTGCCCCGGACGAAGAAGAGGGCCGCACCTTCGAATTGCGGGCGCGCGAGAAAAATATCGACCAGCAAATGCTGGAAAGCGACCGGGCCGCGGCGATTCGCCGCGCGGTGGACGCGCTGCCGGAAAAGCAACGCGTGGCGGTTTTGCTCCACAAGTACGAGGAAATGGATTACACCCAGATATCGAAAGTGCTCGATTGCACGGAGAGCGCGCTGAAGTCTCTGCTGTTCCGTGCTTACGAAACTTTGCGAGTGCAACTCGCGCCGTTTGCCGGCCTCGCTGCCGCGCCAACGTCCGCCGGCGCCCCGCCGATGAGCGAATTGGGGAAAGGAAGAGCGTGATGAACTGCGAAACGATTTCGAAATTGCTGATCTCATTTGTGGATGGGCGCGCGAGTGTGAAAGAGCGCAGCCAGGTGGAAAATCATCTGCCGGACTGCGCGGCGTGTCGCGCGCAAGTGGAGCAGTACCGCGCGGTGTGGAACGTACTGGGTGAGGAGGCGGCCATCGAACCGTCGTTCGCCTTCGATGCGCGGCTGCGCGCGCGGATTGCCGCCGAGCCGCGGCCGAAGTGGTTTGGGTGGCTGGTGCCTTCGCCGCGTCTGGCTTTTTCCACCGCGCTGCTGATCGCCCTGTCGATGTGGATATCCACGATGCCACCGGCGGCGCCCAGTTACGAGGCATCGGTGCAGCCCGAAAAAGAGTTTCAGATGATCAAGGATTTGCGGGTGTTGGAGAATTACGACGTGGTTAGCGATTTCGACGCGCTGTCGGAGATGCCCACCGCGGAGCCGGGCGCGGCGGTTCCAGCCGGCGACGGCCAGCAGCAGCCGCAGGGCACCGGTACGATGTAATGATGGTTCGGGTCCAATCCGGCAAGCTAGGGAACTGGGCGGCGCTCGCGGCGTTGGTAGCGGCGATGTGCGTCCCGGCCCCCGCGCACGCCGGATTCGGTCATCGCCTGGCGTTCGCGGCGCCTCAACATCATCCTGAGGCCAACGCCGGGGGTGCGGAGAAATCGGACTTCGCGGGCGGCGGCGGGGCCAAGCCCCAGGCCCGAGGGAAGGGGGACGGCCGGGGAATGGCTGGGCTCCCGCCGAAGTGGGTAGAGCGCTTGCAGGAGATGTCGCCGGAGGAGCAGGGAAAGTTCATGCGCAACAATGCGGAGTTCCGGCATTTGCCTCCGGAACGCCAAGCGCAAATCCGTAACCGGCTGCAACGCTGGAACAACCTGACTCCGCAGGAGCGCGCGGAAATCCGCACCCGGGAATCCAACTTCGAGCATATGTCGCCGGAGCAGCGCGAAGAAATCCGCAACAACTTGCTGCCGAGATGGCGCGAACTGCCGATGGACCGGCGCTTGACGGTGCGGGAGCACCTGCGAGCGCTGCAGGGGTTAAGTGCCCCGGATCGGGACGCTCGGCTGAATGATCCTGAGTTTATGCGTGGCCTGAGCCCGAACGAGCAGGGAATTCTCCACGACTTGAATCGGATCCAGGCTCCGCCGCCACAGTAAGTCCTGCCGTTAGCTTTTCCTGTTGTGTGCTAATTGGCCTATTACGCTGTTTCATTACTGGCCTATTGTGTCGAGCGGGTTCTTTGTGTGGCTTCTCCGTCTAATCTCTTCGGAATTTTTACGGAACTTCAATCCTGCGCGCTGTGGTTCTCCGCGGATTCGTGCGATCTTCTCCTTATGTTCCCCTTGGTTTGTTGACTACTCCAACATCACGGCGGCGCGAAATATTTTCCGCGCAACTATGGGTCGATGTAGTCTTGGTTGAACGCCGCAAGATGTAGTGGCGTTGTCGCGCGATGTCCGCTCGACTGTTGCGAAAAGGCACAGTACACCTCGCTAGGTTCCTCTACGTAGTACTGCAAAAAAACTTTCGAAATCCGCAAAAAGGCTATTGACACAGGGCAAAACCCCACTACAATCGGGGTCCAAAGTGGGATGAAGTGGTAGAAAGTGTAACAGGGTGGTAAAAATCACGGCGGCTAGGATGAACTCAGGGCGAGTTCAGGGCGATTCGAGCGGTGGGCGCCACGGCGGCCATGGTCACGCATCAGGGCGGCGATTCAATGCTTCGCGGAAATTATCCAGCAAAGGTGGACGACAAGGGTCGGGTGAAAGTGCCCGGCGCCTACTTGACGGAGCTGCGCGAGTTGGGCGAGCAGTTCTACATCACCAGCGAGAACGGCGATCACGCGCGGCTGTATCCGATGAAGGCGTGGAAAGAGATTGAAGACAAATTAGCGAAAGTTTCGTCGCACAATGCATCCAAGAAAAAATTTCTAGCGCGAACCAATTATTACGGCCAAGTGGTGGAGCTGGACGGGCAGGGAAGAATTTTGATTCCGGCCGTGTTGCGAGAGTCGGCGCAGATGAAGGGTGAAGTGGACGTGCTGGGCAATCTCACTTACCTGGAAATCTGGAATCATGACCGGTTCACCGACGACATGAGCCGCAACCCGATCACCGCGGAAGACGAAAGAATCCTGGACGAGCTGGGCATTTAGGTCTTGAGCGAGTGGCACAGGCCCGTGCTGCTCGCCGAAGTGCTGGAGTGGCTGCGGGTACGGCCCGAGGGAACTTACCTCGATGCCACTTTGGGGACGGGCGGGCATGCGGTGGAGATTGCGTCACGGTTGACTACCGGAAAGTATATCGGGCTGGACCGGGACCCGCAGGCCATCGAGATCGCGCGGGAACGGTTGAAAGAGTACGGCGAACGGGTGAGCTTGGTGCAAACGAGTTTTTCGAGGATCGGCGAAGTGGCGGCAGAGCAGGGCGCCGGAGGATTCGACGGCGTGCTGGCCGACCTGGGAGTTTCCAGCCTGGAGCTGGACGATGTGCAACGAGGGTTTTCGTTCCGCGGAGCCGGGCCATTGGATATGCGCATGGACCCGAAGCAAGAGCTAACCGCGGATGAGATTGTGAATCGCTGGCCGGAGAAAGAGCTGGCCGATCTCTTCTATCAAAATGCGGAGGAGAGGGATTCACGCAGAATCGCCAGGAACATCGTGCGGGCACGGCCGATACGCGACACCGCGCACCTGGCAACGGTTGTGGCAGGGGGACGTAAAGCAAGGGGAAGGCAGAGACTGCATCCCGCGACAAAAACCTATCTGGCGCTGCGGATAGCGGTGAATCGAGAGTCGGAGGAACTCGGGCAGTTTCTTTCGCGGACCCCTGCCACTTTAAATTTGGGAGCGAGGTGGATCGTACTGAGCTACCACTCGCTGGAAGACCGCATGGTGAAGCGCGCGTTTCAAGCGCTGGCGCAAGGCGGCGGCTTCCGAATCCTGACCAAGCACGTCGAACGGCCGGCCGAGCAAGAGGTTCACGATAACCCAAGGTCGCGAAGCGCGAAGATGCGGGTGATCGAAAAGACGGGCGAGAGCATCGAGCCGGACGACGACGACGTGATCCCGGCAGAGGCGAGTGCAGCATGACCGAATTTCATACCGTAAAGCGGATCGATAATTCGCGGTTGGTGCGCCCGATGGCGCCTGGCCGATGGCGGGAATGCGGCCGCCGCGTGGCGCTTTCCGGAGCGCTGGCGAGCTGCGCGATGTTCTACGCCTGGCAACATTTCCAATGCATCCAGATGCGCTATCGCGTGGAAGAGCTGAATAACCAGCGCGCGCGGGCGACCGAGCTTAATCAGCAATTGCACCTCGAGGTTGCCTCACTGCGCTCTCCGATGCGCATCGATTCGATCGCGCGGCTGCAGTTGGGTCTGACGGTACCCGTGCCGGGGCAAGTGGCGCCGGCGCAGGGTGACGGCGGAGCGGCCTTGGCGCAAGCGCGAGTGGCTCCCGAACCGGCCCAGCCGTAACGAGCCCAGCACTGAAGAGTTCTCCTTCCTGCCCGGCGGAGCGTGTGTTTCGCCGGGAAGAAAAAGAAAATCGACGTAGATAGGCCGGACTTCATGGATCAGCGTATTCCGCGTGCTCGCTGGATCGCCGTTTGGTGTTTCGCTGTTCTATGGATATTGCTGATCGTGGCCCGCCTAAGTTACCTGCAACTCTACCGCTACAGCGATTACCTCAGCCGCGCCGAGCACCAACAGCAGCACATGGTGGAAGTGAATCCGGAGCGTGGAACCATTTACGACCGGCGCGGGCGCGAGCTCGCGGTGAGCATTCCCATGGACGACCTTGTGGCCGATCCCGGCGACGTGAAAGACGCGGCCATGGTGGCGCGGCTGCTCTCGCGAGTGATTGAGATGCCTGCGGAAGAAATCGAGAAGAAGCTGGACGACGCCCAGGAGATTTTCCCGTTGGCACGCAAGCTGACCCCGGAACAAGCCGCGCGAGTGGCGGATTTGAACCTGAAGGGCGTGTACACCCAAAAAGAAAATCACCGGGTCTACCCGCAGCACGATCTGGCCGCGCACGTTCTGGGATTCGTCGACGTGGACGAGCATGGGCTTGGCGGCATCGAGCTGTCGTTGGACAAAATGATTCGCGGACGGCCCGGACACATCCTGGTGCAGTCGGACGCGCGGCGGCGTTGGTTCGACCGCAGCGAGATGCCGGGATTGCCGGGCACGCCGGTAACTTTGACGATCGACGAAACCATCCAATACATCGCGGAAAAAGAATTGGCGCGGGCGATCACCGAAACCCACGCGCAGAACGGGGTGATCGTGGTGCAGGACCCCAATTCCGGCGAGCTGCTGGCGGTGGCCAACTGGCCGGAGTTCGATCCCAATGACCCGGGGAAATTTCCGGATGAAAAACGAATCGATCGCGCGGTGGCCTCCGCGTACGAGCCGGGATCGACGTTCAAAGTGATTACGCTGGGCGGCGCGATTGAAGACGGAGTGGTGAAGCCGGCGGACATGATCGATTGCCAGATGGGTTCTATCGTGGTCGCCGGCCGGCTGATTCACGATCACAAGCCGTTCGGGGTGATATCGGTGCAGCATGTTTTAGAGGTGTCCAGCGACGTGGGCGCGATCAAAGTGGCTTTGCGTCAGGGCGAACCGAGATTTTACCAGACCATTCGGCGCTTCCATTTCGGCGAGCTGACCGGGATTGAGCTGCCTGGCGAGAACCGGGGACTATTTCGCCGGATGGAAGATTGGACACCGAGCTCGATTGGGTCGCTGGCGATGGGCCAGGAAATCAGCGTGACGCCGATACAGATGGTGTCGGCGATTTCCGCGATTGCGAATGGCGGGACAGTGTATCGCCCACGGGTGGTGAAATCGATGGGAACGCGAAGCGGCGTGCTCGAAAACGTTTCGTATCAGAAGCCGGTGTCCACCGAGGGCTTTGATGCCGATACGTCCGCATCGGTGCGGGAGATGATGGAGGGGGTAATCCTGAACGAACACGGCACCGGGAAGACCGCTCGCATCAATGGATATACGGCCGGAGGAAAGTCCGGCACGGCGCAGAAGATCGATCCGACGACCGGCCGGTATTCCAAGAATGAGTATGTGGCGTCGTTCACCGGATTCGCGCCGCTGAACGAGCCCGCGGTTACGATTTTGGTGGCGCTCGATTCTCCGGTGGGCGCGCACTTGGGCGGCGAGGTGGCTGGGCCGGTGTTCAAGCGCGTGGCTGAGCAGGTGTTGCCGTATTTGGATGTGGCGCACGACGTGCCGCCGGGGACCGGGCGAGCCGATGAAATCACGCCGGCCAAGGCGTCGCGTAAGCCGACGGAGAAAGTTTTACTGGACGCAACGAAACACGAGAGCGACGCGACAAGCGCGCCTGGTGGTGCGCGATTCCCGGCGGCGCCGCAGACCACGGGAAATACGACCACGGTCGAATTCGGAGGCGACGCGGGGATTGCGGTGCCGTCATTCACGGGCGAGACGGTGCGCAGCGTGACCGAGGCCTGCCTGAAGCTGGGCCTCACGCCGATTCTGATTGGCAACGGCGTTGCAGTGGAACAGGTGCCAGAAGCGGGCGCACGGGTCGTCCGAGGCGGGCGGGTAACGGTGCGGTTTGAAAGAAGCAGCACCGGCGGGATTTTAGGAAATGGGTCCGGAAGCCCGACTGGAAATGTGCCGGGGCGTATTCCCGGAACAGCGGCGGGTGCGGCCACGGGTCCCGCGGCAGGTCCCACGAATTGAAGCGCAACCGGAATTCGGGCGCGGCGGTGGTGGATGCGGGCCCCCGAGGGCTCGTGGAAACACACGCCAAAGAGCAGAAGATGCGACTTTTGGAAGTGGTTGCCGGCGCGGAAACGCGCAGCGTAAGCGGGCAGGCCGATCGCGAGATCGCAGCGGTCGCTTACGACAGCCGCAAAGTGGTTCCCGGGACGCTTTTTTTCGCGCTGAAGGGCGAGAAATTGAGCGGCGCTGATTTTGTCACCGGCGCGGTGGACCGCGGCGCGGTGGCGGTGGCCAGCGAAGAACCTCGCGCACTCCAAGGCTTACCCGAAAATATTGCCACCGTGGAATTGCTGGCGGGATCCGAGCGGCGCGCCTTGGCCACCGCGGCGTCGAATTTCTACCGGCATCCGGCGCAAGCGTTGGCACTCACCGGCGTCACCGGCACCAACGGCAAGACCACCACAACGTTTCTAATCGATGCGATCTTGCGTGCGGCGGGAAAAATCACCGGTCTGGTGGGAACCACCGGCTACCGAACCCCGCGTGCTCCGCGGCCGGCAGTGAACACCACGCCCGAATCGCTGGACATCCAGGAAATGATGGCAGAAGTGCGGACCGCTGGCGGTTCGCACATGGTGATGGAAGTGAGCTCCCATGGGTTGGCGAAGGACCGGCTATGGGGCTGCCACTTTCAGGCAGCGGTGTTCACCAACCTGACCCACGACCATTTGAATTTTCATGGCAATCTCGAAAATTACTTCGCCGCCAAGCGCCGGCTGTTCGAAGGAACCGGTGCGGAGCCGCCGCGCTTCGGAGTGATCAACACCGACGACGCGCATGGACGCCTGCTCCAAGGGCTCTCCCAAGAAACGCTGACATACGGGCTCGAATCGGGCGCGCAGATTACCACCAAGAAATTTTCGCGGGCATTTACCGGACTGGAATTCACCGCGCAGACGCCGGCGGGAAAAATCGAAGTGCGATCGACGCTGGTGGGCCGCGTGAATGTGTACAACATTCTGGCGGCGATCGGAGCGGGCCTGGCGCTGGGGCTTGCACCGGCGGCGATCGAAGCGGGAATCCGGGAACTCACCGCGGTGCCCGGACGCTTTGAGCGAATCGATGAGGGCCAGGAATTCCGCGTAGTGGTCGATTACGCGCACGCCGACGACGCCTTGCGAAATCTGCTTAAGGTGGCGCGGGAACTCGCGGGAACCGGCAGGATCATTCTGGTGTTCGGAGCCGGAGGAAATCGCGACCGCTCCACGCGGCCGTTGATGGGCGAGGCGGCCGGCGCGTTGAGCGATTTGGTGATCTTGACCAGCGACAACCCGCGAACGGAAGACCCGCTGCGAATCATCAACGATGTGGTGGTCGGCTTGCAGAAGGTGAATGGTACCTACCAAATCGAGCCGGACCGCGAGCGGGCCATCGAACTGGCATTTGACGCGGCGCGTTCCGGGGACATTGTGCTACTGGCGGGCAAAGGGCACGAGAATTCGCAAATACTGAAGGACCGTACGTTTAGGTTCGACGACCGGGAAATGGCGCGGGAAATTCTCCGGCGGCGGGGTTATGGCAAGCCGGGCCAGCCGGATGCAACGCGGAATGGAAAGGCTTAGCTGGCCGGTAGCGAGGAGACGCAATGCTGCGGTGGACGATCGAACAGGTGGCTCGGGCTCTGGAAGCTTCGAAGCCGTCGGCGATTCCCGCGCAGTCGCCGGTGCTTGGGGTGTCAATTGATTCGCGAAACGTGAAACCCGGGGAAGTGTTCTTCGCGATCCACGGACCGCGTCACGATGGACACGAATTTGTAAGCGAAGTTTTGGCCCGCGGCGCCGTCGCGGTGGTGGTTTCGCAGGATCGCTGGCCGGATTTCCCGGCGGCAATTCAAAACCGGGCCATCGGCGTCAGCGACACGGTGCCGGCGCTGGGGCGATTGTCGGCGGAGGTGTGCCGCGGGTGGCGCGCGGCGGGGAGCGGCCGGCGGGTAGCCGGAGTGGCGGGTTCGGTGGGAAAGACAACCACCAAGGAAATTCTGGCGGAGCTTTTGTCGGCGCGATATCGAGTGCTGAAGTCACAAGGAAATTTGAACAACGAATTCGGGCTTCCGCTGACGCTGTTGCAGCTCAACGAAGAGCATGAAGCGGTGGTTTTGGAAATGGGAATGTCGCGGGCGGGGGAGTTGGGGCGCCTGGCGAAAATTGCCGAGCCGGACGCGGGCGTGATTACGCGTGTAGCCGTCGAGCACTTGGAATTTTTTTCTTCGATTGGCGAGATTGCCAAGGCCGAACGCGAACTGATCGAAAATTTGCCGGGAGTGAACGCCGCGGCGGTGCTGAATCTCGACGACGAGCGCGTGGCGCGGTTCGCGGAGGTGGCGCCGGGGAAAGTGATCTGGTTCGGCGAGAGCCACGCCGCGGATTTCCGCGCCGAGAATATCGAGGATCGCGGAATCCGCGGGACGGCCTTCGATTTTGTGTGGCCCGAGGGACGGCAGCGTCTGGAGCTGCCGCTCGCCGGACGGCACAACGTGAGCAACGCCCTGGCGGCACTGGCCGCAGCCAGCGAGTGGGGCGTAGGAGCGGTCGAAGCGCGGGAAGTGTTTCCGCGGCTGCAGCCCGCGGAGATGCGCGGTGAAATCGTGGAGTTTGAAGCGGGATTTACGGTAATCAACGACAGCTACAACTCAAGCCCGCTGGCGCTCGCGGCGGCGGCGGAACTGATCGCCGCGACCGACGGATATCGCCGGCGCATCCTGGCGGCGGGCGAGATGCTCGAGCTGGGCGCGGAATCGGTGGAACTGCATCGCGACGCGGGCCGCAGCGTAGGCGCCGCGGGGAAAGCGGATTGGATCATCGGAGTGCGCGGAGCCGCGGCGGAAATGGTGCGGGCGGCGATTGAGGCGGGGCATCCGCGCGATCGCGCGAAGTTTTTCGACAATTCCGAAGAGGCGGCCGGCTTTTTAACCGGGTTCCTGGAACCCGGCGATTTGCTCTTGATCAAAGGATCGCGTGGCGTGCGCATGGAAAAGATTTTAGCGGCCCTCGAGGTGCGGCATCGAGTGAAAGACGCGAAAGCAGAGGGAGCAGTGAGCGTTGGTCGGGGACACCGGGAGCCAAGCTGACATGCTCTATTACCTGCTCTTTTTCGTGCTGCACAAGCATTGGAGCCCGCTCAACGTCTTTCGCTATTTGACGGTGCGCACCGCCATCGCCACCTTGACGTCGCTATTTCTCTCGCTGGCGCTCGGTCCGTGGGTGATTCGCCGCCTGGGTCAAATGCAGGTAAAGCAGTACATCCGTACGGAAGGCCCAGAGAGCCACCAGTCCAAGGCCGGAACGCCAACGATGGGCGGGGTGCTGATCGTGGCGGCGATCGCGATCCCCACGTTGCTGTGGGCGGATGTGCGCAGTCCGTACGCGATGCTAGCGTTAGCGGCGACGGTGGCGTTCGGAGCCATTGGGTTCATCGACGATTACAACAAAGTGGTGCGGCGGCGTAACTTGGGCCTCACCGCCAAAGTGAAGTTCGGCTTGCAGGTGCTCACCTGCGTGGGCGTGGGATCGGTGCTGATCGGCTTGCAGCAAAAGGGAGTCTACTCGACGGCGCTCAGCGTGCCATTTTTCAAGCGCTTGCATCCGGACCTGGTGGTGCGTTCGCTGCTGACGCGAAGCGTGGTATGGCCGCTGGCATTCGTGCCATTCATTTTGTTTTTGATTTTGGTGATCGTGGGCTCTTCGAACGGCGTGAATTTGACCGACGGGCTAGACGGCCTGGCGACCGGCTGCGTGTTGGTCTCGGCCGGGGCGCTGACGGTGCTGACATATCTTTCCAGCCACGCGCGCTTCGCGGAATATCTCGAAATTCAGTGGATTCCGGAAGTGGGTGAGCTGACGATTTTTTGTGGGTCGGTGCTGGGTGCGGCGCTGGGATTTCTTTGGTACAACGCGCATCCGGCAGAGCTATTCATGGGCGACGTCGGTTCGCTGGCGCTGGGCGGAGCCATCGGCGTGGTGGCGGTGATCATCAAGCAGGAAATTCTGCTGCTCTCGGTCGGCGGCGTATTTTTCGTGGAGACCCTTTCGGTAATCTTGCAGGTAGGGTCGTTCAAGCTTACCGGCAAGCGTATTTTTCGGATGGCGCCGTTGCATCATCATTTCGAGCTATTGGGATGGAGTGAGTCCAAGATCATCGTGCGGTTCTGGATATTGGCGCTGGTCTTCGCGCTGTTTTCGCTCACGACATTGAAGCTTAGGTAGCAAGGAATGAAGCCGGGGACGCAACTTGCGGGAAGGAAAGTGCTGGTGGTGGGTCTGGCACGTTCCGGCATGGCCGCAGCGGAGTACGCGTTGGCGGCCGGCGCGAAAGTGGCGGCAACGGACGTCAAGACCGCGGCGGAGTTGGGCCCGGCGGCGGCGAATCTTGCAGCGAGGGGCGTGCGGCTGGAACTGGCGAGCCGCGGCGACCAGGCGTTCGAAGATGCGGACCTGGTGATTGTGAGTCCGGGCGTGCCTTCGAATCTGCCGGGAATCATGCGAGCGCGGGAACGCGGCGTTCCGGTGTGGGGCGAAGTGGAACTCGGCTGGAGGGCGATGCGAGGGCGGATGATCGGGATCACCGGATCGAATGGAAAAACGACCACCACCGCGCTCACCGGGCACATTTTGAAGAGCGCGGGGGTTCCGACGCTGATCGGCGGGAACATTGGCACGCCGCTGGTATCGCTGGCGGCGGAATCGACGGATGCGACGGTGACCGTGGCGGAAATTAGCAGCTTCCAACTGGAGACGATCGATGCCTTCCACCCGGACGTGGCGGCGCTGCTTAACCTGACCCCGGACCATATCGACCGCCACGGATCGTTCGAGGAATACGCGCGGATGAAGGTGCGAATGTTTGAGAACCAGACGGAGACCGACATCGCGATCTTGAATGCGGACGACGCGGAAGTAGCGAAACGCGCTCCCGCACGCGCGGAGACCTGGTGGTTCAGCCGCGAGAAGCGCGTCGCCGAGGGAACATCCGTGCACGACGGGCAAATCGTGTTTCGTCGGGAAGGCGTGGAAGCGCCCATTCTGCGGATCGAGGAGATACCGCTGCGCGGGGCGCACAACGTCGAAAACGTGCTCGCGGCAAGCGCCGCAGCGTGCCTGGTAGGCGCCGATCCGGCGGCGGTGGCTGCGGGCGTGCGCAGTTTTGCGGGCGTGGAGCACCGGTTGGAATTCGTGCGGACGGCGGACGGGGTGGAGTATTACAACGATTCGAAAGCTACCAACGTGGACGCGACGCGCAAGGCGCTCGAAGCGTTTTCGGGCAACGTGATCGTCATATTGGGCGGGAAAGACAAAGGAAGCGACTACACCGCGCTTTCGGAACTATTGCGGCAGCGCGCCCGGTTGGTGCTGTTGATTGGAGCGGCGGCGGACAAAATCGCATCGCAGATTGGCGAAGTGGTGGCGCTGGAATTTGCGGGAACTCTGGATCGCGCGGTGGAGATCGCCGCCGAGCGCGCGCGGCCCGGAGATACCGTGCTGCTGGCGCCGGCGTGCGCCAGCTTCGACCAATTCGATAATTTCGAGCATCGCGGACGAGTATTTCGGGAACGGGTCATGGCATTGCCGGCCGCCGCGCCGGGTGCGGCACCCAGCCAAGGTTAGAAGAACCAGGGGAAGAATCGAAATGCCACGCAGCATGCAGCATGACCGGCAGCTTTTCGGCGTAACGCTGGCGCTGTGCCTGATCGGCGCGGTGATGGTGTTCAGCGCGTCGGCGGTAACCGCGCGCGAGCACTATCACTACGGCGCCTATTTTTTCCTGAGGCAGGTGCTGTTTTTGGGGCTGGGATGCGCGGCGATGTTCTGGCTGATGAACGTCGACTATCGCAAGCTGCGCCAGCCGCAAGTAATTTTTCCGGGCTTGGCAGGGGTCATCCTGCTGTTGATCGGCGTGCTGTTTCTCGACCGCTCCCATGCCACGCACCGCTGGATGCGGCTGGGACCGGCGAGTCTGCAGCCGTCAGAGCTGGCCAAGCTCGCGGTGATTCTGTATCTGGGATGGTTCCTGGAGCGGCGGCGACTGCCGGAAAAATTCAACGGAAGCAATATCGTGCACACATTGCTGCCGGCGCTCGCTCCGGTGTCTTTGATGATGGTGCTGGTGCTGATGGAGCCGGACTTGGGAACCGCGTGCCTGATTTTCGTGACCATTCTGGCGATGTTGTTTATCGCCGGAATTTCGCTGCGGTATCTGGGGTACGCGGCGGTGGCGTTGGTCCCGGTGATGTATCTATTGATTGTATGTTTCCCGTATCGCTACGCGCGGATCCTAGCTTTCTGGTCGCCGGAAGCGGATCCCCAAGGGCATGGATTCCAGTTGTTGCAATCGCTGATCGCGGTAGGGTCCGGCGGGCTTACCGGCGTAGGACTGATGGAGAGCCACCAAAAATTGTTCTATCTGCCGGAGGCGCACACGGACTTCATCTACGCGGTGCTGTGCGAGGAGATGGGGTACATCGGCGCGGTAGCGGTGGTGGTGCTGTTCGCGGTGTATGGCTGGCGAGGGTTGCGTGCCTCACTGCGCGCTCCCGATGATTTCGGAAAATTTCTGGGATTGGGGATCACCACCATGGTGGTGGCCCAGGCGCTGATCAATTTGAGCGTGGTGCTGGGGCTGGTGCCGACCAAAGGTATTTCGTTGCCGTTCGTCAGCTACGGAGGCACCAGCCTGCTGGTGATGCTGGTGGCCACCGGGGTGCTTCTGAATATTAGCCAGCACGCCGAGGAATGATGGCGGTGCGGCGGGATTCGCAGGGCGGTATTCGGCCGAGGAGCCGTACGCGAGAATGAAACTGCTGATCGCCGGGGGCGGCACCGGGGGCCACGTGATTCCGGCGATGGCGGTGGCGCGGGAATGGCTGCGGCGCGGCGCGGCGGAGGAGAGCGGAACTGGCCGGGCAAACGGCTTGCCGAGCCGGGCCGATGGCTCGCCGAGCCGGCAAGTGGTGATCGTCGGCACCAAAGCAGGCCTCGAAGCGCGGCTGGTGCCGCAGGCGGGTTTGCCGCTGGAGACGATTCGTGCGGCGGGATTGAAGGGAATGGGAGGAGCAAAGTTGTTGCGCAATGCGGCCATGCTGATTCCGGGGCTACTCGATTCCGAGCGAATTCTGCAGCACCACCAGTTCGCCGCGGCGCTGGGGGTGGGCGGGTACGCTTCCGGGCCGATGATGCTGTTGGCGGTAATGCATTCGATCCCCACGGTGGTGTTCGAGCCGAACGTCGAGCCGGGATTCACCAACCGCATTCTCGCGGACATGGCCACGCGGGTGGCGGTGGGATTCGAAGCGGCCTTGGGGCGGTGGGGACGCAAAGCGGTGGTCACCGGGTGTCCGGTGCGGGCGGAATTTTTCCGTGCGCCCGATTCCGCGCCATGCGCGCCGTTTCGTCTGCTGATCACCGGGGGCAGCCGCGGCGCTTTGCCGATCAATCGCGCGGTGGTGGATGCGATGGAAACGTTGGCGGCGAAAAAAAATCAGCTTTTGATCGTGCACCAGACCGGAGAACGCGACTATAATGCAGTGCGAACAGCATATGCGCGACATGAATTTATCGCGGAGGTCAGCCCCTTTATCGAGAATATGGCGGAGCAGTTTGCCCAGGCTGACTTAATCGTCTGCCGCGCGGGCGCGATCACAACGGCGGAAGTCGCCGCCGCCGGTCGTGCCGCCATCTTCATACCTTTCGGCGCCGCCACCGATGCGCATCAGTTGCGAAACGCGCAGACCATGGAAGCGGCGGGCGCCGCGCGAGTCCTGCCCCAGGAAGAGCTGACCGGCGAACGTTTGACCTGTGAGATTTTTTCCCTGTTGGACCATCCCCAAAAACTTGTAGCCATGGCGCAGCGGGCGCGAACCCTCGCGCGCCCCCGAGCGGTGGAAGATATTACCGATCTGCTCGAATCGGTGGCACTCGTGCCAGCGGGTTCGCATTCGGCGCGCCGCGGCGCCGCGGAGATGGCGGTGCGGCCATGACCATCACTTTCCGCAATTTTCAGCGCATTCATTTGGTGGGGATCGGCGGCAGCGGCATGAGCGGCATCGCCGAAGTGCTGCTCTCCACCGGCTACGCCGTGTCCGGTTCGGACACCAAGCAATCGGGCGTCACCGAGCGGCTCACCAATCTGGGCGCCCGTATTTTCAGCGGCCACCGCGCCGACCAAGTGCACGGCGCACATGTGGTGGTGATTTCGTCGGCGGTGCGGCCCGGGAACGTGGAAGTGGTGGAAGCGCAGCGCCTGAAAATTCCGGTGATCCCGCGCGCGGAAATGCTGGCGGAATTGATGCGGTTGAAATACGGAATTGCCATCGCCGGGGCCCACGGAAAAACCACCACCACCTCGATGACCGCCTCGGTGCTGGCGGCTGCGGGGCTCGATCCCACGTTTGTGGTCGGCGGACGAGTGAATCACGTGGGTTCCAACGCGCGCGTCGGGCAGGGCGATTACATGGTGGTAGAAGCGGACGAAAGCGACCGGTCGTTTTTGTTGTTGGCGCCTGTGGTGGCGATCGTCACCAACATCGACCGCGAGCATCTGGATCAGTATTCCTCGCTGGAAGAAATCCAGCGGGTGTTTTTGCAATTTGTGAATCGCGTCCCGTTCTACGGGCAGGTGATTTTGTGCGTGGACGATCACAACGTCGAGGGAGTTCTGGCGGGAGTGAAGCGTCCGGTGGTGACCTACGGCACATCGGCAAACGCGGATTTGGTGATCCACGATGTCCGCATGGAAGGTTTGGCCAGCTATTTCCGGCTGCGATTCCGTGGCGAAGAATTCGGCGAGTGTCATCTGCCCGCACCGCCGGGCATTCACAACATTCGCAACGCGGCGGCGGCCGTAGCGGCGGGGCTATACCTGAATTTGCCGCCGGATCTGATCCGGCTGGGCCTGGAAAAGTTTGGCGGCGTGGGCCGCCGCTTTGAAGTGAAGGGGACTTTCAGCGGCGTCACGCTGATCGACGACTACGGGCATCATCCGGCGGAAATTCGAGCCACGCTCGAAGCCGCGCACGGATGTGGGTTCGAGCGCCTGATCGTTTTGTTTCAGCCGCATCGCTACTCGCGGACCCTGCACCTGTGGGAAGAATTTCGCGGCGCGTTCCCGCGCGCGGATGTGTTGCTGGTGACGGATATTTATGCCGCGGGTGAGCAGCCCATCGAAGGCGTTACCGGCGAGCGGCTGGCGGAGGCGATCGCCACCGCCGGTCATCCCAGCGTGATTTACTCCTCGACCATGCAGACGGCCATCGAATTCTTGCTGCGCGAGGTGCGTCCCGGCGACGCCGTGCTGACCATCGGCGCGGGCAGCGTGTACCGCGCACTGGACGAGCTGGCCATGCTGCTCGGTTCGCAGATACCGGCGTCCCATGCGGATTGAATCACCGGCGGTGGCAACGCGCCTGGCGGAGTTGGGAGTGGAGTTGCGGCGGGGCGTTTCGCTGCGAACGCTGACGTCCCTGGGGATCGGGGGCGAGACCGACATTTTGTTGTTGCGGCGGTACGAAGGATTGCCGGAAGTGATTTCGCGGTTGAAGCGCGAAGGCATCCCCTACCGGTTTCTGGGCGGGGGCACCAACGTGCTGGTGGTTGACGGTGAATTGCCGTGGGTGATATTGCAGCTGCCGTCGGCGCCTTCCACCGCGAGAATCGAAGGAAACCGCGCGTATATTGACGCCGCGGCGGACCTGGGTGGCACAGTGACGTACTGCGCGAAAACTAATTTGGGCGGCATGGAAGGGCTGATCGGTGTGCCGGGCAGCATTGGCGGCGCGCTGCGCATGAATGCCGGGGCCTACGGCACCCAAATCGGAACCTATGTGCGCGCCGTGGAGCTGTATCGCGAAGCGAGCGGACGAATTGAAACGTTGCGTGGAGAAGATATCCATTTTGACTACCGGCACACCTCGTTCGCGCCGGACGACGTGATGTTACGGGTCGAGCTGGAGCTGCCGTCAAAGCCGTACAAGGAAATCGTGGCGGGCATCAAGGTGTGCAACGAAAAGCGGCGGAACAGCCAGCCGCTGAATCAGAAAAGCGCCGGCTGTATTTTTAAGAATCCGCCGGGCGGGTCGGCCGGGCGAATGATTGACGAGCTGAAGTTGAAGGGGCACCGCCGCGGCGGAGCGATGGTCAGCGAACGTCACGCCAATTTTTTCGTGAATGCCGGCGAAGCGAGCTCGGACGACATGCTGGGGTTGATCGAGGACGTGCGCAAACGCGTGCGCGGGGCTTTTGGAGTGGATCTCGAAAACGAAGTGATCGTGTGGAATAACTGAAAAGAGCCAAGACTATGGAAGCCGAAGCGTATCCCCAGGAAGTACTCGCCGAACAGGAACCGCGATATTTGCGGCGGCAGAAGCCGCTGGAAATCAAGCGGCGGAAGTTCGGGAAAAAAGCGTGGAAGGGTTATCTGCGGTGGCCGGCGATAGTGGCTGCGGCGCTGGCCGCGCTGGCGGCGGTGTATCTCGCCAGCCATTTCGTTCTCACTTCGCCGAGCATGGCCTTGCTGCATCCGGGGCAGGTGGAACTCGCGGGGAATAGATATGTCTCGCGCGCCGCGGTGCTGGAGATTTTTTCCGGCGATCGCGGCCGGAGCGTGCTGCTGATTCCGCTTGAGGAACGGCGCAGGCAACTGGAAACGCTGCCGTGGGTGGAACACGCGGTGGTGCGGCGCGCGCTGCCGAATCGCCTCGAGGTGGAATTGGTTGAGCGGGTGCCGGTGGCGTTCTTGCGGCAAGGAAGCGAACTGGCGCTGGTGGACGCGCACGGCGTGATTTTGGACCGTCCGGTGGAAGGCGATTTTCATTTTCCGGTAGTGACCGGAATCAATGTGGCGATGCCCGAAGATTCCCGGGAGCGGCGGATGCAATTGTATTCGTCGTTTCTGCACGGGATCGACGCAGCGCGGGCCGGCGCGAGCGAGATGGTCAGCGAAGTGGATGTGCAGGACGCCACCGACCTGAAGGCCGTGTTGGTCGGGCTGCCGCCGGTGGCCAATAAGGTCGGCGCTGCGGTGGCGGGAGAAACTCAGCCGTGGACCGAAGCGGACAACCCGTTATTCGTACATTTTGGTGATCGGGAGTTCCAAGCAAGGTATCAGACTCTGCTGGATAACCTGGGCCAGTGGCGGGCGACGGCGGGGCGCGTCGAGTCGATCGATCTGCGATTCGACCGTGAAGTGGTGGTGAACCCGGAAGAACATATGCCCCCGATGCATGCAACATCAGTAATGCCGGCGGCTTCGGTGACCGGCGCAGCTAGGCACGTTGGGGCGGGGCACGCCGCGACGCCAACCGCGAAACCCGAGGCGGCACACGTTGCCGCGAAACCGGCAGTGAGCAAAGCGACGAAAGCAAACGCGGCAAAAACGTCCAGTTCGAAGGCGGCCGCGAGTAAGGGCCACGATCGCTGAGTTCGAGCGCTCGGAGGGATCGAGATTTTTGTCAGCGCTGGAGGGGCCAGCGTCTGAAGCGACGAAGGAGCGGGGGAATTGGGAAAAAGAGACAGGCAAGTGGTCGGGCTGGACATCGGAAGCACCAAGACCTGCGCGCTGATCGGCGAGATCGATGACGACGGTCACGTGAAATTTATGGCTTTGGGCGCCGCCGAGTCGAAAGGCTGGCGCAAGGGCCAGATCGTGAATCTGGATTTGGCGGTCAGCTCGATCCGGCGCGCGGTGGAGGAAGCCGAAGCGGTGATGGGCGTTCCGGTGGAGTCGGCGCTGATTGGGGTGGCCGGCGGCCACGTTCGCGGAGTGAACAGCCGCGGAGGAATTACCCTGGGGCAGAAATCGCGGGACGTCGATCGCGAGGATGTGCGGCGGGCGGTGGACGCGGCGCGCAACGTTTCGCTGCCGGCGGACCGCGAAGTGCTGCACGTACTGCCGCAGGAATTTTTTCTGGACGCGCAGGACAACATCCGCGATCCCGCGGGAATGATGGGGCAGCGCCTGGAAGCGAATGTGCATATCGTCACCGCTTCCGCCGCCGCCGCGCAGAACGTGGTAACGGCGGTGAACCGCGCTGGCGTACGCGTCACCGATACGGTGCTTGAGGCGCTGGCCTCGGCGGATGCGTGCCTGACCCAGGATGAGCGGGAATTGGGGGTGTGCCTGTTGGATATCGGCGGGGGCACCACGGAGGTGATCGTCTACATCGGCGGGGTGGTGCGTCACACCGGCGCGGTGCCGGTGGGCGGCGACCATTTTACGAACGACCTGGCGGTGGGGTTGCGCACGCCCATTCCGGAAGCGGAAGCGATCAAGAGGAAATACGCCACCGCTTGCCGCGAAACGATGATTCAGGACTCCGCCATTGAAATCGCCAGTGTGGGCGAGCGCCCGCCGCGGACGATTTATTCGCGCATGTTGTGCGAAATCGCCGAAGCGCGCACCCAGGAATTGATTACGCTGGTGCGCGACGACCTGCGCCACGCCGGACTCGACTCGCAAATTCCCGCGGGGCTCGTTTTCACCGGTGGGGCATCGCGCCTCCACGGCCTGACCGAACTGGCCGAGCGCATGCTGGCCATGCCGGCACGCATCGCGTCGCCGCGCGGGCTGCTGGGCATGAGCGAAGAAGTGTCGCAACCGGAATATTCGACGTCGGTTGGGCTGGTGCTGTACGGAGCGCGCGCACGCCGCATGGCGGGGCAGCGCGCCACCGGATGGACCGGCAAGTTCAAAGCGTTATTTGCAGGACAGTCATGAGGGATCCTCTGAGGGGAGGGATTATGTCGAAAGATACAGGGCTGCGCGTTTCATTTAGCGAGGAAATTACCAACGGCGCTCGGATCAAAGTGATCGGAGTAGGTGGCGGCGGTTCGAACGCCGTGAACCGGATGATTCGAGCAAAGGTGGAAGGCGTCGAGTTCATCGCCGCGAACACCGATTTGCAGGCGCTGAAGTTGTCGCAGGCTCCCGTCAAGCTGCAGTTGGGCGCGAAGCTCAGCAAGGGCTTGGGCGCGGGCGCCAACCCCGAGGTCGGGCGGAAGGCTGCACTCGAGGACACCGAGAAAATCCTGGAAGCGCTCGACGGTGCGGACATGGTGTTCGTCACCGCCGGACTGGGCGGCGGCACCGGAAGCGGCGCGGCGCCGGTGGTGGCGAACCTCGCCAGCGAGCTCGGCGCGCTGACCGTGGCGGTGGTCACCAAGCCATTCGCGTTCGAGGGCAAGCGGCGCTTGCAGCAGGCCGAGCAGTCGCTGACCGAGTTGATCGGCTGCGTCGACACCGTAGTAGTGATTCCCAACGAGCGATTGATGGAAACGGTGGAGCACGGGACCAGCTTTTTCGAAGCGTTCCGCATCGCCGACGATATTCTGCGCCAAGCGGTGCAGGGAATCAGCGACATCATCACCATTCCCGGGATCATCAACCGCGACTTCGCGGACGTGAAGACGATCATGTCCGGGCAAGGCTACGCGGTGATGGGCACCGCGGTAGCCACCGGCCCGAACCGCGCGGTGGACGCGGCCAACCGCGCCATCAACAGTCCGCTGCTGGAAGACAATTGCATCCAGGGCGCGCAGGGAATTCTGATCAACATCACCGGATCGTCCACGCTAAGCCTGCACGAAGTGCATGAGGCGTCGTCGATCATCCAGAAAGCCGCGCACGAAGATGCCAACATTATTTTCGGCGCGGTGCAGGACGACGCGATGAAGGAATCGGTGAAAATCACGGTAATCGCCGCCGGTTTCCGCGAGGTGGCGGGCAAAAAGACCCAGCCGCGCCCGTCGTATCTGCCCAAGACGTGGAAGGCCGCCCGCGCCCCGCAGCCCGCAGCCATGGACGCGCCGCGCAGCATCGACGAAATAATTCACAAGGTCCCCGCCGACGACCTGGACGTCCCCACGTTCCTGCGCCGCCAAGTGCAGAAGGCCTAAGCGGGCGTCACGGCGGAGCGATGGGCGGCCCTTGATTTTGGGCCGCCGCGGTGAGCGAAGGATCAAGCGCGGAACGTGAGTTGTGCCTAGCTCGTTCCGCGCTTTTTTTGTCTGTTGCCGCGCTAATCTACCTGGAGGGAATCGATTACTCACCTGCGGACGATGCTTTTCTGCGCCGAGACAGGTTTGTTGAGCTCCCTACAGTCGGATGCCCTTGGTTAACGCGTTCTTATCAGTGAAGTTCAAGCGTCATCATCAAAATGCCGGACACTCAGGGACCGATCTGGAGACGGGGCATCAAAAGCATCGATTCCTCCGCCGGCCTCGCCAGGTAACTCGTTTTGGGCTCAGAGCTTGTATCCGATTTTGCGCACGAATTCGTGCCGCAGTTTCGCGTCTTCGGGTCCTTCTACCCCAGCCGGCGACGAACCGTCGATCACCCCGACAATCCCGCGGCCTTGCGCGGTCTCCGCGACGATCACTTCCAGCGGGTTCGCCGTGGCGCAGTGGATGGTGCACACCTCGAAGCAATCGCGGACCCGGCCGAGCACGTTGATCGGATAGGCCTGGCGGATCAGCAGGACGAAGATGTGTCCGGCGCCGATGGCCCGGGCGTTGACGGTGGCGGCGCGGCGAAGGTCGTCATCATTGGCCTCGATACGCGTCAGGCACGGCCCGGAAGCTTCGTTGAAAGCCACGGCAAATTTTGCGCCGGGCACGGTATTGACCATCACCTCGTAGAGATCTTCCGCGGTTTTAATAAAGTGCGCATGCCCTAGAATCAGGTTGGCGCCCTCGGGAATTTCCATTCGCACCGTCTGTAGTTCCATATCCACTCCCCGATCCGGGAATCGTTCCCAGAAAATCGCGCCGCAGTAGTCCGCCGCAGCGCACCGAAATTCGCGGGGCGGCTGGCAATTCGCAGCGAAGTCTATTATCAGCAGTGTTGGCGACTACGGCAAGCCGCCTGATCGGTTGGAAAGCCGCGTGCTAGGATGAAATATCGAAACGGAATTGAACTCCGAAACAGAATTTCGGCGCGCAATTAACGCACATTTTACACGCAACGTTGAAGCATTTGTCACATCCGTCGCGTAATACTGAAGTGGAGTGTAGCAACGCAAGTTTGAAAGCTTAGCGGGATTGAGGGGTGTTCGGTGGTCAGTGGAACCGATTGCGTCGATGCGGAAAGGGAAGTCGCCCGTTTCGAACCGGAAGTCGTGTCGGCCATCGCGCCAGCCGCCACGCCTGCCGTGGCTCCGCTCAGCGCGAGCCAGGGATCGTACGTGAAATGGAACCGAACGCTGCAACGAACCAAGCGGTACCTAAGAATTTTCTCCGGTTTTGTGCTGCTCGTCACCGGAGCGGTGATGTTCTTTACCCCGGCGCCGGGCTGGATCGTAATTCTTTCGGCCTTGGGTATTCTCGCAGCTGAATACGTCTGGGCGCGGGTGCTGCTCGATCGCATGAAGGAGCAAGGCACCAAGATCCGCGATTTTGTTTTACCTCGCCAGAACCCCGATCAAGCTTGATTTTTGTTTTCTTCGAGATGTGAAACTGGGGCTTCTCCAAGGCAAAGCTCCAACAAAATCCATGGTCTTGCGTCCAGCGCTCGCGCTTTTTGGGCCGGGTGACGTTGGTGGTTGGGTCCGCACAACCCCGCAGGACGGAGTTGTGCCACTACTCCGCAAAAATGGGCAGGTGGAGCGGCGGCTGGACGTGAAAATCCATGCGCGCGATTTCTTGCAGTGCGCTCTCCAGCAATGAGGTGCTGCATGGTTCCAGGGTCATCACGAAGGGCAACGCGGCATGCGGGTAGCCGGGCTTTTGCAGAACGGCATCGATGCTGATGCCGTGGCGCGAAAGGACCGTGGCCAGCGCGGCGATGATTCCGGGGCGGTCGGTGATTACCAGGCGCAGGTAATGGCGCACGGTGAAGTCTCCGCTAACAGCTTCGGGAATTTCGATGGTTGCAGGCACCCGCGGCGCGATAGCGCCGCTAGTGGCGATGGCGATTAGATCCGAAACCACCGCGACCGCCGTGGGATCTCCACCGGCGCCGAAGCCGGAGAAAACCATCTGGCCGGAAAATTCCCCAGTGGAGGCGACCAGGTTTCGTCCTCCTTCCACATGGGCAATCAACGACGTCAGCGGCACCAGCGCGGGCTGGACGGCGGCAAAGAGTTTGCAGCTTCCACCCTCGGTGGAAGAAACCTTCTTCGCAGACGAGATTTGCCGAATGGTGCAACTCAGGTCGTGCGCGTAGGCGAAGTCCACTGCTTCGATGGTGGAAATGGGCCGGCAGGGAATTTGCTCGGCCCGGACGGACATGTGCAGCCCAGCCTGGGTGAGGATCACTAATTTCGCGCGCGCGTCGATTCCATCGATGTCGCTCGAGGGGTCAGCCTCGGCGAAGCCCAGTTTCTGGGCTTCCGCCAGCGCGGCGGCAAAGCTCGCGCCATGCCCTTCCATCTGTGTGAGGATGTAGTTGCAGGTGCCGTTGAGGATTCCCTGAATTTGGAACAGGCGGTCGCCTGCCAAGCCCTGTTCGATGCCCATGATCGCGGGAATGCCGCCGGCGACCGACGCGCCAAACTCGATGCGCTGGCCCGACGCGGCCGCGAGCTCGATAAGCTCGGGGCCGGACTCGGCGATTAGCAGCTTGTTAGCGGTCACCACGGATTTGCCGGCGCGCAGAGTGCGGCGAATCAGCGTACCCGCGGGCTCAAGTCCTCCGATCAGCTCGACGATCACGTCGGCGTCGGAAGCGAGCACTTCGTCGAAACTGTCCGTCCAGCGGATGTGCGCCGGCAGGGCATCGGTCCTCTTATTCTGAATGTTGCGATTGCAGATCGAGATCAGGCGCAGCGGAACTGCCGGACCGGTGCAAAGAATCTTGGCGACCGACCGGCCTACCGTGCCGAAGCCGACCAAGGCGACTTTAAGGGCGGGGGCGGCCTCGCGCGGCCAGGAAGATGAGGAGTTTTGGCTCACTAAAAGTCCCTTCATGCGGGCGAAAGACGAAAATCGATTGCGCCCGAGGATTGTATCAAGAGCGGGGAATTCGGCGAAATCGCTAGGTTGATAGTGAGGTTGACGAATATTCGCTTCCTGTTTAGAGTAGATCAAGGTCAAACGGGACAGAGCTAGAACCAAACCAGATGGGTACGGCCGTGCCCAGAGCAAATGTCCTTGGTTCAGTTGGGAGGTCGTACAATTGGCAGTACATCAGATTCTGGATCTGATTATCCTGGTTCGAGTCCAGGCCTCCCAGCCAACTTCCAAAAGCCCGGCAAATACGTAAGCTGTCAGTACTTTTCGCCTCAAGCCGTTCCTTAGTCCCTCCAAAAGTCTCCTTGCACTGGGACACGAACGGTTCTGGAGAGGTACGCGATAACGGGTATGCTCAATACTCCTGATCGGGAGGATCATCGGTGACGAACCCGGAACGCGCCCTTTCCAGGCGCCGGTTCTTGAAAACGCTCGGCGCAGGCAGCAGTGCCCTGGGGCTGGCAGGAATCTTGGGGGGCCTTGATGCGATGGCGCAAGAACCTTCTGCTCCCCGTAGCTTCCCCGATTTCATCGGGCCGAGCGCCAACCCGTATTGGAATTCGATAGGTCCGTTCATCACCGAGCCGCAGAAGGCGCCCCTGATTCTCATGGCCGACCGGCCCGTCCAGCTTGAAACCCCGCGGCATTATTTCCTGAGTGCATTTACGCCAAACGAAGCGTTCTATGTGCGCTGGCATCTCGAGACGCTACCGAATTCGGTGGATCTGAAGGAGTGGCGCCTGCACGTCGAGGGAAACGTTGGCAGTCCTCTCACGCTCAGCCTCCCCGATCTACTCAGCCGGTTCAAGCCCGTTTCCATCGCCGCAGTGAACCAGTGCTCCGGCAACAGCCGCAGCCGCCTGCAACCTCGCGTGCCCGGTGCGCAATGGGGCAACGGCGCGATGGGCAACGCCCTGTGGACGGGAGCGCAGCTCCGCGAAATTCTGGACGCGGCCAAGGTGAAGACCGGCTCGGTCCAAGTGCAATTCGAGGGACTGGACCGAGGGAAAGGGCCCGAGGGGTACGGATCGAACCGATTCATGAAGTCACTCGACCTCAACGATCCGATACTCGAGGAATGCATCGTCGCCTATTCGATGAACGGCGAGCCGCTGCCGATGCTCAATGGATTTCCGGTCCGCTTGGTGGTGCCCGGGTATTTCGCGACGTACTGGGTGAAGTGCCTCTCCTGGATTCGCGTCCTCGATAAACCGGACGACAATTTCTGGACGAAGAGCGCCTACCGCATCCCGGATACTCCGGGAGGAACCACCACGCCGGAGGACGCAAAAACCGGAAAGGTGAAAACGATCCCCATCGCGAAGATGCCGGTCCGGTCATTTCTGATCTCTCCGGATGGCACTGGAAAAATCCCGGCGGGCCTCCCTCTGCGATTACGTGGCATCGCATTCAGCGGGTATGGCGGCATCAAGAAAGTCGAGGTCTCGGCCGACCGCGGAGCGAACTGGCTCGACGCCCACCTTGGAGAAGATCTGGGGCCATATTCCTTCCGAACTTGGGAGCTTGCCTGGACGCCCAAGCGGCCGGGGAAATATGAACTGCAGGTTCGCGCAACCGATGAAAAAGGTCACACACAGCCCGACGAGCCCGTCTGGAATCCCGGCGGGTATCTGTGGAATCGAATCGAGCGGCAAGAAATTACCGTCGGCAGCGCCGCGTGAAGGAGGGCTTGTGAGCTCGAGTAAGCGGTTCGCGCTATCCAGCGTGCTGTGTGCATTTCTCGCCAGCACCGCCCTGTACGCGGAATTCGACGCAGGATTTTACGCGCCGGAGCGGGCCGGGAGCATTCGCCAGACGCTTCCGCATGCCGCCGGGAGCGCAGCGTCGTACGAGGTGGGAGCATATCCGTTGTACCCCGTCAATCTCTCCCCCGGCGACGGCCAAAGCGAAGTCGCGTCATACTGCAACACCTGCCACAGCCCTCGGTACATCACCATGCAGCCTCCTCTGCCGGCGGACGTCTGGGCGGCTGAGGTAAATAAAATGGTGAAGAGCCATGGCGCATCCATCCCCGACGACGCCACTCAGAAAATCATCCAATATCTGCAATTCCATTACACGCCCGAAACTCGCAAGAAGTGACTGGCGCCGGCTACGGCAGTTCGTCGAACGTCTCAATCTGCGGATGTTTGGTGGATGGAATTCCGACGTTTGCGGAGCGGACCACTAGTGTTGTTTGCATGCCGGCGGAGCGGGCGGCATCCAATTCTTCGATGATGTCCGAGAGGAAGAGGAATTGATTCGGCTGGTGCCCGGAGATGGACGCGATCTTCGTGTAACTTTCGTGGCTCCTCTTGGTTCCTACCCGGGTGTCAAAGAATGATTTAATCTTAGTGGTCAAGTCGCCGAACTGAGTGCTGCGAAAAAGCATCTGCTGGGCTAGCTTGCTTCCTGACGAGTAAATGGAAATCTCTTTTCCTTGGCCGCGCCAACGCTCGAACGCTGGCGGAACATCCGCGTAAACTTCGCCGTGCAAGGTTCCCGAAGTGTAGCCTTCTTGCCAGATCAAGCCTTGCAGCGCTTTCAGTGGGCCAGCCTTGCTGTCGCGGTGCATCAGCCACAAGCCGTATTGCGTCGCCGAATCAGTTTCTAATTCTGGGGCGCCGTCGCGCCATTCCGGCGGGGCTTTTCCTTCCTGCCGGTCGATGGCGTATTGCACCTTTAGGCCGGCAATACAGGTACGGACGGCTGGCTCACCGGAGGCCTTCTGCAGAAACGCTAGGAGATTTTTTCTGGCGAAGCCAAATAGCGTTTGATAGACGAAGTCTACAGGCGTGGTGGTGCCTTCGATATCCAGCAGAATAATTTTAATTTCTGGCGGGGTTATGGGGGCGGTGGGGCACACGCGCTATTCCGTTACTGGACCGGCCGAATGTATGCGGGGCCCCAGCAAACCGGTTCGTAATTGCGATCCACGCCGCTGTTGGTGTAATGCGGGGTCCAGCCGGAGGTGTCTTGGAACAGGCGGATGGCGCGGATGTGGCGGTCACCGCAGAGATCGAACCAATGTTGGGTGCCACGGGGGACGCGGATCAAGTCGCCTGCGACCACCTCAATGGCGACGACGGGTCCGTCCGCGGGATGAATGTGGAATAAGCCGCGGCCGGCGATGATGAACCGCACTTCGTCTTCCTCGTGAGCGTGTTCGATATTAAATCTCGCCAGCATGTTATCGAGGCCAGGCGTATCGGAGTGGATGTCGATTACGTCCGCGGTCGCGTAGCCGTCGCGCTGCTTCAAGCGGTCAATCTCGACGGAATACGCTTCCAGGACTTGCTCGGGTGTGGCCTCGGCTGGCAACGGAGCGTCGGTCTGCCAGCGCTCGTACTCGATTCCAATTCCGGCAAGATAATCGCGCACAGCGTTAAATTCCGTGAGGGTGCGGTCTTTTTCGGGGATTCGCACGATGGCCATGGCGTTTTCCTCGGGTTTAAGTCGGAACACATCTTAGCGTCATTGCGCCGATTGGTTAAGCGGCTCGAGTCCGTATTCCCCTGAACGTGGCAATGGCGCCAACGGGTGCGCGGATGGGAAGGGATGGAGTTCGCCGCAGATGGTAAGTAACGGTGATCTCGCCGCAAAATCCCGAAAGATTTTCATGCGGGATTGGTAAACAGCCAATTCGAACAGCTCGATTGCTGACGTTGGTATCCAAGCTTGCCCAGGAAATCCAGCAGGACGCGGTCCTGCACCCCAAAACGCGCCTCGCCGAGTCCGTTAATTTCGCATAAGACAGTAGGCTGATGCTGCGCCAGTGTTCGCTCTGCGCCGCGCAAAACGGAATACTCGAAGCCTTCCACGTCTAACTTAATCAGCGTGGGAGGAGGCAAATCATGTTCCGCAACCAACTGATCGAGCGTCTTAAGAGGCACGTGCAGCGTGCCGCGTTCGGAAACGTAGTTCGCGGCTTTGTGCTCTCGGGTCATCGAGACGGCTCCCTCCTCGGCGCCCAGTGCCACAGCGAACACCCTGGCCTCGACCCGATTGAGTGCCAGATTCCGGTACAGCCGATCCGGTTGCGGCTCGAAACATATAGCAGACGCCGGCGTTTTGAGCATCACATTGAGCGAATACCAACCCAGATTGGCGCCGATGTCGTAGAACGTCCCGCCCGTTCTGAGATGGTCCAGCACGAATGCTAGATCGGTTGGCTCCCACGGACCTTCAACATCCATACTGAGCACGTCGCCCGCACGACGGACGTCGTAATCAAGCAAAACTCCTCCTACGGAAATACAGCACCTCTGACCGAAGCGGAATTCCACCGGACACCCCGTCAGGCGCATTAACGTGTTAAATCCGAATGCACCGAGGAGGTGAAGCGACCGTTTGGCGTAAGATGGATTAAGAATTCGGGAGGGACGCAGATTACGCGCAACCGCCTTCCAGACGCTCATTCCGTTTTGCTCTCCCGGTCAACCGCTAATTCATTCGCAACTCCGCCGCCAACCCGCGCATCTCGAGAAAGTTCAGCGGAGCGAACCAGCGCTTCCATCAGGAACTCGATAATCTCCACATGCCGCCTGGCTTCGCGAAGGGTTGCGCCCCAAGTGTAGAGTCCATGCTTGCGAAGCAGCAGACCATGGATCTCAGGCTGTTTTCCGAGCAGCCCGGCAATCTCCGCGGACAGCTCCTTCATGTTCTGCGAATTCTCAATGATTGGCAACCGTTCCGTACGCTGATGGGAGTGGACGCCTTCGAGCCCCTTCAGCATTTCGTAGCCTTGCAGTACCACCGCGCGTTGCCCTGGGTACGCTTCCGAAAGGACGGTGCCCCAAATCGAATGTGTGTGCAGCACCGCGCCAGCGCCACGCTGGCGAACGATGGCCAGATGAATGAGAGACTCCGCCGATGCTCGCTGCTTTCCACGAAGCACTTCGGCCCTCGCGTCGATCTCGACAATTTGTGATGGCTCAACGCTGCCTTTGTCCAATCCCCTTCCGGTGATCGCCAGCCGCAGCGGTTCGCGCTGAAGCACAGCACTGAAATTTCCGCTGGTCCCAAGCACCCATCCGCGAGAGTAGAACGCTCTGCTGATTTCCGCGATTTCGCGGGCGGCTACGCGAAAGGGCACGCTGTCAGGCTTTTCGGGGCGAACTTTTCGCGACATCATACTTTTGGGGTCACGGTATCTCCGCCGTCCATCCGATTTCTGACTGTGGTGATCGCGATTATAACGCTAACTCGACTTGGTTACTTCAGAGTGGATACGCGGACATAATCGAAACTGGCTGTGAAGCCGGCGCGATTGCCGGCGAAGAGACAGATTTTCGCACTGGCGCCGAGAGTGTGGGTCCACGTGCCGCCACGAAGCCACGTGTTGCCATCGGCACTGCTATAAGCAGTGTAAGTCTCCGCGCCATCTACCGTGCGCTTGACGATTCTCATCCACGCTACGAAGCCGCTGCCGCTGATGATGGCGGGTGCGCCTAGATCGGTTGACCCCCACGTGAGATACCCGCTAGCTGCAGGCGTTTGTGCCTTCACGAATTCGATCTGGCGCGTATCGGAATCCGAAAAAAGATCCATGCGCAGGTAGTCCGCGTCGTCGGCGTAAAGCACCAGGCCCGCTTGCGCGAAGTAATTGCCGGCGCCGGCGGCGGGGAGATTCATGGTGAGTTTGGTCTCGACTACGTAGTCGCTGGCGGGAGCCGGTTCAGCGATCAGCGGAACTTGAGCCATGGCGCTGGTGGTGTCATATCCAACGGTGGGGACTTGATAGGCCGCGCCGGTCATTTGATATGCCGGAGTGGCGTGGATGAACGACCACTGTGAACTGAGCGTGGGGGAATTAAATTCGTCGGAGAGCGTAGCGATCGCCGCGAGCGGTTGGTCATTGGTATTGAATACCGTGGCATAGCCCGATGCGGCGCCCGGCTGGGACGCGGGAACAGGCTGCGGAGCGGTGGAATCGGACGGACCAAACCCGCCGCGCGCGACGGGCCAGCCATTGGAGTTCCAGTCCAGCGCGTCGATCAGCGCGGGTCTGGCCGTGGACCCGACGTAGCCTGGGAAATACGGTGAGCTGAGACTGACCGCGTGATAGAGGATATACGATTGGCCCGCTTCGTCGGCGAACACAACATTGCCGCCCGGGCCGACGAAATTATTGCCATTCATCGCCAGAACCGGTGTCCCGCCGGTGTTTACGGTGGTGAGCGAACCGCCCTGTTCATCGAGGTATGGCCCCAGAGGTGATGTGGAGCGCGCGGCGAAAACTCCCTATCCGGTGAGCGGCCCTGCACAACAATTGGTCGCCGACACCAGCAAGTAGTAGTAGCCGCCGTGCTGCACCCACGTTGCGCCCTCGTAGCGATTGTCCGCGGCGATCAGTTGCTCGCTCGCGGGATCGGAGGTGAGCCCGTCGGCGGAAAGTGTGCGAACGGAAATGCCGCCAACGTAACTGCCGAAGAGAATGTAACTCTGCCCGGTGGAATCCTGAACGACGTCCGGATCGAAGAGCCAGCGATAGGCATTGCCGCAACAATTTGTGGCGGTCTCTGGTGCCACCACCGGTGTGCCGCTGTCGGTGAATGGTCCTTTCGGGCTGGTGCTGGTGCCGGCGCCGATGGCTGCGCCCGCGCCGGCGAGGTTGGTCACGTTGGTGGTGAAGTAGAGGTAGTACTGATTGTTGAAATACTTGATGGCAGGCGCCCACAGATACGGAGTAGCGATCCATGTGGGAGGCGTGGTGAACGCGTCGTTGTCGTACGTCCAGTTCACCAGATCGGTTGATTCGTAGATGCTGATCAAGTGGGCGTTCAATTTGCCTTGCGCGTTTAGATCCTTGCTGTTTTGCGCGTCGCCTGTGCAATAGAGATACCAGATGTCCTTGCCGCTGGTCTGCACTTTTAGAATCGCAGGATCGGGGCAACTGATCACCGCACCCAGGGCGGCGGAAGTAAGCGTCAGCGGATTCGTATAGGTGGCTGATGCCGGTTTTTGAACGGTCACCGCAACCGCAGCAGAGGCGGACGACTTGTCCGCCGAGTCGCCTGCGTAGGACGCGGTGAGACTATGTGTTGCGGGTGCGAGTTTGGTGACGGTGAAGATTGCGCGGCCGGTGCCGTCGAGCTGCGCGGCGCCCACGGAAGTGGCGCCGTCGAGAAAGCTCACAGCTCCCGCCGGAAGTCCGGCACCCGACACGCGAGCGACAACTGCGACCAACTCCAAGGGCAGACCCTGCAGCAGGGTGGTGGCGGACGTGGTGAGCGCCACTGATGTGGCGACCGCCGGAGGGGCCGTGCTGGTACCGCCGCCACGGCTGCCCGCGTCGCAGGAACCCAAGAGCAGCAGAACGGGCACCAACGCGAGCACCGTGCAACGTTTGGCAATCATCGCCGAGTCCTCATCGATTTATTGCGACGTGTGCCGATTGTAGTTGGGATAGTCGGGCTTGTGCGGCTCCGGCACCGGGTGTTTCGCCAATTCTTCTAGCGCCAGGCTCACCGCTTTCTCTAGTTGCGGATCGTGGCCCTGGCTTACTGGCTTGGGATCCATGTCCACTTCGTAATCTGGCTGCACGCCGTGGTTCTCTACGTCCCATTGGCCTTGCGGGTTGAAGAATCCGAAGCTCGGTGAGGTGACCCGGCCGCCGTCCATCAGTACCGGGATGCCGCCGATTCCCACCAAGCCGCCCCAGGTGCGCTTGCCGACCAACGGGCCCAGTTGCGCTTCGCGGAAGTACCACGGCATGGCGTCGCCGCCCGAGCCGGAGTATTCATTGGTGATCATCACTTTCGGTCCGAGGATCGAGGCCTGCGGGGTGCGGTAGATCGCGCCGTAGCGAGGAGCCCACCAACTCATCAGGGTGCGCTGCATGGCGTGGATGATGTAGTCGGCAGCCTGGCCACCGCTGTTGAAGCGCTCGTCAATCACCGCGCCTAGCTTATCGAGCTGAGCGAAGTAGTAGCGGTTGAAGTTGGTCAGGCCTCCCATCGCCGTGTCCGGCAAATAGACGTAGGCCAGTTTTCCGCCGCTCAGCTCCTGCACCTTGTGGCGGTTGGCCTCGATCCATGCCAGGTTGCGCAGGTTCAGGTCCGCGCCGATCGGCGTCACGGTAACGCCATGTGCGCCCTTGCCGCTCGCGTCCGAGGCGATCTTCAGCACCACCTGGGTTCCCGCGGTGCCCTCCAGAAAACGCTGAATGTCATCCGACCCGTTCAGGTCCTGACCTCCAACGGCAAGGATGAAATCTCCGGTGGCGACTTTCAATCCCGGCTCCGCGAGCGGCGCATGGGCGTCCGGATTCCAGTGCTCGCCCGTGTAGATCCGCTGTATCCGGTAACGTCCGTCGACGATCTCGTAGTCGGCGCCCAACAGACCGCCCGGCACGTGATTCGCGTGGGGAATGGTTCCTCCGAAGCCTCGCAGATGGCCGATCGAGAAATCGCCGAGCATCTCCTGAAAGAGATAATTCAGATCGCTGCGCGAGCCAACCTGGTCCAGATAAGGCTTGTACTTTGCTTCTTGCGCAACCGTGTCCACGCCGTGATAGTGCGGATCGTAGAAGAAGCTCCGCTCGATCTGCCATATCTCGTGAAACATCTGCCGCCACTCGGCGCGCGGATCGACGCGGACTTCCATTCGGGACAGATCCAGTTTGCCTTCACCGGGCTTGACCGGCTCATCGGCAGGGGCGATAACAAACGTTGGCGCGGGGCCGCTGGCCGCTTGCGGGTCTACCGGCTCGGCGGCGGCGATTTCGAGCAGCATTTTCTTGCCGTCGAATGACAAATCGAATCCGGCGAGGTGATCAGCCAGCTTTTCGGGTTTTTTCGTTTTCACCTCGAAGCGCGTCAGCGTCCGCCCGCGGTCGGATGCGAACCTTCCGCCACCTTCCAGCAGATAAAGTGTGCCCTCCGTGCCCGCCGCCAAGTCGGTATAACTCTTTTCAGGGAGCGGAAGCGCGACGACGCGGTCCTCGATACGTTCGAGATCGATTTTCACCGGCTTCGGCTTCTCCGGCTTTTCGGCCTTCTCCGGCTTGCCTGTTTCGTCCGACTTCTTGGCGGCATCGGACTTGTCCTTATCCTTGTCCGAGTGATCGTCGCTGGAACCTTTATTGTCCTTCTCATCCTTGTTGTCGTTGGCGTCCTTGGCGTTAGGGCCCTTCTCGTCTTCACTTTGCGGCGCAACGGGAGAAGGCGCATCCGCAGCCAACGCCAGGCCGTCTACGCTGCGGGTGACCGTAAACGCATCGCTGCTCATGTCCAGCCCGCTAGTGGAGGTTCCGTAATTGGTGCTTTCGGTGAAGTAGAGATACTTCCCGCCGCGGTCAAACGCGGGGAAACGCACATCGCTCATGCCGTCGGTGATTTGGGTGCTCTTGCCCGACGCGACAGAGTACAGGAACAGCGCGTGGAAGCGGTTGGACATTGACTGCGTGTAGGCGAGCCACTTGGAATCCGGCGACCAGGAAGCATCGTAGTCTCCATCGTCGTCAACCGCCGTATCGATGACCGCGGCCTTGCCGGTGACCGTGTCCAGTTGCCAGATCTCCATTTTGTCGTCGTGGAAGGCGATCCGCTTGGAGTCCGGTGACCACACCGGATGGAAATAAAACGTGGGCTCCGTCGCCAGCGGAAACTTCTTCACGGGGCCCGCGCCGGTCTGGCTGCTGATGTGCAGGGCATACTGGCCCGACTCATCCGAGAAATACGCAATGCTCTGGCCGTCCGGCGACCACGCCGGCTCGCGCTCCATCGCACCCGGGGTGTTGGTGATATCCCGCGTGGTGCTTTCTTTTGCCGGGACGGTAAGGATATCGCCATGTGCCTCGAAGACTGCGCGCAGCCCGGTGGGTGAGATCGCATAGTTCTCGATCTCGCGGTCCACCGGCGAAATGCGCGTGCGCACATCGGGCAGGTCCGCGCTCAGGTCCACGGTAATGGGGTGAGTCTGGCCGCTGGCGGTGTCGTACAGAAAAAGCTCGCCGAAGCGGTCGTAGACGATGCCGCCCGCCCCGGCGCTCGCCGAACGAATGTCCGCTCCGTCATTCTTCACCACTTCGTTCACCGCCTGGGTGGCGGGGTCAAACCGAAACAGCGATACCGGCCCATTGCGATCGGAAAGAAAATACACCTGGTTGTCTACCCACATCGGATTGAAGTCATTCGACTTTTCCCGTGGGACCTTTACCACGTCCAGCGTCGCCATGTCCACAATCCATACCGAGCTCGCCAGTCCGCCGCGGTAGTTTCTCCACGATACATAAGCCGAATAATTGAAGCCCGATGCGCCGCCCACCGGCGAGTAGGCAAAGTATTTTCCGTCCCCGGAGAACTTGCCAGAGAAGGCCATTGGCAGCGGCAGTGCAGCCGGCAACCCGCCGTTCAGCGAGACCTTGAACAATTTTGTGTAGCGCCCGCTGCTGCTCTCGCGATTGGAGCGGAAGATCACGTACTTTCCGTCCGGCGTCCAGGCCACCGCGCTATCTGCTGCGGGATTATAGGTGAGGCGCTTGGGAACTCCGCCGGTCGCCGGAACGACGAATACATCGGTATTGCCGTCGTATTCGCCGGTGAAGGCGATCATGCTGCCGTCGGGGGAGAAAACTGGGTCGGTCTCGATTCCGGTCCCGGCGGTCAGGCGGGAAGCGCGGCCGCCACCACGGTCCACGGTCCACAAATCACCGGCGTAAGAGAAGGCGATGAGATGGCCGTTGAACGCCGGCCGCTGCAACAAAGGATGCGACGATTGAGCGGCGAGGGCCAGCGGGCAAAGCGCGGCGGAAATCACGATAAAAAGCAGGCGAATCAAGCGCATCTGTTTTGCTCCGTTAATATTCGCGGGCAATAATAGCCCATTTTCGTTGGTTTCTAGTAGTTCAGGCCGAACCTGAATTGGTAGAGCGGGTGCGCGGTGTCGTGCGGGGCGTCTTCCGCTTGGGCTTCTACTTCGGCCATCGAAGACGGTAGCTCGAATGGCAGCCGGCCTTTCGGTGGGGCGGCGCCTGTTAATACGTCGAAGAGCGCCGCATCGCTCACACCGAAGTTACCGATCAACGCGGCCGCCCGGTCCCTGATATTGGTCAGAATGGCTGGCCGGTCGAGGTAAACGGTGACGACGGTCGGCACACTGGCGGTGGCCTTTTTCACCGCCTCGAAATCGGGATTGCCATCTGGAAAGGCAAGGCTGCCCTCATGTTGGCGGGTCCCGAAGACATAGCCAGGGTGAATCATTTCGTGGGGAGTGGAGATCCTCACGATGGCTACGTCGGCTTGCTCGGGCGTATCGACGACTGTAAAGCCTCGTTCGCTGGCAACATCGGAACTTACTTTGTAGAGATAGACCTTTTTGATTTTTGCGGCGAACGGCAGAATCTTGCCCTTGTTTTCGAGCAGGACCAGCGAACTGCTTTGCGCTCGAAGAGCTTCCTTCTGGAATTCAGGCTTGCCAACTACGGCCTTGGCCTGCTCCCTGTCCACGTAGGGATTTTCGAAGAGCCCCTGTTGAAATTTCTCCAGCAGTATCCGATAGACAGACTCGTCCAGCCGCGATTCGGTCAGCTTTCCGGCGCGCACTGCATCGACCAGCAGATTCGCTTCGTCCGTTCCACCGAACTGATCAACGCCGGCAACCACCGCCTTAACGAACCGGTCCTCCTTGGACAGCTTCTCGACGCCCCAAGGCATTCCCACAAAATCAAAACTGGGCGGCTGCCCCGCGGGAGCACCATCAGCGCATGGTCCATGGCAGTCGTTGGTGATGGCCCAATCGGTGAGAATAACGCCCTGGAAGCCGAATCGGCCGCGCAGCAGGTCCGTTAGAAGTTGATGGTTAAATCCCGCACCCACTTGTTCCAGCGGCCGGCCATTTAGTTGAAGGTCTCGCAGAATCGAATACGTGGGCATCACCGCGCCAACTTTGGCTGCAAACGCGCCCGTGAACGGTATCAAGTGATATTCGAATTTGCCGCTCGGAAACACCGCATACTTGCCGTACGCGGAGTGGCTATCGAGTCCGTTCAATTGGGCGCCGTAGCCGACCCAGTGTTTTACGACCGCGATTACGCTCTCTTTGTTGATTCCATCTTGGCCATTCTGAAATCCCTCGACGTAAGCCTCCACCAGTCGCTTGGCCAACTCCGCGTCTTCACCAAAGGTGCCGTTGGCGCGAGCCCATCGCGGCTCCGTGGCGAGGTCGGCCTGCGGCGACAGTGCTTCCTCGATCCCAACCGCTCGGTATTCCTGGCGGGCGATGTCCGCAAAACGTTTGACCAATTGGAGATCGCCAATCGCCGCGAAGCCCAGCGTTTCGGGCCATTGGGAAAATCCGTCACTCGCGACGCTCGCTCCCTCGGTGGTTTGGAAATGGTTGCGCGGATCCGTGCTAATGGTTACAGGTATGCCCAGGCGTGTATTTTCGGCAATTTCCTGCAGGGAATTGTTTTCTTTCGCGAAAATCGCTGGCGCGCCGGTCAGGCGAGTAATGAACGTGTTCACCTTGGCCCCAGTAATCAGAGCCTGGGCGCGTTGCAAATCGTAGTGCTCTCCAGAACCCGGCGGGCCGGTAAGGCTGGTTGAAGGCGCGGTGCCATGCATCATCACCCCGGCTTTTTCCTCCAGGGTCATCTTCTGGACGAGGTCCTTGGCACGATTCTCCGCCGGCTGTCGCCAGTCTTCGTACACGTCCAACCGGCCATTCTTATTGAGATCCTTGAATTGCAAGTGGTCCTGGCTCAGCACCGCGACGGAGCGATGTCCTAAAGGAGGCTGGGAGGACGCATTTTCAGCCCTGTGGATCACCGCCGGGCAGAGGAGACTGATCGACGCCAGAACAAGAAGTGGTCTCATTTTTCGTCCGTCACTTGGTCACCGAGTGCTTAGGCCCTGAGCTGCCCGCCAATCCCCGAGAGGCTCGAAAAAGCCTAAAATGGAGAGCCGAACGCCCCTTGGCGAAGCATCGTGCAGCCAAGAGCTAGCACAAAGAGTCCGAGCCTGCCATCCAAAAATTGTTGCCGTGGGCTTACCGCTTTTTGCTATTGTTAATGGCACGGGAGCATAGGGCAGCGGAGGCTGGCTTCAGCGATCATCGCACCGTGGCCGAAATTAGAGACTTCCCGCGCACTGCTGCAAAATTGGGCGTTCTGATGGTCGCGTCCACTCACGCTAAATGCTTAGAAACACCCCACTTGTCGGATAAAGCACAGCTCACGCCGTTTGCTCGTTGGGTTCCCGGCACGGTGCTAAAATCTACTTATCCCGTACCCTCCCCGGAGGAATTATGCACGTCGCTCTAAAGGCAATTCTTGGCACCGCTTGCATGGCTCTCACAGCGGTGTCGTCGCTCCCCGGCCAGCAGGCTAGTCCGGACCAATCTGCCGATCGCGTCTTCCAGCGCGAAACCCAGGAAGTTGCCGCGCTGAAGCAATACTCGCCGGTGATGGAAATCTACGTCCAAGACCTGGCCGGACAGGGTCGCTTGGCCCCCGATGCCGACCATTATTACCTGGGCCGTGCGTCGTTCGGCCAGGGTGTGATGCAGGGCGAGAACGGAGCGAATGGGGCGGTCAAGAAAGACAAAAAGGAAGAGAAGAAAGAAAAGGAAGAAGTTAACGCGGAGAAGATCGACAAGAAACATGCACCTGGGATGATCGGCGAGCTCGCCGGAGCCTTCCCCAAGGAATCGGTCCAGCAAGGATTTATGAAATTGATTTATGTGGATCCGCTGGGCTTCGATCGCGGCCGTTATCACCTCGATTACGTGCGCCGGGAATTTTTGGGAGAAGTGCGGTGCCTGGTTTTTGACGCCACCGTCGCGCCAGGGTTGAAGGGGCCGCATTTTCAGGGCCGGATTTGGGTGGAGGATAAGGACTACACCATCGTCCGCTTCAACGGCGAATATTTTGGGGACGAGGGCAAAATCAAGGGTTTTGGGCTGCGGCTGGATAGCTGGCGCGAGAACATCGCGCCGGGCGTTTGGGCGCCAGGCTACATTTTCAGCGTGCTGTCCGATCCCGAAAAAGGGCTAGCGCGATTCGAGGCGCAAACGATTTTCTGGAGCTATAACCCCAAGCGGGCGCGTACCGAAGCGGATCGCACCGAAGAAGAAAGCATGCGCGCGCAGGAGCGTGAGCACGAAGATGAAGCGATGGACCGCATGGAATCGGCGGCGCTGCTGGCCCCGTCCGGCGAAGTGGACAAGGTCCTGGATGCAGTGATGAACAACCTGGAGGTCGGCAGCAATCTGGACATCGAACCGGAACCGGAAGGCCGGGTGCTGATGACCTCAACGCTGGAATGCTTCAACATCGGGCACACCGTAGTGATCAGCCGCGGCCTGCTGGACATGCTGCCGGACGAAGCAAGCCTGGCCACCATCCTCGCGCACGAAATGGCGCACATTATCGCCGGCCACCCAACGGGCGAAAAGTGGGCTTACCGCGACTGGGCGGCGTTCCCCACCGAAGATACTTTCAATCACTTCGAATATCCGATCAACCAGCAGGAAGAAGACGCCGCGAATAAGAAAGCGCTCGAACTGCTGAAGAGTTCGAATTACAAAGATCAGTTGTGGAGTGCTGGATCGTTCCTGCAAGTGGTGGGTCAGTATGACAAGACCTTTCCGAACTTGATTGGGCCGCACGTGGCGGCGCGCACGTCGATGGCTAGCGCGATTCTGAGCACCGCGCAAAAGCCGCAGGGAGCGCCGGAAGAGAAACAATTGGCGGCTTTGCCGATCATGGGGACGCGAATCAAAGTCGACACGTGGACCGACCAGATCGAACTCCGCCGGAACAAGCCCGGTGTGCTGCCCTCGGTAAGAGAGGTGCGGCCGTTTGAAATTCGACCCTTCCATCTGTATCTAACGCGCTGGACGCCGCCCACCGCGGTGCCCGCCAAAGCTCCGGACGCCAACGGAACGGCGGCGCCTTCTCAGCCCGCGCCGCAAAACTGAATACGAACGGCATCGGAGTTCGGAAAAGGGTAGCGAGGGAACGGCAGGCATGGCGGATGAATCCAAGCCTTTCAAAGGCTTTCGCAACCCGCTACTGTACACTTCGGTGCTGATGGCCGTGGTGCTCATCTATTTGGGCGTGACGTTCCTTTTGCGGCGGCAGGAAAATAGGGAAGTGGAAGAACAAGCGAAGGCCAAGCAGCGGCAACAGGACAGCCAGGTGGTCGAGAGCCTGGGCGGCGACCGTTTCGAAATTCTAAATTTCTATGCGATGCCCGGACGAATTCATCGCGGCGACCAGGCTCAGCTCTGTTATGGAGTCTCGAACGCGAAGACCATCCGGATCGATCCGCCTGTAGAAGGCGTGTGGCCTTCACTCAATCGCTGCATGAACATTTCCCCGAAGAAAGACACGACCTACACACTCACCGCGCAAGACGTCGCTGGAAATAGCAAAACAGCATCGCTGACCCTGGAAGTTCGCTAGAAGATCTTTCTGGTCGACCCGCAATCTCCGAATTTCACCTCCGTAGGGCGTGATTTTTCAATTTGTGTCCCGTGAGAATTGTCTTTAATTTTTCTGTAAGTGGAAATGGGCACTTTGCCTCATCCAGAAATCGGATGTCGTTTGTTTTATTCAAAATGCAATTTCCACCTGGATGGGCGAATGCCAAGCTACGCCCGAGTGGGCGAGGCGGTCTGGCGTGCGTCGAGGCGTGTGTGGGGAACCAAGGGCGGCAGGCGCTCGCCCACGTCGGTGGGGAACGGAAATTCGGATATGCGGCGGTCCGGGTTCTTGGCTATCTCCACCAGCAGATTTCGCATTTGGCCAATCAGCAGGCTGATGGTTTCTCCCTCGTACAGATCGTAATTGTACTCGCAGGAAAGGCGCCAGCCGTCGGATCGGCGGACCATAAAGAAATTCAAATCGTAAATCGCGCCTGGAGATTTCGAGGGCATCGGCTCCATCGTCAGGCCGCAGAATTCGAGAGGCTTCACGAAGTCACGCTGATAAATGAAGTTGATGCTGTATAGCGTGGGGCGGCTCGGATCGCGCTTGGGGCGCGCCGCTTCGACGATCTGCGAGAAGTGCAAATCCTGGTGAGCGAGGCTGGCCTCAAACGTATTCCGAACGCGATCGAGCAGTTCGACGAAGGTAGGATCTCCGGCCAAGCTCGTTCGCAGCACGATGGTGTTAATAAACAAGCCGAACATCGGCTCGAACTCGATGCGGTCGCGCCCGGCGAGCAGCGTGCCGATATAGACGTCGTCTTGGCGTGCGTGGTGGCGGACCAGCATGTTGAGAGCGGCAACCGCCGTGAGATACAGCGTGCATTCGTGCTGATGCGCGAATTCCTCGACCGCCGCGGTCAACGGCGCCGGCAAAACGGTGGAAAGGATGTAACCGTTGTTGGTCCTCACCGGCGGACGCGGATGATCGGGAGGAATCTCGAGCACCGGCAGATTGGCGAGCTGCTGCTTCCAAAAGGCTTTGTCTTCGTCGGTGACGGCTAACTTGGCGCGCTCGTTCTGCCAAACGGCGTAGTCGGCGAATTGAAAAGCCAGTTCGGGCAACGCCGGCGCCGTACCGGAAATCAGCGCTTGGTAGTTCGCCGCGATTTCGTCGCTAAAAATCCCGATCGACCATCCGTCGGACACGATGTGGTGCACGGTCATGATCAGCACGTGCTCGTCTTCCGCCAAGCGCAGGATGCGGGCGCGAATCAGCGGCCCGGTCCCCAGATCGAACTTGTGCGCGCCTTCGATAATGGTGCGCCGCTCTTCCTCGGCGTCGCGTTGCGGCTGCGGCACCCGGCTCAGATCGTCGCCCGGCAGCGGGATGATGGCGGAGGCGTGCACGATCTGCATCGGCGCGCGGTCCACCAGCGCGAACGTAGTTCGCAGAATCTCATGCCGCCGGGGTAGTTCGTTGAGCGCGCGGGCCAGCGCGGGAATGTCCAGGCGGCCGCGAATCCGGAAACGCACCGCGATGTTCCAGGCGGGGTTGCCGCCCTCCATCGAGTGCAGCAGCCAGAACGTTTGTTGCGCGACGGTAGCCGGAAAACGGTACACCGGCTCGCCCAAGGAACCGCGCGGCCAATCGCGCTCCTTGGCCGGAGTAGGCTTAACGGGTGTGCCGAGCTTGTAAATGGAATTCATGCTCGCTTGCGCTATTACCTCCGAAAAGTAGTCGTGGGCCGCAGCCGATACTGCTCGCGCGATACTGGAACGATATCCGGAAGCGCCGACTTGGGCGGTGCAGCAGCTTTGGCGCCTGCGTCGCTTGTGCCGGCCGCGCCCGCCTCGGTGGCGCCACCCAAGGACGCGGCGGCCAACGCCGCGACGGTGCGCAGCCGAAATACTTGCTGAGCCGTAATCACGATGCCGGCGCGGCCCGCGCGGGCGATGATCTGAAACATATGCAGGGAATCGGCGCCAAGATCAAACAAGCTGGCTTCCACATTCACTCGGTCGAGATGCAGTACCTCACCGGCAATCCCCGCCAATTGCGTCTCCCTCGGGGTGCGCGGAGCGACAAAGGCTTCCCGCGCAGCCAAATGATCGGCGTCAGGGGCTGGGAGCGATTTCCGGTCGATCTTACCATTAGGGGTGCGCGGAAGCGCCGCAAGAAAAACGAAAACGGAAGGAATCATGTATTCCGGCAACGCGCGTCCCACCAGATTGCGAAGATCGCTCACCGAAGGGCGCTGCGCTTCATCGGCCACCACGTAGGCCACCAGACGCTTCTGACCCGGCTCATCTTCGCGGGCCACCACCACCGATTCGCGGATGGGCGAGTGCTGCGCGAGCACCGCTTCAATCTCGCCCAACTCGATGCGGAATCCGCGCACCTTCACTTGATTATCGAGCCGGCCCAGGAACTCGAATCGTCCCGAAGCCAGATAGCGAACCAGATCGCCGGTTTGGTACATCCGCTGCCCGGGCAAGGAACTGAAGGGGTCCACCACGAATCGCTCTGCACTGAGGTCGGGGCGCTTGTAGTAGCCTCGGGCCACACCGTCACCGGAAATATAAAGTTCGCCCGGTACCCCGATCGGCAGAGGCGCATTGAACTTGTCGAGCACGTAGAACTGCGTGTTGTGGATAGGAGGTCCAATGGTCACCGGACCAGGGCCCGCATCGACCACGGAAGTGGCCGACCAAATCGTAGTTTCGGTGGGGCCGTACATATTCCACACCTCACCGCACTTCTGCAACTGATCCGCCAGGTCCCGCGGCAGCGCTTCACCGCCGCAAAGAATTTTCAGCTTGGGTGTTCCGGTCCATCCGGCTTCGAGCAGCAGGCGCCAGGTGGAAGGCGTCGCTTGCATTACCGTTGCCCCGGAATCGCGCATCCGCGCGAGCAACCGGTCGCCGTCCATGGTTTCGTCGCGGCTGGCGATCACTACCTGCGCGCCGGTAATCAATGGCAGAAAGAGCTCGAGGCCGGCGATATCGAAGGAAAGGGTGGTGACCGCCAGCAGGCGGTCGTCGCCGGTGAGACCGGGCGCCTGGCGCATCGAGAAAAGCAGATTCGCCAGATTGCGATGGGTAACTTCCACGCCTTTGGGCTTACCGGTGGACCCGGAAGTGTAAATGGTGTACGCGCCCGATTCGGAGTTGATGGTTACGTTCGGGCTGGTTTTCGATTCGCGTCCGATCAAGTCCCAATCGCTGTCCAGGGGAATGACCCGGGTGTTCGAGATCGGCAGCCCCACCGCGAGCCGGGCCTGGGTCAGCAGCACCGCGATAGCGGATTCTTCCATGATGTAGGTGAGGCGCTCCGGCGGATACGCGGGATCGAGGGGCAGGTACGCCGCGCCCGCTTTCCAGATTCCCAGCAGGCCCACCAGCATATCCAGCGAGCGTTGCACGCAAATTCCCACCAGCGAGCTGGGCCGCACGCCAAGCTGGATCAAATGACGCGCCAGTTGATTGGCTCGGCGGTCGAGCTCGAAGTAGGTGAGGCTCTGATTTTCAAAGGAAGCGGCGATCGCTTCCGGCGTGCGAACGGCCTGTTCCTCGATGATCTGGTGAACCGGCGTCGAGCGCGGGTAGTCGGCGGCGGTCTTATTGGCGTCGAACACGATCTGGCGGCGCTCCGCTTCGTCGAGCAGCGGAAGGCGATCGACCGCTTGGTTAGCGTCGGCGGCGATTGCCCGCAACAGCGTCTCGTAGTGGCGCAGCCATCGGCCGAGCGTTTCGCGGTCGAAAAGCTCGGTGTTGTAGTCGCAATCGAGCTGCAAGCCTTGGTCGGATTCGCCGATGTTCAGGAACAGATCGAAATTCACGGCGGTCTTGGGATTGGGATCCACTTCCACATCCAGCCCCGAAAATGCCAGCCCCGCGCCCACTTTCTCGAGGTTGAACTGCACTTCGATCAGCGGCAGACGGCTCGGATCGCGGCGAACCTTTAATTTCCTGACCAGCGTCCCATAAGTGTAAGTCTGGTGCTCGTACGCATCCAGCACCGTTCGCTTGGTTTGTTTCAGCAGATCGCCGATGGTCTGGTTCTCGGTGATGTGTTCGCGGATCGGCAGGAAGTTCACGCAGTGTCCGACCAGCGTTCCGTCGTCCAGCATGGATTGCCCGGCGGTGGGAATGCCGATCACGATGTCGTTCTGGCCGCTTAAGCGGTGCAGCAGCGCCGCGAACGAGCCCAGCAGCGTCGAGAAAAGCGTGCAACCCTGCTTGGCGCCGGCCTGCTTGATCAGCTTGTAGGTATCGGCGTCGATACGCGTGCGATAGGTCGAGCCTTGGAAAGTCTTCACCGCGGGGTGCGGCCGATCCGTCGGCAAATCGAGCACTGGCGGAAGCTGCGCGAACTGCTGCATCCAATACGATTCGACGCCGGCGAAGTCGGCGGTCTCACGATTGGCGGCCTGCGTGCGCGCGTAGTCGCCGAATTGCACCGGCGCCGGCAGATCGACGCGACTGTGATTGACGCGCGCGGAATAGAGTTGGCTCATCTCGTCCAGCAGCACGTTGATTGACCATCCGTCGCAAACGATGTGATGGCTGGTGAAAACCAGCGCGTGCGATTCGGGCTCCAACCGGAACAGCCGCAGCCGCAGCACCGGCCCGTTGACCAGATCGAATGGCGTGCGCCCTTCCGAATCGATCGCGGTTCTTACCCGGGCGTCGCGTTCGGCGGGCGCGAGCGCGGAAAGGTCTTCCAAAGGAATGTCGATATTGGCGTTGGGCGCGAACGCGATCCGCTCGCCGCTAGTCGCGAAAGTGGCGCGCAGGGCCTGGTGGCGACTGACCAAATCCTGAAGCGAATCGCGGAACGCGGCTTCGTTAAACGGGCCGCGCATCTTCAGGGTGAACGATTCGTTGTAAGACGTGGAAGCTTCCGAATCGATCTGCGCGGACAGGAAAATCTCCAATTGCGGTTCGGTGAGCGGCGAGTCACTGGGGCCTGGGATCGGAGCGGCGGCCGCCTGCTGCGCTACGGGTGCGGCTGCGGGAGCTGGTTCTACTGCCCCCGATGCGGGAGTTGCGGCAGGAACCTCGTTCGAAGCCGTCGCGGCCGGCACAGGTGTGGATGCAGATGGGTTCGACTCCGCCGCCAGACCAGCCGCACTCGATGCAAAAAACTCGACCGCGACAGACTCGCTGGGAGTTTCGCGCGATGCCGGACTCGGCGGCGGCGGAAAGAACCCCGCCTCCTGCATCTCGATGACGCTCTCTTTGAAGGCCTGAATAACGCGCTCGATATCGGCTTCGGAGTGTGTGGTGGTGAGGAAGCACGGAAAGCCCTCGAGAACGTTCACGCCCTTCAGCCGCAAGTAGTAATAGAACAGGCTGGCGAAGCGCTCTTCCGGGGGAACTGCAAAATAGAAAATACTGGCAAAGCTTTCCAGCCGCGTGGGCGCGTTGTTGGCTTCCAAGAATTGGTTGATGGTACGCACCATCCGGGTGGTATTGGCGGTAAGGTTTTCCTGCAGCGACGGACCCTGCTGCTCGAAATGCTGCAGCACGGCGCGTACCGCGGCCAGCGTCAACGGATGGCGGATGAAAGTGCCGGCGAAGAAGGTGACCCCGACTTCCGGAAACGAAGCATCGCCGAATTGCCACGCGCCGCCGTCGAGCGCGTCCATGTACTCGCGCTTTCCGGCCAGCACGCCGACGGGCATGCCCCCGGCTAGCACCTTGCCGTAGGTGGCCAGATCGGCGCGAATTCCAAATAGCGCCTGGCAGCCGCCCTGGTGAACTCGGAATCCGGTAACCACTTCGTCGAAGATCAGCGCGGTGCCGGAATTCTCGGTGATCGTGCGAATTTCCTTCAGGAATGCGATCGGCTGCAGATGCGGATGGCGGCTCTGCACCGGCTCGATCAGCACCGCTGCCAAGTCCTTGGCATTCTGGCGAATCCATTCCAGCGACTCGGGCGTGCCGTAATCGAGCACGGTAATGTGCTGCACTTTTTCTTTGGGAATTCCGGGAGCGACCGGCGTGGAGTGCGGCACGCCCGCTTTCTTGTGGCCCTTCACCAGCACTTCATCGGTCATACCGTGATAAGCGCCCGCGAACAGCGCCACTTTATTTCGTCCCGTTACCGTGCGCGCTACGCGCAGCGCCGCCATCACCGCTTCCGAACCGGTATTGCAGAAGGTCATGCGTTCGTTGTTGGTCATCTTGCAGAACATCTGCGCCACTTCGCCGGCCAGCGGGGTCTGCGGACCAATCTCCATTCCTTCGTGAAGCTGCTTTTCGATGGCCGCTTCGACGAAGTCGGGCCGATGGCCCAGCATGATCGGGCCAAAACCGTTGAGGATGTCGATGTACTCGTTGCCGTCCACGTCCAGTAGTTTCGATCCCTTGGAACGGATGGTGTTGATCGGGTAGACCAATTCCTTCCATTGCGCTCGGAATCCCATCACCACTCGCGGATCGGCCAGCGCGGAGCGGTACTGCTCGGTCATCGCTTTGGATTTCGCGGTGCGCGTGGTGTAGCGCTCGATCAGCGACTGCAATCCCTTTTCTTGCTGCGGGGTCAGATCGCCCGAAATTCCTTTTTGCGGTGGCTTGTAGGGACCGAACGGCTTGAATTCCTCCTTGTCGCCGTGGCCGCTGACCGGAACCGCTGTTGGTGCGGCAGCGCACGGCGCGGGTGCGGCGGCGGAGGTCTTCGGCGCAGCAGCGGCGGGGGCAATCGCAGGCGCGGGTTTCGCGGGGGCAGCCGTCACCGGGCTCGCAGCCGCGGCGGGAGCGCTGGGCGCTACGCCGCGCATCGCTTCGAGCTGCCGCGTGAAGAGCTGGTTCATCGCCTGCAGCTGTTCGCGCATCAGGCGTTCGACGGGAGACTCCGACATAGCCATATCTCCATTTTCGCCGGTAGAAACCGGCGGTGTGCCAGCAGCATACACTGGCGCGGTGGCTGTTAGCGAACCCATCGCCGGCGTGGGCGCGGTAGCCATAGCCTGGACCGGCGCGGATTGCAGCACGGGTTGCTGCGCGGGTTCCTGCAGTTGATCGGCCGGCAGCTTGGAGTCGATGTATTGGGAAAGCGCGTCCAGCGAACCGAGGTCGCCCAGAAGCTGGCGGAAGGTAATTTTCAAATCGAATTTGGTCTGCAGCGACTGGGTCACCTGGGTGAGGAAAAGCGAATCGAAGCCGAGTTCCAGGAACGAGGCGGCGCCGTCGGCCTCGGAGACGTCGATGCCGGAGAGATCCTCAAAAATTTCAGCGAGGATCGCGCGGATTTTTACTGGGCGGCTGGCGGCGCTGCTGGTGGCCGTGGGCGTTTCGATGGAAGGGCTCACTGACGATGGTTCCTCCGTGATTGGCGGTGCGCTGCTGGGCAATACGCTGTCTTGGGCGAAGCTGCTGGGTGCCGCGATCCTTTCGGTTGAACCGGCTTCGACCGCGGTCGCAGCGGGAATCGTGAGCGCCGCGAGTTTCGCAGCGGCGGACAATTCCAGCCAGAACCGTTTGCGCTCAAATGGATAGGTAGGCAGCGCGACGCGCTGGCGCTGCTCGCCGGCGTGAACCGCGCTCCAATCGGGCTTGCAGCCGGTGAGCCACAGTGCGCCCAGCGCGGTAAATAGACTCGCGGCGTCGCCTTCGCCGTAAAAGCCGTCGGAAAGCGAACTGGCGACAGTACGTTTGGCAGCGTCAATTCCGTGCTGGCGCGCCAGCGTGCCCAAGACATTTCCCGGGCCCACTTCGAGCAGCACCGCCGTGGGGCTCTTCAGCAGTTCGCTCACGCCCGTCGAAAATTGCACCGGCTGCCGGAAGTGCCGCGCCCAATACGCGGGGTCGGTAGCTTCGGCGTCGGTAATCCACGTTCCGGTGACGCCGGAAACGTACGGAATACGCGGCGGCTGCAGATGCGCTTGCGCCGCGCGGGCCGTGAATGGCTCGACGATCGGGTCCATCATCGCCGAATGAAATGCGTGCGAGGTCACCAGCCGCCGGCAGGGCACCGATTCGCTCGCCAGTTTTTGTTCGAATGAGGCAATCGCGTCGAGCGGTCCCGCGACCACGCACAGCGCGGGCGCGTTCACTGCGGCGAGCGCGAGCTGGCCATTCAGTTGTCCGTTCAGCCGCGATCGCACTTCCGATTCACCCAGACGCACCGAGAGCATGCCCCCGGCGGGCAGTGCCTGCATCATTCGTCCTCGTTCGGCGACCAGCGTCAGCGCATCTTCCAGCGAAAAAACTCCGGCCAGCGTGGCCGCCACAAATTCGCCGATGCTGTGCCCCAGCATCGCTTGCGGACGAATGCCCCAGCTCAGCCAGACCTGCGCCAGCGCGTATTCGATCGAGAAAATGGCCGGCTGCGCGATGATCGTATTGGTCACGCGGCGCCGCGCGTCGTCGGAAACATCATCGCCGGGATACAGCAGTTGGCGGAGATCCGCTTGCAGATGCGGTCCCAGAATTTCCGCGCAGCGGTCCAGCGTCTTTCGAAATAGAGGCAGCGAGCTATAGATTTCTCGCGCCATGTTGGGGTATTGCGAGCCTTGTCCGGGGAAAAGGAAATACACCGGAGGATTCTCTTCCGGCTTCAGTCGCGTCTGCACGCGCTTGCGGTCACGGTGCAAAAGTGCGCCGATAGCGTCCGGCACGTCGCGCGCGACCACCGCGCGGCGGCACGGAAACGCGCGGCGCCCGGATTGCAGGGTCCAAGCCACGTCAGCCAAATTGCTCTGGGGATGCGATTCCAGGTGCGCGGCCAGATTGGCGGTAGTGGCGTCCAGTGCGGATTCGGTGCGCGCGGAAAGCACCAGCAGTTGTATCGGGAGCCCTGAAGCCGCCGAAGGGGTCGCGGGAACCTCTTCCAGCACCACGTGCGCGTTGGTGCCGCCGACGCCGAACGCGCTCACGCCCGCGCGCCGCGGACCGTCCTCGGTCTTCCATTCTTTCAGGGTGGCGTTCACGTAGAACGGGCTGTTCGCCATGTCGAAATTCACATTCGGCTTATGGAAATACAGCGTGGGAGGCAGGATCCCGTGACGCACCACGTGCGTCGCGTGAATCAGTCCGGTCACGCCGGCGGCGATGTCCAGATGCCCGACGTTGGCCTTGGCCGTGCCTACCGCGCAGAATTGTTTGTCGCCGGTGCGGGTGCGAAAAGCCTGGGTAAGCGCGGCAAGCTCGATGGGATCGCCCAACGGAGTTCCGGTGCCATGCGCTTCGATGTATCCAATGGTCCGCGGATCGACGTCCGCGGTTTCGTGGGCCATGGCGATTACGCGCGCCTGGCCTTCGACGCTGGGCGCGGTGTAGCCGACTTTGGCTGCTCCGTCGTTGTTCACGCCAAACCCGCGAATCGCGGCGTAAATATGATCGCCGTCGCGCACCGCATCTTCCATGCGCTTCAGCAGCACCACCGCCACGCCGCTGCCGAACACCGTCCCTTGGGCGTCGGCGTCAAATGCGCGGCAGTGGCCGTCGGGCGAAACCATTCCGCCGTCTTGATAGAACGAGCCGCGCTTCTGCGGAAAAGTGATCGAGGAGCCGCCCGCGAGGGCCATGTCACTTTGATAGGTGAGCAGCGACTGGCAGGCTTGGCACACCGCCAAGAGTGACGTCGAGCAGCCGGCCTGCATGGTAAAGGCCGGTCCGCGGAGATTCAGCTTGTAGGAAACGCGGGTGGCCAGAAAATCGACGTTGTTGCCCATCATTTCC
>Ga0302324_100001076_pt1 | contig 67692 bp, 51 predicted proteins | sample Palsa_T0_1_FD_201949 | JGI IMG/M metagenome (GOLD analysis project Ga0302324, IMG submission 201949) | Peat permafrost microbial communities from Stordalen Mire near Abisko, Sweden - Palsa_T0_1 | ecosystem: Environmental > Terrestrial > Soil > Palsa > Peat permafrost | place: Sweden: Abisko...
CCACGCGCCCCAGCGGTCCGAATTGGGTGAATGAATAGCTCAGCAGCAGGGCCAGGCCGATTACCAGGACGAACACGCCGATCTTGTTGAGCCAGCTTCCGCCCAGCATCGTTTCCCATTCCCGTGGGGCGGGCCTCCAGGCCTGCGCGGGTTCTCCAGAACCCGCTCCTCGGTGAGCGCAGCTCGCCCAAGCCGGGCCATGCCCTGCCACAGTATGATCGATGGGCGCAGGTTCCACACGCGGCGGCGCGACGCGCGGCAGCTCGACACGCGGCGCCGCGACCGCGGGCGCTACCGGCGTCACCGGTGCCACGTGCGCTACCGGCCTGACCGGCTGCGGCTCAGTCTTAGCCTCGGGCTGCGCCGCCGCCCGGCTCTTGCGGTAAATCTCCGCCAACGACTCGCTCTGTATGTCCACCCGCCTGGTCAGCTCTCCAATCTGCGATTCCATCCGCGCCATGCGGTCCTTCCACACCGACCACCGGACTACCAGCACCACGATCAAACCAACGATGAGGATGATTTCCATCATGCCCTCACTTCCGCCGCCACTAACTCTTCCGCGCGCTGCTTCAATCCGCGCAGATCCAGCTTCCCCGTGCCGAGCTGGGGAAGCGCCTCGACCCGGTACAGATTCTCCCGCTTGGGAATCCACAAACGCGGCAGATCCGTCTCCGCGAGCTTCTGCCACAATTCCGCCGGCTCCATCTCATGCACATACAGCGCCGCCAGCCGCTCGCCGCGACGGTCGTCCGCCACCGACGTTACGGCGCACGGCGCGGCGCCCAACACACCGGCGACAGCGTCTTCAATGCGCAGGTGCGGCACCATCTCACCCGCGATCTTGCTGAACCGCGAGAGCCGATCCGTGATGCGGATAAATCCTTCATCGTCGATGGCCGCGATATCGCCCGTGACGTACCAGCCTTCGCGCAGCACTTCGGCCGTGCGTTGCGGCTCGCCCAGATAGCCCATCATGCGGTTCGACCCCTTCACCAGCAATAGCCCCGCCTGATTCGCCCCCAGCGGCGCGAACGTGGCCGGGTCCACCACCTGCGCCGCCACGCCCGGCATCGGATGTCCCACCGTGCCCGGCTTGTTTCCGATTTGCGAATCCTTGCCCGCCTGGAAATTGGGCGCGTTCACCGCCACCACGGGCGCCATTTCCGTGCACCCGTATCCTTCCAGCAGCTCGACGCCGAATTTCTCGCGAAAGGCCGCGGCGATGGGTTCGCGCAGCTTCTCCGCGCCCACCAGCACGAAGCGCAGGCTGGCGAATTCTTCCTGCGTGCACTTGCGCGTGTAGGTCGCGCAGAATGTCGGCGTCGAGAGCAGGAACGTCGCGTGGTACTTCGCGATGAGTTCGCCGATCGCTTTCGCGTCCGTAGGATTGGGATGGTAAACCACGCCGCATCCCGCGATCAGCGGAAACCAGACAGTTACTGTGTAGCCGAACGAATGGAAGAAGGGCAGCACGCCCACGATGCGGTCGCGTTCGCCGATCCAAAAAAGCTGCGCCATGGCGTCGATATTCGCCAGCACGTTATAGTGCGAGAGCATTACGCCTTTCGGAACACCCGTGCTGCCGCTGGAGAAGATGACGGTGGCCATCGATTCGGGACGAGCCGCGCCACCCAGCAGCCGCGCCGGCGCAAATCGCGCGGTCAGCAGCGCGCGCAGCCGCGCCACCTTGCCCACATGCCCCAAAATGTCTTCCACGAAGACCATCCCATCCTGCTGTTCGATCTTCGCTTTCGCCAGAAACACGCGCGACGTGACCACCGTTCGCATCGCGCAACGCTCGCGCGCCGCGGCCATCGCCTCCGGCCCAGCCGTGAAATTGAGATTCACCGGAACGCGCCCCCCCAGCGTGATCCCCACATTCACCAAAGCGCCCGCCACGCTGGAAGGCAGCAGTACCCCGATCATTTCTTCATCCCGCCGCGTGCGCGCCCAGTTCGCCACCAACACGCCGCCCGTCAGCATGCGTCCGTACGTGAGCTCGCGGCCCGTGGAATCGGCCATGGCGAAATGGCTCCAGTTGCGGCGCGCGCTGCGGATCAGGCGGCGCGGCAACGTATCGCCGGGCGTCTGGCGATGCGCCGTAGCTTCCGCGGCCAGTTCCTGGATCGCCTGCCGTACTGCATGCGCGGTGGAATTCGCGGGCATCGGATTGCCGAACGAAACCGTCACCGGATACGGAATGCGCTTGGGCCACTTCCAGAAGAAACGGCCGCGCTCAAAGCTGAAAATGCTGCCCCACAGCCGGTCCAGATGCACCGGAATAATCGGCACATCCGTACCCTCCACGATCTTCTCCATGCCACGCTTAAACGGCAGAATATTCCCCGTGCGGCTGATGGCGCCTTCCGCGAAAATGCAAACCACATGCCCCGCGGCCAACTCCTGCCGCGCGGCCTGAATCGCACGCACCGCATCGCGCCCGCCGCCCACCGGAATCGCCTTGGTCTTGCGGAAGAACCAATTGAGCGCCTTCAGCTCGTAGTACGGCTTCCATACCATGAAGCGGATGAAACGCTGTACGCACGCCGCGACCAGAAAGCCGTCCACATGCGACATATGATTCGATACCAGCAGCGCCGGTCCGCGGAACGGCACGTTCTCCTGCCCCACGATGCGTATGCGGAAGAGCGTGTGGGTCACGAACCACAGCAGGAAGCGGATCATGAAATCGTCCACCACCGTTACGATGTAGACCGTGATCCCCAGGCTGGCGAAACCGAAAATCAGGATGATGTGCGGCGGGCTGATGTGCAGCCCATCGTTGCAAAGGTAGAATACGGCCGTCGCCAGCAGCATGCCCAGCGTGTTGTAGATATTGTTGGTGGCGATGATCCGGCCCTTTTCCTTGCTCTCGCTGCGTTGCTGCAGGTAAGCGTTGAGCGGCACGAAGAACACGCCCGCCGCGATACCCAGCATCGACAGCATCACGACGGAAGCGGCGTAGGAGCCGCGCGCCGCGTACAATCCCAAGCTGAAAACTCCCATGAAGATGGAGCCGAGCGGCACCAGTCCGATTTCGACCTTGTCGCCCGAAAGACGGCCCGCCAGCATGCTCCCCGCGCCGATGCCCAGCGAGAGACAAGTCATCAGCAGTCCCACCAGTCGGTCGCTCGCATGCAGCGTCTCGCTGCCGAAGAGCAGCAGGTCCATCTGGAACAGCAGCGCCAGGAACCAGAAGTAGGAGATGGCCATCACCGCCAGCCACAGGGGACGGTCGCGCAAAAGGTGCTTCGTGCCAGCCGTGATTTCGGCCAGCGGATTGAACCTCCAGGGTGCGCGCGCGGCAGCCGCCGGCACGCGCGTGATGCGGAAGCTGGTCAGGCAGCCGACCACCGCTACGATGGTCAGCACCACGCCGATTTTCCATTCCGCCGACTTCCACGCGGTGAACAGGAACGGTCCAATGGACGTGCCCAGCACGATGGCCACCAGCGTGGTCATTTCGAGCAGGGCGTTGGCGCGCGAGAGGTCGCGGTCGGAGACCAGTTCGGGCACGATGGAATACTTGGCCGGGCTGAACACGGTGTAATGCACGGCCATCAGGAAGAGGACCACGAACATCAGGGTGATGCTCTGCGAGAAGAATACGACGATCCCAAGGGCCATCACGAAGATTTCGAAAATCTTGACCGCGATCAGCACTTTGCGCTTGCTGATGGCGTCGGCAAGTTGGCCAGCGTAGCCTGTGAATAGCAGCGACGGCAGTACGAAGATGGCCCCGGCCAGCGCAAGATATTTGCCGCTCTGGTCGGCCTGCGCCACGATGTGGACGGCGCGCAGGGAGACGATGATGCGGTAGGCGTTATCGTTGAACGCACCCAGAAACTGGGTGCAGAGGAAGGCCAGGAAGCCTCCGTTTTTGAGGACGTCTTTGAATCCGCCGTGTGCCATGGCTCGGTATAATGCACGGCGCGCGCCGTGGCGCCGGTTTGGCAAAGATACCACGGGTCAATGGGTTAGGGATAGGCTGTTGGGAGTTAGCAGTCGGGTGCGTACATTCTATGCATGTGCCTTGTGCACTGAACGCTCAGGAGGTGCAGGCAGCTTTTTCTGAACCTCTGCCACGATTTCGTTGGCGATGGGCCGGATTTCCGCGGACAGCTTTTCCAGTGGGCTTCGATCGCCCGTTTCGAGGTAATCCATAGCGACTACCAGGGGGAGGAGTTCGTCGTCGAGGTTCGATTCGCGGATCAGTTCGCGAAGAAAGCGAAGGTTCTTCTCATCGACACAGACCGTTAAGTGCACTAGGATTTGGTAGGTCTGGGTGACTCCCCGGATCCTCTCGTTCCAGACTTCGCGGGCCTCGCCGAAAGCGCCGACAGAAACCCGCCAATAGAAGAGGAAAAGGGGATCATCCCTAAAGATCTTGCGCAACGCCAACAGCGACCTAAGGTCGCCCCGAAGGGGCGGGTCCTCCCGGCTCGCCAACGCCGCCTCGCAGACCGCAATCGCTCTGTCAACATCGCCGAGCCTTGCGGAAGATTTGGCGAGGAGGCTGCACGCCCACGGGTCCGACGCGAGTTCGTGAGCATGCTGGGTAAGAACGCTGATCACTTCGTGAAATCGGCGGAGAGCGTAAAAAATCTCGGCCTTTAGCAACGCCTCTGCAGGTCCGCCGGGAGCGAGCCGAGAGGACATTTCGAGATTCTCAAGAGCTTCCTCACTCCGCCCAAGATCGAGCAGAGCAGCCGCGCGGGCGGACCAGAGTTCGGGCTCATCGTCGAAGGACAGGGACGTGGGATCGAGCACGCTCAAGATCTCTGCAGGCTTAGGGTTTTCCGGAAGTTGGTCCACGAGCCCCCGCAATTCCAGCAGCCGGCTTAGTTCAGCCTTCGTCTGGTCGGCAGTGACGAATCCACCGCCGACTAGTCGGCGAAGGGTGGCAGAGCGCAATTGCATCGTGCCGCTACTGCGCACGATCCCTCGGACTCGATCTATTTCGCCGACCTCTAGATAGTCATTCACCAGCCGATCGGTCGCACTACCCCTAAACCGATCATCCATCGCGTCCGCGAGAAGCTGCCGGTAATCCAACGTCTCACTGGCCAGCGCCCCCTCACCCGCCTTCACCAACTCCGCAAACCGCGCGGCCAGCCGATCCGTCTCATCCAACATCTCCCGGCTCGAATACCACGCCTTCAAAAACTCCACCAGCCAAGCCATCCGCTCCCGGCTCTCCCGCCCGAACCGCATCTGATGCCAGATCGCATACAACGGCTCCGCCAGCGAATACCACGAACTTCTGGCCCGCACATTCGCCGCGCGCACGTACCCCAAGCCCGACAGACGCTTCAACTGCGAAGTCACCTGATTCACCGGCAGCCTGGTTTCCGCCGCGATTTCAGTCGGCGTCAAACCGGAACCCGTGCGCGCGCTCACCCGCGCAATGTGATCCAGAATCTTGCGCTGCTGCGGCGGCAGGCTCTCGATCTTCGCCTTATAGTAAGGAGTCACTTCGTCCAGCAGCTTCTCCAGACCCCGCCGCACGTCGATCAAATCCGAGCTCGCGATAATCCGGTAAAGCATCAGCACCAGACGCGGATTGCCTCCCGTGAAATAATGCAGCACCTTGATGCGCGCCTCGTTCTGCTTAAGCTGCTGCTCGAAATCCGTCCGCTTGTCCGCCGCCGCGCGCCGCAACAGCAACTGGTCGATCTGGCCGCCTTCAAGCCCATCCAGATTCCACGTCTTGAAGAAGTTGTACAACGGCTGATCGTAGGCCCGCGCTTCGTGAAAGAATGACGTGGCCCCGCCCACCAGCATGAACGTACCGTCGTTCATCAGCGCGTCGCGCAAGCGGGCGTTCTCGATCATGTTTCCGATCTGGCTCAGCACCATGTCGAAGTTGTCCACCAGCAGCAGCAGGCGTTTGCCATGCTGGCGGCTCCAGTCTTTCAAAGTGGCCAGCGCCGCACCGGCCAGATCAACGGAGGGCCTGAATTCGCTCTGTAAGGCGTCGCCGCGCGCCGCCAGTTCCATGTCGCCGGTCTCGTACGCGAGATGACTGATCGTCGCCAACCAAAAGTCCGCCAGATCCGTGATGGCATAGGATTCCTCGGGAAACCGGACGGGCTGCCACTCTTCCCGCAAGTCGCCATCCAACACCCCGAATCGCAGCATCAGCATCATGGTAGTCTTCCCCATGCCGCGCGCGCCGATCAGCAACACATGCTGCACCCCCGCGCCTTGCGGTTGGCGCCGCACAAGGGCCAGCATTTCCTTCAGCATCGGCCCCCGGCCCACGAAGGTCTGCTTGATTTCCGCGGCGGGCATCTGCTCGGGATTGTAGTAAAGCTCCACTTCAGCCCTCCATCCCGTAATGCCGCAGCCACCAATCGCGAAGCAGCTTGCAGGAAAACTCGTACGTGTTTTGCTCGTAGTCGAATCCGACGTAGAAATCGTTTTCCAGATTCGTCATCAGGCAGTTGAAGCGCTCGATATCCGCTCCTTCGCGCTCTTTCCGGTAGATCTGGTAGCATGTATCCCGCTTCAAGGCGCCCAGATTGGCGATCATGCGCAGTATGGCCTTGGCCGCCGTCTCGTCCTGCTCGTCGTAGTGTTCGCGCATCCGGCCGTAGTAATGCTCGAAATAGGGCTTGCAGTCCACACCCAACACGGTATCTTTATAGATCTCCTGTACCGCTGCCGGCGTCGGCGCGATGCCCCTCTCCTTCGAGGCTTTCGCAATTTCGGAAAACATGATTTGAAGGAAATACGGGACACTGGTCCCGATGAGTTGAAGCACCTTCTTCCTCGCGGACGCCGACAACGGCACGTCGTGCGATTCCGATAGCGCTTGCAGGAACTGGTCCGCCACCCGATCGGAGAATGGCTTCAGCTTAAGATGCTCGAAGTCGTTCATGGATGCGCTTTCCCCGAGATTGCTCAGCACATTCCCAATGCCGATCGATCCGGCCACCAGAAACCGCACGTTCTTAATGCGTGGCGATTGGCGCAGAGGCGTAGCCATCGCAGCAACAGCCGCGCGTCTTCGCGGTGCGCATCCAGGTGCGCCATCCCGTCGATCATTACGGCAAACTCGTCCAGCATGAACACTACAGTGTCTGGGATCCTGCCGATGGCATCGAAAAGCTCTTCCCCGCTCGTTTGCCAGCGCGGCTGGATCTGTTCCTTGAGCTTGAGTTTCAGCTTATGGAGTTCGATCTCTTCCACGTTGGCGCGAAATCCCTGCCATGCCTTCTTCGGCACGTAGCTGAGCGCGGACGTGATCTTCGACAGGACATCGTCGCGCGAAAGCTGCACCACCAGGGCCGTTAGCAGATCGGCGGGTTCAAGGAAGTGTTCGAGATCGCAGTGCACCAGCCGGTAGTCCCAGCGCGGCGCATCGATCAGCCGGTACATCACGCTGGTTTTCCCGAAGCGCCGGGGCGATGCCAGCACGATGTGGCCGAAGCTGAGCTTTTCCCAAACCAAGTCGACGAACGCATCGCGTCCGTAGCAGTCGGCACCCCGGACTGGCGGGCCTACGAAGTTGCTCAGCATATGCAACAATTATGTCGCACAACAAGCTTGTTGCGCAAGAGTCCATTCTTTCAGTCACGCCGTCTCCACGCAATCGGACCTCCCTCATAACCCATACCCATCAACCACGTACCGCCGATCCGCACCGCCCGCGAGCCGTTCCCGCACAAACTCCGTGGTACTGTAAAATCGGGAAGTCGGGAGACTCTCGTCCGCCACGAGGGCTTCTTCCCCTGCTTGGCTGAAAAGCGGACATTGGCTTCGTTGTTTTTTAAGTATAAGTAAATAAGCAATTTATTGGCTTTGTTCCGACATAAAAGCAAGTATGCCCTTCCTCACCCCCCCAAACCGCGCCTTCCTCACCGCCGTCTCCAACCTCGCCTACGCCAACCCCTTCCTCCCCGAATGGGTGGATTTCGAGCGCACAGTCCTGGGTGACGCCTTCGTCGCCAGTGAGCCTGTCCGCAGCCAGCAAGTCCGGGATCCGGAGCAGCCGCACGCCAATGCCGCGCGTATCGTCGAGCGCCTCGAACCTCTGGCCGCCGCCCTCCAAGCCCGGCTGCGCGAGGGCGTGGAGGCCCGTCCGCCCGATCTGGTGCTCTATGAAGACGCAGTCCTGCACCTGCTCTATCAGCGCTACTACCGCCATTTCTTCGCCGCCGCTTTCGGACCCGCCGCCGCCCAAACCGACCCCGCGCGCTGGCGCTTCTACAACAATTTCCTGGCCGACTGGCGCAGCTTCTTCCACATTGACGGTGTGCGCTTCCCGACCGGCCACGATCCCCGCCACACTTTCGCCTGCTTCCGCCAGATCCAGTGCGCCTTCGAGCAGGTTTTCCGCGACATCATCGGCAGTTCCATGCCGGCCGCCCGCCTGCGCGCTTCCATCTGGCAATCCATTTTCACGCACGATATCCGCCGCTACCGCCGCACGCTCTACGCGCGCATGGGCGAGTTCGCCACCCTAATCACCGGTCCATCGGGCACGGGCAAGGAGTTGGTGGCGCGGGCCATCGCGCAATCGCGATACGTTCCGTTCGACGATCAGCGGCTTTCGTTCGCCGACGACTGCGGATTCTTCCCCATCAATATTTCCGCCCTCTCGCCCACGCTGGTCGAGTCGGAGTTGTTCGGACACCGCCGGGGCTCTTTCACCGGCGCGATTGCCGACCGCAAGGGGTGGCTCGAAACCTGCACGGAACTGGGCTCCGTGTTCGTGGACGAACTGGGCGATCTGGACCCGGCTATTCAGGTGAAGCTGCTGCGTGTGATCGAAACCCGCACTTTTCACCCGGTCGGCGATACGGCCAGCCGGCAGTTTCGCGGCAAGCTGATCACCGCCACCAATCGCGAGCTGGCCGCGCTGATCGCGAAGGGGCGCTTCCGCGAAGACCTGTATTACCGCCTCTGCTCCGACCAGGTGGTCACGCCAGCACTGGCCGAGCAACTGGCGGATTCGCCCGCAGTTCTGCGGGAACTGGTCTTCTATATGTCGCGGCGCGTGGCGGGAGACGAGGCGGAAACGCTGGCGCGCGAAGTCCTCGACTGGGTGGCCGCGAACCTTCCGGCGGACTACGGCTGGCCCGGCAACTACCGGGAACTGGAGCAGTGCGTGAAGAACGTTTTGATCCGCCGCAACTACCAACCGTCGCGGCCGCGCGCCCGCAGCCCCGTGGAGCAATTCGCGCTGGATGCCCGCGCGGGACGCCTCTCCGCCGACGATCTGCTGACGCGCTATGTCACCATCGTCTACAGCCGCACCCGCAGCTACGAGGAAACCGCCCGCCGCCTGGGCCTCGACCGCCGCACGGTAAAAGCGAGGGTGGATCGCGTGTTGCTCGCAAAGCTGGCAGAATAAATGACAAGGAGGTTCGCGCCGCGTGCCGGCCAGCATTGACAAACGCCCCAACCCCGAAGAGCTGCTCCGCCGCGTCCAGGCCGAAGAGCGCCGCGCCCGGCGCGGCCGCCTCAAAGTCTTCCTCGGCTACGCCTCGCGCGTGGGCAAATCCTTCCGCATGCTCGATGAAGGGCGGCGCCGCAAGGAACGCGGCGAAGACGTGGTGGTCGCCGCCATCCAGTTTCCGCTCACATCCGATCTGGAAGCCTTAATGGCCACCCTCGAATACATCCCCGTGCTCAAGGAAACTTACGCCGGCAAAGAGTACGAAGTGATGAACGTGGCCGCGATTTTCCGCCGCCATCCGCGCGTGTGCCTGGTGGACGAATTGGCCTACGACAATCCGCCCGGCAGCCGGAACCCGAAACGCTGGCAGGATGTGGACAATATCCTCGATCAGGGCATCTCGGTGATCACCGCCATCAACTTGCAGCACATCGAAGAGCAGCAGGACGCCGTGGAACGCATCACCGGAAAGCGCGCGCGCCAGACGGTGCCGGAGCGATTCCTGCGTTCCGCGGACGAGATCGTGCTGGTGGATGCGGCGGTCGACGACATGATGCAGCGCGCCAGCGCATTGGAACCGGTGGATTTGCGCCGGCGGCTTTCCGAATTGCGGGAACTCGCGTTGCTGTTGGCGGCCGACGTGATCGATGGGCAACTGGAGAACTACCTGCAGTCGAACGGCGTGGCTTTGCGCTGGGGATCGCAAGAGCGCATTTTGGTTTGCGTCACGCCGCGCAGCGATGCGGCTGCCATGCTGCGCAGCGGGCGCCGCAACGCCGACCGGTTCCACGGGAACTTGCTGGTCTGCTACGTCCAGCAAACCGGGCTGAGCGCCAAAGACCAAGCCACCATGGACGCCAACCTGGCGCTGGCGATGCAACTGGAAGCGGATGTCCACGTACTGGATGGCGCGGACCCTATTGCGGCCATTATCCGGTTTGCGCGCGAGCAGAAGGTGACGCAGATTTTTGTGGGCCACAGCGCGCCCGACCGCTGGAAGGAGCTGTGGTCGCGCAGCCCCGTAGACCGCTTGATCCGGGCGGCCACGGATATCGATGTGCGCATCTTTCCGCATCCCCAAACGTCATGAGCGATTCCGCCGAAGCATTGACGGCCGATGCCGTGCCCACGCCGCCCAAGGGCCGGCTGAAGGTGTTCCTGGGCTATGCGGCGGGCGTGGGCAAGACTTACCAGATGCTCGATGAAGCCCAGGAACTGCGGCGCAAGGGTGTGGACGTGGTGGTCGGTTATTTCGAACCCCACGGCCGCCAGGACACCATCGCCAAAACGGCGGACCTGGAGTTTATTCCGCGCCGCAACGTCGAATACCGCGGCGCGGCGTTTGAAGAAATGGACGTGGATGCCACCCTGCGGCGCAAGCCGGCGGTGTGCCTGGTGGACGAATTCGCGCACAGCAACGTGCCCGGTTCGCCGCGGCCGAAGAGGTGGGAGGATGTGCAGGTGCTGCTCCAGGCGGGCATCGATATCTTCACCACGCTCAACGTGCAGCATCTGGAAAGCCTTAACGACGAAGTGTGGCACATTACCGGCGTGCGCGTACGCGAAACCGTACCGGATTGGGTGGTGGACGCGGCCGACGAAGTGGTGCTGGTGGATCTGACGGCGGAGGCCTTGCAGAACCGCCTGCATCGCGGCGTGGTCTATACGGCCGACAAGGCCAGGAAAGCGATGGAAAACTTCTTCACCGAAACGAACCTGACGGCCTTGCGGGAGATGGCGCTGCGCCACACGGCGCACGAAGTGGAAGGGCGGCTTTCGGACCTGGCCACTCCGGCGCGCGGCCCGCGGCACACCGCGCGGCCCGCCATCGAACCCCCCGCTCGTCACGAACGCATTCTCATTTGCCTGACCGAGCGCCCGTCGACGGCCGTGTTGATCCGGCGCGGAAAACGGGTGGCGGATTATCTGCAAGCGGACTGCCTGGCCGTGCACGTGCAGCGCAGCTCCGGGAGCGGCGGACCGGCGCTCGAAAAGCATTTGAGCTTCGCGCGCAACTTGCATATCGACACGCACGTTTTGAAAGGCAAGGACATTGCCCGTACGATCGTGGATTTCGCGCGCGCCCAGAATATCACGCAGATCTACCTGGGCCGGGCGGGCGCCAAGGCGTTGTGGGGAGGGGTGGGAAGCACCGTTAACAAAGTGGTGCGGCTGGCACGCGACCGTGAGATCACGGTGGTGGCCGAGCGCTTGCGGTAATGTGGGGCGGGCCTCCATGCCTGCGCGGGTCCTCCAGGACCCGCAGCTTGCTACCATAGATTAGAATGTTTCGGTCCTGGGTATTGGGTTTCCTTCTATCTGCGCCCATCGTGGCGGCGCCGGCGGTGGCCGAGAGTGCTTGCGGCGCGGATTCTCCCGAAGTCGGAGAAGCTTTCGATCACCTTTACAATTTCAATTTTCCGGCGGCCCATGCGGATATCAACGGGTATATCGCAGCGCACCCAAAAGAACCGCTGGGGTACGCGATTCGCGCCGCGGCGTACCTTTTTTATGAATTGGACCGGCTGGGCATACTGGAGTCCGAGTTCTTAACCAGCGATAAGCACATCGCCGACAAGAAAGCTCTGCGGCCGGATCCCGACGTGCGGGAGAAATTCCTGAAGGCGGTGGACGACGCCACCTCGCGCGCGCAAGCCGCGCTGGCGGCGAACCCGAGCGACCGCCAGGCATTGTTTTCCATGTCCATCGTGGAGGGTGTGACTACCGACTACATGGCGTTCGTGGAAAAGCACCAGATCGCCAGCCTGTCGCCCGCTAAACGCTCTAATGGTTACGCGCAGCAGTTGTTGAAGCTGAATCCCCCTTGCGTGGACGCCTACATCACCCCGGGAATCTCGGAGTACATGGTAGGCAGCCTGCCGTTCTTCATCCGCTGGTTCGTACACTTCGACAACGTGCAGGGAAGCAAGGAACAGGGCGTCAAGAACCTGGAACTGGTGGTGCGCGAGGGAAACTACTTCAAACCGTTCGCCAAGATTCTGCTGGGCATCATCGACCTGCGCGAGAAGCGCCCGCGCGAAACCGAAAAGCTGCTGGAAAGCCTGGCGCACGATTATCCTTCCAATCCGCTATTCCGGAAGGAGCTGGCCCGGATGAGCAGCGGAGCGGGCGGCGGGCAGAACTGAGACCCTCGCCCCCAAACTCCCACCGGTACGTGCATTACTCGTTCACATCAGCGGTTGTGAAACACTGGAAGAAGACCTGTATGCATTCCAGCGACATCTTCGCCAGCACATTTGAGAACTTGCGGGTCGGCGTGTTGCGGCTGGAAAACGCCACCGGGCGAGTGATCGAAGCGAATCCGGCTTTTCTGCGGATGTGCGGACGCCCGCGCAGCGAAGTCGTAGGACGGACGTTTTGGGCGCCGCCGCTGATCGACGATGCCGAAGCTGGCGCCGAAGTTTTCGCGCTCCTGCGCGCAGGTGGGCGAGTGGAAGAAGCCGAGTTGCCGCTACGGACGGCCGATGGAAGCCGCCTGTTGCTGGAAGTAAGCGGCGGACAGATGGCGGACGGCGCCATCCAGTTGGAGGCGCGGGACGCGACCAAACGGGCATCCGCGCGTATCGCGGAGCGCATGGACGCGCAGCGTCTGCTGGCCGCGCGCGTGGCCGGCGAATTCACGGAAATGCACCGGGCATTGCGGGCCGCCGGCGAGACGCTGACGAACTGCGCCAGGCGCGGCCAAGCGGCGCTTCCGGAGGCGGATGAGATCCGGAAGGCGGCCGACCGCGCGGGTGGGATTGTCCAGGATTTACAAGCTTACGGCGGACAATTGGCTCTCGAAACAGAGCCAGTGCAACTCAACGAGCTGGTGGAAGAAATGCAGCCGGCGCTGCAGCAACTGCTGGGGCGGGACATTCAGGTGCTTGCCGATCTGAGCCCGGATGCGGGTGAGGTGATAGCGGACCCCGCCCAGGTGCGCCAGATCCTGCTCAAGCTGGCGGTCAATTCGGGCGAGGCGATGCGCCATGGCGGGAAGGTGCGCATCGCGACCCGCAACGCGCCGGCGGACGATCCCGCGTTAGGGCGTGCGGCCGTGAGCGGCGTTTATGCGATCCTGGAGGTCGGCGACGACGGGCCCGGTTTGGACGACAAGAGTTGGGAGCGTCTTTACGAGCCGTTCTCCACCACCAAGCCCCATGGGAAACGGGGAATGGGGCTGGCCGCGGTGCATGGGATCGTGCGCCAGATGGGCGGCCACGTGTGGGCGCACAGCGAGCCTGGACAAGGAACCTGCTTTCGCGTTTATCTGCCGCGGGCGCAGCGCGAACCGGTTGCCGCGCCGGCTGCGCGCGCGGACAGCAGGGGCTCCGCGACCATTCTGCTAATGGAGCGGAACGACGGCTTGCGGACGGTGATGACGAATATCCTGAAGAAACGCGCCTACCGTGTGCTGGCGGCACGGACGGCAACCGACGCGCTGGAAATGGCCAGGACGGACGGTCCGCCGGACTTGCTTATCACAGAATCAGAGCCGGATTTGGTCAGCGGCCTAGCGGCCTTGCAGCCCCGATTGCGGACGCTATCACTAGGCAAGCCGTTCGAACTGGAGGTGTTGCTGGGGAAAGTGCGGGAGTTGCTCCCGGCGTAGGGCCGCTTACGGCGCGCTGCCTGAAGAGACCAGCACCGATTGCGACACAGTCCCGCCGTCCGCCCCGAACACCTCCAGCCGGAGCTGGATATCGTCACCGGCCCGCGTGTAGAGGTAGCTGCCGCGCGCCAGACCGGCCTGGTCCAGATTGATGGATGGCCGTTGGGTTCTTCCATCGCGGATGGATAGAGTAGCGCGCCGCGCGGCCAGGATTTCGCGCGCGTTCCGGTTCCAGGTCACCAGCACGCCCGGGGGATTTCGCTCGACCTGCAATCCCAGACCCGAAGCAGCGGGTTCGGCGGCAGCCGCCTCCTCGCGCGGCGTGCGTGGCGCCGCACAGTAGGTCACTACCGATATCACCAGTGCGGCGGTGGCAATCAAGATCGTGGCCGCCCTGGCCAGCAAGCCCGGCCAGTTGCGCGGAGCCTGGGGCGCGGGAGCGCAGAACGGCTCGGGCAGAGCCGGTTCGTGGAACAATTCCGCCAGATCGGCGGGCAGGCCGTCGTTCAAATCGTTGTTCAAATCGCCGGTCGGACTATCGTCCGGTGCATCGAACACCTGCGGCGCGTCGCCGGCCGCGTCCCGATCGGAGGTGCGCCCCAGCGCGACCTCCAGGGAGCTGAATTCAGATTGGATCCGGCCGTCCTCCCAAAAGAAGAAACCGGCCGTGCAAGCCTCAGCGTTGGCGACGGCTTTGACCAGCAAGAACACGCTGTCCGGCGCCTGGAAGTAGCTGTCGATCGTTGCCAGGTCGGCGGCCGACAGCGACATTCCGTCGCGCCTGTGGCTGCGGTAATAGCCCAGCACGACCGGCGCGCGCGGCGATTCGCATCCGGCCAGGGCGGTCCGCAGCAGCGCGGCCTCCAGATTGACGATGTCGGCGTCCGACAGATCGTAGAACGGTCCGCCGATGTGAGAGCAGGGCACCGGCAGGAAGCCGTCGATGAATGCCACGGGTCTTCCGCGATCCTGTTCCGCGCGGCCCAGCAGAATCCCGCCCACTTCTTTGCCGTTCTCGAGGACCTCGGCCTGCAACCGGTCGGCCATGCCGGCGTGCAGATATATGCGGATGCCGCTGTCCGCTTCCTCCCAATGATAGTAGTCCGCCAGCGGCCCGGTCATGCGGTGAGTTTCTCAGCAATCGCCGCTAATAGCAAGGTTCGGGCAAAAGGCGCGTCCGGCGTTAACGGCGCGCCGCCAGGAGTTGGTCGTACATGCCGACCATGTTGCGGATCATGCCCTGGGCCGAGAATCGTTCCTCGACCACCTTCTTCGCCAGGCGGCCCATGGTCCGTGCGCCTTCGGGATCGCCGAGCAGGCTCAAGATGCGCGCGGCGGCGGCCTGGTGATCCTCGCTGGGTACAACGTACCCGGTGCGTCCGTCCTCCAGGACCTCGGGCGTGCCGCCCACAGCGGTGGCCACACACGGGAGGCCGCTGCCCATGGCTTCCAGGAGCGCGTTGGACATGCCTTCGCTGCGGGAAGGCAGGCAAAATACATCGCACAGCTTCAGGAGCGGCCACACACTTTCGTTCTCCATTTTGCCCAAAAAACGCACGTTGCGCTCCAGACCGAACTGGCGTACCAGCCCGTGCAGCTCGCGGTCGCAGTCCGGTTCCTGCACGGAGCCCACAATCAGGAAATTGGCCTTCGGATAAACCCGGCAAACCTCCGCGGCCGCGCGCAGCAGCACATCGTAGCCCTTCACGCGCCGGATGTGGCCCACGGTAACCATTAGCGGCCAGGCGTCCTCCAGATGCAGGGCCTGGCGCAGTGCGGCGGAGCCGCCGGAGGCAGCCAGCTTTTCGATTTCGATCCCATTCGGAATAGTGACTACCTTATTCGGGTCGATTCCGTCGGCCCGGATGGTTTGCTCGCGGACCGCGTCCGAGACGGCCTGCACTTGGTCGAATAGCGGGTTCATCAGGCGGTACGCGATGTGGTGCCTGGTGGAGCGCAGGATACCCATGTCGCGGCGGCTGGATATCACTACGGGAACGCCGCTCAGCTTGGCTACCAGACCGCCCAGCAGGTCCGCCGATTCGAAGAAGGTGTGGACGATCTGCACGCGCTCGGCGCGGAGAAAGCGTCTCAGCGCCAGTGCGGTACGGAGGGCGCCCATGCCGAAAACACGGCTGACCGGAAACTCGCGTACGGGGCAAGGAAGCTGGTCGAAGACCGGCGATTCCGGGCGCAACCGGAAGGTGCCGATGGTGCAGCGGTAGCGGTCTTTCGGCAGCAATTTCGGGATGCGCAGCAACACTCCTTCGGCGCCCCCGAGTCCCCATAGGACATCGATGAGATACAGGATATGGATGGGGTCGCCGGTGGACGGCGCTGCGCCTGTTTCAACGGAGTCCGGTTGTGAGATCGATGGCGTCATTATTGAAATCGGCGGCTTCGTGCCGCGTATGGTTGGCGTTATGCTGCGTGTTGGGAGGAGCGCGAAAGCAAGAGCCGCCGGATGGTGAAATACGATTCGCCCGCGATGGCCTTGATCGGTTTCTTGGCTTGCCAGAGCATGGCCTGGCGCAACCGGGGCCATCGGTTCCGGGCCGCGATGGCCCCGGAGACGCCAGCCGGCGTGCGGCTTTGGATCGAATAGCGGCCCAGGATCAGGCAACCATCTACAACCGACACCTTGGCGCTCGGTTCAGAAGTAAACAGAACCTGAATGCCGGCCGCGGCGGCGGCCTCGCCGACCTTGCGCGAGTAATATCCGTCGGCCACGGAAGCGGTCTCGACCGGCTCCTGCAGTATATCGCTCAGTATGGCGCGGCTCTGTTTCCACTCCCTCAACAATTCCGCCCAGCCAAGCTTCGACATGCGCGCGGGGTGGGAACAGGAGTGGCTGCCGATGACGTGTCCGCGCGCGTGCAGTTCCCGGATCTGCCGCGGATCGACGAACCCCGGCCGCCCGATCCAGTCGGTGGTGACGAAGAAGTGTCCCCGCCAGCCGCGCTTTTCCAGTTCGCCGGCGACGACGGTGTATGCACTGAGCGCGCCATCGTCAAACGTCAGAAAAAGCGGCGTCTCCCCCTGCCACTGCCACGCGCGGTCGATTACCCGGACCGAGGCATGGTCGACGCTGCGCCAGATCGCATCCATATGTCCGCGGAAGTGCCCTTGATCGAGCTTATACCGTCCGCCGTGGCGCGACCCATCGTTTGGCGGACGCTGCCGTTCGTCGACGATGTCGTGATAACCGATGGAGATAGCGTTCATATGACTCTCGTAAGGCAGGGTAGATGAGGGGGCGCTACTTTCGGCAGAGTACCAACAGTCCGTCGCCATCGTGGATCGCGGCGCGGGTATCGACGAATCGCAGTGCCTTCAGCGCGGGCATGCACAGCATTTGAAGCGCTTGCGGCAGATGGTGATACTGTAGGGCCTCGGAGAGCTCAAACGATAAACGGCCCCAGTTTCCCATAGTGTATTCGGCGGACAAGATCTGAAAGCCGATCTGTTTCAAGTCAGCTTGCAGGCTATCCATTTCGTAGTGCTGGCCGACGTGTTCGATTTCAGCCCAGCGCGCATGTTCGGCCGTAAAGCGAGGGCTTAAGATGCGTTTCTGTTTCCTTGTTGGTATGCGCACCAGCAGCGATCCGCCGGGCATTAACGCCCGGTAGATCTTCGCCAGAACCTCGCGGTTCTCGGCAATGTGCTCCAACACGTCGAAGCTGTATGCGAAGTCGAACTCCTCCCGTGCATCCAGTTGCCGCAGGTCCAACTGCCGGAATTCCAGGTTGCCGAGCGGCAGGCTTTGGTGAACCCTCGCGCAAATGTCCAGCGTACTGTCGGACGCATGCATTCCTTGTTCGCCGATATCGACTCCCAAGACCCGGGCCTTGGGAAACCTGGACGCCATGTAGAAAGCCAGCGTTCCGTCCCCGCAACCGGCATCCAACACAGACGACGGAGTCATCTTGCTGGTCGTCCGCCCGAGATAAATGCCGTTGGCGAAAGTGCCAAGATGCGGCGTTCCAAACAACAAAACGTACAACTTGGCCAGTATTCCCCTGCGGCTTACGTTGCGGTGAAAGATATCGGTGGAACCCACGCGCGGCCACCGGACCACGATCTGCTCCACACTGGTCATAACTGAATCGAACCTCGTTTCTGGGGGGGAATATCGGGGCGGCCTTCGGCCCTATCCGCCACAATGTCAGCGTGTAGATGCGGGGTGTGGCTGAATCTGTATCATCGCCGACTTTATTACATTTGTCAATGCGCTGGCATGGGCCCTAAGTACCTTTTGTCCCATGGGTTGGACTCCTAGTACGAGCACCCGAATCTGGGTCACTGAATCGTTACATTGACGGTGTTGGCCGCCTGTCCATCCGCCGTCAGCAGAATATTCACCCTGCCTTGACCGGCCAGGGACTTGGGCAGCGGTCCGATATTCACCTGGTCCTCTCCCGAAAACCCCGGCGCCGATGCCGAATACAAGACCGGCACGCCCACTCCACCCACCGAGACGGTCACGTTCTTCGCATGGCGGATACCCGTGCCATACAGCTCCAGATAGACCTGTTCGCTCGCAGGCCCCAGACCAATCGGCAACGGAACTATCTCGCCCGAGTTCAACTGGTAAACCGCCCGCAGGTTCTGCTGGACGCCGGAAACGACCGGCAGCACCCAGGCAGCCGCCAGGCCTGCGGTATTCAACTCGAACAGGCCCGGCGAGACGGTGCCGATTTGGATCGTGCCGGTCTGGCTGGTTCCATTCAGATTCGCGATTGTGACAGTGGCGGCGCCAGCCGCCGTGCCGTCCGGAATTTCCCAGTTGATCTGCGTCGGCGACACATAGAACAGGAGCGCCGCCCGCGAAATGGCGGCCGCGTCGGTGACGGTCACCGTGGCGCCTGCCAACGTGGTGTCCAGCGGCAGGATGGCCTGGGCGGTACCCGCGGCCAGATTGGCGCCATACGCCGAGACGATCGAATCGGGGGCGAACGGCCCGATCTGTCCGGCCGTGGCTAATTTTGTGGAAAATGCCGTCGCGGCGGTGTCCGCCAGCTCGTAAGCCCCTATGGCGGGAATCGCCGGCCGCGGAAATCCGTCGTGGTCGCGCCTGGTATTGTCGACGCCATACACGGCGATGCCGCCGATCGTAGCGCCCGCCTGGATCGCCGGGCTGCCCGGCCTAAGGTGCAGATCGGGAAGCGCGGTGCTCGCCAGCAGCGGGTTTGCATTCACCGACTCCACGATCTCCGTCAGGTCTGTCACCGGGTCTCCGGCGCCGTACAGCAGATTGTCAGTTCCGAAGAGCCAGGGACAAATGTCCGTATTCGCGCATAACTCGGCGGTTGCCGGATTCCAAGCGACGAAATAAGGAACTCCGGACGGGTAAAGAGACGTGGCTACCGAATAGATCAGATTGTTGCGGCTGTGCACGTAGATAGCCGGGGCATTCTGCGGCTCGTCGCCATTCTCCGCGATTCCATTGTTATCACTGGGGTAAGGCGGATTCGTGAACGTGCCGCACGCGAACAGGGTGTTATTGAAGATCTCCACCGTGCCACCACCGTTCGGACCGTTTTCCGTGCTGCCAGGTATATCTATGCAGTTCCATGCGCCCGTCTGTTCCGGGTTATCGGGACCCTTGCCGGCGTTATAGACGACGTTGTTGTAAACCGAGACCGGCCCTTGGGAGGGATCCACCGTGTCCACGATGATGCCGTCGCATTGGGTGTCGTGAATGGTGTTGTCGTGAATCGAGATGGAGTACTGATCGTGACCGGTCGGATCGGAAGGGCCGCCGCTGCCGAGCGGAGAGGAATGCACCTGCACTCCGCGGCAGCCATGCACGTTCTCCACCAGATTCCAACCCATGTCGACATAATTACTGTCGGTCGAGAAGTACACCCCCTGGAACAGCGCCGAGGCGCCGGCAGTGCCGGCGTTATAGACATGATTGCCGTAGAAGTAGATGTAACTGGCCTGCGAGGTCGCGAAGCACGCGCCGCCGCCCGCGCCCTGCGTATACGGACAGGTGATGTCGCTGGCCACAAACCGGTAGTTAGCGCCGCCGCTCGGTTGGGCGGGGGACTGGCCACGAAAGGCGATCCCGGCGAACACATAATTGCCTTGACAGTCGCTGGTGCGCAGGCCGAAATCCGGCAAGCCGCCGGTGGGGTTGCCGATGGTCACCGTGGCGCCGGGATAGGCCACTAGGGCCCGCGGCAGGCCGGAGGCGGAACACCAACTTCCTTGCTCGCCGCCCGAAAGCAGAAACGCGGAGTCCCACCCTGTGCCATCGTCGCGCGACTGCGACACACCGTTCATGGCGTACGCGATATCGCCGGGCTGCATGACATCGCGGGCATGCAACAAGGCCGCCCATGGCGAGGCGAAGCTGCCGGAATTGTTGTCGCTGCCTTCGGTCGAGACGAAGTAAATGCGGCCGGCGGCGACCGTGAATGGCAGCGGATTGGATGAAAGCCCATTCACGGTGACAACCAGGTCGCCCGTCGCGGCGGCCGGGCCGAGCTGGCAGGCGATCTTTTGATACCAGAGCCATGCCGCGCCCCAATCCTTGCAGTTAACCATGACTCCGCCGCCGGCGGTGGCGGTGGAGCTACCCTGGGTGACGCCGAAATAATTGCCGTAAATCGTGACGTAGGCGCCGTTCCCGTTTTCTCCGCCGGCATTGGGTCCACTGGTGATGTCGCTGAAGAACACGACGGGAGCCTGCGCCCACAAAGCGTGGGATGCCAGCGCGAGGACGCAGATGAGCTTCAGCGCCACTTAGTTCGAGGCCTTCAGCGCTACGCCATCCGGCGCGAATTCAACAGCGCCGAGATCGCCGCCCTTGTTCCGGGCCGGACTGTTCGACTGCAATTGGAAGTTCCTCCGCGGCAAATCGACAAACTGCGGATTGCCGTATACCGATCGGGCGATATTGGTGTTCCGGGGCACTGCGCCGCTGCCATAGAACAGATTGTTCGATCCCTGAATCCAGGAGCAATTGGCGCTATCCGCGCAGACCGTGCGCGTATTGGGATTCCAAATGACCAGATAAGGGATGCCTGAACGATGCAGGCTGGTCGTAGTTTGATAGACGATGTTGTTGCGGATACGCACATAGATCGCTGCGTTGCCGCCCCCGTAAACGATCGCCGCATTCGCGCTGCCGTACGGCGGTTTGGTAAAGGCGCCGCAGGCATATAGCGTGTTGTTGTGGATATCGACCGCGCCCGAGCCTTTCGGGCCGCGTTCGGTGGACGCCGGAACGTAGATACACGACCAACCGCCGGTCCGCTCGGGATTATCGGGTCCTTGGCCGGCGTTATAGATCACGTTGTTGTATATGGAAACCGCCCCTTTCGAGGGATCGACGGTATCGAGAATGATGCCATCGCACTGGGTGTCGTGAATGGTGTTGTCGTGGACTTTGATGTCGTACTGATTCTGGCCGGAGGCGGGCTCGCCGCTCTGCGGAGTGGAGTGAACTTGGATGCCCCTGCAACCGTGCACGTTGGCTACGGTGTTCCATCCAATATCCAGGTGGTTACTGTCGGTGCCGAAGTACACACCATGATAAAGAGCCGATGCGGTGGGGATACCGGTATCATGCACACTGTTGCCGTAAAGCGCCAGTGAAGAGGATTCCACGGTTCCCATGCAGGCCCCGCTGCCATCGCCGCCGGGACAAGAGATATCGTTCCCGACGATTCTCCAGCCCGTGCTGCCCCATAGTGCCATGGCCGCGGCCTTTCCACGCAAAGTGAAGCCCGCGAATACCCAATAATTCGGATAGCTGCCGCCGCGCGGCGCGCTGCGGATGCCGTTGGGCGGCCCGGTAGCGCTGCCGATGGCGGCGGTGGCTTGGGGATACGCGACGAACGCCATGGGGGCCAGAGCCGTGCCCCCAGCGCTCAGCAACAGCGAGGCTTCCCATCCCGAGCCGTCGTCGGCGGTCTGCGCCACGCCGTTCATTACGTAGGTAATGTCGCCGGGACGCATGGTGTCCCGCGCGTGCATCAGCGTATGCCATGGCAAGTTATATGTCCCGCTCCTGCCGTCGCTGCCGCCGTTAGCGACAAAATAAATCTTTCCCGGTCGAACGGTAAACGGCGCTCCATTGGATGCGCCCGCCGGAGTTGTCACGACGATATCGCCGGTGATTGCCGCGCCGCCAAGTTGGATTGCGATCTTGGTGTCGCTCCACAGCGAGTAAGAGCCCGCTGGGCCCCCGCCGAGGGTTACCGAAGAACTGCCGCGCGTAGCGCCGAAGTTCTTGCCGTAAATTGTGACGAATGCGCCAGCGTTATTCCGGCCTCCGGATTTCGGTCCGCTCGTCAGATCGGTATAGAACACGACGGGGGATGCCCCCCAGCACGCAGCCACGCCCACTAGGGCGGCACACGCTATCGGCAGCTTGGCCATATCACATTCCCGCGTTGCTCAACCGGGTTGCGCCGACGCATACTCTCACCAACGGGTCCATTATCGCGCGGAAAAGCATGTACACATTGGGTACGCTGAGCGGATTGTAGGTTACCGCCCGAAAATAACTGGCAATGGACTTCGCCACCGCGCCGCGCCTGAAGAGCGAATCGCCCAATTCGCGGTGGATGTTTCCTAAGGCCCGCAGGTAATCCAGCCGCGAAGCCGCGCCCGATTTATAATGCTTGGCGGCGAAATACAATTGCCCTTTAAGCAGACGGTCCAGGTTCGAAGTGATGGATGTCGGCGAAAGCCGGTACTGCGCCAGCACTTCGTCGATGTACGCAATTTTGTATCGCAAGGCAATTCGGAACCAGAGATCGCGATCTTCAGTGGCATGCATCGCCTCGTCGAACCAGCCGGCCGTTTCCAGGCAGCTCTTCCGGAACATGACCGTGGGACAAACGATGTGGGCGAGGCGGGTGTAGATATCGCGCGCAATTCTTCCCGAGAGATATTCGGGCTCGACCTTGAGCTGGCCAGTAACCGTTCCCTGCACGTCGATGCGCACGACTCTGGCATGCACCAAGCCGGTTTCGGGATCGCCATCCAGGACTGGAACGGCGCGCGCCAAGCGATGCGGAAGCCAGACGTCGTCGGCATCCAACATGGCAATATACTCGCCCCGCACCGCTCGAATGCCGGTATTCCGCGCGGCGGACAGACCTAGGTTGGGCTGATGGATGTACCGCAGTCGGTCCTGCAGCCTGTGCCGGAAAGAATCCACGACCGAGCGCGTATTATCGGCGCTGCCGTCGTCCACAATAACGATTTCCCAATCCGGATACGTCTGCGCGATGACGCTCTCGATGGCAAACGGCAGATAAACAGCCGCGTTATAACTGGGGACGATAACACTGACGCGCGGCATCACTTGCACACCGCCTCCTCCTCCGCTGCGATTTCAGTCAGGACAAGCTCGTCGCCGATGGCGGCTGAAACGGATTGACTGCGCCGGCTGCGCAGCAGATAGGCCGGCAGCGAGCGCACCCTGGCATCCAGCAGGCCGAGCGCCCCCGCATACACCGCGACGCCCACTCCACACCGGGACAAGGCGTTGAGCAAATGCGACGGCAGTGCGATCCGGGAAGCGATGGCCCAGGCCGCCATAGCGGAAATACCATACTTGACGAGCCCCCCGGCACGCACGCCGATAGGTAAGATCCGGGATGACACCAGCCACAACAGCAGAACCGTGACCGTGTGCGTCACCAACAGCGCGACCGCCGCTCCCTGCAGGCCGAGCCGCGGCAGCAGCAGGCAGTTTAGAACCACATTCAACGCCGTGGAGCAGATCAGCACCAGAGCCATGGTGCCGGTCTTTTTCTGAATGAGAAGCCCGGCGCATAGAAAAACGTGCGTGGTATAGATCAGCAGGGCGCCCACTAGGTATGGAATCAGCCGATCCGCGCCAAGGTACTTGGGCGAGGCGAGCAGCAGCAAGGCGTCGTGCGATCCCAAGGTGACCAGCATATAGATGCCGGCCGCGGCCATCAAATAGAAGTCCAGCGACACGTGCAGGAATTCCGTGGTCCGGGCGCGTCCCTCCGAGCTCCATAGGCGAAGATAGATGGGTAAGATAGCCAGGCCGAGAGGCACCGTCATCAGATCGTTTACATACTGGGATAGACCATAGGCCACCGAGTAATAACCCAAAGCCTCGGCGCCCAGGTAGTATCGCACCAACGCGCGGTCGGCCGTCAGCAGGATGACGCCCGCCAATTCATAGAAAACCAGCGGCATGCCGAATGCGGCAGCCGACCGGAATAGCGCGCGGTCGAAGCATACTGCCGTCAGCAGCCGCCTGCGGAATAGCCACAATACCAGCACCAGCACGAACGCAAGTTCCGCAGCCATGACGCCGGATAAGTACGTTCGTACGGACCGCCCGATCCACGGCAGAAACGCGCAGACCGTGCCCATCATGGCCGCTTTCATCAACACCTGAGCCGCATTGTAAGCCGCGGTGCGCTCCTCGATGCGCAGGAAAGAGAGCAGAATGGACTCGATCGCGCGAAACAAAATCAACGCCGATGCGAAGCACAGCAGGGTCGCCAAGGGACCGTCGATAAAGTGCTTCAGCACCAGCTTCACCGCAACCAGGAAGATCAGCGTGACGGCCACCGCCATGGCGGCTACACCGAAAAGCATGGTCGAGTAATAGCTCCGGGCCGCCCTGCTGTTCGACGAGAATTCTTTTTCGTTATAGAACCGCAGCACCGAGTTTTGCATCCCGGCCTTCGATAGGGCCGTGGGCACCAGCAGAATTTTCTGGATGAAATCGATCATGCCGTAGTCTGCGACCGAGAATATCCGGGTAAAGATCGGGAACGAAATAAATCCGATGGCCAGACCGCCGAACAAGCCCGCCAGATAGTGGGACGAGTGGTGGATCAGCTTTTTCATTTCGCCGGCGACCGATCGGGATAAATCCATGCGTGTAAACCTACGTCTATGCCAACACCGCGTCGTCCGGCAACAACGCTTCGATATCTTCGGTGACATCGGTCTCGTCCGGTTCGGCCGCTTCCACCAACATCGCCTGGGCGACCATGCCGGCGATGACCCACAAATAACCGCAGACCTGAAGATAATTCCAGCGATCTCCGAACAGGTTGGCGACAAAAGCCGTCACCAGCCACGCCGCCAAGCCCAGTCCCAGTGAAGCGTAGAACGGGTCCTTGGCACGGCGGGAGAACCTCAGCCCCACCCAGAAAAGTTTACCCAGCATCCAGAGGAATAGCGCCAGCCCAAAAATGCCGGTTTCCACCAACAGCTTCAGGTAGAAGTTGTGTGTATCCTCGTAATTCCCCACGCGGTGCATGTAGGCGTAAGTGCTGAATCCGGACCCAATGACGACATTGGAATCGAACACCTGCATGGCATCTTCCCAAAGCGTGATTCGCGTTTCCGAGGAGTGATCGAGGCTGCCGGTATCATAGGTCATGGTGACCCGTTGCCGGACGGCATTGGGCACCAGGGCGGTCCACGTGAAGATAAAAACCATCAGGGCCGCAAGCATCCAACGTTTCTTAGCCAAACCGAGAAATAGCCAGCCCGCCAGGACAGCCACGTAGCCGCCCCGCGACAAGCTATACATCAGGCAAGCGCCTGAAAGCCCGCTCAACGCCCAATAGGCCAGCCGGAGATAAGCGTTCTTTTCGAAGGCCGCCAGCACCAGCAAGAAGATAACAAATTGCGCCTCGAACGCGGCCATCCCGTTGATGCCCGCGTAACCCATGCTTCCGGCATCGCGCAGGTCATAGGAGAAGGCGGAAAAATCGCGTCCCGACACAGTGCTCAGGAAGTTACGGTCGAGCGCCAGCACGGTCAGGCACATCAGGATGATGATGCCTTTCATCTGCAGCCGGCTAGGTTCGACGGCCGCCACCAATAAGAGCAGCGCCGGCATGGTCATGTACTCCGCCCAGACGGAGAACCTCTCGCTGCCCGGGAATGGAAGCGCCGCGCCCAGGTAGAACGACCCAAGGATCAGGGAAAGAAATGTAAAAGCCGCATAAATGCCAATAAGAGCCGTCCACGGTGTCTTGGCGAAAACTGGTCTTTTGCGGCGAATAACGCCTATCGCGACGGCCAGCAGCACGATGGTGACCACGCTGGCGCCCAAGGGAAATTCGTTCAGCCGATAGCGCATCGTCTGCAGCGGGATCAGCGGCGCCAGATAGAAAATACCTACCACCGGCCGCCAGAAGACGCTGCCGAAAACCGCAAGGATCGCGCCTATGTACATAAGCGTTCCAAGGAACCCTTCGGCACCGAAGTGGAGTGACATAAGCGGATTCAGCGGGCTAGCCTAGAAGTTCAGTCGCGGGGCCGGCCTGGGGCGCCATGCCGGCGCCGCGCGGCTTGCGCGCGCCGCCGACACCCAGCAGGCACATGGCGCGGGCGAATCCATAAGCCGCGTATAATACGGTCAGCGGGAGCCAGTGACTCCAGTTGCGGCGCTCCCTGCACGCCAGCGAGGAGAGCGCCGCGGGGCCGGTTAAGAGCGCGGCGGTGCCCGCCATGGCCGCCGCGGCGTTGCCGGAGACGGTCGCCGCACACAACCCGGCGACACCCGCTGTCATAGCGATCAACATGTATACGGCAAAGAGCATTGCCTTGCGGGATTTCGAGTGAGGTATGTCGCGCAAGAATACTCTATGGACGTTGACGCCGTGCCAGGATTGCTTTCGATAGAATCCCTCCAAAGTCTGCGGTGTCCCCAAGTGGACCACACTCAGCGAGGGCAAGGCCAATATTGGCACGGAAGATGCGGCCGCCCGTTCGCAGAACTCGGTGTCCTCACTGGTGACGATGGTCTCGTCGAAACCGCCGATATTCATGAACAGGTCCCGGCTGATTGCCAGGTCGCCGCCCGGCACGTACGACACGGGGCCGGCTTTCAAGCGCCACATATCGCCGTACCAGGCCTTCGCCACCCACGAGGAGTTTGGCGGGATACGATATTGCGCGCCGATAATTCGAAAATCGTCAGCGTGCAGCAGATCGGCTATCTGCCGCAGCCAGTGGTGGGGCGCCACGCAATCCGCGTCCAGGAAGGCCAGGAACTGGCCCTTAGCCATCGCTCCACCCAGGTTGCGAAGCGCCGAAATTCGGACGCCGCTTCTTTCGATCACGATAAGAGGCAGCCAGCCGGCGAAGCTGCGTGCGATCTCCCTGGTGCGGTCCGTGGATCCGTTGTCCACCACGATCACTTCGAAGCAAGCCGTCGGCAGCTTTTGCCGCTTCAAAGATGCCAGGCACCGTGCGATGACACTCTCTTCGTTCAACGCCGGGACGATCACGGATATTAGCGGTGACATTCGTTATGCTTTCTGCGCGAACGCCGCCATCACTTGGGATCCGAGTGCGTCCGTCTGCAGCGGGCTGCCGTGTTGCTTCAAATACTTGACATTACTGTACAATGCCGCGCCGTAATCGGAGATCTGCCCGCTTTCAAAGGCGGCCTTGATTTCGTAGATTCCGTCTTCCAGGCTCTTGGAACAGGTAAAGCCGAGATGGCCCTTGATCTTTTCAAAGGAAACCCGGTAGCTGCGGCGGTCCGAATTCTCGATGTGTTCGACGCGCGTGGCGGGAAAGAACTTGACCAGCTTGTCAGCCACATCCGTCAGGGTAAAGTTGAGCCTGCTGTCGCCGACGTTGTAGATCTGGCCGCCGACCAGGGTCATGGGCGATTCCAGAACGCTCACGATCGCCGCGGCCGCGTCGGCCACGTGCAGAAACGGCCTCCACTGCTCGCCGTTATAGATGGTGACAACCTTCTCTTTCAGGGCCTTCGCCGTGAGAAGATTGACCACCAGGTCGAAGCGCGGCCGCGGCGACAATCCGAAGATGGTGGCGAAGCGCAGAATGGTGGGATGGAAGCCGCCATTGGCGGCAGCCAGGAGAGCTTGCTCCGAATCGACCTTGGTATCGGCGTAAAGCGAGATGGGCTGAACTTGGGAGTTCTCGTCCATGACCTGCTCCGATGCGCCGTATACGCTGCAGCTAGACGCAAAAATAAAGCGCTGGACTTGCTCCCCTTTGGCGATTTCGATCATCATGCGGGTCGCCGCGAAGTTGATCTCCTGCGCGGTCTTGTGGTCCTGATCGCAGGCCGGGTCGCCGACGATGGCCGCCAAATGGATGACCGCGCCCGCGCCGCGCATGGCGCTCACCACGTCCTGAATATTGCGGCAGTCGCCCCGCATGAACTCCAGGCGCGGGTGGCCCAGCACTCCTTCGATGGCGGACGCGCCGTAGACCAGGCTATCCAGCACGCGCACGCGGAACCCGCGCTTAAGGAGCGTCCGTACGACGATGGATCCAATGTAACCCGCACCCCCCACTACCAATACCAAGTCGCCGTGCGCAACGGTGGCGGGACGGCTGGCTTTTTCATGCTCGAATAGTGTGTGTTTCAGCCAGCGGATGCCGGGAGTGCCTATGATTACCAGGATCGAAAAAATAAGAGCGGCCATGCGCGGCAAGGTCTCCGAGCGAGGAAGCAGGAAACTGGCGGATAACATGCCCAGCGCGGCGATACCGGCACTCGATGCGGCCCGGCGCAACGCCAACGCCTTGGTATAGGTGCGGGACGTCGTGTACAGGCCGCTGATCGCGTAAAACGCGGGAAACAGAATCGAGAGAGGCAGAAACAGCGTCAAGTAATAGTGGCGAAGCTCGGCCAATCCGAGGCTGGCTGATTGTTCGGACCCCGCTTGGAACTGCAGTGCCACCGCCATCAGCGCAGCCAGCATGGCCGTCTGCACAATCAGGAAGTCGGCGACCACACGCAGCATAATTCGAAACACATTTGAGACAGCGACTGCCGGTTTCATTTCAGTAATCCACCATTTTGTTGTCAATCTATCGGCTGGGAACCTTAGTCGCCCGCCACGGCCATGGCTGCCCAGCTCTTCTTGCGCGACTTCCGGGCGATTTGCCGCACGGCTTTCGCGACATACACTACCTGCGCTTCGGTCATCGCCGGGAACAGAGGCAGGGAAATCAAGCGGGGATAGAGATCCAGGGCGCGGGGGCAACGGTTTTCCCGCAGCTTGGCGCGGGCCGCGAAAAAAGGATGCAGCGGGATGGGAATGAAGTGCACGCTGGTCCCCACGCCCCGATCCTTGAGCTGTTCGATGAACTCGTCGCGCCCGATCTCAAGCCGATCGAGATTAAGGCGCAGCGTGTATAGGTGCCATGCGTGGCGGCAATCCGGCTTATCGGGCGGCGCATCCACTTCCTCGACATCCGCCAACAGGCTGTTGTATAACTCCGCGAACCGGGTTCGGGTTTCGATGAACCCTTCCAGTTTTCTCAGTTGGTGAATTCCAATGGAAGCCTGAATGTCGCCCATGTTGTACTTATAGCCGGACTCCAGCACTTCGTAACCCCAGTGTCCGCGGTCCGAGTAACGATTCCAGGCGTTCTTGCTGATTCCGTGCAGAGACAGGATCTTCATCCTGGAAGCCAGCTCCGCATCGTGCGTAAGTACCATGCCTCCCTCGCCGGTCGTGAGATTCTTTACGGCATAGAAGCTGAAGACCGAGGCGGTGCTGTGCTCGCCAGTGACCGAATGGGCGGCGCCCGCATGCCGGCCCTGGTGCAACGCACCGGCGGCGTGCGCGCAATCTTCGATCACGTCGAGCCCGTGCCGCCGGGCCAGGAACCAAATGGCTTCCATATCGCAAGGCAGCCCGGCGAAGTGCACGGGGACGATGGCTCGCGTATTATCCGTGATGCGCGACGCAATTGAGGCGGGGTCAATGTTGCCGTCCGGCCCCACGTCCGCGAGGACCGGTGTCGCGCCGGTTTGGACGATCGTGTTCACCGTCGCGCAGAATGTCAGCGGTGTGGTGATCACTTCCATCCCCGGCCCGATATTCAGCGCCGCCAACGCGAGGTGCAGTCCCGAAGTGCATGAGTTTACAGCCAGGGCGTGCGGAACATCGGCATAAGCGCCGAACTCCTGCTCGAATTGGGCCGTCCGCGGGCCTGTGGTGAGCCAGCCGGACTTGAGCGTGCGCACTACTTCGTCGATCTCTTCGTCTCCAATGCTGGCACGGTGATAGGGCACTTGAACGCCGAATTGCATGACAAATTCCTCCGAGTAAGTCTGATAAATGAAATGGCGCTTAGCGCCGGGCAAATGCGCGGAACATGAGGCCCGCGGTCGCTAGAACGATCTTGACGTCCGTGAAGACGGTGCGGCCGCGCAGGTAATCCAGATCCATGCGAAGCTTGCGATCCATTAAGTAAGTCAGGTAATACTCGTACGCAGGCACGCCCTCTGGGATCGTTTCAGACTCGTCGTCGCTATCCAGTTGTACTTTTCCCGTAACGCCGGGCTTGACCGCGAGTACCACGCGCTGGCTGGGCGTGTACAACGCGACAATCTCGGGAGACTCCGGGCGCGGCCCGACCAAGGTCATATCGCCAACCAGGAGATTGAAGAACTGGGGCAGCTCGTCGAGCTTGGTCTTGCGCAGCAGACGGCCAAGCGGCGTGACCCGCGGATCGTTCTTGCCGGTGATCGGGCCCATCTTCGCCGCGTCCTTGACCATGGTGCGAAACTTCCACATCCTGAAAATTCGCCCGTCCTGGCCGGCGCGCCGTCCGCCATAAAAGGGGTTGCCCGGCGAAGAGATGAACACGGCCAGCATGATGGCCAAAAGGAGCGGGCTCAGAACGGCGAGCGCCAACGAGGCGGCGGCGATGTCGACAAACCTGCGCATATACTTGGAAATGTGCTTAACGCGAAATCCGCGTAAAGAAAGAGTTCTTAGTTCGTGGCTGGGGGGCGCTTGGAAGGAACCAGCGGAAACCCGCCAGAAAGCCCAGACCCCAAGAGAAGTGATATACCGCGAACACCGCCGGCAGATAGGGAAGCGTCTCCCAGCCCGACTTCCGGGCCGCGGCGAGTGACGCGGTCACATTGGCGGCGGCATATGCCAGCACCAACGCCAGCCATAATAAGGCGGCCGCCGCAAATTCGCTCTTATGGGCCGCCGCCGTGACGATACACGCCGCGAACAGCAGGATATGCGCAAGCACGAACATGACCGGCGCCAGGTGCCGCCACGACCCAGGAAGCCTGTGCTTGCGAACCACGGCCACTTTCCAGAATCCGTACTGGAAGTATTGCAGGAACAGCGCCGTGAGAGTGGCGCGGGGCGAGTACCAGGACACGATATCCGGACTTTGCCAGATCTTTCCGCCGGCCCGGATCAACCGCAAGTTCAACTCATCGTCCTGATTGCGCACCAGCGTCTCGTCGAAAAGCCCGAGCCGTTCCAAAGTCTCTTTGCGCCAGCAGCCGTAAGGCACCGTATCGATCCAACCTTCGTAAGTCTCGTCGTGGAACCTGGCGCCGGTTGAAAACGGCGAATGATATGCGGCGGCAAAGGCGCGGGCGCGGGTTCCTTCGGTGCGGGTCCGCGCCGGACCGCCCACGTTGTCCGCGCCGGTGCGCTCCAACTCCGCCACGCAGCGCTTGCAATAGTCGGGCGCGTAGGATGTGTGGGCGTCCATACGTATAATAATTGAGCCGCGCGCCGCGCGAATGGCGGCGTTCAGGCCGGGCGAAACGACGCGCCGCGGATTATCGATGGTACGCAACTGCGGACACGCCGCGCTAAATCGGCTCAGGATTTCCCGCGTGCCGTCGTCGCTCATGCCGTCCGCGACGATGGCTTCCCATGCCATGCCGGACATATCCTGCGCCAGCAGCGACTCCATGAATTGGCGGATGTGGCTCTTCTCGTTGCGGCAGGCCACGACGATGGTGAGGCGCACGGTATTCCCGGCGGTCATGAACGGCTCCGCTGCCAAACAGCCGAAACGTCCGTCTGGCGCCAATGATCATGCAAAGCTTCCTGGTATAACCCGATGTAACTGCGCCCTACCACCTCGGCGGCGAAATGCCGCGCCACGTGGGCGCGTCCGTGGCTGCCCAGCGTGCGCCCGAGCTCCGGATCGCGGAGCAGGCGCAGTATAGCCATCGATAGAGCATGGCCGTCTCCGGGCTCGCAAAGCAATCCAGTGACTCCTGGAATAACGACCTTTGGAACGGCGCCCACAGCCGTGGCGACCACCGGTTTTGCCGCGGCCAACGCTTCGAGCAGGCACATGGGCATAGCTTCCTTGAAAGAAGGCAGCACCACTATATCGAGCGAGGCATAAACGGCGGGCATGTCGTCCCGCCTTCCGGCGAAGACGACATTGGACGCGATGCCCAGCCTGGCGGCCAACGCTTCCCATTCGGCGCGGGCCGGACCCTCCCCGGCAAATACGAATTTCGCGTTCGGATACGCGGCTAATACGGCCTGCGCGGCGGACAACAATAAGGCGCCACCCTTATCGGGCACCAATCTTCCCACGAAACCAATCAGCCGTTCGGAGGCACCTCCAAGTTCCGCGCGCGGGGAAGGCGCCGGCGCCAGGAATGGTTCCATATCCACGCCGTTGGGGATGGTCTTCAACTTGCGAGCAGGAACGTTCCAATGGCTCAGGATCTCAACCACCGGACCGGACGCCGTGGCGACCCGGTCGAAATGCCGCAATGCCAGCCGGTCGATCGCGGCGTAGGCGCGCATGCTCCACAGCCGGCTGGGCCAGTTGTGGCTGGTGGCCACCAGCGCCACACGATTGGGCCGAGCCGCCGCGTAGCCATAGACATCGGCCTTATAACCATGGGTATGCAGCACATCCACATCGTGCGCTTCTACTAACTCGCGGAGGCGGCCAACCGTTTTCCAGTCCCATCGTCCGGCACAAGGCACGGTTTCCACCTGAAGTCCAAGCTGTGCCGCGCGTCTTTCCAACTCGCCGCAGTACGAGCGCGAATCGCGGAACACGCCGACAATGCTGCCGCAGCCGAGCGCCGGCAAGGTACGCGCGAGCGCCAGCAGCATGCTCTCGGCGCCGTAGTATCCCTCGCTGCTGATTAACTGGAGGATGTTCACGGTATGTTTTCTATTACTGGATTAGACTTCGCTGAGGACGGGCTTCGGGCGCGATTCCACTCGGACACGCCGTTCGGCCCGCAGGGCGCGCCAAGCACTCCAGAACACGTTGTATTGGAACATGGCCGGAGAGAACCGGCCCGTAAGGCCCACCACGCTGGCTTCGCACACGTTGACTCGGGGGATGCCCATGCGGTCCGTGCCGCTGGTCCACGCGCCTCTTTCCGTCGTGAACGCAGCAGTGAAGCCCTCCTCCGCCAAAATGCGGCGTGTTTCCGCGGAGGTGTTCCCATTCGGGTAAGCAAACAAGTCGCAATGACTGTACAAGGCCGCTTCTATGGCTTGCTTGGATTCGCGAATTTCCTGGCGGGCGGTCTGCGCGGGCACGGTCGTCAAGATTTGATGCGTATGTGTGTGACAGCCGAAAATCACGCCCGCCGCATACATTTCCCGAATTTCATCCCACGAGACAGTCCGGTCGCCGCTGTATTCCCCGTTGCCGTCGACCGGCGCATGCAGCGCGTAAAGCCGGGCGATAAACTGCTGGCGGCGCTCCGTGGAGTAGGTCTTCAGAGTTTCGATGAGCGACTCGATTTCCGCGCCGGACACCGCGGGGGAGGTCTGCCCCAACAACGAAGCGATCAACTCGGGCCAGAATGGAAGAGTGCGCCCGATCAACCCTGGGCAGACAAAGGCCGTCGCCGGAATGCCATGCGCGCGCATGACGGGCAGCGCATTCGTGTAGTTATCCTTCCACCCGTCGTCGAACGTGAACATCACGCGCAGCCTGCCTGTCGGCGCGTCGATGGCTCGCGCGAAATCCACCGCTTCGCACTCTCCGGCCACGTATTGGGCCAGGTTCTCGAACGTCTGGCGGCGGACCACGATCGCGGGCAGGCTGCAGGTGCGCCGGCAATCCGCGTCGTTGAGGACCCGGTGGAATGTCAATACCATGACCGCGCCGCGGCGGCGCAACTGGCGCTTGGCCCACCACAAGCAGCCGCTGGCTTGCAACAGGCGAGCCCAGACGAGTTGTAGACTGGGCCGGGTCCTCCCGGGTAAATTCATCGCTCAGCCGCCTTGAGTACCTGGTTGCCGCGAGAAGCATTCTGATAGTAGTGATAACTCGGCGATCCGCGCTTCCAAAGGAACCAATCCTCCACGTCGTTGATCAGAACTCCGATCAGCTTGCCTTTCACCTTGGCGAGGGCGCTCGTCAGAAGCGACCGGCTGGTGTGGTCGGGACGCACCACCAGGACCACCCCGTCGCAATTCGAGGCGATCAGATCGTAGTCCGCCACGGCTTCCACCGGGGGGGAGTCCACTATTGTCCGGCGGAAATCTTCCCGCAACCTGGCCAGCAGCCCGCGCCAGTTGGAGGAGTCCAGTAATTCGGTCGGATTCGACTGCGCCTGGCCCGCGGGCAGCACATAGAAGTTGGGTGATTGTTCCACCTGCAGCAGGGCGTCTTCCAGCGCGCACGCGCCTGAAAGCACCTCCGCCAGACCGGGCGATTTGGGGATGCCCAGGCGCTCATGCACCTTCGAAAGGCGCAGGTCGGCATCCACCAGGATGACCTTATCTTCGCTTTTGTGCGCCAGCGCCGCCGCCAGATTCACCGATGTGACAGTCTTTCCATCGCCCATGCCAGGACTCGCGATCACCGTGATGGAAGATCCCGGAAGCTGATGGAAGATTCTGGTGCGGATGATCCGGTATTGCTCTGCGGCGCGGCGGTCTTCGCGTTTAGACGATAGCAGGGGGCTGGCGTCCGAGACTCTGAGAGACACTTGCCTGACTGCCGGCTGCGCCCCGATTTCGGCGAGACCCGGTACCGGCGGCGTTTCATAATCCGCCGTCCAGTCTTCCTCCGCCGGTTCCGGACTATCGTGGCTCTGTTCGCGTTGCGGCAGCCGAACAACGGGCGGCTTCTCGAAAATTGGCTCCACCACGGAGGCCACCGCCGCGCGCCGGCTGTGGAAGGGCCGCGCATCCGCCGCGCGGGCGGCAGGGGCCTCGCGCACATCGTCGAGGCACTGCAGCACCAAGTCCGGGATATCGCCGTTGGCGGTCTTCAGCGCATTCAAGATCTTGCCCATGGTTTCACCTTCTAATCGATCGGCTGCTCAACCGGCGTCTTACCGGCCGGACGCACTGAATTTGTTTCGCATCGAAAGTCTCCGCACATCCTCGACAAGTTCGGAATCCTCGATCCCTTCCGCCACGCCGTCGAGCAAATCGAGTTCCTCGCAACTCCGACTCACGTGGCTGGCCTCTACCACCCGGCTCTGGTCGCCAAAGGCCGCCATCAGGGCGTTGTCGCAGACCACATTGATCAATCGGGGGATGCCTTGCGACACGCGCGCCGTCAGTTCCACGGCTTGCTGGGAAAATGGCGCGCGTTGCCGGCCACCGGCCCGCGCCCACCTGCAAGCGATATACCGGCCTACGTCCGCCACCGCCAAAGGCCGCAGCGCCACCCGCAGCGATACGCGTTGCTTTAATTGCACGCAATCCTCGCGGTTCATAGTGTCGGCCAGCTCATTCTGGCCGGCTAGAACGATCTGCAACAATTTCTCGGACCGTCTTTCGAGGTTGCCCAGCAGCCGTACCTCTTCGAGCGCATCCGTACTTAACTTATGGGCTTCGTCGACGATCAGGGCCGCGATCTTGCCTTCGGCCTGGGTTTGCAGCAGGTGCTTCTCCAACCGCGCCAGCCGCTGCGGCTTGCTGGCCGGAACGTCGCGAATGCCGAAGCCTAACAGCACCGTCTCCATGAACTCCGCCGAGGTGAAGGTGGGGTTGACGATGGACGCAAACTGTACCCGGCTGGGAGGCAGCCCCATCACGGCGCGGGCCAGCAGGGTCGTCTTTCCGGTGCCCGCGTGCCCCAGCAGCAGGATCAGTCCTTTTCGCTCCAGCAGGCCGTAACAGAGCGTCGCCAACGCTTCACGATGCCAGTCCGTGAAATACAGCATCGACGGATCGGACGTCAGGCTAAACGGCTTCTTCTTCAGACCAAACGATTCGAGATACATAAATGGCTCAGACCTGCGGATTCTCGACCAGCATCTTTGGCACCCTGCCCACGATTACCGTGCCGGCCGGCAGTTCCCATTCGCCTAGAAACACATTCCGTCTGGTTTCCAAAAGGAACGCGATGCCGGCGGCCAGCCCCAGCGACAGCAGTATGCCGCCGGCCATGAACACTGGCCGGTTCGGCGACGCCGGCTTCTCCGGCACGCGCGCGACATCCAGCATGACGAAGCGCTCCGCTTTCTGCCAGCGCTCCATGTTCGCAGCCATTTCCGCCGCGAGCTTCTTATCGAGCAGCGACTTGTAATTCGCCTTGCTGGCTTCGTAATCGCGGGTAAGGCTGGCCAGTTGCTGCTCTCGCATGGGCAGCTTGTTCATCCGGCCTTGGACGGCGCCCACATCGCGCAGCACCCTTTCGCGCCGCTTTTCAAGGTCTTCGATTTCGCGGTCCGTTAGAGCGATCTGCTGCTTAAGACTGGCAACCTTCTCCTTCTCGGTCACCAGGGTAGGATCGGTGTTTGCCGCGGGAGTTGCCGTCGAGGCGGTCTTGTCTCCGGGCCCCGCGGCAATGCCCGCACTGGCAGCGGCTTCCTCGCGTACCGCCTTCTCCAGGCTCGCCTGTTCCTGCAGCAGCGCCTGGACATCCGGGTAGCTGTCGCGGTAGCGCAGCCGAAGATCGCGCAGCTTGGCACGCGCGCGTTCCAGCTCCGCGCGCGGCCCTTGCGGGGCTGGTTGTCCCGGCTCGCCCGCCGGACTGCCGCTCGAATCCTGCATCGCGCGCCGCCGCGCCAGATCCTGCAGCCGGTTGACGCTATCCTCCGCCATCGCCAGCGAGCCCGCCAGGATGAGTTTGTTCTGCTGCGCCCTCCCGATGGAGTCCTGGATGCCCTCTAACTCCGCTTTATTCTGTCCATTCGCCGCCAACATGCCGATCTCTTGCTCGGGCAACTCACCGTTATAAGTCATTTTGAATTCGCGGAGCTTGGCTTCCTGTTCCTGCAGATTCGTCTTGGCGGCTTCGAGCTGGCTCTCCAGAAACTGAGAAGTGCCGTTGGCCTCCTGCTCGCGTTCCGCCAGATTCTCCGTGATGAAGAAGTTACCGACCCGGTTGGCCACCTCGGCGGCGACCTTAGGCGAAAACGCGCGGTACGAAACCCGGAAGGCGCCCGGCCGGTTGGCGCTCCATCCCCGCTCCAGACCGATGGTGATGTCGTGGCGCATGGCTTCCAGAACCTCCGCCCTGGTCCGCGTCTTTCGCAGGGCGGGATACAGGTTCAATTCCTGGATCAGACTCCACAGCCGCTCGCGGCTAAGCACCTGCTGCTTGAGCTCATCGAGCCGCGCTTCCAGGCCAGTCTGCACGGTAGCCACCACAAAATTCTCGGGAATCTTCTGAGATTCCACCAGGATCAGCGCGTCGGAGGTGTAGATTCGCGGCAGGCTGAATAGGACCAGCATACTCACCGCGATGCCCACCGCCCACAGCGCGCCAATGAACGCCTTCCACTTCCATAAGGCCCGTATCACCGAGCGCGGCAACAGCGCGGAATTGGCGACTTGAATTGGAAGAACGCTCATGCCGCTGTACACTCCCTGCCGAACGCGTAAGCCGGATTACTGGGCTCCGCCCATTCGCTCTCGATCTCCACCGTCACCGAGCGCCGCAGCATCTCTACCGACACCACCAAGCGGCTGCGATTCTTCGCAGCGATCACAATACCCTCCACCCCGGCCAACGGACCTTGATTGATGTATACGAACTGGCCGGCCTTGAGAAACGGCCAGGGCGCCACCGGCAGACCCGACTCGACAATCTTCCGGACGGCGGCGATTTCGCTTTCCTCAATGGGCATTGCGCACTTGCCCACCCCCACAATCGCGGCGACGCCGGGCGTGTTCAATAATGGCACGCGTTGCCGCAGATCCATCCGGCAGAACAAATATCCCGGAAAAAGCCCGCACTCGACAACCTTGGTGCGATCCGACCAGCGGCGTTTCGACAGGTACGCCGGCCAGAAAATGTCGTAGTCCTTTTGGCGCAGGCTCTCCGCGACGATCCGTTCGAAGTTGCTTCGCACCGCGACCGCATACCAGGCTTCATTCAGCATCATCGAATTTCCTCAAGCTTCCTTTTCCAGCGTTCCGTTGAGCTTCGTGTTGTTCACTACTTCGGTCAGGCCTTGGATTGTCCCGGACAACCCCGCAATCAATCCGCTCAGTGCAGTTACCCGCTCGGTTAAGCCGGAAAGCGTGTATCCGCGCTCCTCTGCGACTAGGATCTCCAGGCCCGAGCGCGCCAGATCCGATATGCTCCTAACTCCTTGCGACCGGCAGAATGCCATATACCTTTCGAACTCGGCTTCGCTCACGCGGAAGTAGACTACTTTTGTCCGGCTTCGGGCTAAACTCATAGCAGCCCCGCAAATGCGCCCGGTGGGACGAGCGATTGTTTATCTCTTATATTCAGTGTCAACTTCATTACTATTTATTCAGATCTTATTTGTGACGATCAAGGCAGCCTTCGGCCCCTTCTGTCACATGAACTGTTGTTTCCTGAGTTCCGCGTGCCAGACGCGAAGTGGTGGCTGAATCTGTATCATCGCCGACTTTATTACAGTTGTCAATGAGTACCCGCGAATCGCGAAGTACCCTGCCTCCTATAATTTGGAGTCCTAGTACGAATGTGCCCTGTGGCCGCGAAAAGGTCCCAGATCGGTGCCTGGTTTTCAGTTTTTTGGGATTCATTCCCGCGGGTTGGTAAGCCATGGCCGGTTTGTTTGAATTGGAGACATTTCAAGTACTAATGGCAGCCGTAGGACTAAATTGCAGACTGCGGGCTGCGCCAGGTTGGTCTGGGCTCGCGCCCTTCCATCTTGGGGAAAATCCGAGTCCAATAGGAGGTTTCCGAAAGCGGCAGCGCCTTGCGACGCTTGCGATGCCGGGCAGCGGGCCGATCTCCCAACAGTCAATCGGCAAGCGGCGCGGTCCGCCGGGACATCTTTCTAAGGCATGCCCGACCGGTTCTAGGATCGGCAGCGATTGTCCCTGGATTTGCGCCCGGCGGTACTGCGGGTTTTGACGGAGTTTGCCGGTTGTACCCGTGCAGGTTAACAGCAGCCCATGCGGACTTCCCCTTCCGGGGTCACGGGCGGCCCGAAAGCCTCCACCGGCGCCGGCGCGCCGTTTAGAACGGCGACCCAGCGGCGGAGCGCGCCGCCAACTACCAGCAGTACTCCGGCAATGAAAATCGTCGTCAGTATGGAATCCAGGTAGCCGGTGAGTTGCTGGCCGGGTTGGGAAGTCAGCGGCCAAAAGATGTTTCTCACCGAGAGGATGCCGGCGGTCACGGTGGTCGCGCCGACAAAGACCATGGGAATCCCGGTCAGTAGGGCATACCTGGCTTTCCCCATATTGATGAGGAAGGTGGTCGACACCGCCAAAGCAATGGTAGCCAACAACTGGTTGCCAATGCCGAACAAGGGCCAGATGGTCGATACAGTGCCGGTATATATTAGATAGGCCCAGCCCAGCACGACAAAGACTGTCGCAATCAAGTTACCAGGCATCCATGCGGTATTGGCGAAACTCTTATGCGCGCGGCCCAGCAGCTCCTGCATGACATAGCGCGCCACCCGCGTGCCTGCGTCGATAGTCGTGAGGATGAACAGCGCCTCGAACATAATGGCGTAGTGATACCAGTAGGCTAGAAGCCGGTTCATGCCGGGAAGCCCGCGGAAGACCTGAGCCATGCCGATAGCCAATGAGACGGCGCCGCCGGTGCGGCCGGCCAGTTTCTCGCCGACCTCGCGGGAGAACAGGTCCAGATTCACGGTGTGCAGGCCGAGCTTTCCGAACTCCGCCGCCGTGCTGTTGATGGCGAAATAATCGCCCGGATACATGGAAGTGGCGGCGATCAACGCCAGCACGCCTACCAGCGATTCGGCCATCATGGCGCCGTAGCCGATGAAGCGCGCGTCGCTCTCCTTGTCCAACATCTTGGGCGTGGTGCCGGAGGAAACCAGCGAATGGAAACCGGAAATCGCGCCGCAGGCTATGGTGACGAACAAGAAGGGGAAGAGCCTGCCTTTGATGATGGGTCCGCCGCCGTGCACGAATTGGGTGAAGGCCGGAAAGCGGATGTCTGGATGCACCAGCAGTACCCCCACTACCAGCGCGGCGATGGTTCCCAGTTTCACGTAAGTGGAGAGATAATCGCGCGGCGCCAGCAGCATCCACACCGGCAGGACGGAGGCGATGAATCCGTAACCCGCCATCAGCAGGGTAATCCGGTGCGGCGAAAGCGTCAGCGCGCCGGCTGCGCTCGATTGCGCGAACGAGTGGCCGCCTATCACCGCAGCCGCCAGCAACACCACGCCGAAAATACTGGGGCCCAGGACGCTGATCCTACCGCTCTGCCGCTTGAACATCCATACCCCCATAACCAGGGCGATGGGGATGGTGGCGCCGATGGTGAACACGCCCCAAGGGCTGTTGGCCAGCGCGTTGATCACCACGATACCCAGGCCGGCCAGCGATACCAGCAGAATGAACAGCACCGCGATCATGGTCACTGTGCCGGCGAATGGGCTGACCTCGGTGCGGGCGATATCCGCCAGCGAGCGGCCGCGATGACGCACGGACGCCACCAGCACGGTGAAATCCTGCACGCACCCAGCCAGCACCGCGCCCACGAGCAGCCAAAGGAATCCGGGGGCGAAACCGAACTGCGCGGCGAGCGTGGGGCCCACCAGCGGTCCGGCGCCGGCGATGGCGGCGAAGTGGTGTCCGAAAAGAACCCACCGGGGCGATGCAATAAAGTTGTGGCCGTCGCGGAACTGATGCGCGGGCGTGATGCGCCGGTCGTCCAGCGCCAACGCTTTCGCGGCGATGAAGGCGCTGTAATACCGGTACGCGATGGCATACACGCAAAGCGCGCCGAGCAATATGGGGAAAGTGTTCATGGCACCGTTAGTCATTTGATCATAACCCGGCGATTCGGATGTGCTACAGTCGGTCGTTCCCATGGCGTCCCCTGTGGCCGGTAGCCCCGCCGCGCGTACCTCGCTGCTTCCCGTGCTGGGACTTCTCTTCGGCATTGCCGTGTCCATCGGGTCCACGCTCGGCGTGGGCATTCTGCGCCAGCCTGGACCGGTGGCCGCCTACCTCCGCGAGCCGTGGCTCATCATGTTGATGTGGTTTGCCGGAGCTGCTTACGCGGCACTGGGCGCCTCCAACGTGTCGGAGCTGGCCACCATGCTGCCCCGAGAGGGCGGCTTCTATGTCTACGCCCGCGAAGCCATGGGCGAACACGCCGGATTCACCGTCGGCTGGTCCGATTTTCTGGCGAATGTGGCTCCCGCCGCTTACGCGGCCATGGCCGCGGTCGAGTTTCTGCAACGCCTGGTTCCCGCGATCGGGCCTTTTGCCCAAGCAGCCACAACCGGCGCAATCCTGGCGTTCGCCGCTATGCAATGGTTCGGCGTTCGCTTGAGCGCGCGCGTACAGCAAACCGCATCCGCCGTCGCTGCCCTGGCTCTGATCGGCTTGGTGGCCGGCTGCTTCATGGCGCCCACACCGGCGGCCACACAGCCCGCACCTCCGGCGCCCGCCGCGAGTTTCATAGGGGCCCTGGTGTTGGCGATTCAGTCCATCGTGGTGACTTACGACGGTTGGTACTCACCGATCTATTTCGCCGAAGAAACCCGCCAACCCTCCCGCCAGCTCCCGCGCGCGATGTTCGGCGGACTCGCCTTGGTGGCGGGCATCTACCTGCTGCTGAACGCCGCCTTGCTGCGCGCCCTGGGACCGGCCGGCCTGGCCGCTTCCAAATTCGCCGCTGCCGACGCCGCCCGTCTGGTCTTTGGACGCGCCAGCGAGATCGTCATCTCGGCAATCGCGGTGGTCATCCTGCTGACGCTGCTCAACAGCGTGCTGATGAGCTCGACGCGCATCCTGTTCGCCGTCAGCCGCGATGGCCTGTTCTGGCGGCGCGCCGCTCTGGTCGCCGGGAACGGCACACCTCGTACAGCGCTGGCCCTGGCCACCCTCGGCGCCGTCGGCATGGTGCTGAGCGGCACCGTAGATCGTCTGATCGCCATAGCGGGATTCTTATACGTCGCCAACTACTGCTCGGGATATATTTCGCTGCTGGTCCTGCGCCGCACGCAACCTGCCGCCCCCAGGCCGTTCCGCGTACACGGCTACCCTGTGTTGACGCTGCTGGTGCTCGCCGCCAGCCTCGCGTTCCTGGCGGGAGCGGTGGTCGGCGACCGGCGGAATAGCCTTTACGCTCTGATGCTGTTAATGGCCAGTGTTCCGGTGCGCCGGCTGTCTCGCGCGAGCCGCTAAGATAGTCCCATGCCGCTTACCGCCATCACCCGCGCCGTCAGTCCCTCCATGAACGATTGCCAACTGGCATTCGCGGAACGGCACCCCATCGATATCGCCAAAGCCGTCGCGCAGCACGACGAATACGAAGCCTGCCTCCGATCACTGGGCATCGCGGTGGTTTCGCTGCCGGCCCTGCCGGAACTGCCGGATGCCGTCTTCGTGGAAGATCCGGCCATCGTGCTGGATGAGGTCGCCGTGATGACGCGCATGGGCGCGCAACCCCGGCGCGGGGAATCGGATAGTTTGGCGGAAGCGGTCGCGCGGTTCCGCCCACTCCGCTGGATCGCCGAACCGGGAACGCTGGAGGGCGGCGACGTGGTGCGCGTCGGGCGTACCCTGTTCGTGGGGAGATCGGCGCGCAGCAATGACGCGGGCATCGCCCAATTGGCGAGCGAGCTGGCGCCATTTCAGTATGCTGTTAATTCCATCTCTATGCAAAATTGCTTACATCTAAAATCGGCGGCCACGTATCTCGGAAGGGACACGCTGTTGGCGAATCGCACCTGGGCGGACCTTGGACCGTTCGGGAAATCGCGCGTCATCGATGTGGCGCCGGGAGAACCCGCGGCAGCGGATGTGTTGGCCATCGGCGATACGGTCGTCATCCCGGCGTCGTTTCCGGAAACCGCGCGCAGGCTGGAGGGCGCGGGCTGGCATGTGCTCCCGATCGACGTGTCCGAACTGCAGAAGGCGGAAGCGGGGGTCACGTGCATGAGCCTGATCTTCGACGGACTGGCGAAAGGCGTATAATCTCGTAGATGCTACGAATTATTCCGATCGCGGTAATGGCCGCCTGCGCTCTGCCCATGGCTTCCGGGCAACCGCCGCAGGGGCCGGCGCAACTCGCCGAGGCGCGCAAGGCGCTGGAGGACGAAATCGAGTCGGTGGCGATTCTGGAGCGCAAGGTGATGGTGCCCATGCGCGACGGCAAGCGCATGGCGGCCGATATCTATCGTCCCAAGGACACCTCGAAAAAGTATCCTATCATTTTTGTGCGCACGCCCTACAATTTCAACTATTGGGACGTCAAGAACGGCGTGCCGGGCGATATGAAGATTCCGCTCGAAGCCGTCAAACGCGGCTATGCGTTCGTCGAGATGAATGAGCGGGGACACTTCTTCTCGGAAGGCAATTACGATATCTTGGGCCCGCCGCTGACGGATGGCGACGACGCCATCACCTGGATGTCGTCGCAGCCGTGGTCCAACGGCAAGGTGGGCACCATCGGATGCTCGTCCACGGCGGAATGGCAATTGGGCGTCGCGGCGCAGGGGAATCCCGCGCTGGCAGCCATGATCCCGCAAGGCTTCGGCGCGGGCGTCGGGCGCGTGGGGCCGTATTACGAACAGGGCAACTGGTATCGCGGCGGCGCGGTGCAGATGCTGTTCATCGCCTGGCTCTACGGAGAGCAGAATACGGTGCGGCCGATGTTTCCACCCGGCACCTCGCAGGAAGATTTGGCCCGCGCGTCGAAGGCGTTCGATCTGGCGCAACAGTTGCCGCCCGTAGACTGGGCGAAAGCCCTCGAGCACCTGCCGGAGATGGATATCATCAAGGCGGTGGACGGCCCGCACGGCATCTTCGCCGACCGGGAGGAGGTCTCCACCGGCGGCGCGATGATCGAGCGGACGCCGAACGATCCGGCCTGGTACCGCGGCGGATTATGGCACGACGATAAGACCATCAACGTGCCGGGATTCTGGTTCATGTCGTGGTACGACGTATCCATCGGGCCGAACCTGGCCGCATACAACTACGTTCGCAAGACGGCTAAGCCGGAGATAGCGAATCAACAGTACGCCGTGATCGCGCCGACGCTGCACTGCGCCTACAAGAGGGCGACGGAGCATACCGTGGTCGGCGAGCGGGAGATGGGCGACGCGCGATTGGACTATGACGCACTCACTTATGGATGGTTCGACCATTTCCTGAAGGGAGAAGACAACCACATTCTGGAGAAGACGCCGCGCGTGCGCTACTTCACCATGGGGCTGAACAAGTGGCAAACGGCCGACACCTGGCCGCCGGCGGGCGCGCAACCGATGACATTCTATCTGGCGAGCGGCGGGAAGGCCAACAGCCTGTATGGCGATGGCGCGCTGTCCGCCGCGTCCCCCGATGCGGACTTGCCCGACGGGTTCGTATACGATCCCACGAATCCGGTGCCATCTTACGGGGGCAACGTCTGCTGTACCGGCAACGCCGTCACCGGCGGCGCTTTCGATCAACGCAAGATGGAAGCACGCGCCGATATCCTGGTCTACACTTCCGAGCCGCTGAAAGAAGGGATCGAAGTGAGCGGCCCCATGGAAGCGACAATCTATGTCTCGTCGGACGCTAAGGACACCGACATCACCGTGAAAGTGATCGACGTCTACCCGGATGGCACTGCCTACAACCTGGACGAGACGATTCAGCGCGTGCGCTATCGCGAGGGGTATGAGAAGCCGCCAGTGTGGATGGAAGCGGGCAAGGCGTACAAGGTAAGTCTGCAGCCTATGACCACGAGTAACTACTTCGCGGCGGAGCATCGGATTCGGATCGAGGTGTCCAGCAGCAACTTCCCGAGGTTCGACCGGAATTTCAATACAGGCGGTAACACTTACGACGAAGTGAAGGGGGTGGTGGCGCACAACGTGGTGCATCACTCGAAGCAGCACCCGTCGCAGATCACACTCACGGTAGTAAAACATGCCGCCGGTTCGTGACTGGAGGGCGGGCTTTAGCCGGCGCGGGGCTTTAGCCCCGCTCCCGCAGCATCCGGTCCAGATCCGCCCGATCCGGGGTCAATCCCGGTGATGCCCCGATCCAGCAAGTCGATACCGTCGTGACGATCGAAGAAATCCGCGAGTTCCGCGTAACCGGCGCTCGCGCGCGGCGGCCGAATCCTGGCTGTCTTCTTACTCACCCGCGTACTACCGTCCAGTGGCATAGGCAATGTGGCGCCGCTATCGGCAGGGTGGCATCGGTGGCATCCTGCGGCCGATTGGCAATCGGCCTTGTCGCGGCTTTCTGGCGCCAGTGGACCACCGCTATTCATGTGTAGCATACGCCCCTCGGCAAAACAACGCCCCTTCGCCGCGTCGGCAGCCTCGCCATCCGCTACAATAATCGGAGCGGCCCCCAGGGCCGCACGGAGGTTCCATGGAGCGCCGTCATTTTCTGCGCGCAGCGAGTGCATTGGCCCTGCTGCGTCCCGATTCCATCCATCGCGCCCGCGCCGCCACGGTGGGAAACAGCCGCGCGGCTGGCGACGTGGCGCGCGACGAGGATTTCTGGCGTGAGATTCAATCCGCTTTCACGCTCGACCGCAATATCGTCAACCTGAACAACGGCGGCGTCAGTCCGTCGCCCCGCGTCGTCCAGGAGTCCATGCGCCGCGCCCTGGAGTACAGCAACATCGCGCCGGCGCGCACCATGTGGGCCGTGCTGGAGCCGGAAGTCGAAACCGTGCGCCAAAGGTTGGCCGCCGATTTCGGCTGCGATCCGGAAGAAATGGCCATCACGCGCAACGCATCGGAGGCGCTCGAAAACGTCCAGCAGGGCCTCGACCTGAAAGCCGGCGACGAGGTGCTGACAACGGATCAGGACTATCCGCGCATGATCACCACCTGGAAGCAGCGCGAGCGCCGCGACGGCGTCGTGCTGAGGACCATCTCCTTCCCCACGCCGCCGCCTTCGCTCGACGACTTGGCGGAGCGCTTCGAGCGCGCCATCACGCCGCGCACGCGCGTGATCCATTTCTGCCACATCACCAATCTCACCGGCCAGGTTTTCCCAGTCAAACGCATCTGCAAAATGGCACGCAGCCGCGGCATCGAAGCCATCGTGGATGGCGCGCATGCTTACGCGCAATTCCCCTTCAAGCACGCCGACCTGGATTGCGATTACTACGGCACCAGCCTGCACAAATGGCTGCTGGCGCCGCATGGGACCGGCTTCCTCTACGTGCGCAAATCCAAGATCGGCAAAGTGTGGCCGCTGATGGCCGCGCCGCCGGAGATGACGGACAACATCCGCAAATTCGAGGAGATCGGCACGCACCCGGCCGCCAACCACAACGCCATCTCCGACGCGCTGGAGTTTCACACGGCCATCGGCGTGGAGCGCAAGGCGGCCCGCCTGCGCTACCTGCGCAGTGTATGGACCGACCGTCTCACGCGCCTGCCGGGTGTCTCTACACCGACAAGCTCCGATCCCCAGCAAAGCTGCGGCATCGGGCTGCTGACGGTGGCGGGCAAGGAACCGGGCCCCTTGGCGGACCAACTCTGGGATAAATACCGCATCCTGACGGTGGCGATCGTGCATCCGCAGTTCAAGGGTTTGCGGATCACGCCCAACGTTTATACGACCATGCCCGAAATTGAAATGTTCTGCGACGCGGTGGAGAAGCTGACCGCATAGGCCGCAACAGCGATCCGTTTAGCTAAGCCGGAGTTGCGTGGTCTGTTCCGGTGCCGCCACCCAGGTATGCGCGGCGCGGTCGTGAATGGCTTGATACACGGGACCGCGGTATAACACTATGAGATGCGCGCCGAGGGACAGCAGGCGGCCGCCCGGGGACGAACGCGAGCGCCACGAAAGGGCCGTCCTTCACCAGATTGCGGGTGCCGGCCTGCGTGGGTTTCAGCCGGCCCGCCTCCGAGTCGTATACGCGCAATCCCATAAACGCTTGCCAAGCGTCGCCTGCCATGGCGAGGATTCGAACACTGTGCCATAGCCAATCCATAGGAACAGTACAAAAGCGAGAGTGACGATGCCGATTTGATCGCTCGGAGCGCCTGTCAGCCGCAGAACCAGGGCGAGCAGCAGGCCGATGAACAAAGAATCGATGAAACGAGCTACGTAGCGGCGGCCAAGCAGACCGTCTGTGGTCAAACCGGCGGGCACTGGACGGGACCTTCCGACATCCCAGCCAGTATGCCACACTGGAAACTGGAAAGACATGAGCTTCCTCGACAATCTCGAAAGCAATTTGAAGAGCATGGAGTCGCGGGAGGAGCGCGGCGACCAGAACAGCCGCGACGCTAAGTCGCGGGATGCCGAACGCGCGCGGACGCAGGCGTCGGCGGTCTTCGCGGAGCAACTCCGGAAGGGTCCCTACGCGGCGGAACTGCTGAAGCAGGCCACCCGGCTCGGATACGGCATGCGCACCAAGGTCCATCTGGCCTGGCTGGGTACGACCCTGCGTCTGGAAGCGCGCGGGTCGAAGCTGGAACTGCGGCCTGCGCCCCGGGGAATTGTGGCGGTTTTCATTGAGAACAACGCCGAGGTGCGTAACGTGCCGGTCGATCTGGCCGGCAACGCGGAAGATCTCGCGCGCGAATGGCTGGCGTCCTTGCCGCCGGTTCCGGCCGTGGTGGTGGAAGAAGAATTGGAGTAGCGGACACCGCCGGGCAGTACCCTACTCCAAACTGCGCCACAGATACCACGCCGCCACCGTGCAGTAGGGATGCCACCGCGTGCCCATCGCCTCGATCTCCCCCGGGCCGGGCAACTCCGTCAAGCCATACGCCCTCTGAATCGCCGAACGAATCCCCAGATCGCCCGTGGGCAGCACATTGGTCCGCCGCAGGGCGAAGATCAGGAACATATGCGCCGTCCAAACCCCTACACCCTTAACTATAGTCAGGCGCTCGATCACCTCCGCGTCCGGTAACGCGCACAGGCCCGCGAAGTCCATGGTTCCATCCCGCGTGTGGCGCGCCAGATCCCGAATGTAGGCGGTCTTTTGCTTGGACAGGCCCAGCTTCCGCATTTTTGCCGGGCGCAGCGCCAGGATGTTTTCGGGCGTCAACAGACCTTCGGGCATGGCGGCCGCCAGGCGCCCGAAGATCACCTGCGCCACCCGCCCGCTAAGCTGTTGGTAAACAATGGACCTGACCAGCGTCTCGAACCCCGGTTCGCGAAACTCGATGCGGTAGGCGCCCACGCGTTGAATGATGCCGCCCATCACCGGGTCGGCGGCTTGCAGATGGCGAATCGCTTTGCGCATTATGGTAACAGGGCTGCGAGCAGCCACGTCCGTCATTGTAACCCTATGGCCCTGACCAAAGTTCCAATCCAGATCGCATCGTTGTTCCTTCTGGCGATGCTGCCAGCGCCGCCCGTGCTGCCGCAGCAGAAGCCGGCCGATAAGCCCGCCGAAGAGGCCCCGGCGCCCGCTATTTCCGTCGAGGTTTCGCTGGTCAACATCCTGGCGTCGGTACACGACAAACACGGCGGCCTGATCGGCAACCTGACGAAGGACGACTTCACCATCCTCGAAGACGGCAAGCCGCAAGCCATCAAGTACTTCACCAAGGAAACCGACCTGCCGCTGACCATCGGCCTGTTGATCGACGTCAGCGCCAGCCAAAAAAACCTGCTGGATATAGAGAAGCAGGCCGCCCGCCAGTTCTTCTCGCAGGTGCTGCGCAAGAAGGACGAAGCCTTCCTGATCAGTTTTGGCGAGGATTCCGAGCTGTTGCAAGATTACACGAATTCGCCCAAGTTGCTGCAAGCGGGGCTTTCGCAACTGCAGGTGAATTCGGGGGTGGGCGGCTTCGGGCCGGGTCCCGTGCCCACCATCAGCCAGCCGCGCGGCACCGTGCTCTACGACGCGGTCTATCTGGCGGCGAACGAAAAGCTGCGGTCCGAGGTCGGTCGCAAAGTCATCGTGCTGATCACGGATGGCATCGACGAGGGCAGCAAGCTGAAGATCGAGGAAGCCATCGAAGCGGCGCAGAAGTCGGATGTAGTCATCTACAGCATGGACTACGCCGATCCCAGCGCGTATGGCCCGTTTTCATTCGGCCACGTCAGCGACTTCGCGCTGCAAAAGATGTCCGGCGAAACCGGCGGCCGCGTTTTCAAAGTGGATCGCAGGTTCACCCTGGAGGACGCCTTCAAGCAACTGCAGGACGAAATGCGCAGCCAATACTCGATCGCCTATACCTCGACCAACCCGGACCAGGATGGCTCGTTCCGCAAGCTGGTGGTGAAGGTGTCGGACAAAAACCTGAAGGTGCAGGTGCGCAAAGGCTACTATGCCATCAAACCCGAAAAGAGCTGAGCGCTCCGTGGGGCAGGCCTCCATGCCTGCGCGGGTTCTCCAGAACCCGCTATTCGGCGAGCGAAAGCTCGCGTTCCCGGGCTATTCATGACGGGCAACCATCTTCTCCCGCGCCCCGAAGTACATCCGCAACGCGTCCTCCAGCGGCGGCATCGGATCCAGACCCACGCTTTCCATCTTGCCATTCGATAGCGCCGAAAACTTCGGGCGATGCGCGGCGGTACGGTACTCGCGTTCGCTTGTCGCGTGCAGTTCCACGACCTCGCCCGGCAGCGCCACTGCAAAGATCGACCGCGCATAATGAAACCAGGATATGGGCGTACCACCGCCGATGTGGAAGACGCCGGTATGGCCGCGCTCCACCAGGTCGATCGTGCGGGCGGCCAGCAAAGGCGCATAGGTGGGCGACGCCACGTGGTCCTCCACCACCCGGATGGGCTGCCCGGAGCGCGCCAGCCGCAACATCACTTCTACGAAATTACCCCGCGCGGTGCGCAGGCCGCCCGGCCCGAAGACTCCCGATGTGCGCACGATCAGCGGTGCATCCAGGTAAGCCTGCGCGTAAAGCTCGCCCGCCAGTTTCGAGACGCCGTACGCGCCCAGGGGATGGGTGGGGTCGCTTTCGGAATACGGCCGGCCGGCCGCGCCGTCGAAGACGTAATCGGTCGAGAAGTGCACGAAGTGAGCGTCGAGCTGGCGGCACGCCAGCGCCAGGTTGCGGACGGCCAGCGCATTCACCAGGAAGGCCGCCTGCGGCTCGCTTTCCGCCACATCCACCTGGTTGTAAGCCGCGGCGTTGAAGACGATTTCCGGGTCCCACGGGGTTAGCGCGCTTTCCACCTGCCGATTATCGGTGATGTCCAGTTGGGTGCGGTCCCACCCAATGGTTTGGTATCCGCGCTGGGTCAACTCGCGGACCAGTTCCACGCCGAGTTGTCCGCCGCTTCCGATTACCGCCGCTTTTCGCGCCATAGATGGGTAGAACACGCTGGCAGCCCGTGTCTTGGCTATTCTACCAGCTTCCCTGGTGAGAGTACTCAAGCGGCGGAGCGGCGTATCCGTGGGATCCACCGAGGCACCCTCGCGGAGTATTGTGCATATGCCGTTCCCCACTTTTTCACCATGCTGGGTTCTTCGTAGAGCATCACGAATATGTGCGCCATCATCCAAGACACGCATGCATATGCCAATACCCTCCAGGACTTGAAGAGAAGGCTCTCTCCGAATAGGATCAAGGTCAGACTGGAGTACATCGGATGCCGCACGATGCGGTAAGTTCCTCGCGCCACTAGGAACGCGGGTTCGAAAGAAATTCCGATCATGGCGAAATCCCATGCACACCGGATGTATGCGAGCAAACCGGCGACTACCAGAAACGCCCCTGCCAGAGTTACGGGAACAAGTTCCGCAAATGGTCCCCCCGGATGCGCCGACAGGATGGCATGGGGGCTCCAGACGGCCACGATGAGACCAACCATCAGCCTGAAGGCCAACAGCGCGAACAGTATCCGTTGCTTGGAGTGTCGGGCCGCCATCTTCGGCGTTTGGTATCATACCACGCGCCCGGAGAGTCCGCGCATGGCGCTGCCCACTCCGGCGCGCCACAACTGGGACAATGGTAAGCAGATGGAATTGAATGGGGAACAACTCACTATAGAAGAAGTCTGCGCAGTCGCCGAGGGCCGCGCGGAAGCCGCGCTGGCGCCGGATGCGGCGGAAAAGATGGAACGCTCCCGCGCCGTGGTCGAACGCCTGGCGGAGGGCGATGCGCCGGTCTACGGGGTGAACACGGGCGTCGGCCTGCTGGCGGATGTGCGGATCGCGCCCGCCGATCTGGATCAATTGCAGCGCAATGTGGTGCGTTCGCACTGCGCGGGAGTCGGCGATCCGTTGCCGCGCGCGGAAGTGCGCGCCATGATGCTGATCCGCGCCAACGTGCTGGCGAAAGGCTATTCGGGCATCCGGCCCGTGGTGGCGGAGCGGCTGTGCGATCTGCTGAATCGCGGCGTGACGCCGCAGGTTCCATCCCAAGGCAGCGTGGGCGCGAGCGGCGATCTGGCGCCGCTGGCCCACATGGCGGCGGTGCTCATCGGCGAAGGCGAAGCGCAGTTCGAAGACGTGGTCTACGCGGGCGGCGAAGCTCTGCGGCGCGCCGGTCTGGAGCCGCTCACGCTGCGCGCCAAGGAGGGCATCTCGCTGATCAACGGCACGCAAGCCATGCTGGCGATCGGCTGCCTGGAGCTGGCGGCGGCCGAAACGCTGGCAGACTCCGCCGACGTGATTTGCGCCATGACGCTCGACGCACTGCGCGGCACTCCGCGCGCTTTCGATCCGCGCCTGCATGCCGCGCGCCCGCATCCCGGACAAATGCAAAGCGCCGCGCGCCTGCGCCAACTCCTGGAGGGTAGCGAAATCCGGCAGTCGCACATCACCTGTCGGCGGGTGCAGGATGCCTACTCGCTACGCTGCGCGCCGCAGGTACACGGCGCGGTGCGCGATTCGCTGGCGGAGGCGCGGCGCGTCTTCGCCATCGAGCTGAACGCGGCCACCGACAATCCGCTGGTGCTCGACGATGAGATCGTTTCCGGAGGCAATTTCCACGGCGAGCCGCTGGCGTTCCAGTTGGACTACCTGGCGGTAGCGCTCACCGCGCTGGCGGGCATCTCCGAGCGCCGCATCGACCGGCTGGTGAACCCCGCGCTTAACGAAGAATTGCCGCCGTTTCTGGCCGGCCACCCCGGCCTGGAATCGGGGCTGATGATGGCGCAGGTAACGGCGGCCGCGCTGGTGGCCGAGAATCGGGTGCTCTCGCATCCGGCCTCTTCTGGATCCATCACCACCAGCGGCAATAAAGAGGATTTTGTCAGCATGGGGATGACTTCCGCGCTGAAATACAGAAGCGTGGTGCGCAACACGCGCGCCGTGTTGGCGATTGAAGCGTTGTCCGCGGCGCGCGCGCTCGACTTGTTGCGGCCTTTGCGGAGCAGCGTGCCGATTGAACGGGCGCGCGACCGCATCCGCGCGGTTTCGGCTCCGCTAGAAGGGGACCGGGCGCTAGACCGCGACATTTCCGCGCTGGAGAGACTGCTCGCGAGCGGCGGTCTCCGCCAATAGTGGGGCGGGCCTCCAGGCCTGCGCGGGTTCTCCAGAACCCGCTCTTGGCGGCGCATGGCGCCGCCCTACTCAGGCGCCGCCAGCCAATCGATCCCCGAATCTCCCCCGATAGGCGCACCCGGCGGCGCGGCGGGAGCCGGCATAGGCTGCGCCACGTCCGCCGGCCGCTCCAGGAAGCGTTTGATGTCGGCAGCCAGCAGCGCGCGCTGCGCCTGTTCCGCCTCGCCAACCACCACCTCGCCCTTCAAACGCGCGGCCAGCTTTGCCAGCTTCCACGCCGCAATCGCGCGCACCTGGCCATTCGACGCGCCCGCGGCCAGCCACATCACTCGATCCACCAGCACGCGCTGCTCGGCCCGGCGAATCTCGGCTTCGTAAGGTGTGGCGGCGGCCGCGTCAAAGGTAGCTCTCGTCAGGCGGTCGATCACCTCCTCCAATCCCGGCAGCGAAGGATCCACGGCGTGCTGCGCCACCACGCGGGCGGCGCGGTCCAACTGCAATACGAAGCCGATCGTTACATCCGAAGCCACCGTGGCGGGACTGAGCGGATCGAATCCATCGCCCGTGGTGCGCGGAAACAGTTCCCTGTGGCGCCCAAAGCCCGGCGGCCGCGGTGGAATCGCGTCCAGCAACTGCTTGGGCACGGCCAACTCGGCGGGCCGTAGCGTGCCGGCCAGCGCTTCGAGGGCTTTGCGCTGGTTGGCGGCCGATTCCCACTTCACGGGCGTGCGGCCATCGCCGCGCATCGCGTAGATGTACTCCTGGCCGCCGATGCTGGCGGCAGCCGATTCCACCGAATAGCGGTGATACATAAAAATGGGCACCAGCGGCTCCTCGATCGTGGCCATGGGCGCGCCGGTGCGGATGGTGCGCTCGCCCAGCCGGTCGAGCGCGGCGCGGCGAATCCGCATAATGCGATTCAGCTCATCGGCCTGGTTCACGCCATTCGACCACTGATCCACGCGCGGACGAATGCCCAGGTCCTGGTTCGTCATGTAGCGCAGATCTTTCACCCACGCTTCGTCGAGAATACGGGCGAGCGCCGCGGATTCATCGCCCCGCGGAAGCACGCTGTAGCCGTACGCGATCGAAATCTTGTCCCATTCGCCGATGCGCGCCGGATACGCCTGCGACAGATCGATGCCGCCGTCCGGCAGCAGCTTCTCCAGGGGATGCGGGTAATCCATCACGGAGATCCATCCCTGCGTGCTGTCGTAGTAATTGTGGCCGAGTCCCAGCGTGTGGCCCACTTCATGCGCGGCGAGCTGCCGTATGCGGGCCAGCGCCGTTTGATAGAGAACGTCGGGTTTTTCGCCGCCCGTTGTGTAGGGCGAGAGCAGTCCTTCGAAGATGAGATAGTCCTGACGGTCGCGCAGCGAGCCGAGCGTCACCGTGCCCTTGACGATCTCGCCGGTGCGCGGATCGACGACCGAGCCGCCCATGCTCCAGCCGCGCGTGGAACGGTGCACCCAGTTGATCATGTTGTAGCGGATGTCCATAGGATCCGCGCCTTCGGGCAGCACGGCCACCTTGAACGCGTTGCGGAATCCGGCGGCTTCGAACGCCTGGTTCCACCGGCTCGCGCCGTCGATGAGGGCATTCCGCACATCCTCCGGCGCGCCCGGATCCACCCAATATTCGATGGGCTTCACCGGATCGCTCACGGCGGCGGTGGGGTCTTTCTTCTCCAGGCGATGGCGATGAATGTAGCGCCGCACCATGGGCTCGCCGATGGGCGTGCTGTAATCCACGAAGCTGAAGCCGCCGTAGCCCGCGCGCGGATCGTCCAGGCGCGGGCGGTAGTTGCCGTCCGGCAATTCGACCAGCGAATAATGTTCGCGCAGCGTGACCGCTTCGGCGGTGGGCGTGACGCTGGCCACGCTACCGGAGAACAGCCCTCCGCCGAAGCCCGGCCCGCCACGTGGCGCCGCCGCGCCAGGCGTGGGGATGCGGATCGGAGGCGGTCCTTGCGTGGGTGCGAAACCCGCTCCGCCGCGTCCGCCGGGTTCATTGGTGAAGGTTAGAGTCACTTCGATCTCGGTATTCTTGGGGAATGCCTTGGTGCGCTCCAGATACACGGCGCTGCGTGTGCGATCGACCTTGTAAGCGGCGCCTCCCGATAGCGCGCTGCCGGCGCCCCCACCGTCGCGCACGAAGAAATCGGTAGCGTCGACCAGCACGCGGCCATTAGTCTCGGCCCCCACCGTGAAACCCCAAAGGACGGACTTGGCGAACGAATCCTCCACCGAACGCCGCTCGGCGGGATTGGCGCTCGACGAGCGGAACGACTCGCTCCCTTCGACAAGCAGCACCTTCGGACCCACGCGCTGGAACGAGACGACCTTGCCGCTGTCCTCCTGCCCGCGGTCCAGGCCGATGTCGTTCGACCCCAGCCCGGCGGCCAAACCGGTGGCCAGCAGGAAATCGGTGTCGAAGCGCGGAATCTCCAGCCACAAATTGCCCGTGTGATCGTCCCAATACAGCGGGAAATAGCCGTCCAGCTTGCGCATGCCGGCGGTGCGGTCTTCAATGCTCTGCACCTTCTGCGCAAGCAGCCCCGACGCAAACAGTAGAACGAACAAACCGAGCCCACGAGCAGTCCTGAACATCCCTCAATTGTAGGCGTGGCGCACGCACTCGTGCGTGCCGTCGCCCGGCGCATCGGGACACATCCGGCCCGACTGTGCTATTTTCACATCGTGACCAGACCCGCGTGGCTCACGCCGCCCAACCGTCTCATCGTGATCCTGCGGACGCTGACACTGGTATCGGTATCCGCATTGGGCTGGCTCGGCTGGAGGCTCATTTCGCAGGACCGGCTGGTGGAGGCGCAGAGGGCCCACGATCGCCTGGAGCAGGCGGCCGACCGCATCGCCGCGAACTTCCGCCGGCGTCTCGATGGCGAGGGACGCTTGCAAGGCCTCACGATCGTCGCGACCAACGAATCGTTCTCCGTCGCCCCGCCGGACCGCTTGCTGTATTATCCTCACGCCGCGCCGGAGCCGGAAGCGCCCGGCGCCGCCTTCCGCGAGGCCGAAACCTGCGAATTCCGCGCCAACCAGCCGCTGCTCGCGATCGCCTCCTATGAGCGGCTGGCGCAGGCGAACGATCCGGCGGTGCGCGCGGGAGCCCTGCTGCGGCTGGCCCGCGTGCTGCGCAAAATCGGACGCAAAGAGCAAAGCCTGGCCGTCTACCGCCGCCTCGAGGCCATCGCGGGAGTGCGCGTGGCGGGCACTCCGGCGGAACTGGTGGCGCGCCACGAGATCTGCGTTCTGCGGGGCCGCCAGGAAGATGCGGACAGTCTGCTCTCCGGCCTCCGCGAAGCGCGCTGGCAATTGCGCCGCGGGCAGTTCCAGTTCTATTGGGATGAAGCCTCAAGATTGGCCGGCAACCATCTTGGGCCGGACGCTGCACCGGATGCCGTGCGCGTCGCCCTCGCGGACGCCGCCGGCACGGCTGCCGATCTCGCCGCGGGCGCGCACGATCCCGAGCAAATCGTCTATGCGGCGGGATTCCCCATCCTGCTGGTCTGGCGCGGCCCGCCGGAGCACCGCACCGTACTATTAGCCACGGTCGATTCCGTCCTGCAACAAATCGCCGCCAGCGAGCATGTCGATTGCGCGGCTCTCGACGGCAACGGCAGGCGCCTCGCCGGCCGGACGGATGGACCGGGCCGCGCCGTGCTGCGCAGCGCCGCCGAATTTCACCTCCCCTGGACCCTGGCGGTGACGCCACTCCCCGGCTCCGCCGATCCGGCGATGCTGGCCCGCCAGCGATTCCTGCAGACAACCATCGGCCTGATGATGCTGTTCCTGCTGTCCGGCACGTATTTCATCGCGCGCGCGATCCGCCGCGAGACCTACGTCTCCCGGCTGCAATCCGATTTCGTTTCCGCCGTGTCGCACGAATTCCGTTCGCCGCTGACTTCCATGCGGCAGCTCTCCGAAATCCTGGCCGAAGGACGCGTGCCCAGCGAGGAGCGCCGTCAACTCTACTACGAGACCCTGGTCGGCGAAACGCGGCGCCTGGAGCGGCTGGTGGAGACCCTGCTGCACTTCGGCCGCATGGAAGCCCGCGCGCAGAAGTACAAGTTCCAGGAGCTCGACGCCGGCGAGTTCGCCGAACACGCGGCCGCCGCATTCGAGCGCGAGACGGGGCAATCCCGCGAAATCAAGCGCGCGGGCCAGAACCATTGCTGGATTCGCGCGGACGCCGAGGCCTTGGAGGTGGCGCTGCGCAACCTGCTGGACAACGCCGTGAAATACTCCCCGCCGGACACCAATGTGGGCGTCGCATGGTCGCACACCGGCACGCAAGTTGCGATCCAGGTGCGCGACGAGGGAATGGGGATTCCGGCCGCCGAGCGGAGGTCGATCTTCGAAAAATTCGTGCGCGGCAGCGCGGCCGCCGCCCTGAACGTTAAGGGCACTGGTGTGGGGCTGGCCATGGTGCGGCAGATCGTCGCCGCACATGGCGGAGAGATTCGCCTCGAAAGCGAGCCGGGCAAGGGCAGCCGATTCACGATTCTGCTGCCGGCAGTGGATCATATATGACACGCATCCTGGTAGTGGAAGACGAGCCGGCCATCGCGCTGGGCCTGGAAGACGACCTCAAGATGGAAGGCTACGAAGTGGAAGTAGTCCGCGACGGCCGCACGGCTGCGCGCCGCGCGCGAGAAGGAGGCTTCGACCTCATCCTCCTGGACGTCATGCTGCCGGGCAAGGACGGCTTCGAAGTCTGCCGCGAAGTGCGCCGCGCCGGCCTGCGCACACCTATAATCATGCTCACCGCCAAGGCGCATGAAGAAGAGAAAGTCGTGGGCCTGGAACTGGGCGCCGACGATTACGTCGCCAAGCCGTTCGGCACCCGCGAACTGCGCGCGCGCGTGAAAGCCCTGCTGCGGCGCTCGCACGTTTACACGGCCGATTGCTGCCGCTTCGGCAACGTGGAAGTGGACTTCGGCCGCGGAGAAGTGCGCGCCGCCGGCAAAGCCGTGGATCTCACGCCCATCGAGTTCCGGCTGCTCTCGGTGCTGATTCGCGCCAGCGGGCGCGTATTGAATCGCGAACAGTTGCTCGAAGCGGCCTGGGGACATGGCGCCTTCGCATCCGGGCGCATCGTCGACAACCACATCGCCAATCTGCGCCGCAAGATCGAGCCGGATCCCGCGCACCCCCGCTATCTGCGCAATGTGCGCGGCCTGGGTTACCGCTTCGAGGGCGAAACGTGACGCAAACGTGACACAAACTTGACACTTTCCAGGCTGAATCGCCACAGACATGGGTTAGAGTAGGGGAAGGAGGCGAGCATGATACGTTTCACCCTTCTTGGCTTGGCGGCGATACTGTTTGAACCAGCCTTTGCGGCAACGCCCACGGTGTACGCAGAGGCGCCTTATCCGATCTTCGCGCCCAGCAGCGTCACTACGTTCAAACCTTTCGATTTTATCCCCGACCTGTCTGGAGCCGGGGGCTTTGTCCGGGGTCCGGACGCGATAGCCTTCTACGGCGTTGGTGGTCCAGGCGTCGTCTCGTTCGATGCAAACACCGGCAAGACGCTGCGCACGTACCAGACCGAATACCCGATCCCGCAGTCGGCGCATCCGTTTGCCGTTGTTCCAAACAATTCCCAGCTTTATGTCGCCACGTGCGCCAACTACAACTCGGGAACCGGCACACCTTGCTATGCCGGCTACGTGGAAGTGTTCGACATAGCTTCCGAGAAAAGGCTGGCCGCGCTCTCCTTCGGCTCCGATCAAGTGTTCGGCGTGGTCGCCTCTCCCGACAGCCGTACAGTCTACGCTTACCACTACTATAATGAGCCGGAATCGGATTGCTGTGACCAGCCTTCCGCTCCGTCCGGCTCTGTCACCGCTATCGAGGTCGCTTCACGCCAGATCGGCGCGAGCTTTGTCCCGCCCAATGAGGAACTACCTTTGGCCATGGTAATCACTCCCGATAGCCAGACCGCTTACGTGCTCTGCTATGAGCAGGGTGTTACCGAGTTAGCCCTTTATGCGGTGAGCGTGCCTGGCATGAGTGAAACCGCGACGCTAAACACGCCAACCATCTTCACTTACGGAATCCTCATGCTCTCGGAGGACGGCAGCACGTTGGTGCTGCAAACGAATGCAGAGTCCGGCGGCGAGGTGTTTCTGTTATTCAGCACCTCGACCGGAGACCTGATCGAAACGCTGCCTGGTTCGGGGAATCTGGCGGCAGTCAGCCCCGACGCCACGACGCTCTATTCGCTCGCCGGAGCCAGCAGAGGATCGTTCATCACCAATCTCGAAACGATTGATGTGGCGAGCGGCGCGGTCAACACCGTCGTCACCGGAGAGTATATCGCCCAGATCGTACTGCCGCCGCATGCCGTGGAGCTTTGGGTCATCCTCCAGTACGGCTCGGGTGTCTTATCGTTCGCCGAAGGGACCAGTTCCCCGACTACGCTATATAACGCGGGCGGATTTCAAAACTGGCTGGCCGTCTCGCCTCGGGGCGATGTTCTGTACTCGGCGGATGAGGATGGCGTCTGGGCCATTTCGACGGCCACCGGGAAACTCGTTTCCAACCTGCTCGAAGGAACCACTATCAACGCCATAGCAGCTTCGCCAAACGACGATAGGCTTTATGCGCTCGATGCCAATTCCTTCAGCTTCCTGACGGTCAATGCCGCGACCGGCGCCATTGAAAACACCATCGCCCTGCCGCAATGCACCTCCGGCTACATTCTCTCGGGATCCCTGGCGATCAATGCGGCGGGCACGTTGGCGTATGCCATTGTGAACCCCTGCGGCCAAGTGGTCGCAATCGATCTCCGGAAACAAAAGATCATCGGCAGCATCCCGGGCACAAATGGGCCGGGGCTAGGGGTCAATCCGGCGAACGGCTACATCTGGGCCGGCACGGGAACCCAGGCCAGTTCGGTTGAGGTCTTCGATCTCGCCACTCAGACCGTCATCGGTACCGTTCCCCTCGCCGCTAGTTCCATCGCTTTCTCGCCGGATGGCGGGACGGCCTACATCGCAGGCGCCCAGAACAATGTAAACGGCGTCGGAGTAGTTGATACTTCCACTTTGGCGGTGACCGCGTTCATTCCGGGAAACGGCGGCGGTTCAGGCCAATCCATCGCCGTCACCCCGGATGGCACATTTATCTATGTTGGAGGCGGCGATGTTATCAATGCGCAGACGTTACAGGTGGTAGGTCCCTTCGGCGCCTCTGCGCCGGTCGTCATCCACTGAGCAATCAGTTTGGTTTTGTGGGGCGGGCAATTCCGCGGCCAAGATTGGCCGCCCTCCAAAACGAAGTACTCGGGGCCGGGCAGACCACGAAGGCCATCGGCATCGGCGAGGTGCTGGTGGTGAAATAACCAAGGAGGCATTCCGATGAGAATCACAATAAAGGAAGGCGAATCGGTTGGAAAACGGCTGTTGCTTTGCATGGCTGCCGCGCTGATGATGCACGCCGGCACACTGCAAGCCCAGACCGCGAACTGGATTGAGGCCGGATCTCCATCCGGCCGATGCTGCATGAGCATGGCGTATGATGGAGCCACCCAGTCGACAGTGCTGTTTAGCGGTACCGGCCCCGGCCCGACGTATTATGGCGACACCTGGGTCTGGCGGGGAGGGTGGTTCCGCCTGTCCCCCGCCACTTCGCCATCCCCGCGCAGCGGCGGCGGAATGGCGTTTGACGGGGCGGCGGGCAACGTTGTGCTTTTCGGAGGTTACAGCGACACCGGAACGTATCTCAACGACACCTGGACTTGGGACGGAACCAACTGGACCCAGCAGTTCCCGCCCGTATCTCCGCCCGCGCGCACCGCGGCGATGGTGTATGACGCGGCAACCGGGACTGTGCTGCTCTTCGGAGGCGGGAACGCCGCGGGCGTTCTCGGGGACACATGGGCCTGGGACGGGTTAGCTAAAACTTGGACGCAGCAACATCCCGGCGCTAGTCCCTCCGCGCGCTCAGCTCCGATGGCCTACGACGGGGCCACCAAGACGGTCGTCCTCTTCGGCGGGAACGGCAACGGCGCCGTTGAGTTCACTGACACTTGGAACTGGAACGGAACCACCTGGATACAACAGTTCCCGGCCTCTGCCCCGTCGGCACGAACCGCAGCCTCAATGACCTATGACCCTGGCCTCGCTGCAGTCGTGCTGTTCGGCGGATTTGCCGGAAGTTGGCCGAATTCCCTGAACGACACTTGGGCGTGGAGCGGAGCCAACTGGAGGGAGATCCATCCGGCCACCGTACCACCTAACCGGTACTCTCTCGGCATGGACTACGATCCTATCGGCAAGGTCGTGCTCATGTTCGGTGGGTATAGCTCCGGGCCCGCGCGCGGCGACACTTGGCTACTCGCGCTGGCCCCATGATCGCGTTAAGGATCGGGGCCGAAGGGCCGCTTCGAGACCGAAAGTGTGACACAAACGTGACACTCTCCAGGCTGAATTTACACACTGGCCACCTACAATCGTGACAGGGGAAACAGCCATGAAGACGAGACGTCCGACTCGCACCGGCGCGCTGTGGGTAGAGGCGATATTGATCCTGGCGGCGGTGGTGAGCATCTTCGCGGCTTCGTTCAAGTCTCCCAGAGGTTACGAGTTTGGCCAGAACGCTAATCCATGGCTGTGGGGGAAGTGAGCCATGGCCACAGGCAGCTAAATTGGACTGGCGGCGTATAATCGTCACCATGGGGCCGCCGCCGAGAACCGCACTTGCCATCGCGATCATCCTGACGGCGCGCCTGCCGGCTTCCCCACCGCCAGCGGAGAGCTCCGAAAAGTTGCTGGAAGCGGCCATCTATCGCGCCAAGGTATTGGGCGACTTACCCGGCGCGATCCAGCAGTTCGAGTCCATCGTGGCGCGGTACGCGGGTCAGCCTGTGGCCGCGCGGGCGCTGGTGGAAATTGGGCAAGCCGAGGAGAAGTTGGGCCACCCGCGTCGGGCCCTGGCCGCATACCAGCGCGTTGTGAGAGAGTACCCCGACCAGGTGCCTTTGGTCGCACAAGCGCAGCAGAATCCCGAGTCCGTCGCCGGTGCCACGCTCAATGCGCAAGGCGTGAGCTGGGCCAGCCCGCACCTGTCCGTTTCTCCCGCCCCTCGCTGCTGTATGGGCATAGCCTACGATCGGGCTACGCACTCCACGTTGTTCTTCGGCGGCTTCACCCCATATGTGTGTTTTGGCGACACGTGGGTCTGGCGCAATAAGTGGCGTCAGTTATCGCCGCCCAGCGCGCCTTCCGCGCGGACGGCACCGGGCATAGCCTACGACGGGGCTGCGGGGAACGTCGTGCTTTTTGGAGGTTACGACACCGCGGGAGCGGCTCTCAACGATACCTGGACCTGGGATGGAGCCACCTGGACCCGTCAGTTTCCCTCGATATCTCCACCCGGGCGCCAGCTTGCCCAGGGTATGGCATATGACCCGGCCACGCGTAGGGTCGTGCTGTTTGGCGGCACCCAAGGCAGGCATGCGCTGGGCGACACCTGGACTTGGGATGGGCTGGCCAAAACCTGGGCCCAGCAGTTTCCGGCGACCAGTCCCTCCCCGCGGCGGACCATGATGGCCTACGACGAAGCCACCAGAACGGTCGTCCTGTTCGGCGGCGACACCGGCGATATCCTTCCCAAGGATACTTTCTACAACGACACTTGGATATGGGACGGCGCGACCTGGCGCCGGCGGTCTCCGGCGTCCACCCCGTCCGCGCGCGGAATGGCTTCGATGGCATATGACCCCAACCTGAGATCGGTCGTGCTGTTCGGCGGAGTCGGTGGACCGGGCAAGCAATCCAACGATACCTGGTTGTGGAATGGGACTAACTGGAAGGAGATCCTTCCCGCCACTGTACCCACCGTCCGCTGGAACGCGGGTATGGATTACGATCCCAATGCCAATGGTCTACTGCTGTTCGGGGGATTTAGCACGGCGGCCCTTGGCGACACTTGGGTCTTCAGCCGGGTCCCTGAACAATAGGAGCGCGCGCCAAAAAAGGATTGGCGGGACCACTCCTTTACGGTCGTGGCTCGGCAAGAGGGTCGATTCCGAGCCGCGCGCGTAAGCAAAGGGGTTGCCACGTCGTTCAACGACAACGCCCGTCCCTACGCCCCGCCGGCCGCGCTCCGCAACGCGCCCGCCGGCTGGTCGATCTCCAGCTTGCGCATCTTGTACAGCAACGCTTTGTAGTCGATCCGCAGGATCTTGGCGGCCTGCTTGCGGTTCCAGCGGGAAGCGTCCAGCGCTCGCAGGATGGCTTCCGTCTCCGCCTTCCGCTTCGCCGCGTTCACCTTTTCTAGAATCGGGAAGCCCATGCTTGAACCCGTGCCAGAACTAATACCGGAGCCCACGCTCGACCCCGCCCCAGCCGGCTGAAACCGGATCACCGCGCCGAGCACTGGCCCTTCCACCGCCGCAACCGCGCAACGGGCGCTCGCCGAGAGCAACTGCCGCGTCAGTTCCTCGGCGTCTTGGATCACCAGCAGCCGCCGCATCATGTTTTCCAGTTCGCGCAAGTTGCCCGGCCACTCGTATTCCAGCATGGCTTGCCGCAAAGCAGGCGAGAGCATCGCGGCGGACGGCCCGCCAGCGCCATGTTTTCGCAGGAAAAACTCCGCCGCAGCCTGGATATCCGCTTGACGCTCCCGCAGCGCCGGCACGCGGATGCCGACCACGTTGAGCCGGTAATATAAGTCGGCGCGGAAGCGGCCGTCGTCGATGGCTTTCATCAGGTCGCAATGCGTGGCGGCCATCACGCGCACATCCAGAGGAATGCGGTCCTTGCCGCCCAAACGCTCGCATTCTTTGTCTTGCAGAACGTGCAGCAGCTTAGCCTGCAGCCGGACGTCCATGTCGCCGATCTCGTCGAGCAGGATCGTGCCGCCCTGGGCTAGCTCGAATTTGCCGGGCTTGCTGGTGAATGCGCCGGTAAATGCGCCGCGCTCGTAGCCAAACAGTTCGCTCTCAACTAACTCACCCGGCAGCGCGGCGCAGTTCAGCTTCAGGAACGGCTTGTGGGCGCGCGGAGAGTTGGCGTGAATTTGGCGCGCCAGCACCTCCTTGCCGGAACCGGTCTCGCCTTCGATCAGCAGCGGCACGTCCGAAGCGGCCACCCGCCGCCAGGTGGCTTGCATGTCTCGCCCCATCCAGCTTTCCGTGAAGCAGACGTCGGAGGCGGGCGCGGGGTCCTCAGACGCCACTGGCGCATCGTCGCTGAGCGCGCTCCGGATCGCCGCGCTCAGGTCCTCGTGGCTGATGGGCTTGGCCAGAAAATTGGTGGCGCCGGCTTTGATGGCCTGCACCACATTGTTGGTGGTGGCCGCCCCGGAAAGCATGATCACCGGTTGATGGCGTCCGGCGCTCCGCATTTCGCGCAGAGTTTCCAGGCCGTCCCGCCGCGGCATCAGCAGATCCAGCAGCACCAACGAAATGGCGCGATTGGCGTCCAGACACGCCAGCGCTTCTTCGCCATCTTCGGCGATTTCGGCGGGATATCCGAGACAGCGGACCACCATCTCAAAGTAATTGCGCGCGTCCGCCTCGTCCTCGACAATGAGTATGGTCTTATCGTGTCTCACGCTTCTCATGCTTTTTCCCCGCCCACCGTTTCCGCAACCAAGTGAATTCCGCCAGCTTCGGTATCGGTAGATGCGCCGGCCGCCAGCCTCGTGAAAGGCATGTAGAAGACAAAGGTCACGCCTTTGTTGCCCGATTCGGCGAAAATTTGGCCGCCATGCTCGGCTAGAATCCGTTTGCAGATGGCCAGACCCAATCCGCTGCCGGAGCGGTCGGCGCCTCCGCCATACGATGTGTACTCCTGGAAGATCGTCTGCAAGTGCTCGGGGCGCACACCCATGCCGTTATCGGAGACTTCCATCCGGTAGGCGTTCGCCCGTCGCGACCCGAAGCGCCGCCGCTCGAGCAACACGCCATCCTGCGAATTGGCTGGCGAAACGGCCGCCGCGCGCCTTTCCCAAAAAGCCGGGAATCCGCGCACCTGGATGTAGCCGCCCCGCGGCGTAAACTTGCAGGAGTTTTCCAGCAGATTGACCAGCAACTGCTCCACTTGCGCGGGGTCGAAGCAGAGAGCTTGTGCGGCCGGCTGCAAGTCCAACTCGACCGAGATGCTTTTCTCGTCGGCCAGGGGCCGAATCTCGTGCAGGGCCTGACGGCAACACTCCTCGAAATCGGCTTCCCGAATCTGCGATTGCAAACCGACGCGCAGCCCGGAACTCCACTGGAAGAGGCCCGCGGCCAGCCGGCTGAGCCGCCGGATGCTGTGGAGGGTCCGGTCTAGCACCTCTTGTTGCGCTACCGTGAGGGACCCGAATTGCCCGCTGAGCAGGAGCCCGCAGTATCCGTTCACCGCAGTCAACGGTGTCCGAAAGTCGTGAACCGCGCGTGCCAGGAAGTTCATCCGGTCCTGATCGTATTCCTGCAGCCGCAAAGTAGTCGCCAGCAAGCAATCCAGAATGGCGTCACGGTCGTGACGCAACGACCCGATGCGTGCCACGTCCGGTCCACCATGCGCGCCATAATGATTGGCGGCTTGTTCCAAGAAGGTTCGCAAGGCATCCGGATTTACAGGCTTCAGGATGAGGGTTACGGCCGAATTTGGCAGTTCTTCCAGGATGTTTCGGGCATCCTCGCGGCCCACCACAAGCATATGCGCGCAGTCTGGCGCCTGTTCGCCCAGCAGTTGCGGCAGGGGCATCTGCCGCTCCCAGTCCCACAGGTACATATCCGCCGGGGGCGGCGGTTCATCCGGAGAAGCCGTTTGCAGGGTCCAGTGGTGGGCGGGTAGGGTGGCCAGGACTTCGCGGCATAGCCGTTGGAGAGACTCATCGCGCGAAATGAGCGCAACATGCATGTGCAGGTAGCCAGACCCTCCGAGTGGGTGTCACTCAATTAAACAGGCACATGGGGCAGGTGTCAATTCCCGGCTTGCCGTAGAACTTCTAAGGACTTCCCGGTAACCGGTTGAGAGATTCGCTGAGCGCACCGGCATACGGAACTCTCGACATGCCATTTTCAGGCTCACAGGGACACGCGCCCATCGGGGAAATCCGGTGCCCCGGACACGGACGCGCGCATTGGGCTCCGAATGGCGCTTATAAATTTGGTATAAGAAAACACCCGTTCTCAAGCAACTACGGTGTAATCGTCGATTCGGCATCCGGTGTGGAAGCGGCCGTCTTCCATGGCCGTCACCCAAACCACCTCCGCTTGGCAGCGCAAGGCCTGGGATCTCTGGGGATCGGGCCGCAACGGCAAGCTGAGCAGGCACGCCACCCGTTCGCCTTCCGCCAGTGGCTCTTCCAGGACGCAGCAAAAACCGCCGCTGCTCAAGTTTTCGGTGACGGTGGACAAAACGCGCGCATCGCCCTGCTCCATCAGAATGCATAGGGGGCAGCGCAGCCGGATGCGGCCCCGAACCCGACGCTCGGCGACCGGATGGCCGTCTCTCGCGTCATAGAACACCGCGCGTGTGGCAACGCTTTCGAGGTTCACTTAATCCGAAGTACTTTCTCAAAGTGCCAATCATTGTGCATTGGCCGAGCTAGGCGCACCGCTGGTTGCGCCTGAGCGCGTCAACTGCGGCGTGCCGTGCGCCCTTCGGAGCATCCGGAGTTCCATACAGGGCTTCCGACTCATCGGGATTCCGGACCAATTTTTGGTACTCTCCGCACCCGAATCGCGCGAAACCCTAACCAATCTTCTGGTAAAGCAAGTGCTAGTGTCCGACTTCTGTCTTCCGACTTCCGACTTGTGCCTTCTGGCTTATGCGTAACTGGACGATCTGCCTATTAGCTACCGCGCTGTTGCTTTTCGCGGCGTGTTCGCGATCGCCGCAACAACGCGAGGCCCGGTTCATGGAACTGGGCAAGAGGCTGTTGCAAAAGAAGGATTACGTCCGGGCGGGACTTGAGTTCCGGAACGCCATACAAATCGCGCCGTCGGATGCCGAGGCATACTATCAACTCGGCTTGACCTATTTGGGCGCCGGCGACCGGAGCATGGCGGGCGGTTGCTTCCGGAAGGCCGCCGATCTCAATCCGAAGCATGCCGCGGCGCAACTGAAGCTGGCCGGCATGCTGGCCACGGCTAACGACCGGGGCGCCATCGCGGATGCCGAGCAGCGCGCCCGGGCCGTCGCCGCGGAATTTCCAAACGATGTCGACGCACTGAACACCCTGGCCATGACGGAACTGCGCCTCGGCAAACCGGAGGAAGCGGAAGGGCATATGGAACAAGCCCTGGATCGCCTGCGGGGCGGCCTCGAATCTTCCGCGCTCTTGATGCGTGCCAAGCTGAGCCAGGGGGATGTGAAAGGCGCCGAGGAAGCGTTGCAAGAATGTTTCCGGAAGTCCCCGCAATCCGCCGAAGTGGCCCTAGTCATGGGCCGATTTTATCTGGTGACGCACCGGCCCCAACAGGCTGAGGAACAGTTCCGGCGGGCCATCCGGATCGACCCGAAATATGGAGCGGCCTTATTGGATCTGGGGATGACTTTGTTTCACGGGGGCAGGAAAGACGAGGCCGGACCGGTCTTTAAACAGATCGCCGCCCTGCCGGACAAGAGCTATAAGCCGGTCTATGCGATCTTCCTGCTGGAAACCGGCCAGCGGGATGCGGCGATCACGGAGCTGGAACGCATCCAGAAGGAGGATCCCAGCGACCGGACCGCGCGCACCAGGCTGGTGAAGATGTATCTGGCGGCGGGCCGGCGGGCGGACGCGGAGAAGCTGCTGGCCGGCGTGCTCAAGAAGAATCCCAAAGATGCCGACGCCCTGGCGCAGCGCAGCGTGCTCTATCTGGACGCTGGAAGGTATCAGGAAGCGCAGAACGACTTGAACCTGGTCCTGCGCTACCGCCCGGAATCCGCCGAGCCCCACGTGCTGCTGGCGCGCCTGGATGAAGCGCTGGGCAACGGGCTAAAGCAAAGGCAGGAACTCACCGAAGCTCTGCGGCTGGACCCTTCCGTGATGGCCGTCAGGCTCGATTTGGCACGTCTGCTGATCGCCTCCAAAGGCGCGGAGGCCGCGCTGGAGACTTTGCGGCAGGCGCCGGAGTCCCAAAAGCGCGCCATCCCGTTGATGGTCCAAGCGAACTGGGCGCTGATGGATCTCGGCCGCCGGGACGA
>Ga0302324_100001078_pt1 | contig 67603 bp, 65 predicted proteins | sample Palsa_T0_1_FD_201949 | JGI IMG/M metagenome (GOLD analysis project Ga0302324, IMG submission 201949) | Peat permafrost microbial communities from Stordalen Mire near Abisko, Sweden - Palsa_T0_1 | ecosystem: Environmental > Terrestrial > Soil > Palsa > Peat permafrost | place: Sweden: Abisko...
TGAACTTCCGGCTGGCGAGGCCACAGGTTGCGAGGATCGCGTAACCTGCGCCTGGGCCTCAAGCGAAGAAGAAACCCACGGGCTGAGGCGCAAAGCAGCGGCACCAAATAGAAGACAAGAAACAGCAGCGATGGTCAGAATCGACGAGCGGCGCAAAATTCCTCCCCGAAGCAGGTAAAAGACGGCCTAAATCGCGATGCTAGCCCGCGACCGTTGCACTCGCTAGTTACCAGCGGTCACTCCCTGGTGTTTTCGCGCGCTCAAAACTGAGTCGTGCCCCTTCCCGCACGGCGGGCTTGTTTGCGGCTTTGGCGAACGGGGCGTCCCGCGGCGGTCTTGCCCCATGCGCAAACTATTTCGCTTCCTCTCTCTTAAGTTTCCACTGTGGGGTCTTGCGTTCCGGACGGGCACCACCTAACTCCACGCAGATACAGGGTTTCGGCTTGCGCGGGCCTCGCCCAGACGTGGCCAGCCGCTTGCATATTCCCATGTAACCCGGACGCACCGCCGGTTTCGGCGAAAGGCAGATTTTGAGTGACAGATTTTGTCGCTCTGGAATCCGGAGAAGGCAACGAGAACAGAGACTTAGAAACACCGGTAAAACGCGGGAAGAGGCCTAAGAAAGCGGGCCAATGAAAGGAAAAAAGTCCGGTGAAAGCCGGGCAGCGACTTTATGAGAACGAACCTTGCCACAGTGCTCGATCCCAACCGTCGCAGCAACGATGCCGGAGAATTTGAAACTGCCCTGCGCCGCCGTATTGTCGGCCAGGACCAGGCCGTCGAAAAAGTCGTGGAAATTTACCAGATGTTTCTGGCCGGCTTGAACGCGCCTGGGCGTCCGGTGGGCAATCTGCTGTTCCTTGGTCCGACCGGCTCAGGCAAGACGCGTGTGGTGGAAGCCATGGCGGAAAGTCTTTTCGGCGATTCCCGCGCCTGTATCAAAATCGACTGCGCCGAATTTCAGCACTCGCATGAGATCGCGAAGCTAATCGGTTCGCCGCCGGGATACCTTGGCCACCGCGAGACTCATCCTCTGCTGACGCAGGAAGCGCTGAACCAATGGTTCACCGAGAAGCTGAAGCTTTCGATTCTGTTGTTTGACGAAATCGAGAAAGCCAGCGACTCGCTGTGGCAGCTTCTGCTCGGCATTCTCGACAAGGCCACGCTCACGCTGGGCGACAACCGCCGCGTGGATCTCTCGCAATGCATCATCATCCTGACCTCAAACCTGGGCGCCAGCGAGATGACCGACCTGGTGGATGGTGGCTTGGGTTTTGCGCCCAAAGTGGTGGAAGTCGACAACAACTTCGACGACAAGATTCAGCGCACGGCGGTGGAAGCCGCACGGCGCAAGTTCACGCCGGAGTTCATGAACCGCATCGACAAGACGGTGGTGTTCAAGACGCTGCGCGACGAGCATCTGGCGCAGATTCTGGAGATTGAACTCGGCCTGGTGCAGCAGCGCGTGCTGATGGCGGCTGGGACCAATCAATTCGTTTTCAATTGCACGGCACCGGTGAAAGAGTACCTGCTGAAGGAAGGCACGGACCCGCGTTACGGCGCCCGCCATCTGAAGCGTGCCATCGAACGCAACCTGGTTTTCCCGCTGGCCAATCTGGTGGCTACGGGGCAGGTGAAGCTGGGAGATTTTGTTCGCGTGGATATGGCTTCGGAAAACAAAATGATCTTTGTGAAAGAAGCCGAGAACACCATGGCGCCGGTTCTGCTGGAGCGCTACGGAGCCGCGGCTGCCACTCAGCCCGCAGCCCGCGCTGCGCGCACCGCCGCCAACAACCGCCGCGACTTGGGCGCGAGCCCGATCGCGGAGAGCAAATAAGTTTTGGTAGGTAAAACGCCTCGCTAGACCGCATCTCGTGAGAGCGTATTCCATAGGCGCCGGAAATATTCCGGCGCCTTTTTTTGGCCAGGCCAACATTGGCGGTTATCTCGGCCAAGTGTTGTTGGCGAAATAATGATTTTTCGGCAACAGTCCCCTTAAGCCGCCAACCCCGTCTTACGAGTGCAACTATTTGCAGATTGACAATGCCTTGGGCGCGGAACATAATTCGCCGCGCGTTTTGGGATATCTCCCTTCCGTTCGTTGCCTGCACCTGATCTCGAAACCGACTTTTTACTTAAAACGTTCGGCCTAATTCTGAAACGAAGGAGGACACATCCATGAGAAGCCAAAGGAAATTTCCAGCCAGGAGCCTGGTCATAGCGGCGCAGGTCGCGGCATTGATGTTTTGTGGCGCAGTGCGAGCCGCCGCCCAGACTGATTCGGCCACTCGGGATGCCGAGACCCGCTACCTGCAAGAAACAGCGCCCTCGAAGCGTCCACCGTCTACATTTACGTCGCTGGTGAATTTCGACGGAACAAATGGGGTCAACCCTAACCTTGCCCCCATCCAAGGCACGGACGGGAATCTTTATGGGGGGACTGCGGGCGGCGGAGAATATAGCCAGGGCGTGCTGTACAAAATGACTCCAAGCGGAACCCTGACCACACTTTACAGCTTGTGCGCAGATTCGGGATGCCCCGACGGCGAGAGCGCGGCACCGGAAGTGCTGGGTATGGACGGGAACCTTTATGGGACAACGTACGGTGGGGGGGGCCTCTGGCGATGGCACAGTCTTCAAGTTCACACAAGCAGGAGTCTTGACTACATTGCACAGCTTCGACGGCACGGACGGCATGGAACAAAAGCACTTGGTCCAGTCCAGCAGCGGCAACTTTTACGGGACCACGTCGAATGGCGGCAACCTCAGCGAGTGTTTTGGTACTGGCTGTGGAACCGTGTTCGAAATGACTCCCAGTGGTACGCTCACTACACTCTATGAGTTTTGTAGCCTGCCTGGCTGCGCCGACGGTGCTGTGCTGTTCGATGCCCTGGTGCAGGGCACCGACGGGAACTTTTACGGGACAACATGGGGAGGGGGAGGCGGTAACGGCGGCACGGTCTTCAAGATCACCCCATCCGGGAAGTTGACGACCCTTTACAGCTTTTGCGTCCAGTATTATCCCTACTGCGGAGATGGCAGCAACCCGATCAAGCTCGTGCTGGGTAACGACGGAAACTTTTACGGGACAACGGCCTATGGTGGGAGCTACGGCGAAGGATCGGTCTTCAAGATCACTCCAACCGGGACGCTGACTACGATTTATAACTTTTGTACCCAGATTGCTTGTACGGACGGTGCCGTTCCCCGCGACGGGCTCACCCTGGGCAGCGACGGGAATTTTTACTCGACGACCTACTATGGCGGAGCCGATAACCAGGGCACGATCTTCCAGATCACAGCAGCCGGTGTGCTAACCACGTTGTTTAGCTTCGACGGCACGGACGGCCGCTACCCGATTCAGCATTTGTTTCAAGCGACCAACGGCACCTTCTACGGTGTAACCGACAACGACGGCTCCAGCGGCGATGGCACGGTCTTCAGCTTGTCCGTAAGTCTGAGCCCCTTTGTGGAAACGGTGCCCACATCCGGCAAGGTGGGAACGAAAGTCATTATTCTGGGGAACAAATTAACGGGATCAACGAGCGTCACGTTCAACGGCACGGCGGCTGCCTTCAAAGTGGTCTCGAGCACCGAAATCACAGCCACCGTTCCCACCGGCGCTACTACTGGGAAGGTCCAGGTGACGACGAAGAGCAGCGGCACGCTGACCAGCAATGTGAACTTCCAGGTGCAGTAGAGCCGCGCTTCCGGCCCACGAACTTGATGGGAGAGACGTGGTAGAAGCCATGGCGTCGGTAGATTCCGGCGCCTTGTTTTAACACCCATGTCCCGGAAATTGAGCTATGCTCAGCGCTTTCCCGGCGCGGAATGAAACGGATCATCCTGTGGAGTGTCCGGAGCATCCTCCGGACTGGGAATGTCCAGATTGACGACGACAGGCTCCTGGCCACTGCGCACGATCACTGCCTCTACCGGCTGGTCTTTGCGCGCGTTCAGCTCCTGATGAGGGACGTAGGGAGGGACGTAGACGAAGTCTCCGGGGCCGGCTTCATCGACGAACTCCAGATTATTTCCCCAGCGAAAGCGGGCGCGGCCGCGCACGACGTAGATCACAGTTTCGAGTTCCCCATGATGATGAGGACCGGTCTTAGCGTTGGGATGCACCACCACGGTTCCCGCCCAGAGCTTTTGCGCGCCGACGCGGGCATGCGAGATGGCTTCGGCGCGGGTCATGCCGGGTGTCTGAGGCGTGTTGGAGTCAAGTTCGCCGCTGCGAATGATGCGCAAGCCGTGATTTTTCCAGTCGGGCATTTCGTCTAGTCCGCTGGAGCGCGAATCGTTCATGGTTATGCGTTCCCTGGTCTGCCCTGAGCGCGTCTACGAGCTAGGATCGCCGCATCGGAAGATTCGACAGGTTTGCAGAGCTGGAATTGTAAACTGAGAAATGGAACTGGGAAAGGATTTCGCCTACCCGCCGGTCTTCAGTTCGGTGAGCACCTGCCTGGCGATTTCTTTCAGGGTCTCGAACACTCCGGTGCCTTGAAACGCCACTGCCTCTACGACCGACTCATTTTTCTTCCGCAGTTCTTTGCTCAAAGTCTGCCTCGGATCAGATCATCTCCGCGGTGCAGCAGTGGTCCGCTTCGCAAGATGACGATTTAGCGGTTCTGGTCTGCGATTACGCCCCCGAGTAAACTTGAATCGTCCGACACCAGGGTAGGGCATAGGTCATGAGAAGAATTTCTTTCAATAGCATACTTCTGATCAGTCTGATTGCGCTTGCAGCGTCGGTCTTCGCGCAATCACAGACCCAGCCGAACGCAAGGCCCACACAGTATTTCTTCGTACTCTTGAATAATCCCGCCAATGCTCCGCAAATAAGCAAAGAAGCGGGTGAAAAACTGCAGGAAGCGCAAACGGCCACCATCAATAAGATGGTTGCCGAACACAAACTTCTGATTGCCGGGCCCTTCATGGATGACACTACGCTGCGCGGCGTTTGGGTTTTCCAGGCAGAGTCGGCGGCGCAGGTACAAGAGTGGGCCAACAGCGCTCCCGCAATCAACGCGGGACAGCTCATCCCCGAGCTGCACGGACCATGGCTCATCGACGGGAGCGCCATTCACGCTCCAGAGCCTCGGGGAATGGAGCAGTACACGCTGGTTCTGATGAAGCGCGGCGACAAGTGGAACCCGAACGCGCCGGAGTTTACGGATGTGATGAAACAGCATCATGCTTTCGTAAAACTCATGACAGATGAGGGAAATCTTGCCGTCGCGGGACCGGTCCCTTTCGCCGATCAGGGCGAACTGCTGGGAGTCGCCATCTTCCGGGTGGGAGCCGAGCAGACGGCCAAGTTGACGCAAGACGATCCCATGGTCAAATCTGGCCTGCTCAAAACTGAAATCCACCCGTGGGCGACGTGCAAAGGAGTATTGGCGGCGGGACTGCCGCTGGAATAGATTCGTTCGACTTCGCTCAAGGCAGGCCGCTGAGGCGCCGCTCGTCCACGGCGCTGCACGCTGAGAACTGGGAGCTAAGAGCCGAGACTGAGAACTGAGAACTGCTGCTTTCCCCTACCCGCCGGCCTTCAGTTCGGTCAACACCTGTTTGGCGATTTCTTTCAGGGTCTCGAAGACGCCGGTGCCTTGAAAGGCTACGGCCTCGACAACCGCCTCATTTTTCTTGCGCAGTTCTTTGCTCAAAGTCTCCACCGGCAGAATATTGGGTAGGTCGCGCTTGTTGAGTTGCAGCACGTAGGGAATCTTGTTGAAGTCGTAGCCGTGCTCTTTCAGGTTCGACATCAAATTCTCAAGGGCTTCGACGTTGGCGTCCATGCGCTGTTCCTGGGAGTCGGCCACGAAAACGATGCCATCCACGCCGCGCAGAATCAGCTTGCGGCTGGCGTCGTAGAAAACCTGGCCGGGCACAGTATAGAGATGGATTCGGGTCTTGAAGCCGCGCACCGAACCCAGATCGAGCGGCAGGAAATCGAAGAACAGTGTGCGCTCGGTTTCGGTGGCCAGTGAGATCATCTTGCCCTTCTGCTGTTCCGCAGTCTTCTGGTAGATCACTTGCAGGTTGGTGGTTTTGCCGCCCAATCCAGCACCGTAGTACACGATCTTGCAGTTGATCTCGCGGGCTGCGAAGTTGATGAAACTCAAAGACTTTCCTCAAAGCGCCGACCGCGAACCTTGCGGGCACGCGCACGCGCACAAGAATATCCCTAAATGGGGCTGGAAAGTTTTATATCACAGGCGGCGGCAAGGTGCAGGTTACTCCGGTGACCCCGGGAGACAGGGCGCGCTGACCGCAACAGGGAAGCAAGACTCTTCGGATCGCACCCGCAACCAGAGATCAAGCGCAACCTACCTCGACGCGACCGCGGGATAATAGCCGTCCTTGGCATACACCTTCAAGCCGGAACGGGTCACCAGCACCTCGATGTTGCGGTAAGCCGAACTGGTGGGCACCTTGGGCCGGGCGGGGTAGTAACCCAGTGTGTATTGGTTGCGGGCCTCGCCCATGACCTCGGCATAGGCCGACTCGATGGAATTGCGCGAAAGTTCGCTGTAGGGCTGGCCCCCACCCGTTGCCGAGCAGTACTTGGGAAGAATGTCGCTATATCCCTGGTATGGCAGACGCAGCCGTTCCAGCTTGTTGTATACCGGCAGGGCAGCGGTTTCGACGCCGACCGCCTTGATCTGGATTCCATTGGAGAGCAGCACACGCAGCACATCCCGGTAGCTGGCGGTGCTGCCGTATTCCCGGCCATCGCTGATGACGAAGATAATCTTGCGCCGGGTGCGGTCGCGCTTGCTCAGGTCGAGCGCCGCCCGCAGAATGGCATCGTTCAAAACGTGCGCTTCCTTGGGCGGGGTATTTACCGGTTGCGCGGGACTGCCTACCGGAATGCCATTCACCATAGGCCCCGAAGCCATAGGCCCACTGAGCACGGGCACGCCGTTGTTGTATCCGCGTTCGGTCTTCATCTGATTCAGCAGCGCCGTCATTTTCGGGCCTGCGGCGCCGAAATCGCTGACGTCGCTGACGGTGCTGCTGTACGTGTAAATGGCAACTTCATCGTAGGGAGAGAACGCACCCACCAATGCCGGAAACGTTTCGTTGATTTTCTGCACGGCCGCATCGGGCAGGCCCGTGTCGAGCACGATGGCCACTGAGAGCGCAAACGGATCGCTGGTGAAGTAGCTCAGCTTTTGCGGCACTCCATTCTCTTTGACCACAAAATCCTGAGGAAGAAGCCCATCGACCATGCGCCCATCATGGTCCTTCACGGTGACGGGAACCTGCACAAAATTGGCGTGAATCACCAGGGTATAGAGCTGCTGCTGGCCATTGGAGGGCTGCTTTGGGCCGCTGCCGGGCGGAATGGTCTTAACCGGTGGCATGGGCGGCGGCGGCGAATTTTCATTGTTCGCATCCGGCGTTATGGGCTTGGCCGCGGGCGTGTTCGTCCAGGGATTGGTCTCGGGTTGCGCGGTCGGTTTGGGCTCCGGGCGGGGAACCGGCGGAGGTTCGGGAGCTGGTTGCGGCGGCTGTACCGTCGAGGGAGCGTCAGGAACGTCCGGTTGCGTCTGGGATTGCCCGCCTGTTTGGCTGCCAGTGTTCTGGCTGCCTGAGGACTGCGCGTGGCCCAGGGGAACCGCGATCCACAAGCCCGCTGACAAAGCCAATCCACAGATCAACCCAGCCATCAGTTCCCTACTTCGTCCGCCGCCGGCCGCCGCATTCTGTTTGCTCACAAACACCGTCCGTTCCTGTGTTTTCCGCCGATTTGAAGGTCACCGCGCCGCAGGTGGTTATCCCATCCGGCGGCAACAGCAAAACAAAACTCCACTTTCACGCTGTCGGATGCCCAAACCCGTGGTTTGGTGCATCTATAGTTCTAGGATTAGACTAACAAAAACGCCTGAAGGAATCCTTAATGCTCAAAGCAACTGCCCGGCAAAGTCTCCGAGTGCGTCCCGTTACAGCACTTCTGGCTTGCACACTCGCTCTTTGGACCGTTGCGCCGGAGACCGTCGCCCCGGCTGCGACAGCCCAGGATTCGTCGGCCCAGAAAAGCGACGCGCAGAAATCGTCCGCCCAGAAACCGGACGATGCCCAGAAACCTGGAGACGACCAAAAGCCGGCCGAGACGCTCAAAGTCAACGTGAATATCGTGAGCGTCTTCTTTAACACAAAAGACAAGCACGGCGCCCTGATTCCCAACCTGACCAAGGAGGACTTCGAGATCCTCGAAGACGGCAAAGCGCAGACCATCAAGTTCTTCGCAGCCGAATCGAACCTTCCCCTCACGCTCGGAATCCTGATTGATTCTTCCGGCAGCCAGATGCGCGTCCTCGACATGGAGAAGCAAGTGGGCGGCGCTTTTCTGCGGCAAATCCTCACCGACAAGGATGAGGCCTTCGTGATGGACTTTAACATCGATGCCGAACTGGTGCAGGACTACACGCGTGACGTGCATCGCTTGCAGGCCGCTCTCAACAAAGTGAAGATCAACGTTGGTGGCGGCACCGGAGGAGTGCCCGGCATCGGCCAAGGCCCGGTCCCGATCAACAACGCGCCCGGCACCGTGCTTTATGATGCGGTTTATCTCTCCGCCCACGACATGCTGGCCAAGGAGGTGGGCCGCAAGGCCATGGTGCTGCTCACCGACGGGCAGGATGAAGGCAGCCGCCTGAAGATCAAAGACGCCATCGAAGCCGCCCAGAAAGCCGACGCCATCGTTTACGTGCTGCTGTGCGCCGACCGCGGCGGTTATTTCAGCCAAGGGATGTCTTACAGCGGCGAATCTGAAATGAGGAAACTCACCGAACAGACCGGCGGCCGCGTAATCAACGTAGGCAACAAGTTCGACAAACTCAAAGACGCCTTTGACCAGATCGCCGCCGAGCTGCGAAGCCAGTACAACATCGGCTACACACCCGCGAACACTTCGCTCGACGGCGGCTTCCGCAAACTCCAGGTCAAATCCAAGCAGGATTACAAAATCCAATGCCGCGCCGGCTATTACGCCACTGCCCGCGATCAGGAGTGATTTTCAGAACGGGGATTCTTAGCGTCTGACAAGCAAGGCGGCCGGGTAGCGCACAGTGCAAAGGTTCTATTCGCTCGCTTCGCCCCACTCAACCGTTCGCCGTTCCCGGCTGCTCTCTTGCGCCAGCATCAGCGCTCGCATGGTGCGCAGTGCCTGCTCAGGAGTAACCTCGACCGCCGCTGTTTTCTCGATGGCGTCGCGCAGGTTGGCGTAGAAGCCGCGATAGTCGCCGCGCTCCGTTTCTACCTTGCGGCTGGGCTCTCCAACGAGGCTGATGGTTCCCCATAACGTTTCCGGATCTTCGCCCCAATCCGGGCCCCAATCTGAGCCGTGTGGAGGCTTGCCGCCGCGCAGTTTCTCTTCCTGAGGATCCATTCCATACTTCACGAACGATCCTTTGGTTCCATGCAACAGAAAATGCGGCCCGGGCGCGTAGGCCACGATGCGCGCCCGCAGCATGGCGCGCAGCCGGGGATACTCGAGGCAAACATCGAAGGCATCATCCACCTGGGAAACCTGACGCTGGCAAAACGCGGAAGCGGTAATCGCCTGCGGCTCGCCGAACAAAATCAGAGCTTGATCGATCAAGTGAGGCCCCAGGTCAAACAACACGCCGGCGCCCGGATGTCCCGCTCGTTCCCGCCATGCGCTGGCTTTCGCCTCCAGGCGAAAACGGTCGAATCGAGCTTCGTATTCGGCGACCGAGCCCAGCACTCCCGACTCCACGAGCTTCTTCACCGTCTGAAAATCCCCATCCCACCGCCGATTCTGATACACCGTAACCAATCGCCCGCGTGCCTTTGCGAGCCGCACCAATTCCTCGGCATCCGTCAGAGTCGGCGCGAACGGCTTATCCACCACCACGTCGCGCCCCGCCTCAAGACAGGCTCGAGCCAGTGCAACGTGGGAATCGTTCGGCGTGGCCACCACGCACAGCCGAATCTCTTTGTCGGCCAGCAGTTCCTCGAGCGTACGCGCCACTCGTACATCGGGATGCTGTTCTCGCGCCCGCGACCCGCTGCGCTCCAGAATGCACGAAAGCTCCATTCCGCGGACGCCACGAATGACCGGCGCATGAAACGCCTGTCCCGCCAGCCCGAAACCGATCAAACCCACTCGCAGCATTGCGATACCTCGGTTCTTCGCTCCGCCCCTACCGCCCAGGAGTCAGCGATTTACAGCCTTTTGCCGATATGCTCTCGCCCACGTTCGCTGTACAAACTAATGAGTATTTGACAAGGTTCAGGAGGCCGTAATGCGATTCGGACCCTTTCTCGTCATTGCTCTGCTGCTGCTCATTGTGTGGGCAGGCGGCTTTCTGATGTTCCATATAGCCAGCGGCTTGATTCATCTGCTGCTGCTGTTCGCTGTCGTTGCTTTTGTGGTGCACCTCTTTACCGGGAGCAGGACGGCGTAGATTTTACGAAGCGAGGCTGCCTGACGGGAGCTAACCGGCTTCGTGGTCGGGTGGCCTCAGTTTGAAGCTCTTAATCTCAGCCGGTCGTTTTTCTGCCGGTCCTTCACCCGCCGCACAAATTTCAATCCCGACCAGATGTCCGTTACCGCGCAAAGCTTCACATCGACCAGTCCGGCCGCGAGCCCAATTTCGCGCACCACACTTTCGTTCACGTCCGTCGGCAGCCCCGAGGCCTTTTTCGGCCAGCTGACCCACAACATTCCCGCCGGCGCGAGCCGCCGCGCCAGGGTCTTCAACTGCTTCGCCAATTCCGCGCGCGACTTAGTAAATATCATCGCAAAATCCAGCGCGTCGTCCGTTACAGTCTCGCACGCTGCCGGCGCTGTGCGTAATTCCGCAGCACATCCGCAGGAGCATCTACCGGAAACCGCGGCTTGATGCCTAACTTCTTCGGAAGCGGAGTGCCCGAATATCCCGGCATGGCGCGTTGCAAAAGAGAACAAAGAGAAAAAGAAAGATCGGATAACCAATCTGCAGCCGAAGCCTGAGTCCAAGAAAGCCGGAAGCCAGCACCCGAAAAGCCTGCCGCCAGCCTACTGCGCCGTTGGCGCGTAATAGCCGCGCCGCGCCCTCACCCGGAAGTTCTTCGGATCGGTGGCGACGATTTCGATGGTGCGGAAGTGACCGTCAGCCTTGAAATCCGCGGGCTTGTAGGAGATGGCATACTGGCTGCGCAACTCGTCCTGGATCTCGGCAAAGGCATTGGTCACGTCGCGGATCTGGAAGGGAAAAAATGGCCGCCCTCCGGTGGCGTCGGCAATTCGCTCAAGTTCCTTATCGCCCTTGCCTTTGGTGCCGCTGACATTGGTGCTGATCGTATATACAATCGCGTCGGCCCGCTGCGCCATCTCGATCGCTTCCTCGCGCGTCACGTGACTTTGGTTGTCTTCGCCATCGCTCAGCAGAATGATCGCCCGCCGCGAAAGCCCGAGCTGCGGCGCCTTCAGAAGCTTGTCGCGGCACGCATAATACAGCGCATCGTACAAGGCCGTTCCGCCTCCCGGACGCAGTTCGCGCACTCCCGTGGCGAGCTTCTCCGTGTTGTCGGTGAAATCCTGCATCACTTCCGGCGTCACATCGAAGCCCACCACGAAGGCCTGGTCGTAGCGGCGGCGCACCGTCTGGTTCAGGAACTCAATCGCCGACTCCTGCTCGAACTTGAACCGGTCGCGCACCGAACTGCTGGCGTCGATCAGCAGTCCCACCTCCAGCGGCAGGTTGGTTTCATTGTGAAAGCTGCGAATCTCCGCCACCGGTTTGTTGTCATCCGCCACGCGGAAGTCGCCCTGCTTCAGGTCGGTGACCCGGCGCCCGTGCTTGTCGGTCACAATGAATACTACATTCACTTCGTTGGTGCCGATCTTGATGCGAGGAATATCATCGGACCCCGCACCTGACGCCCCAGAATTCGCTCCGCTGGAGTTCTGCCCAGGCGGAGCCGTTGGGGGGGATGCAGGTTGCTGCGACTGCTGCACCGGAGCAGTTGAAGGTGTCGCCGTGGGTGAGCTCCGTCCGGCAGGAGATTGTCCGGAAGAAGTCCGCATTGAGGCAGATGATTGCACGGTGGGGTGAGATGGAGCGGGCGACGAAGATTGCGCCGCTGATGCTGCCTGTGCGGTGTGCGCTACCGTTGCCTCCCACAGCATGGGCAACGAGAGCCCAAGCAGTACAGCCATCCAGACGGGTCGAAAAGTTTTCATTAAGAGGCCCCGCATCAAGACACCCTCATCGGTTCTTCAATTATATCTGCAAGCGCTCTCTCTCGCAGTGTCTTCACGGTCGTTCTAAACGTTCCAGGAATCTCCGCAACTCCACGGGCGATTCGCTCTTCAGCGAGATTTTCTCGCCTGTCCGCGGATGGGCAAACTCCAACTCGGCCGCATGGAGAAAATTTCGCGCCAGAGATGTCGGAGCCGTCGTACCCCGCCGTCCGTCCGAACCACTTATTTGCTGCGGTGCGCCATATAATGTATCTCCCACAACCGGATGTCCCAACGAAGCCAAATGCACTCGAATCTGGTGTGTTCGCCCCGTATCAATCTTTACTTCCAGCAAAGTGAACTTGCCAAACCGGGTATCGAGCCTACGCACCACTTGATAGTGCGTGACGGCCTGGCGTCCTCCCGCCAGCCGCGTCGTCATTCGCGTTCGCCGCACACGGTCCCGGCTGATGCTGGCAGTAATTGTCTCGCGACCTTTCTTTACTCGCCCATGAACCAGCGCCACATACGTCTTCGTCACCTCGTGCGCTGCAAACTGCGCCGCCAGCTTGCGATGAGCTTCATCATTTTTCGCCACCACGATCAGCCCGCTGGTTTCCTTATCCAGCCGGTGCACGATTCCCGGCCGCAACTCTCCCCCTGCTGTCGACAAACTTGCCAGATGATACAGCAGCGCATTCACCAGCGTTCCGCGGTTCCGCGCGTCGTCGGTCGCCCCCGCTCCAGCGTGTACCATCATTCCCGCCGGCTTGTTGATCACGGCGAGATCTTCATCTTCATACAGAATGTCCAGCGGAATCTCCTCCGCCATCGCTCTCAGCGGCGCCCGCTGTGTCTCGCCCAGCACGCTGATCTGCGCTCCTCCGCGCAGCTTCAGAGAAGCCTTCGCCGCGACTTCGTTTACCAAAACTTTTCCTTGCGAGATGAGCTGCTGCACGCGGGCGCGGCTCACGCCGTCGAGTCTCACCGCCAGAAAGTGATCCAGCCGCTTGCCGGCATCTTCAGGTGCGACGGAAATAAGAATGGGGAACGCTTCCGGCATTGCAAGGAAGCATACTAGAACCGAATCGAGGACTTTGGCGGTAGATGGACCGTGGATAGAAGTGACGTATCCCAGAAACAACCCGAAGCGGGCCGATCTTATTTTTCTCCGTGTCTCTGTGCCCCGGTGGTGGGATGCAGCCTTGGCTTCTCCGGGGGTGAAAGCCCTACCGCATCGCGCTCACCGTCAGTGCCGGAACCGGCTTCGCCCCCGGACGCAGCCACCAGATCAGCCCGCCGGCAATCACCAGCCCAATTGCAATCAACTGCGTTCCCGTCATGGCGCCGCCAAACACCGATCCCCGGCCTGGATCGTCGCGCAGATACTCAAGAAAGAACCGCGCCGTTCCATACACAAACATGAACGCGCCAAACACCTGACCGTCAAACTTTCTCCGCTTCAGCAGCCACATGAGAAAGAAAAAATTAGCCAGCTCCACCGCCGATTCGAACAGCTGCGTCGGCTCCAGCGGCACGTTGAGCGGGGTTCCCGTAATCCGGTACGCCAGCGGATTGGTAAAGATCACGCCCCAAAAATGATGCGTCGGCTTCCCATAGCAGCATCCCGCGGCGAAGCATCCGATGCGCCCAATGGCATGGCCCAGCGCCAGACCCGGAGCAAATGCATCGCAAGTTCCCAGGGCCGGCAAATGATGTTTGCGCACGTACCACGCTGCCGCGGCAAAAGCCGCGATCAGTCCGCCGGAGAAAACCCCGCCCGCCTGCATCGTGCTGATGCTGAAAATCTCGCCCGGGTGCGCCGCATAGTAGCTCCAGTCGTTAATGATGTAGAGAACCTTTGCGCCTATGATGCCGCACAGCACCACGAGAATTCCCAGGTTCCACGCCTTTTCGCCGTCAATTCCCAGCCGCTCGGAATTGCGCACGCTGATCCACAAACCGATGAGGACTCCCATCGACACCAGGAAGCCATAAGTCGGCAGGAAGAACTGCCCGAAATGCAAGAGCTGTGGATACACGTTAGATTGGATGCGGGAAAACCCGCCCGCGACGAGATCAACAACCAGATCAGTCTAGCAGGAAGTTTGCGGCTGCGTTAGGTGCGGCTATCCGGTTCTCCCGCCGAGGCGAAGCCAAGGCGCGGCTGTCTCAAGCACCGGCTGAAGATCCACTAACAAACTAAAGCCGACAAAAAAATCAAGTCGACCCAACGAGCCGTGTAGCGGGCCGAGAATGAACCCGTCGGTAGACGTTGGGAACCCGCCGAGACCCTTTAGGCATCTCCGCATGACGGAGCATCGCACACCGGATCTTATCTACGAGTCGAGCCCCCGTTCATTCTGCATTGGTTCAAAAATCGGTGACCGCTATCACCAACTCGACAGGCCGACTTTCATTTCGGATGCTAGGCGAACATGCGCAGCTTGGCAAGAGCCAGACCGTAAAAAGTTGGCACAGAACTTGCTACTAAAGTAATGCGAGGAGGAATTCTGTTCTTGCCTTCCGGAGTTTCATCCGCAATTGGCCGTCAAAAGGATCTGGCCGCAAACCGCGAGGAAAAAACGAATAGGGGTCAACGGAGGAATTGACAGCAGGAATTTATGATTAGGTGGCCGTGTAGTTGCCTAGGCCGAAAACCGAGGCCCGCAGTTCCCACGCCATGCTATAATCTCTTATTCTCAGTTGTTTAGAGTCTCGGAGGATGGTATCGACAAACGTTTTATCCGCACCAATGATCGTATCCGCGCGCGCGAAATTCGCGTGATCGACGACGAGGGGGAACAGATGGGAATCATGCCCCCTTACGAAGCGCTTAAGAAAGCCCGCGAAAAAAATCTCGACCTGGTGGAGATTTCGGCTTCGGCGAACCCTCCCGTGTGCCGAATTATGGACTACGGGAAGTTTCTCTATCAGCAGGAAAAAAAAGAGCGCGAGGCCAAGAAGCACCAGAAGACGATCGTGGTCAAGGAAGTGAAGTTCCGCATCAATGTGGACGACCATGATTACGAAACCAAGAAAAATCACGTGCTGCGCTTTCTGGATGAAGGCGACAAAGTAAAAGCGACGATTTTTTTCCGCGGACGCGAGATGACCCGCACCATGCTTGGGCGCCAGATTCTGGAGCGCCTGATCAAAGACGTGGAACCGCACAGCATCGTGGAGTTTCGTCCCCGCCAGGAAGGCAACACACTTCACGCGATCCTGGCGCCGAAGAAAACCGGCGAAAAGGAAAAGCCGAAACAGCCTCCCCAGGGCCGAGGTTCGAGATCGGCGGCAGCGCCCCAGGGTGAACGCGCGAAACCGGCGGGCGGTGTCGAAGGCGCGCAGCCGATGGCTGCGACAGCACCCGCGCCCAATCCACCGCAGGCTGTTGCTGCAACGCCCGCGTCGGCCACCACTGCGAAGCAGGCGTAACCGCAAGGTGCAACCAAACGCGAATTTCTGACGCTGACGGCTGAAAGCTGACGGCTGATTTTCGAGGACTTATGCCGAAACTGAAATCACACAAGGGCGCATCCAAGCGCTTCAAGAAAACTGCAACCGGAAAAGTAAAGCGGGGGCGGTCGCACCTGCGTCACATACTGACCTCGAAGAGCAAGAAGAGGAAGCGGAATCTGGGATCGCCGGCTCTGGTGAGCGATGGCGATTTGCTCAAAGTGAAGCGGATGATTCCGTATCAATAAGTTCGTCCTTCGCGGGTTCCGCCGAATGATTCGTGGTTATTTGTTTTTGAATGTTGTTCGACCAGACTGTTAAGCCGCGAATGTTGCGCAGTATCGCGAAGGTCCGCGGAGAAACATTCCGCATAGCGGGCTGAATCGATAGCAGCAATAGCCTGCGGGTGTGTGAAGAGGCCAGAGATCGCCGCACGGCGAATCTTCCTTGCCTCCAGCCGCCATAAAACGAAAGAAAAAAAGGAGAACGCCATGCCCAGAGTCAAGCGCGGCACCAAACGCCGCGCCAAACGAAAAAGAATCTTAGACCGCGCCAGCGGTTACTTTCTTACCAAGTCGAAGCTCTACCGCTCCGCCAAGGAAGCGGTTGAGCGCGGACTCAAGTTCGCCTATTCTGGGCGCAAGCAGCGCAAGCGGCAGTACCGCTCGCTCTGGATCGTGCGCATCGGAGCCGCGGCCAAGCTGAGCGGGATGAGCTACAACCAGTTCATCCACGGGCTGAAAGTGGCCGGCGTCGAACTGGACCGAAAGATTTTGGCCGACTTGGCGGTGAAAGATCCGTCCGGCTTTGCCAATCTGGCCACGCAGGCGAAAGATGCTCTCAAGGTCGTGGCCGTGGAAGACAAGGTAGCCCGTAAGTCTTAGCTATCCGCACTTAACTTGAGCCAGATTGGAGCGGCGGGTGCCTATGTGGCGCGGCTGCCCGGTTCCCTTCGCAATGTACACCGTTCCCAAACTAACGGACTATTCGGCGCAGGCACTGGAAACTGCCGCGGCGGATTGCGTGCGTGCGTGTGCGGACGAAGCCGCTGGAGTGCGGAACGAGGCAGAACTGAAAGCATTTCGCGACCGTTGGATGGGCCGGAAAAACGGAGTCCTAACGCAGATCAATGATCTTTGGCTGAAGGCCGCGCCGAAGGATGCCAAGCGAGAGGCCGGGCGCCGAGTCAACCAGATCAAGGCGCATGTCGAGGATATTCTTCTGAAGGCCGAGTTTCTCCGACTCGAACTTGCGACGGGAACTCCCCTTCGTAGTGGTCGCGTCGACATCAGTTTGCCCGGCATCCGCCGCCCCATCGGCGCGGAGCATCCGGTTCTGCGGACTTCGCGGGAACTGGTCGCGGTATTTCAAAAGCTCGGGTACTCCGTGGCCGACGGGCCGGTGGTGGAGACCGACTACTATAACTTCGAGTCGCTGAATTTTCCGCCGAACCATCCCGCACGCGACACGCAGGACACTTTGTTCATCGCCGGTCAGCAGGCCAAGCCGCCGCGCGAGCGCTTGCTGTTGCGAACCCATACCTCGCCGGTGCAGATTCGCACCATGGAAAAGATGCGTCCGCCAATCCGCATTGTGATTCCCGGGACGGTGCACCGCAACGATCCGCCCGACGCCAGCCACTCGCCGATGTTTTATCAGATTGAAGGTCTGGCGGTCGACACCAATATTACGTTCGGCGATCTGAAAGGCACGCTCGATCACGCGATGAAAGAATTTTTCGGTTCGAGAGTAAAGACAAGCTTCCGGCCGTCGTTTTTTCCGTTCACCGAGCCCAGCGCGGAAATGTTTGTGAGCTGCTTCATCTGTGGCGGCAGTGGGAAGCGCGGCACTGACAACGCGCCGTGCCGTCCCTGCAAGCAGACGGGGTGGATTGAAATTCTGGGCTGCGGCATGGTCGATCCCAATGTGTTCGAATTCGTGAAGGACAACGGATACGATCCGAAGAAAGTTTCAGGATTTGCCTTTGGCATGGGCGCGGACCGCATCGCGCTGCTGAAGTACGGCGTCGACGATTTGCAGTTGTTCTTTCAGGGCGATGTGAGGTTCTTGCGGCAGTTTTCGTAAGAAGCCTTTAGCCGTTAGCTCTTAGCTTTTGGCTAAATGCTAAGAACGTAAGAGTTAAGAGCCAAAAGCTGGTTCATGAAGATTTCGCCACAGTGGATTCGCGACTTTGTCGATCTCACAGTCGATAACCATCGGCTCGCCGAGGACTTGACCGCCGTTGGCATTGCCGTCGAGGCCATCAGCGGGTCCGGGCCGGACACGGTCTTCGAGATGGAAATCGGCACCAACCGTCCCGATGCGATGAATCATTACGGCGTCGCGCGGGAAGCCGCGGCGATTTATGATCTGCTGCTTAAGCCGATTGAACCCAACGTGCCCCCGGCCAAAGGCGACGCGAAGTTCTCCATCCAGGTCGAGGAAACGCGGCTCTGTCCGCGTTTCACGGCGCGAATTATGCGCGCAACCAGCATCAAGCCTTCACCGGACAAAACCGCGCATCGTCTGCAACTGCTCGATCAGCGCCCCATCAACAACGCAGTCGATGCAACCAACTACGTCTTGTGGGAGATGGGCAAACCGACGCACGTGTTCGACATGGATCTGCTCGAAGGTGGAAAGATCGTCGTGCGCAAGGCGCGAGACGGCGAGCGGCTGAAAACTCTGGACGGCGTAGAGCGAAAGCTCACTTCAGAGGACTTGGTGGTAGCCGATGCGAAGCAACCCATAGGGCTGGCCGGCGTGATGGGGGGATTCGAAACCATGATCACGGAGAAGACGAAGAATATTCTCGTCGAATCGGCGTGGTGGGATCCGGGAACCGTGCGCAAGACTTCGCGCCGGCATGGAATTCATACCGAAGCTTCCCACCGCTTTGAGCGTGGCGCCGATTTCGAGTCGACCGTATTGTCATGCGATCGCGTGACGGAACTGATTCTGCAATCTGGCGGCGGAGACTTGATTGGCGACGTGATCGATGTGGTCTCGAACCGGATGGACCAGGCGCCGGTGGCGCTGCATATTGCCGAAGTGCGGCGGATTCTGGGCGGCAAAATTGTTGCCTCCGAGATCTACCGCATTCTGAAGAAGCTGGGGTTCGGCGTGATTCCCGCGGGCGAGGCGGAGCAGGAGTTCACGGTACATATTCCGACCTGGCGGCTGGATGTGGAGCGCGAGATCGATTTGATCGAAGAGATCGCACGCCTGCACGGATACGATAAATTCGACAATACGCTGCCGGCTTTCACCGGCGCAGTAGTGGACTTGCCTCATGCAGCGGTGGACACGGCGCTGCGCAACCGCGCGTTAGCCTTGGGCTATAACGAGGCCGTGTCTCTGACGTTCATTTCGCGCGCCGATGCCGAGCGTTTTGCCTCCGCTTCGGGCGAAGCTCCGGTGCTGGAACTGGAGAACCCTCTAAGCGAAGAAGCCAGCGTAATGCGGACTGCGATGGCTCCGGGCATGCTCGACATGCTGGCATGGAATTTGAATCGCGGCTCGGAGGGTGTGCGGCTGTTTGAAATGGGCCGGACGTATGAAATGCGCGGCGCGGAGCCGTCCGAACCGCAGCGGATGTGCCTGGGCACGACCGCGGCAGCGGTCAAGAGTGCGCTGCCGGCGGCCGCTGTGCTCGATGTGAGCAAGGACGAGCAGTCCGGGGTTGCGGAGGCGTTTCGGCTATTCAAGGGCGAAGTGGAGAATCTGCTGGCCAAGTTTGCGGGCGAGCTTGCGTATGACCGGCAGACGGCAGAATATTTTCATCCGGGGCGATCGGCGCGGGCCTTGCTCGATGGAACCGTGGTGGCGCAGTTCGGGCAGATTGCCGAAGACGTTAAGGCGGCACGGAAGTTGCGGCAGGAGGTTTTTCTCGCCGAGATCGATCTCGAACGTCTGTATACATGCGGGTTGCGGCAAGTGAAATTCTGGCCGCTGGCGAAGTACCCGGCGGTGGAGCGCGATTTTTCGTTTGTGTTTGCCGATGCCGTGGAGTTCGAGCAGATTCATCGCGCGGTGCTGAATCTTCGGCTGGATGATCTGCGCTCGTTGGATCCTGTAGAAATCTTCCGCGGCGGCTCAATCGGGGCAGGGAAGTATTCAATCTTGCTGCGGGCGACGCTGCAATCGAGCGCGAGGACGCTGCGTGACGAGGAAGTGGCGCAGTGGTCGGCAAAGATTGTGGCGGCATTGCAGGGGTTGGGCGGGGTACAGCGGGCGTGAAAAAGAAAGCTCCGGACTCCAGACCGCGGGCCGCGGCAAAAGCGGATTCTTCGCGACAGAAATCTTCCCCTTCAAGCAATCAAAAACATTCTGGCGCGGAGGCCAAGCAGTTTCTCAGCGACAAGGTGGGCCAATTCACCGAGTCCGTGATCCGGGAGATGACCCGGCAAGCCTTGCTGCATGGCGCGGTGAACCTGGCGCAGGGCTTCCCGGACTTTCCTGCCCCGGCAGAGATCAAGTCGGCCGCGCGCGAGGCGATTGCCAACGATGTGAACCAGTATGCAATTACCTGGGGCGCGAAGAAACTGCGTGACGCGATTGCCCGGCAGATGGGCGTGTGGCAAGGCATTGCGGTCGATCCGGAAAAAGATGTTACGGTGTGCTGCGGGTCGACGGAAGCGATGATTTCCACCTTGCTCGCCGTGTGCAACGCCGGCGATGAAGTGGTGATCTTTGAGCCGTTTTACGAAAACTACGGGCCGGATTCGGTGCTCAGCGGAGCGCTGCCGCGGTTTGTGAAACTGCGTCCGCCGGAGGGCGAAAGTGGCGACTGGACCTTCGATGAGAAAGAATTGCGGCGGGCGTTCGACAAGCACACCAAAGCCATCATTCTCAATACCCCGAACAATCCCACGGGGAAAGTTTTTACCCGAGCGGAGCTGGAGCTGATTCGCGATCTGTGCGTGGAGTTCGACGTGCTCGCAATCACCGACGAGATTTATGAGCACATCGTGTATGACGGCGCGCAACATATTTCCATGGTGACGCTCGACGGGATGCGCGAGCGGACGGTTACGATTAACGGCATGTCCAAGACGTACAGCGTAACCGGGTGGCGCGTAGGGTGGACGGTTGCGCCGGAGAAGATTACGAACGCGATCCGCAAGGTGCATGATTTCTTGACGGTGGGCGCGCCGGCGCCGCTGCAGGAGGCGGGTGCGGTGGCACTGAGTCTGCCGGCGGAATACTATGCGAAGCTGGCCGAGGGATACCGCGTGCGCCGCGATCGTTTGACGCCGGCCCTGAGTGCGGCGGGGTTCAAGTGTTTTCGTCCGCGAGGCGCATACTACGTGATGACGGACATTTCCGCGTTTGGTTTCGCCGACGACTTGGAGTTCACGAAGTATCTCGTCAAAGAGATTGGAGTGGCCGCGGTGCCGGGATCGAGTTTCTATCGCGATCCGCGAGACGGAGCGCGGCAGGTGCGCTTTGCATTCTGCAAGAGGCCAGAGACTCTAGACGCGGCGGCAGCCAAGTTGGGCAAGCTGCGTCCGGCTCACTAGCGGAAGGCCGGACCATGCCGAAAAGTGTCGCATCGGGATTGTGGCCGGCCCCTTCACTGGAGATCCCTTCCGCATTCACCCTGCTCTTCGGCGTTTCTAATGTTAGACCCCAATCCCGGCGGCAGAGCGGCGCGTCTCGAACGCTATCCTACTTCGTGATCACCCCGCAGACGATGCGGTCGCCGGAGTTGCCGGAGGGATCGGTTTTGTAGTCGTCCGCTTTGGCGTGGATCACGATCGCCGTTCCGCCGTTGCTAAACAGAGAATGCGCATCGTCGCCCAGCGTAACACCGCTCACAGCAAACCGCAGGCTGGCCTTCCCCTGCGCGTCGATGGTGATGTTCTTCATGTCGCCGGCGTGGTGGCCTTCGGGATTATCGAAGCCGTGCTTCTTTCCATCCGGATTGAAGTGCGGGCCGGCCGACTTGAAGTCAGGCGGATCGCATTTGGGATTCTGGTGAAAGTGAATCCCGTGCTCGCCGGGAGGCAGATCGTGAACGCGCAGCGTGACGGCCACTGCGTCATGACCGTCTTGCGACACCAACGCGGTGCCGACGCTCTTGCCTTGGGCGTCTTTCAGCTCAACCACCGTCTTAGCTCCGCTCAGGGCTGGGAAGGCAATCAGAAGCAAAGACAATCCGATTGTGAAAAATGTAAACCGCTTCATAAGTCACCTCATCCGGGAATTATAGCGAATTACCGACGCGGACTCGCGCGTTTGGGCAACGAGCCTCGGCTTCTCCACAGCGATGTGGAGTATACTGCGAACAAGTTCCAATATCATTCCAGGGAAAGTGCAATCATGGCGTTGAGCGCGGTGGAGCAGTTGGCGGATCAGGTTCCGGCAGACGATTTCCAGGCTCTGGAACACAAAGTCTATCGCACCATAGAGATGTACAAAACCGCGCGGCAGGCGCAGGCGGCGGCGGAACGCGACGCGCAAAAGATGCGTCAGCAACTCGAGGAGCGCGGCGAGCAGTTGGAAAGCTTGCGGCGCGAGGCAGTGCAGTTGCGCAAGGACCGCGAAGAGATTCGCCGGCGCGTGGAGAAGATGCTGGAGCAGATGGAATCGATTGCGGAAGAGCAAGCCAGCTAGAAGCCGGCGCCGGCTCGGGCTTCGGGAGTGGAACACAGCCTGTTCTCCGGAGGCAAGCCGAAGCTGGTCGTAACCACAACGGGAGTGAGATCGTCATGGCCACGGCGACGAAGGATCAACTGGTGAAGGACGCGCAGAATTCCAGCGTGCGGGTGGAGATCTTTGATCAGGCCTATAACCTGCGCGGGTCCGATCCAGAATACATTCTGAAGCTGGCGGAGTACGTGGACTCGAAGATGCGCGCGGTCGCCGAGGCCACCAACACGATCGATACAGTCCGGCTGGCGGTGCTGGCCGCGCTCAATATCGCCGACGAATTTCATTTGTTGAAGCGAAAGCAGGATAGCGGGCCTGCCGATTACCAGAAGCGCGCTCATCGCTTGGTGGCTGCGCTGGATGAAGTGCTCGGCGAAAATCGCAAGGCCGGGTAGAACGAGACTTTGTATACGGTTCCCGCAAGGCGAGCGGCCCCTCGCTACACGAAACCTGGATCCACGACTCCCATTAGCGCTCCGTCCGCAACATCCTCAACCCGGGCCCGCAACCAGCGATTAGGTTCGTGACGGCCTTTGAGATGCAACTTTAGATAGTTGTCGGTCAGGGCTTCGGTGAAATCCGTATCGCTTTCGCGTGCTGCAGTTCTCTCTGCACTTGTGGAATTCACTCTCCCGACGGACGAATCCGCAGCGCGCGTTCTCAGCGTGATGGCTTCTGCGGTTTTGCCGACAAAGCCGCGCAGGAAGGCCAGTTTTTTTTCTTCGCCCAACTCGCGGAGAATGCGGTTGCGCTCGCGGGCTACATTTACCGGAACTTGCCCGGGCTGGGTGGCAGCCGGCGTTCCTGGACGCGCCGAGTACGTGAAGACGTGCAGGTAAGTGAAGGGCAGGTCGGCGATCAGACGGCGAGTGGCTTCGAACTCGGCGTCGGTTTCGCCGGGGAATCCCGCCATTACGTCGGCGCCGATAGCCGCGGTGGGTATTGCGGCACGGATCTGCTCAATTTTTTCCCGATAGTGCCAGGGACGATATTTGCGATGCATGCGGCGCAGCACGGCGTCGCTGCCCGACTGCATCGGAACGTGCGCGTGCTTGGCGATCCGCGGTGATTCCGCCATCAGCCCAATCAGCTCGCTGGACCAATCCATTGGTTCAACCGAGGAGATACGGAGTTTTTCGAGAGCCGTCTCTGCGAGTACGGCGCGAATCAGATCTTCAAAACGCAAACCCCCGACTTCAGACCTCAGACGTCGGACCTCAGCCACTACGGTTTTGCTGAGGTCCGAGGTCTGAGGTCCGAGGTCGGAAGTCCGATGTCCGCCGTCCAAATCTCGTCCCCAGCGCCCAAGATTGATACCGCTGATCACGAGTTCGCGGTAGCCGGCGTCAACCAGCGCCTTCACCTCGCGAAGAACCTCGACTAACGGCAGCGACCGGCTTTGCCCGCGGACGTAAGGGATTACACAAAACGAGCAGCGGTTGTCGCATCCGTCCTGCACTTTGAGGTTAGGACGCGTGCGGTCGCTTTCGTGGGCGCCCGTGAGATCGAACACCGGAGCCGCCAACAATTCAGTGTGGGCGAAAATGTTGGAGACGAACATCCGGCCTTCCTGTCCCATGCTTCCGGCCTCGCGCGACCAGTTCTCAGTTTGCAGTTCCAGATTATCCTCTGAAGCAGTGTGAGGGAAAAGACCCGCGACAGGGAAAAAAGCCGAGTTGGCGTTTACCGGCTTAAGAACCTTCGACAATACGATCTCTGCAAGTTGGTGTTTGTGCGAGTTGCCCACCACGCATGCGACTCCGGGCAGGGCGGCGACTTCTTCGGGAGCGCGTTGCGCATAGCATCCCGTGATTACGATTTTGGCAGTGGGGTTGTGGCGGCGCACTCGCCGGATCGCCGCGCGCGCGTCTTGATCGGCGGCCGCCGTCACCGTGCAGGTATTTAAAATGACAAGGTCGGATTGCGCCGGGTCAGAGGACCGATTCATTCCCAACCGCTCGAACTGCCGTTCCAGCGCGGCGCCGTCGGCCTGGGTGGCTCGGCAGCCGAAGTTTTCTACGTGGTAGGTGGACACAATAGATATGGTAACTTACTTCGGCTTCCGTCTTCCGGCCGTAGAGTCCTGCGTCCTCGCCCGGCCCAATCGCCCGGCACATGGGCGGCTCCTGCCAGCCAGCGCGCCCACTCGCCAGGCCAGTCCGAAGACGAAGCCGATCAGGCCGACGCCATCGTCTTCCGCTGGGTGAAGCATTCGCGGCAGAAAATGGGGCGGCCTTGTGTGGGGCGGAAGGGCACGGTGGTCTCTTTGCCGCATTGTGAGCAAGTGGCCCGAGTTTCCACCCGGCTATAGTGATAATTTTGCGCCGGCGTCGGATTGGAATTGAGAACCGCCACGCGCTTCGACTTGCAACCCTTGCAGCGCTTCGGTTCGTTCTTGAATTGTTTGTCGTGAAAAAAAAGCTGTTCCCCGGCGGTGAAGATAAACTCGCTCCCGCAGTCGATGCAGGTCAGTACCCTGTCCTGAAATTCCATTTGAGGATGGCTCCCTTTTGCCCGCGCGGGCCCGCTTCTCCGCCGGGGAAGCGGCGGTGAAGTCAAGCAACACAGGTTCTGTACATCCCCCCTCAAACAACCCCTGGACTCGGCCCGCCACGCACCAGGACGGCGCGTGGATACAGCTCTTACCGATAGATGCCGGATAAGCTATGGCGGTGAATGATCCCTGCTGCAACTCCACTTGGTGGGGGCCAGGTAGAGCAGAGCCGCGCCGGGAAGGTGCGGCCCTTTACTGCTTCCTGTTCGTTTTCAGTCCTGTTCTTTGCGCGTTTTCTTCCGGGCGCGCTTGCGTGCTAGCGCGGCTTTTACCCGCTTTTTCTCGCCCGGTTTCAAGTAAAAGGAGTGGCGCTTGACCTCCTTGATAATGTCTTCCTGCTGCACTTTGCGCTTGAACCGGCGCAGTGCGTTCTCGAGGGATTCTCCCTCTTGCAGTCGAACTTCCGCCAATGCCCACACCCCCCGACTCGTCCGGTTGGACCCGTTAGTTATTGCAAGCTTTTGACCGTAAGTCAAGAAATAAGTAGGAGTAGTTCGCTTTTGGGACGGCTTCCTTCCCCAAGCTACGCCGCCAAACGAAGACTCCTAACGCATTGAACCAAAACGATTTGGCTATATGCTCGCTGCGGAAACACCTCCTCTTCCCAAAACGGGAAGCTCGCCCTCGGAGATCATCGAATGGAACATCAAAACCAGCGCCCGCAAAATGGCGAGCAGTTCTCTACCGGAAACATTCTGCCGCGCCCTGCTTCCGAAATTAAGGCACCGCCAGTTGCCATTCCCGCTAACCTCCGGCATAATAAGAGTTTGTCTCCATCTCGCCGGACTCTTCCGGAACAAGGATATACCTCTCGTGTTAATGATTCGCTTGGCGCGTGTGGGTGCGCGCAAACAACCGCACTATCGCATTGTGGTCATTGAAAAAGAACGCGCGCGCAATGGCCGGCCCGTCGAGGTCGTGGGTACATACAATCCGCGCACCAACCCCGCCAGCGTCGAGTTGAAGCGCGAGCGTGTCGACTACTGGGTGTCCAAGGGCGCTCAGATGTCGGATCGCGTGCACAAATTGTTTTCCAAGCCGGCTGCGGCTCCAACCGCTGCTCCGGCCGCTTAGCAGTTGCTGAAAAACTTGATCGAATTTGCTTTTCTTTTTTCCGATTCCACGGCAGGAACTGCAAGATGATGACTGAGTCTTCTGGAGACGTACGGACGCTGGTCGAGTTGATCGCCAAGTCCCTGGTGGATGCTCCCGGCGAAGTTTTTGTCGAGCATCTCGACGGCGACGTAATTGAATTGGAAGTGGCGGAAAATGACGTCGGCAAGGTGATCGGACGGCAGGGGCGCACCGTGCGCGCCTTGCGCGCCCTGCTGAGCGCGGCGGGAGTGCGAACTCATAAGCGGTACACGCTCGACGTGATCGAGTAAGACGTGATCGAGTAATCGGCGCGCAAGAACCAAGAACTTAAGAGATCCAAAGACGATCTAGAGATCTGCAGATTCTGGAACTCGCGGTGAATCCTGAAACAAGCGGGGAATTCATTACCCTGGCCCGCGTAGTAAAGACGCAGGGACGGTGGGGTGAAGTCGCGGCTGAGGTTCACAGCGATGTTGCCGGGCGTTTTTCGGTTGGCATGAGGCTGCGGGCTCTGGCGCCGGGTGTGGAAAAGAATTCCGGCAAAGCCGCAAGTGCGGGCAAAGTTTCCGCCGGTCTTCGCCGCGAGCTGCACGTCCGCGAGTTGCACATCCGCGAGCTTCAAATAGAAGACCTGTGGCCGCACAAAGGGCTGCTCGTATTGAAGTTCGCGGGCGTCGATTCGATTTCCCAAGCGGAAGAACTGCTCCGTTGCGAGTTGCAGGTTGCCGGCAGCGAACGAGCCCAGCTTGAGCCGGGCTGGAATTATGTGAGCGACCTGGTTGGTTGTTCGGTGCTCGACCACGGGCGCGAGATTGGACGCATCGAAGATGTTCAGTTTGGAGCTGGCGAAGCGCCGCTCCTGATCGTGGCGGACCATGCTGGCCAGAAACTGGATGTGCCTTTCGCTGAGGCGTTTCTGGACGCCGTGGATGCGGCGCACCGGCAGGTGCGCATGAAGTTGCCCGAAGGCCTGCTGCAAGTGAATGCTCCGCTCACCGCAGAGGAGAAGCGAGAGCAACAGGCGCACCCGGCGAAAAGAAAAAGAGTTGATAAAACAGGACGCATGGCGAACCTCCGGTTGAGAACTGAGAACTGAAAAAGGTCTTTGATCCGCGATGAAGGTCGAAATTGTCACGATCTTTCCCGACTTCTTTCGCGGCCCTTTGGATTACGGCATCACTCGCCGGGCCTGCGAAATGGGCTTGGCTGAGATCAACGTTCACGACTTGCGGGAATTTACGCACGACAAACACCGCACCGTGGACGACCGTCCCTTCGGCGGCGGTGAAGGGATGGTGCTGAAGCCGGAACCGCTGTTTGAGTGTTTGGAGTCGCTGGCGCTGGCTCCCCGCGAAGAGCGGCTGGCTGCAAGCTGCCGGCAATCGGTAATCTTGCTTTCGGCCCAGGGGCAGCGGTTGAATCAAAAGGGTGCCGAAGAGTTGGCGGCTCTAGAGCGCCTGGTTTTCATCTGCGGACGCTATGAGGGTGTGGATGAACGCGTGGCCGAGTTTTTGGCCGACCGGGAATTGTCGGTTGGCGACTATATTCTGAGTGGCGGAGAAATTGCAGCGGCGGCCGTCATCGAAGCAGTGACGCGGCTTTTGCCCGGAGCGGTCGGAAACGAAGCCTCTACCCGGCAGGAGTCGTTCACGGTGGATGTGAACGCTGATGTGAAAGCTGATGTGAAGGGAAAGAGCGCGAACGGCGCAGACTCCACTTGCGCGTCGAATGGATTGTTGGATTACCCGCACTACACGCGGCCCGCGGAGTTTCGCGGGATGGCGGTGCCGCCGGAACTGATTTCCGGCAACCACCAGGAAATTCGCCGCTGGCGGCGGCAGCGGGCCTTGGAAAAGACGCTGCGCAACCGTCCGGATCTGCTGCAGGGCGCGACCCTCAGCGACGAAGACAGGAAATTCCTGGCCCGCTTCGGAAGATGACCGGCGGGCGCAAGTAAGGCGTCATCCCGAAACCCGGCGTATTTCAGCCGGCCGAGAGCTTGCCCTGAGCGAAGTCGAAGGGGATCTCGCGTGCGGCAGTTCAGATTCAATAAGACTATTGTTCCTTAAGGATAACCATCATGTCGAACCTGATTATCGAAAAGCTGCTGGCCAAGACCCGGCGCACCGATCTTCCCGAATTCCGCGCTGGCGATACCGTGCGCGTGCATGTAAAGATCAAAGAAGGCGAGAAGGAACGCCTGCAGGCATTTGAAGGCGTGGTGATTTCTCGCACCAACGGACCCCAGGCCAGTTTCACCGTGCGCAAAATCAGCTTCGGCCAGGGCGTGGAGCGTATTTTCCCCATCAACTCCAAAGTGGTCGACAAAGTAGACCTGATGCGCTCCTCGAAAGTTCGCCGCGCCAAGCTCTACTATCTGCGCGCTCTCAGGGGCAAGGCCGCGCGCTTGCGCGACGCGGAAAAGTCGTAACCGCGCAAGGTTGGGGTGGCCCGGTCGGGAAGCGCACGAGTTCATTCGTGCCGCGCACGCGCAGGAATCGCTGCGGCTTTAGCCGCTCAGGCAACCCGCTTTGCCGATCCCGTATGTATATAGCTTGTAGTTAATGGCCGTGCGGTCGGGAATGCTAACCGCCCGGCGCGATCACCGGCTCGGTGACTACTTCAAGATCGGAAAATTCTTCGGCGGGCCGTTTCCCCAACTCGCCGAGAACATAACTCAGCAGCGGCCGGTCGCCGTGACGGATCTCCTGGAACTCGATTCCAACACTGCGATTTTCCCGCTGGTATTTCACCTGCCCCTTGAGCGCCACGGTGACGTCACAGAGGTTCAGGACTAGCCTCAGCCCGGTTCCGGGCGCCGGTAGATTGCCGGCGCTGATGCGGCAACCGTATTCGGAAAGCTGCTCCACGCGGCCTTCCACGCGGGATTTGCCGCCAATGTGAATGGCCTCAGCCCCGCCCTCGACCGCGAAGCGCGGACGGCGCCTCCGGTTCTGATTGCGGTAGGCGTCCACGGACGCGCGGTTCAACTTCGCATCGGCAGCCAGAGGAAGATATTGTTCTTCGGCGTGACGCAGTTCTTCTTCCCACGGACTGCGGCTGCCGTCGGGGCATTGCACGATGAACTGCCCGCGCAGCGGCGAGTTGGCATCTGCGGCCCAGACTACTTCGCATACCGCTTTGCTGCGGCCGCGCTCCACTGTCACCAGGTCACCGATCCTCACGTCGCGATAGCTCAGCAGCCGCGCGCCGCGCGGATGAATGTCGTAGGTGCAGGCCATCTCGGGCACGCCGCGTTCGCCCTTCGCCATGTAAGTGAGCCGCACGGGCAGCGCCAGGTGAATCAGTTTCTCGGTGGCTGCTCCATTTTCGGCCGGATTGATCTCGTCGCTCACACCTGCTCCTGGATCTGAGGTTACTGCGAAACATAGCAGCGCATGTTCAGCCGGAGCAATGTACGTTCGTAATCCTGGTAATGGTTACCAAACGGCGATGCGGCAGTCGTTCGGTCTCATCGATACCCTCGCCTGCCAAAGCAGCTTGTCATTCCAAGGCAGCTTGTCATTCCTCGCGAAGCGACGAGCCTCGCGCGTACCCAATCCCACAATCGCAAAAAATCTTAGTGCTTGCGCGAATTCGCGTTCTCGCCGAATATGGTGGGCGACTCCTTGTCTGCCACTACCAAGTCTGCCACGGCCAAGCCATTGCGCGAACGCGCGCTCTCGCCTTCCGCCGCGAAGTTGCGTCTGCTGAAGAGACTGCGCTGCACGTTGCGCTTTGAGAAGCAGGCGTGGGCTGGCGGCGCGAACCTGATCGCGGGAGTGGACGAGGTCGGCCGCGGATCGCTGTTCGGCGCGGTGGTGGCGGCGGCCGTGATTCTCGACCCCAACTATCGCATTCGAGGCTTGCGCGATTCCAAGCTGCTCCTGCCGGAACGCCGCGAAGTATTGGCTGAACGCATTCGGGAGCACGCGGTCGCGTGGGCCATCGCCGCGGTCGACGCGGCGCGCATCGACCAGATAAATATTTATCAGGCTTCGCGCGTGGCCATGCGCGAAGCTGTGCTGCTCCTGCAACCTGCTGCCGATCATCTGCTCGTCGATGCGCTTCGTCTCGACCTCGACGCGCCGCAGCAGGCTATCATTCACGGCGACGCGCTTTCCGCGTCGATCGCGGCGGCTTCCATTGTCGCCAAGGTCGAACGCGACCGCATGATGTGCGAGTTGGACGCGGTCTTCCCCGAGTATGGCCTCGCTTCACACAAGGGCTACTGCACGCCGAAACACTTGGCCGCGCTGCGAGCCTATGGCCCGACGCCGCTGCACCGGCAGTCGTTCGCTCCCGTGTGGAGTGCTCCCGCGCAGGAAGTATTCGAGTTCGACTAAAGTCTTCCCGAAATGGCACCCGCAGCCAATTGAGGTATACCCGTATACCCCCCGGCATATTAGAATCAACGACTTAGCGCGAAAATGCGATTTGATCGATTGGTATCAATCACTTACAGGCAAAATCTTGCGCTTCAAGGACTTAGGTGCGGATTTTCGCTTGACACACCCATCCCCTCCATTAATCTTGCCGCATGAATCCAACACTCAAGGCGGTTCTCTGGGCCGTATTCTGGTTCGTTCTGGGTCATCTCAGTTGCGCTGTGATGCATCACTGGCATCACATGGCGAGATAGATAGCCATCGCTTCCATAGTCGCGTGGTGGGGCTGTGGATAGCAAGGTTAGATGTCACAATTAGGGATGCGGCGTGGAGAAGTGGCGGCCTGTGACTTGGGATTGTCCGACCGACGTGCTATGCGCTTGTGTAGCAAACCTCTGACCTGGGACTTAGCTGAATGGCCCCAGTTTGGCCTGACAAGGCCTCCGGGTCTTGGAAAGCTGACGGCTGCCCTTCCCAAGTTTGCTTGTCTGATACACATAAATGTGAGATATTTACACATTGAAGTTTCTTTCAATATTTCACTTGTGGAGTCGTGCGGTGCGAACAAATATCGAGATCGATGACCGCTTGATGCGCCAGGCAATGCGGCGCAGTGGCGCCCGTACCAAGAAGGCTGCGGTGGAAGCAGGCTTGCGCCTGCTGGCGGAGACCCATGCCCAAGTCTCTATCCGGCAGTTGCGAGGAAAAGTGCGCTGGGAGGGCGATCTTGACCAGTCACGCCTGGGCCGCGTTCAGGAGTAGCGCTCTTCAGAGTTGGCGATGGTCATCATCGACACGACGGTGTGGATCGATTATCTGCGCGGGATTGAAACCCCGGAAACACGTTGGCTCGATGGACAACTGAATCAGCAGCGGCTTGGGCTGACCGATCTCATTCTTTGCGAAGTGTTGCAGGGGATTCGAAACCAGGGCGAGTTCGCGCGAGTGCGGGCCGAACTCCTGAGGTTTCAGGTTTTTCAAACTGGCGGGAGCAGCCTGGCCGTCGCCGCTGCCCAGAACTACCGGGACTTGCGGTCGCGTGGCTATACCGTCCGCAAGACGATCGATTGCCTGATTGCTACTTTTTGTTTGCAGGCCAAGCACGAACTGCTGCACCGGGACCACGACTTCGATTGTTTTGAGGAAGTGCTTGGGCTGCAGGTGGTGCAACCTTCGGTGTAGGTGAGGCATTATTCACCGGTATCATTCGCCAAAGACGAAGCGCCCCAACTCGTTGCCCAACTGCTTGACCTGCTCGGGATCGCTGGCGGCGCGGAAGCGCTCGGCCACCTCAAGGAACTTCTCGTCCTCCATGTGTCTTTCCATGCTCAGATTGCGAAGGAGGGCGATTGCTGCGTCGGCATCGCGGACCGTTTCGTGGTCTCTTGCTGCTTCTGCCCTATGCATAATTTTCCAGAGGATCGCATCAATTCGCTCCCAGGTCTTATGGCTCATCTGACGGTTGTCAGCCATCGATCTTCTCTCCTTATTAGGTTACCTTGCTTCTTCAAGGCGGCCCACTGCCGACGATACGTCCGCCGTGGCTATCTTGCACTATGATAATAGCCGTCCGCGAGGGCAAATGCTTGAGCGTGCCAGAGGCCAGAGCTTCCGATACCAATCGACTGCTCGATGCGGTCAAGGACGTGGTTAAATTGGCGCTCCTTTTTGGTGCGCTGGTAGCGCTTTGCTGCGTATTCAATCCGAGTGAATGGCAACATGTCCTCCGGACCAGCGTAGTAATTCTCCCCATGCTGGCAATCTTTCGTGCGGCGGAAAGGCACGGGAGGGAGGATGTGTCCCCGGTGCTTTTTGGTGGCCAGGCTGTCCTTGTGGTTTTGGCTGGTGTGCTCCTCGCAGTTGTTCCTCACCGTCCACTTGCCGACCAACGGAATTCGCCATTCGGGAGACTTGAATCAGCCCACCCGATGCTCACAGCGGCAGTAGAGGACATTTTTCTCGCCGGGATCTGCCTCCTTATTCCGCTCGCAGCCATGTCTGTGTACGTCGGGTTCTGGGGCGGAGGTGAGCGTTGGAGGCGGCTTGCCGAGGGATACCCGTCCCTTGCCGGGTTCACTCGCGGCCTGTTCCTCGACGGAACCGTGTCGCTGATGCTTTGGCTCGTTTTCTCCGAGCTCGTTTGGAGGCTCACAGCGTGAGCGACCATTTCGGGAAACGGTGGGTGGTTTTGGTGGGCCAGGATCTTACTGTGTCTCCGGGTCCGGCCCCCACCTTGCCTGCGGTTGTCGCTCACAACCTGACGCGCGAGGAAGCCCAACAGCTCCATGCTCGACTGACGTGTGGCGGCGTGGACGGTTACCCAATCGGAGTGACGACCTACATTTTGGAGTGCGAAGGGCCGCACGCCCGGACAGACGCCTCCAACTGCCTCGAATGTGGAGAGATTGTTTCGGACCATTGCAGGCAGATGCTGTCACTTCTGGAACAGGAGCGGCAGAAAAGATCGGCCGAATAGCCGAGGATTGTGCGGGAGGCATCGCGGCGCTGAGAAACAGATTCGTCGCTCACCCTCGCCGGTTTCACGGCTCCGAGTGGCTCGGAATGACAGAGGCTGAGGAGAGGGCGCTCAATCGCCGCCCTGAACCGCTGCGCCACCCAAAATCGTTCGTTCAGAACTTACTTTCCCGCCTCGGCTGTCTCGCCGTTCAGGCTTGAGGCTAGCTGATCTACCAGCTTGGTATTGTTGGCCAGCGCTTGCTGCAAAATTTCTGCCTGCTGTTTGGCGGTTGCCCAGTCCTGTTTCTCTACCGCTTCGGTCAGGCCGGGCAGCTCCAGGTGAGCGTAGGTGAAGCGGCAGCCGTAGAGGATGTGTTTGAACCAGGGGCGGCCGGGAATGCCATCGGGATTCAGCCAGTTTCGTTCCACTTGCATCATGCCGTGATTGATGGCGTCGGCCGTTTTGGGATCGAGCGTGCTGGAGGCTAGCGCGTGGGTCATCGATTCGTTCAGGCGCTGGCCTGCGGCTTCGAATTGGTCGATACCGTCTAGGATGGGTTTGAGGTCGAGTTGGCTTGTGTCTTTACCCTTGGACATCTCATTCACGAACTGGCGAATGTTATCGGCGTAGCTGGCGAAGTCGAAGGGTAGAAGATCGGCGTTGGCGAGGCGCAGGGCCAGCACTCCCCACAACTGCGACATCAAAGTGTGATAGCGGTAGCCGGGATCGCCGAAGTGGTTCATCCAGAAATAATCGTCGTACGCGGAGTGGTAAACGCCGTAGGGACCGTCGAACTGCAACTCGAAAACCGGCATGCCGACAAAATTGAGAAAGACGGTGTGGTCGGAGCCGCTGCCGATGCGGGTGTTGGCCAGCTGTGCATCAGTGACGTTTGCGTCGGCGACGGTTGCGCTGGCGGCGTCTCCCATCTGCGTCTGCGATTGCTGCGATTCGCGGCGTTCGCGCGTAGCGGATTCCTTCCACGCTTCATAGAGAGATTTGCCGGAGGGATCCTGCAAGCTGCGGGTGGTTTCGACCAGCATGGGAGCGACCGATGCGACCGCGCTGCCGTGAAAAGTGGGCCCTGACGTGGAAGAATCGACGTTAATGTAGGCGACGGCTTTGCTGCGCAGTTCGTCGGCGAACTGCTCTCCCCATTCGGTGGAACCGGTGAGGCCGACTTCTTCGCCGTCCCAACTGCAGAAGACAATGGTGCGGCGCGGGCGCGTGCCTAGCTTCGCCATTTTTCCCAGGGCGCGAGTGAGTTCCATCAGCGATGCGGTTCCGCTGCTGGGGTCGACGCCGCCGAACACCCAGGCATCGCGATGGTTGCCGACGACGATCCATTCATTGGGCAACTCCGCGCCCCGAATGCGGCCCTCGACCACGAAGTAAGGCTGAGTGGAGGTGTCCATTTCAATCTTCACGTGGACGCGCACGCGCTGGCCACCGAGATGATATTTGATGGGCAGTCCGCCCTGCCAGCCGGCGGGAGCAAGCGGGCCGTCCATGTGAGCGAGCAGCGGCTTGGCATCGTGCCAGGAGAGCGGCAGCGCCATGATTTTCGGAATCGACACCGCCTGCTCAACGGGAATGCGTTTGGCGCCGGGAACTGAGGCCCATCCGGGAGTGAGCGGATCGCCGGGCACCATAAAATCGTAAGTGATTGCGCCGCGCTGAATGTGATACTCCGGGCCCCACGGACCTTTGGGAACGACCTGGCCTTTCTTGAATCCATCTTCGGCGGGATCGCTGTAGATGAGAATTGCGGCTGCGCCTTCGCGCTCGGCGGTGAGCGCTTTGAATCCGCGATAGCTGTAAGGATTTGAATAGCGCACCAGAACGACTTTGCCCTTCACGTCGATGCCCTGCTTGCGCAGCAGATCGTAATCCTCGGGATTGCCGCTGTGAGCGTAGACGAGCGGAGCGGTGACTTCACCCGAGGCGGACATGCCGCTCCAGGCGGAGCTGATGCTCTTGTTCTTCATGTCGGGGTCGCCGGGCACGGGCGCTTCGCGCAGCGTGGCGCGGTAATGCACGGGCGCTACCATTTCAAGAAAGGTGCTTTTGGGGTTGGTGCCGTAAACATCGTAGCGGCGGATGATGACGTCTTCGAGACCCTCCTGCCGCCACTCGTCGGCAATGTAGCGGGCCAGTTCGTTGTTGCGCGGCGAGCCGGCCACGTGCGGCTCGGAAGTGAAAACGCGATGCTGGCGGCGTTCTTCGTCGGGCGAGGGAATGGCTTTGAACTTGCTCTCGATTTCGGCTTCGCGGGCGGCAGTGGCGGGAGTGAAGCCCTGGATGGAAGTCTGGGCGCTGAGCGGCAAGCTCGGCGCAAGAATAATGCCCGACAGGGCGATGGCGGGAAACCGCATCCTCCGGTGGAAGCTCATCGTGGGACATCTCCTCCCAAGACCGTCCAAGACAACACAGTTTAGAGACAATCCGTTTCAGCCGGGACGTTGCAAACTTATTTTGCCTTATAGATGTCGCTCAGCAAGTCGGGCTTGGAATCGTCGCGCACGAGGTGAGGGTAGCGCTCACCGCCGTGATAATCGAGTTTGTAAGTCTTGTAGTAGTCGGTGTTCTCCACCAGAAGTTCGAGAGGCTCGCTGGTGTTCTTGCCGGCTTTGAGCGCGTCGCGGAGAACCTCAGGCGAATATTTGCGTCCGTTGACCGCAATGATTTTCATGCCCGGCCCAATTCCGGCTTTGGCGGCGAGCATGCCTTCCACGGTATCGACCACGGCGCCTTCGCTTCCGAGCTGGAGGCCAACCGAGAAGTTGGCGTCCAGGCTGCGTTCATCGCCCTCTTCGGCGTGCATCATCTCGGAAGGAGTGTCGTCGTAGACCAGCTTCCATCCGCTGCCCTCAATGCCACCCAGCGGAGCGCCGGGACCGTGATTGGTGAGGCGCTCGGTCCAAAAGCCGTGCCAGTCGTAGGGGACGATTTGATTCAGAGCATTGACGACGTCATCGAACGTATAGGGCTTGACCATGGGTCCGGTGCTGGGCGCACCGTGGAAGAGCTTGCAGAAATCGTCCAGGGATTTCTTGCCTTTGCTTTGCTGACGGATAATCACATCGACCCACAGCCAGTTGAGCGTGTCCTCTTCGTAGAAGTCCACGCTGCGCCGCCAGGAGCGCCACGCCCGCGGAGAAAAATAAAGTTGGGGCGCGGCGTCGGCGGTGTCCTGCAGATTGCGCCATTCGCGTCCGGGGGTGTGGTCGAGAATGGCGGCGGTGATGGCCAGATCGTCGCGCGATTGCTCGGCCGTGAGCAAGCTGCTGCGGGCGGTGAGCACGGTTCCGAGATATTCTGTGAGACCTTCATAAACCCAGAGCAGATCGTCTTGCATAGGCTGCTCGTAGTCGGGTGTGGCGAGGTCGTAGGGGCGGCGATATTTTCCGTTCCACGAATGCACGTATTCGTGGGGCAGCAAACTGGCGTCGAGTTTGCGCTCGGTCTCGTCGATCAGGCCGCGTTCGTCGACGCGGCTGTCGTCGGATTCGTGATGCTCCAGGCCGAAGTGGGCCACGTGATCGCTGAGGGTGTAGAGGAAGTGGTAGTCGCGATAGTGATGCGCGCCGAAAAGTTTATTGGCCTGCTCGACCAGGCTCTTGTAACGGTCCCAGACCTCCTGCGGAGGCTCGAGGGCGGCGGCGCTGTCGGCGGCGATGTCCATCTCTGTCAGAGGATCATCGGCGAGCTTCACCACTTTGAGGAATTCGCCGGTAATCACGGGCGAATCGACCAGCGTAGTGAGAGAAGCGGTGGCGAAATCAATCTTGTTGCCGCTCTGGTTTGCAATGGGCAAAGCGGTGCCGAACTTCCATCCCTCGGGAAGCCGCAGGCTGGCGGTGTAGTTTATATCGTCGGTGTTGAAGCCCTTGGGATAGAGCAGCACCTGGTTCCAACTGATGACGGCCAGTTTGTCGGTGGCGGAAGAACCTGCGGAGAATCCGCCTTCGAAGGTTGCGGGAGAAACAAAATCGAGCGCGGCGCCGATTTCAGTTACGCCTTCGGGAACGTCCACATGAATGGTGAAGCCATCGAGCAGGTCGCGCCGCCACTTCAGGATTTTGCCGCCGGCGGTGAACTTGAGTCCGGTCAGGTCGATCACGGGACCATCGGGGGCGTGCTCGCCGGGAATCCATTTCGGGTAATAAAGCGTGAAGTCGCCGGCGCTGGCGGGAATCTTGAGCTCGGCGTGAAAAATTTTGCGGGGAGCCGAAGTGGCGTCTACCGCGATGGTGACGGTTGGCGTTGTGGCGGCGCAGCTAAGAATCGAAAGAGCAAGAATGCAAACTACTCCCAAGAATCTTGAGAGTTTCATGATGTTTGGACCTCGAGGGTTCGTCGAACCAGATTCTGTTAAACCAGATTCTGTCGGTTCACAGAACCGCGACTTCGCTTTGCGAACTTAAGACTATAGCAGTCCGCGAGCGCGGCAGTACAGGGAAGCGCGCACGCGTGTGGGGTCAGTTTGGAGTCGGAGTCGAGCAAAGTACGTCTTTGCGAATTTTACGAATCCTTTGCGCTCTTTGCGGTCAAAAGCTCTAAACCGCAAAGGCCGCGAAGTATCCGCAAAGTGACCCACTGCCGTGCACGCTGCTATCATTCCGCAGAATGTCGCGACGGGGAAAATTCATTACCTTCGAAGGACTCGACGGCACTGGCAAGAGCACGCAACTGCGCAAGCTGGCGGTGGCGCTGCACGAGGCCGGATTCAAAGTGGTGGAAACGCGCGAGCCGGGCGGAACGCCGACGGGCGAGAAGGTACGCCGCGTGTTGCTCGATTCGGCAACCGACGGTCTCTCGCCGCTGGCGGAGATGGCTCTGATGTTTGCTTCGCGTGCGCAGCACATTGCCGAAGTGATTCAGCCGGCGCTCGATCACGGACAGATTGTTCTCTGCGATCGCTTCACCGATTCCACCGAAGCTTATCAAGGCGGCGGGCGCAAGCTGGGCAGCGAAGCAGTGCTCGATCTTCATCGCGTGCTGTGCGGAGGCTTGCAGCCGGATCTGACTCTTCTGCTGGATTCCGACCCGGCGGCGAGCGTGAGCCGCGCGCGCCGCCGCAACCAGCGTGCCGCCCGCGGCAGCCGGCATCATCTTCATGGCGACGAAAACCGTTTCGAGCAGGAGACGCGCGCCTTTTTTGCCCGCGTGCGCGAAGGCTATCGGGACATTGCGGCGCGGGAACCGCAGCGCGTCGTTGTGATCGACGCCCGCGGCACTCCCGCGCAGACGCATGCGAAGATTATGGAGGTAGTGGGGAAGAAGTTGAGGCTGGGGAGAAATACATGATTTTTCACCCCAGAGGCACAGAGACACGGAGGAGGTCGTTCTCAAGACACATTGTGGATGTCATTACTGCGCAATTGACATATCATGTGATAATGACATATTCTATAGAATGTCATGGAAGCGAAGGAAAGCCATACTCGTATCAATGAAAACGGGCGAGTTGTAATCCCGGCCTCGTTTCGCCGCGCACTCGGTATCAAGTCCGGGGATACTTTGGTCCTGCGCGTTGAAAACGATGAATTGCGAATCACCACTCTGCGGCAGCGCCTGGCCAAAGCCCAGCAACTGGTGCGCGCTCATGTAGCGCCGACTACCTCTCTGGTGGACGAGCTCATCGCCGAGCGCCGTGAGGCCGGGCGGCGTGAATAAAATTGTGCTGGATAGTTCTGCGCTTCTCGCCATTCTCCATGAGGAGCCGGGTGCGGAGGTATTCACCCGGCGACTTGATTTGCTGGAGAACGCCACGATGAGCGCGGTGAATGTAGCCGAGGCCTATGGCAAGCTGGTTGGGCAAGGGATCGCTTTGGAAGAGGCATGGGAAGCTGTGATTGCTCCCATCCCCGAAATCGTGGACTTCGATTCGGAGCAGGCGAAGATTGCCGGCTGGCTGCTGCCACAAACTCGTCTGCGAGGACTATCGTTGGGAGATCGTGCATGCCTGGCTCTCGGGCTTGCACTCAAAGCTCCCATCTATACAGCAGACCGTGCGTGGAAAGAGCTGATCCTTGACGTTGCGATTCACGTTATCCGCTAGCGCCAAGTGGCTGCGAGGAAAGCGTGATTTCACCACGGAGGCACAGAGACACGGAGAAACCCAAAACAAATCTTTGTCATTCCGTACCGGCGCGAAGCGGCGCTGAGGAACCTGCTTCTCTTTCTCCGTGACTCTGTGTCTCCGTGGTAAGTATTTTGGTTTGAGCCTTGCGGATTGTGACTCATGAGCTTCTCTGACTTTCGCGGCAACGACGAAACTGTGCATCGCCTGCGCGATATGCTGGCGCGCAACCGCTTTCCACATGCGGTGATTCTTTCCGGCGCGCAGGGGTCGGGCAAGTACACGCTGGCGCTCATGCTGGCGCAAGCGCTGAATTGCCTTGCGCCGCTCGAGACGGATGGCTTACCCGATTTCTGCGGACAATGCGCGAACTGCCGCCGCATTGGGCTAGCTGCCGATCTTGACGCGCGCTTTGCCGAAGCTGTGGAAACTCGCGAGGGTCTGCGCGACGCCGACAAGAAAGAGACCCGCCTGTTTGTGCAAACCCATCCGGATGTGCTGGTGATTCCGCCCGACCCGCCGCAAATGATGATCAAAGTGGATCAGGTGCGCCGCGTCATAGAAACCATCTACTACCGTCCGGCCGAGGGCAAGGAGCGGGTTTACATTTTCACCGATTCGGCGTTCATGAAAGAGGCGGCGAATTCGCTGCTGAAGGTGCTGGAAGAACCTCCCGAGTTCGCAACGATTTTCCTGCTGACGGAGAACGCGGGAGAGCTGTTGCCGACCATCCGCTCACGCGCGATGGTGTTTGCGCTGGCGGCTTTGCCGGTCGAAGAGATCGAGCGCGATCTGGCCCAGCAGCACGCGGAGTGGAAGCCGCAGCAGCGGGCTTTGGTGGCACGGCTCAGCGAAGGCGGAATCGGGCGCGCGCGCGGATTCGATCTTGAGGCCTATGTTGCGGCGCGCGCTCACGCGCTGACAATTCTTGGTACTGGTTTGCGCGGAGGCGACCATGGCGAGCTTTTCAAAGTTACCGAATCGTATCGTCCGGGCGCCGAGGGACGCGCAAAGACAGAGCAGCTTGTGCGCACTTGCTACTCACTTTTGCGCGACTTGATGTTCCTGGAATCGAACGCGGCGGAGATGGTCCGCAACAGTGATATTCAAGCGGAACTCAAGAAACTGGCCGAGTCCGCCGACTTCGAGTGGATTGCCGCGGCTTCCGACCGCCTGGCGGAGGTGGAGCGCGGAATGCGGCGCAACCTGCTGCGGTCGTTGTCGCTCGATGCGTTTGGGTTGGCGCTGGAAAAAGCCTGAGGACCGCCGAGGGACAGCGGATGAGGGGCGGACCGGCCTGACGTTTCCGCTGGAACTTTGCGCTGAATGTTCCCATGGGAACATTCGAAATTGCACAGAATTTTGCGGCGTAAGGTGTTGATTCTTCTAGCCTCCTTCTTGGCGGGTCAATGGATTCAAGGGGTTAGGAGTGAGGAAAATGTCTACTTTCGAGGGGGTCCAATGTCTACTAAAGTAGACTTGACAGGCGCGTCGTGTACTTTGATCCGGTACGCGGCCGCGGAGCAAATGCCTGTTGCGATGCCAGCCTCCCAGTGCTACAAACGAATGAATGGACAAGGTTATCAGCACATACGCGAGCCTCGACCACATGAAGGCCGACGAGTACCGGGACTGGCAAGAACTGCCCGATCATGAACGCATGAACGCATGAGCGCGGTTGCTGAGCTCACCCTTGCGGCTTACAGAATGCGGGAACCGGCCCTCGATGTCCGACGACTTCAAAGAACTCTTGTCCATCTTCAACGCCCAGAAGGTTAAGTATTCTGATCGTTGGCGGGTACGCCGTCTCGCTGCACATGCAGCCACGGGCGACCCAAGGATATCGACCTCCTCATCAAAGGTGAGCCAACGCAGTCCCCAATTACGCCTGGAGTTTGTAACATGGGTGAACGAACCGTCCTAGAATTGGTTGTTGAGATTCGCGATGCATGGGAAGCTCTAAGAAAGCATCTTGAAGTGCCCACGAATCCGTCGAATTCGGCCACAGTGTCGAAACTGCTTGATAGGGCTTATTCTGCGCAGGACGAACTTTCAAGAAGACAGAATCAATTCCCGCGATGATATCGGGCTTCGGCGAATCGAAAACAATCGGTTGGCCCAAAAAACCCTCGTCTCTGCCTAAGAACTGACGATTTTATCGTGCTTGTTGGGCGAAGCCGGTCCTAGGGCTGGCCCGGACGTCCGACCTCGCTGGCGCACCAGCGCGGGTGCCCTATCCTTCGCGCACTTTGCGAACGGGGGGAGTGAATGCCCACACAGTGGGACGAGCGCATGTCGTGTCGGCGCATCGCGTCCCGCCCTTGCAAAGAACGCAAGGACGGGCCACCCGCGGGAGTACAGTCACTGCTAAACTACGTGGAATCTGGCGCGAGGGCTCAGGCTGCGCTGATAGGGTGCAACGCCTCGCAGGGGATTGTGGATTCGATTCCCTAACCGGCGGAAGCAAAGAAGGGATGAGGCCGGGGCAGGTGAACACACAATGAAAGATAGGGTGGAAGGCGGGGAGGTTATATTGGCCTGGATTGCGAAATGCACACTCCTGGTCGTCCCTGCTTCAATATTTCCAAGGGTTTGGACAGCGCATCCCCACATGGCGTTCGGGGTGGGTCTTGGGACTGGAATTGTTTCTCAACACTTCATCCCCCCGAAGGGCAAACCGGTCCACTTGTGCATTCTGCTCATTCTAGCCGCCATCGGGGCTCTGGTCGAAGCAAAGCTTTGAGACGCCGCCGCCACCACCAAACTGCCCACCGAACGCGCCAGCGTGCAGCTCGTCTCCTCCGTGCAACAACTACGTAATGGCCGGTTGCGGAAGTGCAAGCGGAGGTGGCGCCGCAAACACCCCCCCACCACTCACAGTGGGGCAGCCGGCCACGCTAATTGCCGCCCAGCTAAGAGCATATAACCAGTGTGTTGAGTCAAGTCCGTGGCACGAATTTGAACCAGAGAATCCGGAAGTCCCTGAAGCTCCTGAGGGAAATTCGGGCGATATGGGAGTCACTCCTCAAGAAGGCACAGTGCCATTTCCCAGCAATAACGATCTATTCATTTCAACAATGAAGATCTGCTTAAGCCAGAACCCGATGGCAGCATTGGTCCCTGGCTACACTGGGCTACCGCCAGGATCACTATTGTCAGTATTCTGATTTCAGTCTACAGGGAGGTAAGGGTCATGGGGATGAGGCTAACGATCGTGCTCGGTGCCTCTATCGGGCTAGTTGTTTCTGGTGGTGTGTTGGGTCTCCTTTGGTTCGGCGTCTCGGGCGTACTGGAGGTGGGCCACACCGATCTGATGTATGTGCTGTGGCCATCCTCCTTGGTACTCGTCGGAGGATGGCACGCCACCCCCCTGGGCATTCTTATCACTTTTTTTGCGGTGGTAGCGAACTGCTTAGTGTACTCAGGCGTTGCGCTAATACTTCGGTGGGGCCTCGGGTCACTTGCGAAGATTTTGTCAACCCGCCGAACTGCATCATAACGGCCGCCGCAAGCAACGGGTCGCGGGTGGCCCACCCTTCGAGGGCTAGCATGAAAATTGGGTGGCGTCCCGCCCTTGCAGAGAACGCAAGGACGGGCCACCCTTAGCCGTGTTTATCGGAGAGGAAACCAAAACCGAAGGTCGGGCCGTCCACCCAGTGGCGCCGCCGAACTGCATAGGTCCTTCGCGCAACGAACGCGCTCAGGATGACAAGGCATAAAAATACGAGAAGGTATGAATGCTGACAAGCGGAATCCCACGCCCACTTTTTCCACCACTGCTAAGGTTCATTCATCGCCTACATCCGGCCGGTGATTTGCCATCCCGGCTGCACCATCAAACCAATTCAATCAGCACCCGCCGGCCCACCAGTGCCGCGGCGCGCTGCAAACTCGACAGCGTGACATCGCGGTTCGGGTCGAGAATGCGATCTACTTGCGACTGGCTCGTCTTCAGCAACACGGCCACGCGCGCCTTCGAAATCCGTTTCTTCTTCATGGCTTTGGCGAGCTGCCAGGCGACAACCTCCTTGACGGCCTGCGCCTGGGCTTCTTCAAAGATCTTTTCCTCCTTCAGGAATTCGTCGACGCTCGATCCAAGATTCTTCTTGCTCATCGTTCCAGCTCCTTCTGGCGCTCTCGCGCCAGAGCCAAGTCTGCCGCGGGCGTGGCTCGCGTGTTGTAGCGCCCAAAGGGCAAGCAGGCAAGGTCACTATTATGCCTGCCAAAATCAAGTGCGCCAGGGAATTTCGGCAGCGAGCCAGATGACAGGAGCATTCGCGCCAGCTTCTAAATGCAGTGTTTTCATCCGGTTACCGAGATTACTCTGGTGGTTCTATGGCCTTCGGATTGATTGCTCCGCCCTGCCTGCGCGCCTATAATTGAATTACTCTGGTTTAATGATTCTCCGTCAGGTTCCGGGTAGCTAGACCCGAGGGTGAAGTATGTCCTCGCGAAACAAAAGGCACCCGGTTATGCGAAAGCACCTGCAAATCGCACTGATGGCCAGCACCGTATTCGCGACCTCTTTTTCTCTAGCACCCAACGTGTGGGCCGGCACAGGAGCCGATGACGCCTCCGGCCAGACTGCGACCCAAATTACCGCGACCCAGATTACTGCAACCCAGATTACTGCAACCCAGGAAAACGGCCGCAAGGTCTATGTGAACGACTCCGCATCGGCCAGCAAAGCCCGCCACACAGTAGAAGCGCCGGCGCGTTCGCTGATGTACTGGAGCTCCAAAGAGAATCGCTGGAAGCCTGTGCCCGGACCGAATGCGGCGGCGATGCGCGCGGCCCGTTCGGCGGCTGCGGAAGTCAGCCAATACCTTGGCCGAGAGTCGAACCAGTCTTCCACCGAAGGGGTCAATGCAAGCGTCACCGCAAGCATCCTGCCTGCCAACTTCGGCGGCCACGCGGCAACTGCCGAGGAGATTGACGGCGCGATCGCAGCGGCGGCGGCCCGGCATAACGTGGACCCGAACCTGGTGCGCGCGGTGGTGAAAGTGGAATCGAATTTCAATCCCAACGCGGTGTCGCGCAAGGGGGCGATGGGACTGATGCAACTGATGCCCTCGACGGCGCGCGAATTAAACCTGAAGAATCCCTTTGACCCAGAGCAAAACGTGGACGCCGGTGTGCGCCACCTGAAGCATTTGCTGGAAAGTTACGGCGGCGACGTTAAGTTGACCCTGGCCGCCTATAACGCCGGTGCTGGAGCGGTTGCGCGCAGTTCGGGGATTCCGCGCTACCCAGAAACTCAGAACTATGTAAGGCGCATCACGAACCTCTACTACGGCGGCCCCAAATTCGGCTCCGTAGGCGCTTCGCCCGAGCCCGTTCGGGTTGAGCGGGATGCGCGCGGCGTGCTCTACATCAGCAACACGGATTAAGTCGGCAACATCTGTTTCAAGTGCTCTCAGGTACCCGTTCTTGGCAACCAGGTTTTTGGTGCAATCGATTGAGAACGCAAGCTATGGGCCGGCTACGGTGAAGAGCTCATTGCCAGGGCGCAGTTTGTGGGGAGCGCTGCTCTCGCTCGCCATGACTGTCGCCGCTGTGCCGGCGCACGCCCGCGCGCATCACAGCGAGGCGTGGGCGCGCGACCATTTCGCCGCCGCCGAGCGCATGCGCGAGGCGCTCAACGGACGTCCTCCCGCGGATCGCACCCGCCACGACTTCCAGCGCGTGGTCAATGCCTATCGCAACATTTACTTTGGCGCTCCCGCTTCCACCAAAGCCGATCCCAGCGTGGTGGCGGTGGCGGAGACGCTGGTGGAGATGGGACGACGCTTCAACGACGACAAAATTCTGAACGAAGCCATCGCGCAGTACAAGTTTCTGCGCCGGGAGTATCCCGGCAGCAAATATCGCTTCGACGCTCTGTTCACCGCCGGCGAGATTTACAAGGACGATCTCAACGATCCGGATGCGGCGCGCTCGGCGTTTGAGGAATTTCTCCGCCGCTATCCTCACCACCGGCTGGCGGACGATGCCCGCCAGGCGATCGGCCAACTGGATAAGCAAGCCAAGGCCGAAAAAACCGCCAAAGCTGCACAGTCTACGCAACCCGCGCGAACCGCGCAAAAAGCCAACCCGGAGAAAAACGACAAGCTGGCGAAAGAGCCGGCGCCGGCGGAAACCAACGTTCACGCAGCCGACAGTAGTGACGAATCCGCCGACAAACATGCCGCGCGCGTGACCGGCATCCGGCACTGGTCCACGCCCGACTACACCCGCATCGCCATCGACGTGGAGAGCGACGTCACGTTTACGTCGCGGCGCATCGCCGATCCCGACCGCATCTTTTTCGATCTGCGCGGCACCAAGCTGGCGTCCACGCTGGTGGGAAAAAGCTTCGATGTGGACGAACCCTTCCTCAAGAAGATTCGCGTGGCGCAGTTTCAGCCGGGGCGCACGCGCGTAGTGCTGGAAGTCGAAAATCTTTCCGACTACGACGCGTTTCTTTTGCCCGATCCGTATCGCCTGATCATCGATATTCATGGGAAGGACATTCGCGGCAGGGATATTCACGGTAACGATGCCAAAGGCAGGAACGCGCGGCCGAAGCCGGAGACGGACGGAGACGATTCATCCTCAGGAACGGGGGACACGAAAGCTGCGGAGAAGACGGCCCTGCTTGCGGATTCTGCCTCAAACTCCGTGGGGCCGAAGTCGGACCTGCGCTCGCAGGTTGGCAAGGCCCCTGTGACCAGCATGGACGTCGCGGACGATGCCAAGGTTTCGCTTCCCGGCGCGGCAGGTTCAAACCGGAAATCGCAAGCGGCTCCGGTGAAGAAAATTGTCGAGGCTGACGACAATGACGACGAAGATGAGAACGACACTCCCGTGCGGGCGGCGACGCTGGATGTGCCGGATGGGAAGCGCAAGGCTTCGTCTTCATCTTTATCTTTATCTTTATCTTCATCTTTATCCCCGGCAACAGCCGCTTCCAAGAAGCAAACGGCTGACGATCCCGACGGCCACACGAACCCTTCAGCGACAGGCTCGCCCGCTGCTGGGCGGAGTGGAACCAGCCATTCGCAGCGCAGTTCTGCTTCTACCAACGTCGCGTCCCGCAAATCGCAAACGGCTTCAGGCCTGGATATCCGCGAGGCGAAACCGACGGCCAGCGGCGACCGCTCGCTGATCCGGGCCCTGGGGCTGAAGATCGGCAAGATCGTGATCGACTCCGGCCACGGCGGCCACGACACTGGCACCGTCGGCCCCAACGGGCTGGAAGAAAAAGATCTGGTACTCGACGTGGGAAAGCGTTTGGGCAAACTGCTTGAGACGCGGCTGGGTGCGGAAGTGGTCTACACCCGCAAGGACGATACCTTCATTCCACTGGAGACCCGTACGGCAATCGCCAACCAGGCCCGCGCGGATCTGTTCATCTCCATCCATGCCAATTCCAGCCACGATTCCTCGGCGCGAGGCGTAGAGACGTATTATTTGAATTTCACTTCGTCGCCGGAAGCGCTGGAGGTTGCGGCGCGCGAAAACGCGGTTTCCGAGAAGTCGATCTATGAACTGCAGGATCTGGTGAAAAAGATCGCGCTCAAGGAAAAGATCGAAGAATCGCACGAATTTGCCTCCGATGTGCAGGAGTCGCTGCACAGCGGCCTGGCGGCGAAAAGTTCGGCGATTCGCGACCGGGGGGTGAAGAAAGCGCCGTTCATCGTGCTGATCGGCGCGAACATGCCCTCGATTCTGGCGGAGATTTCTTTTGTCAGCAATCCCACCGATGAACACCGGCTGGAAACCGGCGAATACCGCCAGCGTATCGCCGAGTCGCTCTACCGCGGCATCGCCAAGTATGCGAATGGATTGAGTGGCGTGAAGGTCGCCAGCCGGATGGACAAAGCCGCCGGACAATAGCCGGGGAAAACGGTTAGCCCGGAAAACGGCCGCACATCGCTTAGGAAAGCTTCTGCGCTTAGGAAAACTTCTGCGCGGCGAGCCTAAGCCTCGGGCGACGCGCTGCCAACTGCAATTGTTTCCCAGCGGCCTACTGAATGGCGCTGCCTACCTGCGAAAATACATTGCCTGCATTCGAGCCGATCAACCGGATCGTGCCCACCACGATGACGAGAATGACCGCCAGCATCACCGAGTATTCGGCAATGTCCTGACCCTGCTCGTCTGCCCACAAATTTCGAAAAATTTGGCCCATGATTCTCCCCTTGTTATGCTGCTACGTTATGCCGCTACCGATTTCTGAGATCGTGCTGCCAGTAAAGCCGACCGCGGGGTACCGCGAACTTCGAAGTCCGCGGGACTCAATCCCCAAACCTCGCCGGCTTGCGTCATATTCTGCAGACCCACCTGGTACTCGGTGGTTTGTTCGAGCTTCCGGGTCCATACCACGCGGAACTCCATTTTGCGCTGCCGGTAAAAAACGGTGACCTGATCCAGCGCGCTGAACTCGCGGCGGACTGCGCCCAGCCGCACACCCGCGACCGTAACATCAAGAGTGTGAGCCAGTTCATCGAAGACCTTGCCCGAATTGTCTGTGCCGCGCACTCTCACCGGTAGCACTGCTTTCATGCGGCCTTTACGGCGCTTGTTAGTTTCCATAATTCGTGACTGCATAGGTTGCCTAGAGAGAGTGTGCACCGGAGCGCGCAGCTGGGGAATGGCTCCGATGAGGGAGGGACCCGCACGGCTGGGTAGGGGCACATAGGTAACTAAAGTGGCCCTGCTCTCGGAATTGTGAGCGGCCCGGACTGCCAGCGCCGCCTCCGGAAACTTTTCCGCTCTCTGTGGTCTAATAAAAGCAGTGGTCTAATAAAAGAAGCGGTTCTGTGTGCCCACGGTTCGATTCATGAGATCTTCCAGGTCCGTTCCCAGGCTGGCAGTGGCGGTTCTTCTCGTCGGTCTTGCCGCGGCTGCCGATGCGCCCAAGACCGCCTCTGTGCAGGCTCCGCCCATCCTGCCTCAGCAATTCGGCGGCTGGCAGATGCAGGGTGCGCCCCGCACCAGTAAAGATTCCGCAGCCGCAGACCCTGCCAACGCAGCCGTGCTCCACGAGTTTGGTCTCACCGACTTCGAATCTTCCACCTACAAGAGCGACGACGGGCGAACCTTGAAAATCCGCGCGGCGCGATTTGCAGATGCCAGCGGCGCGGTCGGAGCCTACCTGTTCTATCTACAGCCGGGAATGGCTCGCGAGCAGATTGGCGAAAAGGGCGTTTCCGTGAATGATCGCGTGCTGTTCTATCGCGGCAATGTTGTCGTGGACGCGCAGTTCAGCCAGGTCTCGGCCATGTCGGCCGCGGCGTTGCGCGAGTTGGCGGGAGTACTCCCCCGGCCCGTCGGCAATGCGGCAAATCCACCTCCCATTCTGGAGCGGATGCCGGAACGAGGGTTCGTTCCCAATACCGAGAAGTACGCGGCCGGCCCCCTGACCCTGGGCGCGATTTCGTCCCCGCTGGCGGCGAATCTCGTGGATTTCGCCGCCAGCGCGGAGGTGGCGCTCGGCCAGTATTCGGTTTCCGGCGGGCAGGCGACGTTGCTGCTGATCGAATATCCCACGCCGCAGATCGCCGCCGAGCACCTGCGCCGAATTGATGCCGCCAATCACGCGGCTCAACCGCAGGCCGGAGTCGCCGCCATCGAGAATGTCGGCGCGTTTTTCGATAAGCGCACCGGGCCAGTTGTTGCCATCGTGGCTGGAGCGCCCTCCGAGAGCGGCGCGCGGGATCTGCTGGGCTCCGTGAATTACGAAGCCAGCGTCACCTGGAACCAGAACACTTATTTCGACAAAAAGAACAACGTTGCCAACCTTCTGGTCAATGCCATTCTGCTGTGCATGGTTCTCGGGGCGATTTCTTTGGCTGCGGGAGTTGCCTTCGGTGGTATGCGCGTCCTGCTGCAACGCCTTCTCCCAGGAAAAATATTCCACCGTCCCGAACGGGCAGAGTTCATCTCCCTGCACCTGGAAGAGACCGCGGCGCAAGCTTCTTCGCCCGGTTCCCAAGGCGCTTCCAGCGCGCTGAACGGGTCTTAAGTGCTTCAAAAGTATCGGCTTAGGCAAGTTCGAACATATTTTTGTCTCGAATTGATACGCTCTTGCCCAATGTTGACCAAATTTGTAAATTATTGAAAACAAAGACATTTATTTCACAGAAATTGCTTGACACCCCGGTTTTTTGGCTCATAAGATTTCCAAACAGAAAGTTTTGACGGAATCTAAGCCTCCGTTGGAACTATTCTCCCTTGAAAAGAGAAGGCTGCCCACGTTGCCGGGTGGCCTTTTCGTTCTTTTGCCGCTGAGCGTGCGCAACGGAACCAACACTCCGGATCAGTTCCGCACCGAGTCATTCTCATTCAAGGGAACGTTTGTGCTCGGTTTACGTATCATTTGTTAAGGGTAGGGGTTTTGACGATGCGCGCTGGATTCCAGATCAATGCGCGCGGAGGAAATCATGTTTTGCGACGGATGCGGCGGAGCAGTGCAGCCGGGCCAGGCCTTTTGCAACCGCTGTGGGAAACAGATCGTCGGAACGATCACGGTGGTGCCGGCGCGCCCCAACCGTGTGCGGGAACATCTTCAACTGCTCGGCATCTTGTGGTACGCGGTTTCGGCATTTCATGCCGTGAGCGGAGTCATTCTCTATATTGTCGCCAACACCCTCTTTGCCCCGGGCCGGGGAGTGGGGCCACACTTTCTGCACCCTCTGCTATCGGCGGTCGCTATTTCCGTCCTCGCCAAGTCGGCGTTCGGGTTTATCGCCGGATGGGGCTTAATGCAGCGCGAAAGCTGGGCCCGCGTTGTGGCGCTGGTGCTGGCTTTCATCTCCCTGTTTAACATTCCCTTCGGCACGGCCATCGGTGTCTACACCATGTGGGTGCTGCTGCCCGCGAACTCCGGGGAGGAGTACGAAGCTCTGGTCGCCGCCCGTGCCGCGTAACGCAATCACAGCTCGCCAACCTGGTGCGGACCGAGATGCTCGTGTGGGAGGGAACCAATTCACCAAAAGTACCGTCGCCACGCCTGCGGCTAACACCGACCGTTACGTTGCGGGCGTTCAGCACTCGATTGTGAGCGTCAATCCCTTCGCGAAGTTTGGTTGATTTTCGAGTGTGTACAAGTCTTCGTAAGGGCAGCTTGCACACCTCGATCAGAAGGCGCGCCCGGGCCTCCAGGCGAAAGATGGGCAAGCGTTGCCACGTAACCGTCATGACGAAAAACGTACGTTGCGAATCCATGATTCGGATCGTAAGGTCGCAGGGCGGGCATTGAGTGTGACATTCGTCACGCGACGGAAATATCGATTCCAGGCTGGGAAAGACGACCACAGGGGCTGGAAGCCCACAATCTTGACGCGATCTGACGCGGCCCTGGAAGGGCCGCTCTTCCACGGTCGCGCAGGCGGCGCACCTCAACAAAACTCAAAATCCACCGCCGACGTGTCTTAGCTGCACCCGCTCGTGCTGCCGCAACTGCCGCAGCGGTAGCAACTGCCGTTGCGGGTCATGATGCTGCCGCAGAAGCTACATGTGGGGGCATCGCCCAGGTCGATGATGCCGGCCAGCGCGTCGGCGGCATGGACCCTGCCGTGCCCAGGAGGTATCTGCTGCTCAACATCCATCGAACTGCTCCCTCCCGGCAGCCGCCCTTTACCCGGATCATATTCGCCCGGCGCGGACCAGGACTTTGGCCGCAAGTTATCAAACAGCAACTGCTGCTGGTGGGTCAGGAAACGTAACTGCAGCCAACGGAAAATGTAGTCCATGATCGACTTGGCAAAGCCGATGTCGTCATTTCCCGTCCAGCCGCTGGGCTCAAAGCGCGTGTGCGCGAACTTCTCGCACAACAGCTTAAGCGGCACGCCGTGTTGGAGAGCGATGGAAACAGCGCAGGAGAAACTGTCCATTAGTCCGCTGACTGTCGAACCTTCCTTCGCCATGGTGATGAAGATCTCGCCGGGCTCACCATTCGGATAAAGCCCGACGGTAAGATAGCCTTCGTGGTCACCCACCTTGAATTTGTGGGTCACCGACATGCGCTCCTCAGCCAGTTTGTGCCGCACCGCCCGTGGAGGTCCGTTCAGGGTTTGTTCTTCCTGTGGCGCCCCGGCCCGCGAATCTTCTTTACTCGAGTTCGCGGTCTTCGTCCCCGCCGCCGAGAGCGGCTGCGACTTCTTGCAGCCATCGCGGTAAACCGCAACCGCTTTTAAGCCAAGCTTCCACGCCTGCAGGTAAGCTTCCATGATGTCTTCCACCGACGCGTTCTCGGGAAGATTCACGGTCTTCGAAATCGCCCCGGAGATGAAGGGCTGCGCCGCCGCCATCATGCGCAAGTGTCCCATGTACGCAATCGACCGCGTTCCCTTCGCCGGCTTGAACGAGCAATCGAACACGGCAAGATGATCGTCTTTAATATGCGGCGCCCCTTCAATCGTGCCCGTAGCATCGATGTAGCTGACGATCGCATTCGCCTCATCGTGGTCGTAACCCAGCTTGAACAGCGCCGTCGGCACGGTCTGATTCACGATCTTGATCATTCCTCCACCCACCAGCTTCTTAAACTTCACCAGCGCCAGATCCGGTTCCACGCCGGTTGTAGCGCAGTCCATCATGAAGCCGATGGTGCCGGTGGGGGCTAAGACGGTTACCTGGCTATTGCGGTAACCGTGCTTTTCGCCGTGAGCTAAGGCTTCGTCCCAGCACTGTTTGCTGGATTCGTAGAGCGCGGCGGGGACGTTGGATTTGTTTATGTTGTTGACGCTGGCGCGGTGCATGCGGATTACATCTAAGAACGGCTCGCGATTGATGTACCAGCCGGGGCAGGCTCCGCCGGGCATGGCGTTGGAGCCGAGATTGGTCTCGGCGAGGCTCTTTTTCGTGGCTTCGGTTGCGGGCGACAGGGGCTCGCATTGTTCGGCGATTCTGGAGGACTGCAGGTAGGCTTCGCCGCACATGATCGCCGTGACGCAGGCGGCGTAGTCGCGGCCGGCATCGGAATCGTAAGGAAGTCCGGCGGCCATGAGCAGCGCGCCGAGGTTGGCATAGCCGAGACCGAGCGGGCGATAGTCATGGGAGTTGCGCATGATCGTTTCCGTGGGATAACCGGCGTTGTCGACGATGATTTCCTGCGCGGTGATGAGAATATCGACGGCGTGGCGGTAGGCCTCCACGTCGAATGTGCCGTTGGGCGCGAACTTCAGCAGGTTAAGGCTGGCGAGGTTGCAGGCAGAATCGTCGAGGAACATGTACTCGCTGCAAGGATTCGAGGCGTTGATGCGGGCGGTGTTCTTCGAGGTGTGCCAGCGGTTGACGGTGGTGTCGTATTGCATGCCGGGATCGCCGCAGTGCCAGGTAGCTTCGGAAATCTTCTTGAGAAGATCTTTGGCTTTGTACGTCTTCATGACATTGCCATCGCGCACGGACTTGGTGGAGAAGTCGGTGTCGCGGACGACGGCGTACATGAAATCGTCGGTGACGCGGACGCTGTTGTTGGCGTTCTGGAAAAAGATGGACGAGTAAGCGTCGGAATCGGGAGAAGAACCGTCGTAGCCTTGGGCGACGAGCGCGTGGGCCTTGGCTTCTTCTTTCTGCTTGCACTCGATGAAGTCAACGATGTCGGGATGGTCGACGTTGAGGATGACCATTTTGGCGGCGCGGCGGGTTTTGCCACCGGACTTGATGACGCCGGCGAAGGCGTCGAAGCCTTTCATGAAGCTGAGGGGGCCGCTGGCCGTGCCTCCGCCGCTAAGACCTTCGGTCTGCGAGCGCAGCGTGGAGAGATTCGTGCCAGTGCCGCTGCCCCACTTGAACAACATGCCTTCGGTTTTGGCGAGGGTGAGGATGGAATCGAGCGAATCTTTCACCGAGTTGATGAAGCAGGCGGAGCACTGTGGCTTGCTATAGCCGGTGACGCCGAATTCAACTTGCTGAGTTTGCGGATTCCAGTGCCAGTTACGGCCGTCGGAATTAGGCTCGATGCGATCGCAGCCCACGTTGAACCAGACGGGCGAGTTGAAGGCGGCGTACTGGCGGACGAGGATGTGAGTCAGCTCGGCGTGGAAGGTGGCGCCGTCTTCGGGAGTTTTGAAATAGCCCTGAGCTAATCCCCAGTCGCGGATGGTTTCGGCGACGCGGGTGACGAGCTGGCGGACGCCGGTCTCGCGCTCGGGCGTGCCGAGCTTGCCGTGCAGGTATTTGGAGGCGACGATATTGGTCGCGGTCACGGACCAGTCTTTGGGGACTTCGACATCTTTCTGCTCGAAGATCGGGATGCCCTGGGCATCGGTGATCTGAGCGAGGCGGACATCCCACTCGATTTCGTCGAAGGGGGAAACGCCGGGCTTGGTGAAGAAGCGGCGGAAAGACAGGCCGGGAGCCTTCTTTTTGGCGGGAGTGGCCAGGGTCGGGGTGGTGGTTTCGGCAGTAGTCTTCAGTTCGGGCATGGGGCTCTCCATTAAGTATTAGATTCTGTGTGTCGCGGGCCGATTCGGGCATCCTTGGCGGTGGACGCGGGAATTAAGGCCGTTCCTTGGTTCGAGTATTGTTTGTAAAGACCTGATTCTTTCGCCCCTTTGGGGGCTGGTTTCGATTACCGCGCCGTCCCTACGGGACTCGGTTCCCACTGCCGACGGCCTATCCCGGACTTACGTCCGGGGCTAGATGCCGCCCTTGGCGGCTGGATCATCGTGGCTCCGGTCAGGCTTTTTGCCCAACGAAGCCGGCCCGGCTGCACCCTCCGGGGGGCTAAAGCCCGGATCATCTCTGCTTCCTCTCGCGGCGCTGAAGCGCCGCTCTTCCACGGTGCTGCTCACGTCTGCGAGGAGACTCCATGCAAATCTCGAATCGAATACCCACCGAGCGGCGAAAAGGAAAGACTCCCTTACTCGCCGCCGGTTCAGCGGGACATGCGCCAACAATTCTTTGGTTTTAGTCGAGCCCCCGGGGGAGGGTCGGGGGAACGGCCACCGCACTAACACCAGCCATCGGCTTCAGGCTCCCGGCTTCGGCTTTCGGGCTTCGGCTTTCGGCTCGTACCGGTTTGTTTTGTCATGGGGAGGGGGCACCGGGTCACCTCTGGCCCGGTACGATCCCCCCTTCGAGTTGTGTGGTTGAGTAGCTGTTTCTGCTGTTTTCTGCTTCTGTTGTCTTATCCCAGGAAATTCGCCCCGTTCCCGCGAGGCGAAAATCACCTTATGGGATTGCAAAGTTACTCCCGTGGATTGTGCCTGTCAAGGGATAAATACCATATATTGTACTTATCTTGTACCCCAACAACGACGGGCAAGTCCGAGGGGGAACGCGATGGCGAGGACTGGATTTCCACAGTGAGGGGTACGAATTGCGAATTGGCGACGACATTTCTTCGGCTCCTCCGGGGCTTTTCGGCTTCCGTTTACCGGGGCTGGCGCAATCCGGGACGGTGCACGCGAGATCCCTTTCGGCCTCGCTCAGAGCAGGCTCTCGCCCCGCTGGTAAGAACGCGGGGCTTCGGGTTGAAGCCTGGGTTCCACGACGGCCCGCGCATGGCTTCGGTGGCTGCGTTCTTCCGCCGCTCCACACGGTCTGTCTCACGGCTTCCTCATCTCATCGAGCAGTTGGCTAGAGAAGCCGCAGGCCGGCGCCGGGGGAACGGCGGTCGCGACAGGGGTTGGGGAGGTTTGCGAGAGAGAGTGGACGGGAGCGGGAGGCGGGATGGACTCGCGCCGGACTCCGTGGGCTTTGACCCGGTGAATTCTGACTGGGTGAACTGTGACTTGGTGAACAGTGACTGAGTGAACTGTGACTTGGTGAGCTGTGATCTTGTGAACCTTGATGGTTCGGACTTCGAGTCCTCAAAGTTTGACTCGGTGAAGGTTGCTTCGGCGAACATGGGGACGTAGATGTCTTCAAAAATCTGCCGGGGGGCGATGCGGAGAAGGCCGTCGGAAGATTCGACGAGGTAGTCGCCTTTGCGGCCGCTGTGCCGGCGGCCGAGAGGGTCGGTGAAAGTGAGACTGGCGCAGAGTTGTTTGGCGTTGACCAGGAAGCGGGTGCGGTAAGTGATCCAGGGATTGTTCGCTTTCATTGATCGGTTCTCGGTGTCCAGTTGCCAGGTGCCAGTTGTCAGTTCCTTATTGGGGCAGAACTTTCCCGGAGCGCGACGATTGCTCTTCCCCGAACCTACTTTTTGCTGGACTACTTAGCGTGAATGAGTTGGAGAGGCGGCTCGTTACTTACTACTCGTTGCTCACTGCTCGTTGCTCATTCTGAGTGGCCAGTGCCGATTGCGTCCCGACCGGATTGGGGTCCGCGGCCGGGTGGGCGATGCAAATTTTCTTGCGAGGGCGAAACAGACTGTACGGCGGAAAAGACGCGGGGTCAATTCAATATTTTTGGTGCAATTGAGGAAATGCGAGCGACGGATTCGGAGGGATGGAGAGGAGTCCAGGAGACGCTCGAAGATTTCGCGGCAAGCCGCATGGGGAGGCGGGTTCCGTTTGTGTGCAGGGGCGAGGGAGAAAACCGCCGGGAGCGAGCGGGTGGATTGTTCACAGCGGGTGCACAGGAAATGCAGAAAGGCAGTTGCCAGTCGTCAGTTGCCAGTCCTGCGTTCCCAGTTCTCGACTTTGGTTGTGGGGAGTGACTGGGGACGGCTTCAAAAGAATTGGGCCGGATGGGGGATCCGGCCCGAGGGCTAGGAAACATTCTTACAAGAAATTTCTTACTGAAAACTGAGAACCGAGAACTGAGAACCGAGAACTGAGAACCGAGAACCGAGAACTGCCTTCCTTACTTGCCGGTGAGGCCGTTGGGGACGCCCAGGCCGGTGCAGAAATCCCAGCCGGCTTTGGCGCTGTGAGTGCCGCAACTGTCGAGAGTGATGTCGGTGAAGACGGAAGTGTCGCCGAGCTCGCTGTACATCTCAGTGTTCTGAGCGTTGCTGCTGGCGTTGAAAGTGCCGGCGCTATTGACGATGCCGGCCCAGGAGGGGGCGGAAATACTGGTGCCTTCGACTTCTTCCCATCCGGCGCCGCACGTGCCGCCGCCGGTGTTGTAGATGGCGGTGGGAGTTCCGGCGTTGAGGGCGACATCGGGGACGCCGCGGCGGGTGCCGATAATGCCGGAGAGCGAAGTCTGGAAAGAAGGAAGAGGTTCGACGGAACTCTCGCCACCGCCACCGTCAAGCCAGGCAGTTTGCTGGGTGTAGTCGCCAAATTCGGTGCGGTCGATGACGGTGCCGCCGACGGCAACGACGTTGGGAGAGGTGCTGGGATAAATGGTTCCGGGAGCATCGCCGGAGGAGGCGAAATAGGTGACGTTGGGCTGAGTGAAGTTGGAGTCGTCGGCGGTTTCGCCGGAGGATTCGGATCCGCCCCAACTCATGGAAACTTCGCCTTTGAGATTATGGTGGGCGATGAGTTTGTTGGCGGCCTGGATGGCGGTGTAGAGAGCGTTGCCGTTGTTGGCGGCTTCCATGAGAACGATGATGGCGTTGGGCGCCATGGCGTGGGCGTATTCGATGTCGAGACTTTCTTCGAGACCCCAGTTGCCATCGCCGCCGGTGCCGGTGCAACCGGAGGTGGGCTTGCTGCCGCTGGCGTACATCTGATGGAACTTTGCCGGGGCCAGACCGAATTGGGCGGAGAAGGTGGCGAGATCGGCGGCGGCGGTGGGATAGTCATAAGCGTCGACAATGACGATGACGCCGCTGCCGCCGGTGGGCACGGCGGTGGTTCCGGCGATGGGGCAGCCGGGATTGATGACGGAAACGAGACCATAGATGCAGGCGAAGGTGGCCGGGTTCTCGCCGGCGGGAGTGGTGAGCGGATGGATGAGCTGATCGGGGTCGGTGAGGCGGATGTTGGTGTGGAATTGGCGAGTAATCTGGGCGGTGAGCAGACTGGCCGAGGCGAGCGCAGCAACGGCCAGCAAGGCAGCGCGTAAGGTGTGGTTCACTGGGATCCTCCGAGTGGGCATGTTTTTCGTTTTTCTTCTGTCGTTGTTTCTCGCGTTTCTGCGTTTCTGTGTTTTGAATTTCTGGGAGCGAGAGACCGATGCAACCTGCGCGAACCTGGTAGCGGCGCCACGGGCTGCCAAGAACGATTCGATTGCGTAGACGGGCTGGCCCGAGAAACAGGCGGAACGGCAAGGTGTCCGCAGGCAAGAACTGTAGCACGGAAAGGGAGCAGGCTTTTTGTCAAAATTGTGTAAAAGGATTTGGGGCGCGTGCGCAAACAAGTGGACGGGGCTCGGCGAGCCGACGGTTAAGCTCTGGAAGAGAATGGAGCCGACGAGCGGACTTGAACCGCTGCCGGAACCTGTGCCGAACCGGCCCAGCAGTTTAGATCGGCTGGACCGCGTCAGTCTTCTGAAACTGTGGGACAGAGCGGAGCAGATCTTCGCGCATCGAACTTCCCAGGACCTGCAATGTTTCCGTGAGCAAGGTCGTTGGCCGGAGCAGCTCGGCAGTCTGCATTATTCAAATATCAACGGCGTTCTGCACGTTGAATGGCGAGTCGAGCCCGAGGAGGACGCCGGGCACGCACTCGGAGCTTCCTAACACCGGCCCCTTGAAACACGAATTCGTCAGATCATGACTACGAGAAGCCTACTCAAACGACTCGAAAAGGCTGAAGAGGCCGCCAGAACACAATCTAAGTGCTCTCCAGACTGCGTTTGCTTCCCGGAGAAAGAACAACCATTTTTCTGTTCACCCTTTGAGGAACCAATCGCTGCCAGAGTGAAATGCCCTCTGCACGGTGATCGGTTCACGCGCCAACGATTCTTCGTTTATGTAGCCGCGTGGCGGCGAGAGAAGGAGCCGGCCCGCAGACAACGCCTGAGCGCTCAGTATCGCAAGGCATGGGAGGCCAGTTTTGGGTTCTAGTTTGTGGCCAGATGCTCTGGAAGAAGAATGATTCTGCCCAATTTCGAAGACCGCTGCCGACCCATGGCTTTCATTGACTTACCCGTTTCACCGACGTAAGATTTGCCCCTAATGCTCGGCCAGACTATCTCGCACTACCGCATCGTCGAGAAACTTGGCGGCGGCGGAATGGGTGTCGTCTATAAGGCTGAGGACACCCGGTTGCGCCGCTTTGTCGCGCTCAAGTTCCTGCCCGATGACGTGGCCAAAGACCCGCAAGCTCTCAGCCGCTTCCAGCGCGAAGCCCAGGCTGCTTCCGCTCTGAACCATCCGAACATCTGCACCATCTATGACGTCGGCCAGGAGAATGGGCAAGCTTTCATTGCCATGGAATATCTGGACGGCGTGACCCTGAAACACACGATCGAGGGCCGTCCATTGAAGACTGCAACGCTGCTCGATCTGGGTACTCAGATCTCGGACGCTCTCGATGCCGCGCACTCCGGCGGAATTGTGCACCGCGACATCAAGCCTGCGAACATTTTTGTGACCCAACGAGGTCAGGCCAAGGTTCTCGATTTTGGGTTAGCAAAACTCACCCCGCACGCGAGCCATGTCGTGGACGGATCGGTCCCCACTGTGGGCGTACCTACCGCGGTCAGCCCCGATCAACTTACTACTCCGGGAACGGCGATGGGAACCATCGGCTATATGTCACCCGAGCAGGCGCGCGGCGAGCCTCTGGACAATCGCAGTGATCTGTTTTCGTTCGGAGTCGTGCTCTACGAAATGGCAACCGGCAAGCAGCCGTTCTCCGGAGCGACCTCGGCGGTTATTTTTGAAGCAATTCTGAACAAGATACCTGCCCCGCCGATCCAGTCGAATCCGGAACTGCCGCCGCAGATGGAAATTATTCTGAACAAGGCGCTGGAAAAAGACCGGGAGCTGCGCTGCCAGAGTGCGGCGGAACTTCGCGCCGACCTGAAGCGCCTGAAACGGGATACCGATTCGCAACGCCCCTCCTTAGCTCCCGCTGCGCTTCGCACTCGCGAGGAAGGTCAGCCAGAGGTCGCCCCTGACCCTCGCTGGCGTGGGCGCATTGTGGCATGGGGCGCTGCCGGCCTTCTGGTTTTGGCCGCCGCCTTCGCTGGTGGTTATCTGGCGGAACGCCGGCCCATTCCACCGCCTGCCACGTATCGCCAGATCACTTTTCGCCGGGGCACGGTCCGCATGGCTCGCTTCGCTTCCGATGGGCAGAGTGTCGTGTACAGCGCGACTTGGGAGGGCGGCCCGCTGGAAGTTCTCGTTGCCCGGCCGGAAAGCCTGCAATCGCGTTCGTTGGAGCTACCCGGCGCCGAGATTCTGGCGATTTCTTCCACCGGAGAGCTGGCCGTGCTGCTCCACAGCCAACAAATTCGGTCCTACATCCACATCGGCACATTGGCGCGAATGCCTCTGGCCGGAGGTGCTCCCCGTGAGATTCTGGACGACGTGCAGTGGGCCGACTGGTCCCCCGATGGAAACACCCTCGCCGTTGTGCGGGACGTGGGCGGCCAAAGCCGCCTGGAGTTCCCGATCGACAGGGTTCTTTACCAGACGGGTGGTTGGATCAGCGACCCGCGCGTCTCGCCCACGGGGAAATGGGTCGCCTTCGTTGACCATCCTCTTGCCGGTGATGATGCGGGCTCGATTACGCTGGTTGATCTTGCGGGCAACAAGAAAACTCTGTCCAGCGAGTTTTATACCGCCCAAGGTGTCGCGTGGTCTCCGGACGGCAAGGAACTTTGGTTCACCGCAACCGTCACAGGCATCGATCGTGTCGTCTACGCCGTGGACCTCTCGGGGCACCAGCGTTTGGTGGCACGAGTCCCTGGCGATTTGAGACTGCTGGATATTGAGCGTGATGGAAGGGTCCTGCTGGCGCGTGACAATACACGGCGGGGATTGATCGGACTGGCCGCTGGGGACACCTCAGAGCGTGATCTCTCTTGGCTCGACTGGTCTTATCCCTCCGACCTCTCGCTGGATGGGAAAACGTTGCTTTTCAGAGAAGAAGGAGAAGGGGGCGGACTTCGATACACCGGCTACCTTCGCCAAACCGACGGATCACCCGCCGTGCGCCTGGCCGAGGGCAGGGCGTTTGCATTGTCAGCCGATGGACGATGGGTGCTTTCGACAACCGGTGACGAAGCCGGGAAGCTGGTAGTGCTTCCGACCAGGGCGGGAGAGCCCAAAGTATTATCCGGAAAGCCCATGAACTACATCGGCGCTCGCTGGTTCCCCGACGGCAAACACTTCCTTTTCTCCGGCAACGAGCCCGGTCACGGAGTACGCCTTTATGTCCAGGATCTAGTGGGAGGAGAGCCGTTGGCCATTTCGCCGGAGGGGACCTACGGACTAGCGTATTTGATCTCGCCCGACGGTCAGGAGGTCGCGGCAGTCGGTCCCGATCAGAAGGGCTATCTTTACCCCGCTGGTGGTGGAGACCCACGTCCCATTCCAACTCTTGGCGCAGGCGAGTTGCCTGTGGCCTGGAGCAACGACGGCCATTCTCTCTTCGTCTACCGCTCTGCGGAGTTGCCCGCCAAAGTCGACCTGATCGAACTCTCCACGGGACGGCGAACCCTCTGGAAAGAACTGCGCCCATCTGATCCCGCGGGAGTTGAGTTCATCGGCCCTATCTTAATGACTGCCGACGCAAAAACCTACGTGTACGGCTATCGCCGCTTGCTCACCGACCTTTACGTGGTCGACGGACTAAAGTAGCGAGCCCAGAGAACATCAAGGCACTTTGGACGAGACGAATCTTCCAGCCATGCCTGACCTGCTCGCACAAAAATTGTCTACTGACGGGATGAGAAGGCCGGTTTCCGACGGGATGCTGTAGGCTCCCAAGTTATCGACGTGCTCGAAGCACAAGAGATGCTTTTGGGCTACGCGGCAGGTATCCAGTCTGTGCGAACCAAATTGGCCGCAGAAAGGGCCTCAAAACTTGCGACTTTCACATTCGTCAGCGCTTCACCCAACCGTTTGATGCGGTGCAAATTTGGCGCGCACCTTCCGGCTCGGTTATTGGATGATGACCACGTTCATGCTCCAGGGAGTGAGAGTCAGGGTTAGAGGCAGGGTCTGAGCGCCCATGCTGGAAGTAGTTGGCGGGGCCCATGTGCTCGTCCCCGCCGGGTCCGGCGGAGTGCCGGTCGGCGAACCCGACAGGTCGTAGATGGCCTTGTCGTAGGTGGTGACGTTCACGCTGGAAGAGGAGCTTTTGCCCGAAAGCGTGATTGTCACCGGCTGGGAGGTGGTTTCGTTGTCGTTGAACAACAGCAGGGCCGTGCCGTTGGGGTTGGTGGCCGCATAGGCTCGTACGTCGGTCGTGTCGCCGGCGACGGTCGCCGTCAGCACCGTCTGGCCGTTGACGGCCATCTGACTGAATAGCTGAAACGCGCGCGCCGTGGGAGACATGGAGCCGAGGGGGCCCGCGCCCGGACAGGTGGGATCCTCCGGTCCATCGGAGAAGACATTGTAGGCTCCGAAATCCTGCCATCCATAGAGCGGCGTACTATCGTTTCCGTTGGTGCCGTTGCAATTGCCGAAGCCAATCCACCAGGTCAGACGCGAGACTCCATCGTTCATCATCTCGCCCAGCACCTGGCCGGCATACAGACCCTGGGTAATCGACCAGCTCTGCTTGCCCGGATTGCTATAAGGTCCTCCGATCTCGCCCACGTAAATGGGCGTGTCCGGAGTCCCCCACTCGGCCAGTTCCGACCTGAGTGTGTTGATGTTCGTGGTCAACTCCTGCGCCGCCTGCTGCACCAGGAAGGTATCGCTTTCCTCGCCCGGCGTCTCCGGATAATAGTGATATTCCACGAAGTCATAAAACCCCTTGGCATTGGCCAGCACGGTGTTGTCCCATCCGCCGGTCGTGTTATCCGCGTCCACATCGATGCCGACCAGCGTGTTCGGGCTGGCCGTCTTAATCGACTGGTAGTAGCCGGTTGTTCCCACCACCGCGGCAGCGTACATTGTGGGCTCGTTCGGAATGGAGTGCAGGTCGTACTCCCAGCTCCCATACTCCTCGTTGCCCACCGTCATATGGCTCACGGTGATGCCGTCGGCCAGTGCGGTCGTGACCCAGGCGGCAGCTTCGCTTGGTTCGCCGCCTCCGTTGCAGGCTTGGTTCGAGCCGTAATTCGCCGTCAACGCCACATCGAGGTTAGCGGGATCAGCCATGTCGTTGACGAAATTCGAAAACGTGTCATTCGCATCGGCATAGCCGCCATCGCACAGAGAATTGGTCGCCCAGTGGTAGAGGTCGGAATCCGATCCGCCCGGCCAACGCACCTGGGTGATGCCGGCGGCCTGGAAAGCATCCACAATTCCAGTCTGGTTGGAGACCAGATCGTACCAGACGGCCATGTTCATTCCCAGCAGCTTGTCGGTCACGGCGGGGCCGCTGCTCGTCAGGTCCACCGTCACCGAGGTAGCGACGGTTCCCGTTACTGTTACCGTGGCCGTCGCGGTCACCGCTGTACCGCTGGCATTGGTCACGGTGAGGGTGTAAGTGGTGGTCGCCGTGGGGCTCACGGTCCCGCCCACGCCGCTGGTGACTGGAAGATTGCCGGGAGTGATGACGCCTGTGCCGTTGGCGAAGACGCCCGTCAAAGTCGCGCTGGATCCGGTCGTAATGGTCGTCGGACTTGCGGTGAAGCTGGCGATCGTCGGCGCGGGGTTCACGCTGATGGTGGCCGTCGCGGTCACCGCTGTCCCAGTCGTGGGAGTAACGGTCAGCGTATAGGTGGTGGTCGTCGTCGGACTCACGGTTACCGCTACGCCGCTGGTGGCTTGAAGATTGCCGGGGGTGATGACGCCTGTGCCGTTGGCGAAGACACCGGTCAGAGTCGCGCTCGATCCAGCTGTAATGGAGGTGGGAGTTGCGGCGAAGCTGGTAATTGAGGGCGGCGGAGGCGGCGTTTGGTTGCTCGACGACCCACTGCCGCAGCCGCTCAAACCTGCCAGGCCCAGGCTGAAAGTCATGGCCAGCGGAGCTAGAACAAGAATACGTTTCATGGGATTCCCCCTGTCTAGGTCAGGTAGAAAGCCAGCGCCCGCTCCGCGGGATGTGTGGAGCAGCCAAGAGTAGCAAAAGAGCCCCCATTAAGCCAAGCCAGTGTCCTGTACAATTTTGCTTCCCATGAGTGCATTCGCAAAATGGTGGCTGGGAGCGGCTGGCGCGCTGCTGCTGGCTCTGGCGGCGCAGGCCGAACCGGCCGCCAAGCTCAAAGCCGCTGACTACGTCAACGACTTTGCTCATGTTCTGGACCAGAACACGGTCGCGCAGATTGATGAGATCTGCCGGCAGATCGACGAGAAAGCCCACGCCCAGATCGCGGTGGTGACCGTCCACTCCCTCGATGGCTCAGATATAGAAAGCTACGCTGTCGATCTGTTCCATCAGTGGGGTGTCGGAAGCAAGTCCACTAACCGCGGAGTGCTGATCCTGTATGCGATTGACGACCATCGCGCCCGGATTGAGGTTGGCTATGGGCTGGAGCCAATCCTGCCCGATGGAAAAGTGGGCGGGTTTCAGCGGGAAGCGATTCCGCTCATGCGGAGCGGCAACTACAATCAGGCGCTACTGCTGGTCACCTCGCGCGTCGCGCAGGTCATAGCCCAAGACGCAGGAGTTCGACTCACGACTCCGCAACCAGCGCCGGCTCCGGCGGAACCGGCGGAGCAGCCGGGCAAAGGGATATCGGCCGGCGGGATTCTCCTGCTTATTGTCATCGTACTCATCGTTCTTTTTACTCCGCTCCGCAGCGTACTTTTCTGGATGCTTTTTTCTGGAATGTTTGGAGGTGGATCCAGGGGTGGCGGCGGCTGGGGCGGAGGAGGGTTTGGCGGCGGGGGCGGTTTTGGGGGATTCGGCGGCGGTAGTTCTGGTGGCGGCGGGGCTAGCAGCAGTTGGTAGTCAGCGAGGACGCAAATGGTTCCTGAGAAAAAGATCAGCGAATTTGTCAGCCGGCTGCGGGTAGCGGCTGGGGCGAACCTGGAGAGTGTGATCCTGTTCGGATCGGCAGTTGCGGGAGATTTTCATCCTGAGTTCTCGAACGTGAATCTGTTCTGCGTGATTCGCGACAGCTCATTCCGTGCATTGCAAGCCCTAACCCCTGCCGTCAAGTGGTGGGACGCGCAGAAGCAGCCGCCTCCTCTGTTCATGACCCGCGACGAGATCGAGCGCTCCACCGATGTGTTTACGATCGAGTTGATCGACATGCAACAGCACCACCGGGTTCTGTTCGGCGAAGATGTTGTTCAGGGGTTGTCGATTCCAGCAAACCTGCACCGCGTCCAGCTGGAGTACGAGCTGCGGGAAAAGCTCGCGCTGCTGCGCCAGCACCTGCTTCTGGCCGCAGACAACGATTCGCGCCTGTGGGAATTGCTGCTACGATCGGTATCATCGTTCGCCACGCTCTTCCGCCACGCGCTCATCGTCCTCGGTCACGATGCCCCGATTGGAAAGCGCGAGGCAGTACAGGCATTGTCAAAGCAGATTGGGTTTGACGCCTCGGGCATTCTGCAGGTGCTGGACGTGAGAGAGCGGAAATCCGACCGCAGGAAGTTCGATGTGGCGGACGTTTTCCCGCGATATCTGTCAGCGCTGGAGCGGGTAACTACTGCAATTGATAAAATGCTGGACTCGGGTGCCGCGGGGTCTTCGTAGAGTATGCGGATGCTGTACTTCAGGAGAATCTTATGAACAAGGCGCTGATCGCGGTCGTCGTCATCGTGGTATTTCTATTGCTGGTAGTCTTGTTTACTTTTGGCCAATACGTAAGTGTGAAGAATACGCTGGTCAGCAAGAATGAGGCGGTAAAGGCAGCCTGGTCGCAAGTAGACATTGTGCTGCAACGCCGCGCCGACCTGATCCCCAATTTAGTAGAGACGGTGAAAGGCTACGCGCAGCAGGAAGTGACAGTGTTCGGCGATATCGCAAAAGCACGCTCTGCCCTTCTTTCCGCGGGCACGCCGCAAGAAAAGATCGCGGCCAACGGTCAGCTCGATGGAGCGATCGGCCGCCTGCTGCTGATTGTCGAGAACTATCCTCAGTTGAAGTCCAACGAGAATTTCCTGCGCCTGCAGGATGAACTCGCGGGCACGGAGAATCGCATTGCGGTCGAGCGCAAACGCTACAACGACACTCTGCGCGACTACAACACCTACGTGCAGCAATTCCCCAACAGCGTTTTCGCGGGCATCGCGGGTTTCAAACCGAACGAGGCTTACTTCGAAGCTTCACCAGGATCGCGCGAAGTTCCGAAGGTAAACTTTTCAAGTCCGGGGGCAACGGCTCCGCAGGCGAGTCCTCAACCGGTCCCGGTACATTAGCGGGGCGGCCCGGACGTGCGGGACATCTCGCGCGCAACCATTCGCAATGGAGGCTCCGCCGGATCTCTTGCAAGTTGTTGAGGAGATTGGTGGCGGCGGTTGGACTCGAACCAACGACCTACGGATTATGAGAGCGCTCAGGCCCGGTGCGACCTAGAGTGTTTCGACGCAGAATCAATAACTTCCGTTCGGGTCCCTCCGCCTCAGAGCGGGTAAATTCGTTCTATGACATACCTCTGTTCCCCACTCGGTTCCCCGATGTTCTCGCGTTGCGGCCGATCTCGGCATCAGCGGGTTATTCGTCACCCTTTGAAACAGCGACAAACAACCCCGTCCCGCAGGACCAAGAAGTGTTGCACCTTGGGATTTTCTGTTTTTCTTGCTACTCAACGCTTTAGCGGTCATTTGGACCGCCTCGACCGTCGGAGTCTGTTGCACCTAGAATGTGCTTCGCCACAGGCTGGCTTCGTATCTTGTTCGCAGCAAGACCGATCCGAAGACTGTGTAGACTTTGCTCTGTCACTCGAACGTTAAGACAACGCTGAAGCTGTAGGGGAGGCGGCCTTCCCGACGCTCCAGACTAGCCCCGGTAATCACCAGGCTTGGGTAGCCGTATCCGGCCTCACTGACCCCCAGGATGCAAAAGACTTCGCCCGCAGGCTCAGGAAAGGCTCCGGGGCCGATGCGACCGCCTCTGGCGCCACGCGCATTGCCGGCACCACGAACTACAAACGCAAATACGAACCCGATTTTCCCAAAGTGGCCATCCTTAACACCGCCCCCGGCCGTGTGGTCTCCCCCTCCGAGCTGGAAGCACTGGGGCTGGTCGCTGAGCCTGAGCCGGTAAAACCTGCCACCGTCATCCCCCTTCGAGTTTCCCGCAGGCACGCGAATTCGGTACGCGCCCGCAAATGGCCCGACTATCAGCGCTGCCTGGATCGCGCTCCGCGTAACAGACTTGCGCGTACATGCGCCCAGGATCCGGCCGTCCTTCATGACGGCATTCTCGGAAATGCGATGAACGCCGCTCCGTAATCGAATTCTTCCCAAAAAAGAAGCGCTCGGCACCCCCTCGGGGCCGCCGAGCGATTTCTACTACTGGCCCTATTTCGATTCCTTAGTGATCGCATCCGCAGCGTTGCCGGCCACGACCCAGCTTGCCGACCCGGCGACGACGGCTTCATCCTCGAACCAGAGGAATCCGAAATCGTCGATGCACTCCGGAAAATCCGGCTTGATGATGATGTATCCCGGAATTACGGCGCCCGGAATGTAAGAGTTGTCGGCGCGGTTGTTGCTGTACGTCTTCGTCTTCGAGACCGTACCGACGCCAGCCACATACGAAGTGCTGGACACCGGGTGGGTGCCGAGAACGTAATTGACGGCTCGAAGTGTATATTCGGAGCTCACAAGATCTGGAAACGCCTTGTGCAGGAAGAACATCCGGATAGCCATGTCAACCACGGCGCCCGATCCGCCCCAGGTGCCCAGGCTCGGGGGCACGCCGAACGGGGTGACGTCCAACTCCTTGTCCAGACCTGCCATGTATATCTTCACCGCTTCCCGCATTTGATCTTTCGCGCCCGCGTCCAGGTAAGGCAATGCTCGGACTGCCGTCCAACCTCGGAAATCCATCTGCTGCGGGGTGATCATCTGAGGGAACAACTCCTTCAAACGGGACTTGTAGGGCTCGGCACCATTTGTGGCAATGGTCAATTCCAGAGCCGCAGCCCAGTCCTGTCCGACGCGAAAGCCGCCACGGCCGAAGCCGGTCGGCGGAGCTGTTGGTGCGCTCGTCGTGCCAGAACTTGTCGGAGCGCCTGAGCTGCCCCGTCCGTTACGACCGCCTTGGGCGCCAGACACCACCCCCTGAGATGCAGCCAGCACGCCTCCTCCGTGAGCACCTGCCGGAGCCGCTCCGCCTAAGCCGCCGGCCGCTGGATTCGGCGTTGGGTGAGCCTTCTCGTCGTTCCATGCTTTGATCGCTGTCTCGAGGCAGTCTTTCGCTAATGCGTCGTCATAGCCTTTCAGCACATCGGACGCTGCAGCCAGCGCAGCGATGGCGTTCCATTGGAAAAACGGGTTCGTAGAGGAGAAAATCCAGCGGTCGTCCGGCTTGCCGGAGTAGTCGCCCTTCACTTCGTTCGGACCGAGCTTCGGGTCATAGATGCGGCCGTCGGTTTTCGACGCTCCATCGCCCAAGTGCGTATACTGGCGCAAATCTGGTTCGTGAGTTCCGCGGATCGCGTGGCCTATATTGTGGAACTGCGCCAAGATGAGCAGTGCGCCGTGCTTGACTTGCTCGACCGTATCCGGCACGCCATCGGGACGGTGCATCTCAACCTCACGCGCGTTTTCATCCACCGTAAGCTCGTCGTACTTGAGATTGAATTCGCGATACGCCAAGGCCAGACTCTGAATCACGCTCAGTTGCGCAGGCTCCTCGAGGTCGTAGTCGCAGGCATCATACCAGCCGCCCACGTTCATCCCAGGAATGTG